>VFSW01002563.1_pt1 | contig 27481 bp, 18 predicted proteins | sample 5358111 | NCBI WGS metagenome assembly VFSW01 (sample SAMN11554181, study PRJNA540505) | mine drainage metagenome | isolation source: sediment from site ElyBrook_90M | place: USA: Ely Copper Mine, Vershire, VT | collected 2017 | reverse complement strand
CCGGCCGCAGCCGGCAGCACCAGCCGAAACCCCCAGGACTCGGCCGCGATCAGCTGATGCACGGTCTCGCCCATTTCGATCGACACCCGATCGCCGAACTCGGCCAGCTGGCCGAACAGCCGGGCGATGTGCGGCAGGTCGGCATGCCCGATCTCCAGGATCCGCAGGCGCAACTGCGACCCGGTGTCCGCGAGCAGGGCTCGCAGCAGACGCGTCGCCCTGACGAACGGCCGGTGACCGCGCCAGCCGCTCAGCGACAGGGTGAGCTCACGCACGCCGGTCACTTCGACGCGATGATTCCCGGTCCCGTTCGGCGGGCCGTCCCGTCCCAGAATTCGCGCGAGCCGCGCAGTCCGAATTTCCCAGGCCGGCGAGGCTGCGGGCTCGGGATCGCCGAAATGCCGCGCCACGTAATCGCGCATCGACAGCCCGACGACCCAGTCCGCGACCGCCGACGATAGGTTGCGCGGCGTGCCCCACGGCAGGCTGCTCAGAAACCACCACCAGCGCGCGATCCCGCCCGGCATCAGGCCGCGCGCCACGAGCCGGCCCAAGATGCCGAACGTGTCCTTCACGCCGAAGGCCGCACCGTTCACCGGCGGCCGCAGATGGCGCTGCTTGTTGACGATCCGCCGCGCGATGGCCCGATCGGTGAGCAGCCGCGCGTGCAGCCGCTTGTACCCGTCGACCAGCGCCTCGTAGCTCATGTGCAGCGGCACCACGTTGGTCGCCAGCTTGCTGTTGTCGCCTTCCTGCGAATGCTCGCGCAGCCGGCCGGCGAGCCGCAGGCGCTCGTGCAGGGGCGTGCGCGGCAGGGCGTTCAACATCCCCACCATCGCCGCCTGGATGCCTGAGCGCAGGATGAACTGGTACTGGCGCTCGAAGGTCTCGACGGTGTCGTTGTCGAAGCCGATGATGAAGCCCGCGAGCACCTCGATCCCATGCGAATAGATGCGCTGCACGGCCGCCAGAGGATCCTCGCCGACGTTCTGCAGCTTGCGAGTCTCCTGCAGGCTCTTCTCGTCGGGCGACTCGATGCCGATGAAGACCCACTGGAAATTCGCCTCGCGAAACAGCTGCATCAACTCCGGGTCCCTGGCGAGATTCAAGGATGCCTCGGTGCCGAAGCTGAAGGAGTAGCCGTGCCGCGTCTGGTAGGCCGCGAGGTAGCGCAGCAAATCCTTGGCCACCTTGCGGTTGCCGATCAGGTTGTCGTCGACGAAGAAGACGTTGCGCACCGCCAGCCGGCGCAGCTGGTCCAATTCCCGGCCGATCTGCTCAGGCGCCTTGTGGCGCGGGCGGCGGCCGAACATGACGATGATGTCGCAGAACTCGCACAGATACGGACAGCCTCGCGAGAATTGCAGGGTCGCGGTCGAATAACGGTCCAGCTTGAGCAGATCGAAGCGGGGAACGGGCGACAGATGCAGGTCGACCGAGCCGGTTTCGCGATACAGCGGCGCGGCGCGGCCCTCCTCCAGATCGCGGCAGAACTGCGGCCAGATGAGCTCGGCCTCGCCGCAAACGACGCTGTCGGCGAGCTCGGTGTAGTGCTCCGGACAGAGCGAGGCGTAGCTGCCGCCGGCGACCACGTAATATCCGCGGCCTCGATAATAGCGCAGCAGCTCGCGCTGCCGCGCGAACTGGACGCCCATGCCGGCGATGCCGATCACGTCGGCGGCGGGCGCGAGCGGCAGGGGCTCGACGTTCTCATCGACGATCGTGACCTGCCAGTGCGGCGGGCACAGGGCCGCCAGCGTCGCCAGCCCGAGGGGCGGATTTATGGCGCGCTTGCGGGGCAGGATCGACTGAATCCCCCAGCGGAAATTCCAGAAGCTCTCCGGCGCCTTGGGGTTGATCAGCAGGAGTCGCATGAGGCGCAATATGCGCGCCGCGCACCCGCGGGCCTCTGATCGAGATCAGATTATCGCCGGGAAGATGCCCGGGCCGCCGGCGCCGCGGCGCCTCGTTGCGATCCATTTGCGCGCCCGGCGGCGCATGGCGTAGGGTTCCGGCAGCCTAGGGAGGTCCGTCATGCCACGTTCCCCGATCCTGGCCGCGCTCGCCGCATTCGCCGCGCTCGCGGCGGCGCGCACCGCGCTCGCGCAAAGCTCGGCCGAGCTCGCCGGCTGCGGCGCCGCACCCGAACCGGCGTTCTGCGCGGCCGTGCGCGGCGTGCGTGCGCAAGGATGGGCCGCCCAAAGCCGTTCCGAGGTCATGGCCTCGCACGGCATGGTGGTGACCAGCCAGCCGTTGGCGGCGCAGGCGGGGCTGGAGGTTCTGATGCGCGGCGGCAATGCCATCGATGCGGCGGTGGCCACGGCCGGAGTGCTCAGCCTGGTCGAACCGATGATGGTCGGCGTGGCCTCCGACCTGTTCGCCGTGATCTACGTCGCCAAGGACCGCCAGGTGTACGTGCTGAACGCGAGCGGCAAGGCCCCGACCGGTGCGACGCTCGCCCACCTCAACGCGCTCGGATATCACTGGGACGAGCACAACTGGGGGCCCTCCTCGGGCATGCCGATGTACGGCATCCTGCCGGTCACGGTCCCGGGAACGGTCTGGGGATGGCAGGCCGCCCTGAAGCGCTTCGGCAAGCTGACCTTCAGGGAAGTACTCGCACCCGCGGCTCGCTATGCCGAGGACGGCTTTCCGGTGTCCGAACGCATCGCCCACGATTGGACCCTGCCGAATGCCCTGCCCCTGCGGGAATGCTGCTCGCAGCGCGATCCGGACTCCGTCAGGACCTGGTACGTGAACGGCCGGCCGCCGCGCGCTGGCCAGATCTTCAAGAACCCGGACCTGGCGCGGACCTTTCGGCTGCTGCAGGCGCACGGCGCCGAGGCTTTCTACAAGGGCGAGATCGCGCGCGCCATCGTCGCCAAGTCGCGGGCGCTCGGCGGCACCATGACGCTCGCGGACTTGGCCGACTACCGCGGCGAATGGGTCGAGCCCGCTCGCACGCGCTATCACGGCAACGACCTGTTCGAATTGCCGCCGCCCTCGCAGGCCTGGGCGGCGAACGAGATGCTCAACATCCTCGAGGTCTGCATGGATCGTTGGGTTCCCGGACGCACGCTCGCCTCGCTGGGCCCGGCCGATCCGCAATATTGGCATCTGCTGGTCGAGGCGAAGAAGCTGGCGTACGCCGATTTGTACCGCTACAACGCCGACCCGCATTTCGCCGCCGTACCGCTGGCCGATCTGCTGTCGCCGTCGCATGCGGCATCGCTTTGCCCCAAGGTCGATCCGCAGCACGCCTCCACGCCGGGACCGCCCGCCGACTCGCAGCTCTCGGGAGATACCGTCGTGCTGTCGACGGCGGACCGCGAGGGCAACATGGTGTCGTGGGTGAACAGCAATTTCGCGCTGTTCGGCTCGGGAATCACGGTGCCCGGATACGGATTTCTGCTGCACAATCGCGGCGCCCTGTTCACGCTCGATCCGCGCAGCCCGAACGTCATCGCGCCGCATAAGCAGCCCTTCAACACGCTGGCCGCCGGCTTCGTGATGCACGCGGGCAGGCCGCTGATGACCGTGACGCTGATGGGCGGCGACATGCAGGCCCAGGGGCACGCCCAGTACCTGGTGAACGTTTTCGATCTGGGGGCCAACATGCAGGCCGCGGCCGACATGGCGCGCTTCCGGCACAGCCAGGTCCCGAACGCGCTGACTCTCGAAGCGCCGCTGTACGATCTGGTGGGCGCGCAGCTCGCTGCGATGGGTCACGCGGTGACCTCGATCGACGGCTCCAGCGTGGGCGGCGTGCAGACCATCCGGTTCGTGCCCGACGCGCACCTCGATCGGCCGTTCGCCGGCCCCCACGGCAGTGCGAACGGCGGCTATTACCGTGCCGGCTCGGACTTCAGGAAGGACGGCCAGGCCGTCGGGTGGTGACCGGCCGACCACCCACCGGCAACGCGACGGCGCCCGCGGTTCGACGCGCGGCGCCGACCGACGCATGCGGCTGATCTCCTTCAAGCATACCCGCCTGTTCAAGCGCGGCGTCTGGCTGAGCGCCGCGGCCTTGCTCGCCTCGGCGGCGCTGCGCGCGGCGCCCGACGGCCGCCTCGCCCCGCCATCGGCGTCCGGCCTGATGACGCTCGGCATCCTCGGCGCGGCGATCGGGTACCTCATATGGAGGATGCAGATCCATCGGCTCGCCGACGAGGTCATCGATCAGGGGGATCGGTTCACGGTACGCCGGCGACGGACCGAGGCGATCGTGCCCGCATCCGGCATTGCCGGGGCGGAGGTCGCCACCACCGGCGGCATTCATCGCATCACCCTGCGACTGCGTGCGCGCGGCCCGCTCGGGGATCGGATCGTATTTCTGCCGCAGGCGAGTCTCTGGTCCAATCGCGCCGCCGTCGAGCGGCTGGCGCGCAGTCTGGCGGAGCGCTCCCATGCCGCCTGACGCGGCCTCGAGCGCACTATGGCCGTGGATTCGATTGAGCTACCATTGCGCGACGCGGCCGTGACGGCGCGGCTGGCGGAGGCGCCGTCGACGAATGAGCGCCGGCCATCAGCGGGGAATGCGAACGTGAGCACGCCGAAATACCGGGCGTTCATCAGCTACAGCCACCGCGATTCCCGCTGGGCCGACTGGCTGCACAAGGCTCTCGAATCCTATCGGCCCCCACGGCAGTTGGTGGGCACCCAAGCGAGCGGCGGCCCGGTGCCCAAGCGGCTGACGCCGATCTTCCGCGATCGCGAGGAACTCGCGAGCGCCACCGATTTGGGCACGGTCATCATCGGGGCGCTGCAGGAATCGGCGACGCAGATCGTCATATGTTCGCCGCACGCGGCCAAATCCCGCTGGGTGAACGAGGAAATTCTCGCCTTCAAGCGGCTCGGACGCGAAGACCGCATTTTTTGCCTGATCGTCGCCGGTGAGCCCAATGCATCGGGCGATCCGGCGCGCACCGACGAAGAGTGCTTTCCGCCCGCACTGCGATTCCGTCTGACCGCGGACGGCGTGCTCGGCGACGTGCCGACGGAGCCGGTCGCCGCGGACGCCCGACCGGGCAAAGACGGCAAGGCGAACGCCAAGTTGAAGCTGATCGCCGGCGTGCTCGGCGTGAGCTTCGACGCGCTCCGACGGCGCGAGCAGCAGCGCCGCAATCAGCGGCTGTTCGTGATCACCTGCACGGCCCTCGCCGGGATGGTGGTGACGACCGCGCTCGCGAGCTACGCGCTGGTCGAGCGGCGGCTGGCCGAACGGGAGGCCGCGCGCGCCGAGGCCGAGGCGGATGCGGCCCGCAAGACCACGGAATTCCTGGTGAATCTGTTCCGCATTCTCGATCCGAGCGAAGCGCGGGGCAACACCATCACGGCGCGCGAGATGCTCGACAAGGGAGCCGCCCGCATCGATCGCGAGCTGGCCGCCCAACCGGCCATTCGGGCCACGTTGATGGATACCATCGGCACGGTGTACATGGGACTCGGCCTGTATAGCCAGGCGCGACCCTTGCTCGAAAGATCGGTGTCGGTCTGGCGCAACCACCGGGAGATCGACCCGTTCGGCCAGTCGCTGGCGCTGGAGCACGAGGCGGACTTGCTGGCCTTGCAGGCCCAATTCGACGCCGCGGAAAAGGCCTATCGCGACGCCATCTCGATCCAATCCGCCCGGCCCAAGGATCGCAGGAGCCAGGTGGAGCTATCGAAGAGTCTGCACGGACTCGGCACCGTGCTGGAACAAAAGGGAGACTACGCACAGGCCGATCGCACGCTGCGGCAGGCGCTGCTCCTGCAGCGCAAGATGGGCGACGGAATGGACGGCAACATCGCATCGACGATCAAGGATCTGGCGCGCGTGATGGCCGAGGGCGGCGATTTGAACGGCGCGATACCGATGATGCGGACCGCGCTGTCGATGGAGCGAGCCCTGCGCGGCAAGGAGCCGCATCCGGATCTCGCCGCCACGATCAACGATCTCGCCTTGCTGCTCGAGCAGCACGGTGATTACGACGAGGCGGAGGCGCTCGACCGCGAGTCCATTGCGATGAAGCACGTGCTGCTCGGCGAGAAGCACCCCGAGATCGCCCTGGGCTTGAACAACCTCGCACTTGCGCTGCAGGACAAGGGGGATCTCGCGCAGGCCGAGTCGACCTATCGGCAGGCGCTCGCCATGCAACGCGAATTGCTCGGGGAAGTGCACCCGGATACCGCCAATACGCTGAACAATCTGGCGTTCGTGCAGTACGACCGGGGCCACAAGCGCGAGGCGCTCGCGACGGAGCGCGAGGTGCTCGCCGTGTACCAGAAGCTATTCTCGCAGGACCAGCCGGACGTCGCGCGCATCATGAATCGAATCGGCTTCTGGCTCACGGAGGCCGGAGAATACGCCGAGGCGGACCGCGACCTGCAGGCCGCGCTCGCCATGCGGCGCCGCCTGTTCGGCGACGACCACCCAGAGGTCGCGACGAGTCTCATCCACGTGGCGATTCTGCAGATGGCAAGGAACGAGTGCGAGCAAGCCCTCGGCTCGGCTCGGCGCGCGATTCAAATCCTCACCCCGGCCCTGTCGGCGACCCATTGGAAGGTCGCCGTGGCGGAAAGCGCCGAAGGCGCCGCGCTCGGCTGCATCGGCCAATACGCGGACGCGCAATCGACCCTCGCACACAGTCTCGGGATTCTCGGCAAGGACGGCGGCGCTCCGCCGGAATATCGCGCACTGGCACAGCGCTACCTCGCCGACCTGCGCCAGCGCAGGAGAAAGCCCCGGCATCCCGCGCCGGCGGCCGCCGTCGAGGCGCCGACCGCGCGAGCTGGTTTGACATATTGATCTTTCATCCGCGGCGCGGCAGTTGCGGGAATCCCCCAAGTGCTACACTCCGTCGCCTGGCGAAGTCACAAATGATTTGTCAAGGGCGCGGTCGACGCTTCCGGCGTGGACCATAGAGACCCGGCGGCACGCCGCCAGATCGAACGACGGGGAGAATTCGATGGGGACTCGTACGACGAAATCATTCGGCCGAATTCTGCGCGCCGGCGCCGCCCTCGTGGCGCTGCTGGCCGGTGCCGGCGCCCATGCGGAGTTCCTGCGGGTGACCGCGGCGAACTCCGGCGACAATTCCCTGTACGACGTCACCGGGTTTTCACCGCCGCCGGGCGCGATCTCCACGCTGAACTCCGACGGGGCGAGTCACGGCAGCTTTCGGGCGCTGGTGCACGTCGAGAACCTGAAGGCCGGTACGGTCGACGTGCTGGCCGCGGACGCGACGCGCGGTCAGATCGTGCGCTACACGCCGGCCGTCGGCACGACGCCGGCCGCCGAAACGGTCGTATGGAGCTACGGTTCGGCCGGCAGCGGTCCGGCGCATCCGGACGGGCTGTCGGTGGATGCCGCCGGCAACCTGTACATCGTGACCTCCAAGCTCAACGACAACAGCACCTCGCAGGTATGGGTGCTGCCGGCGAGCTCGACCTCGGCGAACGGCTATGCCGCGAGCCCGCTGCTGATCGACGGCACGTTCTCCACGGCGAACGGCGTCAAGCTGCTGCTCGAAACCGCAGTGGCGGTTACGACCACCGCGGCCTGGGGTCCCGGTGATCTGCTGGTATTGGTCGGCAATGCCAGCAACTCGAACTCTCAGAAGAACACCAACGATGCCGACGTGCTCGTCTACCGGGCAGCCAGCATCGGCGCGGTGCTGGGCGGCGCGGGTCCGCGCACCGCGCCGGACGCAATCGTTCTTGCGCCGGCGCAGTTACCCGCGGGTGAGTATCCGACGGGGATGGATTTCTGGCCGGCCGATTCGCTGCTGGCGCATCCGACGCTGCTGATCGCGACCACCGCCGGGCGCATCCTGCGCTACGATTTCACCGCGTCCTCGGCCGGGGCCGTGCCGAGCCTCGCGCAGGTACTCGCGAGCGGCCTCGGCGGCGGCCTGAACAAGCTCAAGACCGGCCTGCAGCTCGGCGTGCCCTACGCCTTCGTCTCGCAGACGCTGAGCGGCGGCACCGGGCAGGTGCTGAAATTCGGCGCACCGCCGAGCTCCGGCGGCAACAACTTGATCGGCGCGGCCACCCAGGGCGTCACCAGTCCCGATGGCCTGGCCGTGACGCGCCTGGATGCCGTCGCAGCGGCGAGTTGCTCGTCCGCGACCGGCTGCAATCCCAGCGGTGCCCTGCCGCATCAAATCGCCGTTGCCCGCGGCCCATCGCCCGCCGGCAACGTGGTCGAGGGCACCTGCGTGGTCGCCGCCGATCCCCGAGTGAGCGGCGGCGTGTGCGACGGCACCACCCTCAATGTGGCGACGCTCTGCCCGGGCTTCGGCAACGAGATCATTCCTGGAACCATGTGCGGCGCTTCGGGCGCATCCGGCTCGGGCTTCGCCCTGATCCGTTCCGTCGCCAACGGCGTGGACGGTATCCCAGGCCTGTTGGTGTACAGCCAGGAAAGCCCCGATCAAATCCTGCCGCCCGCCCTGGGATTGACGAATCCGCCCTGCCCGGCGGGCGTGCTCGCCTGGGCGCCGCGTTCCGATGCGAGTCCCAGCGAGGGCAGCATCGTCGAGGTGGATCCCGCCACCGGACTCATGCAGCTCGTCGAGATGACCGGGTTCTGCGATGCGTCGGGCTCGGGCACCCGGGGCATGTCGGTGTATGGAGTCGGCCTCACCCTGAACACGACGGCACTGGGCGGCGGACTCGCCGGCTACGCACAGTCGAAGTACGACAACCTGTACGCCACGGCCGACACGGCCAACATCGCCGCCGCCACGCGCCAGACGCTCGAGACGGCCTTGAGCGCGGTGAAGACCTATCTGTCGCAGAACGACTATGCGTGCGCCGCCAACCAGGTCGTGAAAGTGGACGCCCTGGTGGGTCAGGATCCGAACCCCGCCGGCAACTATCCGGGCAACGCCGCGAATCCGAATCCCTGGGGCGAGATCCGCGGTCGGCTGGCGAATCTCTACCTGACGATCAACACGCGCATCCTCGGCAACAAGGCCAACGCGGAATGGCCGCTGGTCGCTCCCGACGTTGCGCCCGCCTGCCCGGCACCCGTGGTGTCGCTCACGGCGAGCCCGTCGAGCATCGCTGCGAACGCCGCCGCGACGCTGACCTGGAGTTCGCAGCATGCCTCCGCCTGCACCGCCTCGGGCGGCTGGAGCGGCACCGAGCCGCCGAGCGGCACTCAGTCCACGGGTGCTCTCGCCGGGACGACCAGCTATTCGCTCGCCTGCACCGGCGCAGGCGGCAGCACGACGGCGACGGCAACCGTGACCGTGGTCCCGCCGCCGCAGATCCAATCCTTCACTGCAAGCCCCTCGAAGATCACCGCCGGCGGCTCGACGACGCTCAGCTGGTCCGCGACCGCGGCGTCGTGCGCCATCTCCGGCGGGGGCGTGACGCACCCGGGACTGCCCGCGAGCGGCAGCCTCACGATCTCCTCGATCATGGCCAGCACGACCTATGGACTCGGCTGCGCCAACTCGCTCGGCGCCACCGCCACCGCCACGACGCTCGTAACCGTCACCCCGAAGGACGACGACGACTGAGCTCGCTCGTGCCGATGCTCCTGCATGCATGAGCCAAATTGCATCATGCGGCCTTATTTGTCGTTTGTCGCAACCTGACCCTCGGCCTATCGTGGCGGCGTGGAGTATTTCCACGCGCACTGGAGTGCCAAGTCATGAGCAACACCCTGAAACGGACGTTATCGCCGATCGTGATCGCGATCGCAGCGCTGGGCGGAGCCGCCGGAATGGTCAGCGCCGCCGATCGATCGGCTTCGCTGGTCCAGGATCCCGTCATCATGCGTCTCAGCAATGACGAGTTCCGCATTGCATTCGGCATCGATGCCGCCCATTGCGCCGAAAAGGGCTGCAACGGCACCATCACCTATCGGGTCCAGTGGAAGACCGAGGGCGGCGCCTACCGGGTGGAGAACAAGCAGGTCAACTACACCGTGGCGCCGAACGCCACCCGCACGATCACCGTCGACCGCGCCTACTTCGACACCGGCGAAGGCCAGCACGTGACCGACGTCGTCAACGTGCGCGTCGAGCACATCACCTGCGCCGAGGGGTCGCTGACCTCGCTCTGAACCGGGCGTCGCGCACCGGCGCGGCGGCCTCAGCGCGGCAGCCTCGATGCGGGGGCGTCAGTTCGGAGGTTTGCCGGTGCGCCGCGGCGGCGTACCGGGGCCCTGGCGCCCGCCGCGATACAGATTCGATTCGCGCTCGTGTCCTCGCTGCTGCTCCAAGTTCCGGCGCGGGGCGTCCTCGCGAGGATCGTAGCGATACCGTCGGTCGCGCAGCGCCCGCTGCTGATCGATGTTCGGGTAATTCCGCTGTGAGTATCGGCGCTGATAGGTGGGCAGCGGCGCGCGCGGCGGAACGGCCGCCCGGTTCCAATGATCCCAGCCAGGTCGGCGCTCGCCCCAGTCGCGGCCCCAATGCTCGCCCCAGCGCGGCGCCGCCGCGCCGCTCCAGCCCATGAACCAGGGCGGCGGCCGTCGGTAGTAGCGAACCGGCACCCGCAACAGGAAATCCGGCACGAATTGCGGGCCGATCAGATCCCAGGGACCGTCGTACCAGGAGCTGGCGTACCAGTTGTCTCCGGTGAACACCCAATAGGCGCCGTCGTAGAAGAAGAGATTCAGGTTCAGCCGCGGGTCGTAGTACACCGGGTAGCCCGGCACCGGCACGAGGCTCGGGAAGTACGGGACGTTGATGCCGATGCTCACGCCCGGCAGTCCGACACCGACGCCGACGCTGACCTGGGCGGTCGCCGGCAGGCCCGGGCCGAACAGCATGCCGAGGAGCAGGATCGCCGCGCGAACCATCGGCCTGCCGACAGGATGAGGCATGGGATTCTCCTCGAACGGTACGCCGCCAGAATAGCCGCAAGCGTGGGCGCAGCCGCCGGGAAATACCCGTAGTAGAGCGCGGATGGGTCTGATCTCGCACGGGCCGACCGCCTACCGCGCTCGCTGCTCGCGCTCGCCGTTCGCCGCTCGCGTCGGGGTGGACCTCGGGGTGCTGCGTCGGTTTGCGCTCACGATGATTCGCGGCCATCGGCAGGTCCCGGCCCGGACCCCGTATACTCCGGCCGCATAGACTCCTTCGACATCGACTTCAACGCATCTGCCGCCAAGGTCGCCGCTCGACATGAAAATTCGGATCAAGGCGACGACCGTCGTGTTCGCGCTGCTCTGTTCGATGTACTTCATCACCTACGTCGACCGGGTGAACGTCGGCACCGCCGCGAGCGCTATGCAGCGCGATCTGCATCTGTCGAACACCGAGCTTGGGCTGGTGTTCTCCGCGTTTGGATGGCCGTACCTCCTCTTCCAGGTGAGCGGCGGCTGGATCGCCGACCGGTTCGGACCGCGGCGAACCTTGTTCTGGGGCGGATTCGTCTGGGCCGCGGCGACGGTGCTCACCGGCCTCGCGGGCGGTCTCGCCTCGCTGGTCATGCTGCGCATCATGCTCGGGCTCGGCGAGGGGGCGACCTTTCCCACGGCCACTCGGGCGATGCACAGCTGGGTTCCCCGGGAGCGGCGCGGCTTCGCGCAGGGGCTCACGCATTCGTTCTCCCGGCTGGGAAGCGCGCTCACGCCGCCGGTCGTCGCGATCATCATGCTGAGGCTGACCTGGCGAGCCTCGTTCATGATCGTCGGACTGGTCAGCTTCGCATGGGTGCTCGCCTGGGTATGGTATTTCCGCGATGACCCCGAGGACCATCCGGCCATCACGGCGGACGAGCTGCAGGCGCTGCCGGCCCGCTCCGCGACGCCGATCGCCGCCCCGCCGGTGCCCTGGCGCAGGCTGATACGGCGCATGTGGCCCGTCACGCTGACCTATTTTTGCTACGGCTGGGGCCTGTGGCTGTACCTCAACTGGATTCCGCTGTTCCTCGAACACTCCTACGGCCTCGATCTCAGGCGCTCCGCGCTGTTCGCGGCGGGGATCTTCCTGGGCGGCGTGCTCGGCGACACGCTGGGCGGCGTCCTCTCGGACGAGCTGCTGCGCCGGACCGGGAACCTGCGGTTCGCGCGCCTGAGCGTGATCGTCACCGGACTTCTCGGAGCGCTCGCGTCCCTGACGCCCATCTTTTTCGTGCGGGGCATCGACGGCGTGGCGCTGTGCCTGACCGGCGCTCTGTTCTTCGGAGAGTTGGTCATCGGACCCATCTGGTCCGTGCCGATGGATATCGCACCGCAAAGCACGGGCACGGCGGCGGGGTTGATGAATTGCGGCTCGGCGCTCGCCGCCATCGTCTCGCCGCTGATCGCCGGCTTGGTGATCGACCTGACCCATGACTGGTATCTGCCGTTCCTGATGACCATCGCAGTGCTGCTGCTGGGAGCGGCCAGCGCGCTCATGATGCATCCGGAACGGCCCTTGGCGGATTGACGCGCGGCGCGTTCGAGGCCGATAGGTCTTGACGTGACGGCGAATATCCGGCCATGTTGCGAGCCACCTCCGGAGGCGATAGACCCATGTCGAAGACGGCTTCAACCGTACAGCCCCGCCGGCGCGGCGAGCAGCCGACGACCTTCGGGCCGCTTGCCGGCCTGAAGGTGATCGACCTGTCACATGTCATGGCCGGACCGGTCTGCGGCATGATGCTGGCGGACATGGGTGCCGATGTCGTCAAGGTGGAGCGGCTGCCCGATGGCGACGACTCCCGGCGCTCGACGCCGCCGTGCATAGCGGGGGAATCGGCGGCTTTCATGATCATGAACCGCAACAAGCGCGGCATCGCCCTCGATTTGAAGTCCGCGCCGGGGCGCGCGGCGCTGCTGCGGCTGATCGACGGCGCGGACATCCTGATCGAGAATTACCGCACGGGCGTCATGGACCGGCTCGGCATCGGGTTCGATGCGGTGCATGCGCGCAATCCGCGGCTGATCTACTGCAGCATCTCCGGCTTCGGGCGGACCGGGCCGTACGCCGAACGCAGCGGCTTCGATTTGATTGCGCAGGGCGCGAGCGGCGTCATGAGCGTGACCGGCGAAGGCCCGGGCCGGGAGCCCGTCAAGGCGGGCCCGCCGATCGCCGACATCAGCGCCGGAATGCTGGCGGCGATGGGCGCGTTGGCGGCACTTCACCATCGGCAGGCCACGGGCCTGGGGCAGCTGGTGGACACCTCGCTGCTGGAGGCGGGCATCACCCACATGTACTGGCAGGCGGCGATCGGCTTCGCCACCGGCGTGGCGCCGGGTCCGCTCGGCTCGGGACACCCCCTGATGGCGCCGTATCAGGCGTTCCTCACCGCCGACCATCCCATCACCGTGGGAGCCGCGAATGATTCCAACTGGCGGCGCTTGCTCGAGGTGCTGGGCCGGGCCGACCTCGCGGCCGACGCGCGTTTCGTGAGCAACGCCGACCGGATGGCCAATCTGCCGGCGCTGGTGCAGCTGCTCGCGCCGATTTTTCGCAGCCGCCGCTCCGGCGAATGGCTGGAGCGGCTGGCACGCGCCGGCGTGCCCGCCGGGCCGGTGCTCGATGTGCTGCAAATGGCGCAGGACCCTCAGGTGATGGCCCGGAACATGATCGTCGAGACCGAACATGCGGTTGCGGGAAAGGTGAAGGCGCTCGGCCTGCCGGTGAAGTTTTCCGCCACGCCGGGCGAGATTCGCCGCCCGGCCCCGGTGTACGGCCAGCATACGGCGGAGGTCCTGCTCGAGAACGGGTTCACCGCCGACGAGGTGGCGGCGCTGCTGCATTCGGGCGCGGCGTTCGCCGCCGCGCCCGCGAGCGGCACGGAGGCGCGATGAGTTCACCGCGGCCTGCCGAGGCGGAGATTCTCTACGAGATCCGCGACCGGATCGGCCACGTCACCTTCAATCGTCCGGCGGCGCGCAATGCCCTGACCTTCGCCATGTACGATGCGCTGGCGCAGATCTGCGAAGGCGCATCGCAGGATACCGTGCGCGCCTTGGTGCTCTGCGGCGCCGGCGACCAGGCGTTCGCGGCGGGCACCGACATCAGCCAGTTTCGGACGTTCTCGACTCCCGACGATGCGATCGCGTACGAACGGCGGATCGACCGGACCCTCAGCGCGATCGAGGCCTGCCAGGTGCCGACCATCGCGGCGATCAGCGGCGCGTGCACCGGCGGCGGAGCGGCAATCGCCGCGGTCTGCGATCTGCGGATCGCGAGCGCCGACGCCAAATTCGGCTTGCCGATCGCGCGCACGCTCGGCAACTGCCTCTCGATGGAGAACTATGCGAGGCTCGCCGGACTGATCGGGGCGGCGCGGCTCAAGGAGATGATCTTTCTCGCCCGGCTGATCGACGCGCCGGAGGCCAAATCCATCGGCTTGGTCAGCGAGGTGTTGCCGGACCGGGCCGCGCTGCTGGCGCGTGCGCAGGCCATGGCGCAGACCGTTGCCGAGCATGCGCCGCTCACCCTGCGCGTGACCAAGGAGGCGCTGCGGCGAATCGGCCGGCTGTCGCGGATCGACGCGCAGGCGCTCATGTTGACCTGCTACCAGAGCCGGGATTTTCGCGAAGGCATGGAGGCGTTCCTCGCCAAGCGCAAGCCGGTTTGGCAGGGCAAATGATTCATTATCGCCGTGATGTCGTCCGCGCGCGGGCCCGTCCCGTCAGCCCGCCGGCGCCGGCCTGTTTTGGAGTAGCATGAGGAGCATGAGGAGCATGATGACAATGGTGCTGCGCAACGCTCTCTACCTCTGTGGAATCCTCGCGCTCGGCGCGTGCAGCGGCGGCTCCGGCTCGACGCCGACCCTGCCCTTGACCGCCATCACGGTGGTGCCCCCGAGCCTCACGCTCGAAGTCGGCGAAAGCTCGCCCCTCACCGTCATCGGCACCTATGCGAGCGGCGGGACGGTGGTCTTGTCATCGGGGCTGCGCTTCGTCTCGGACAATCCGGCCGTGGCGACCGTGAACAATACCGGGCTGGTGACCGCGGTCGGCAACGGTTCGGCGCACGTGACCGTGACCAACGTGGCGCCCGCGCTCAGCGCCGCCCCGGTCCCGGTCACCGTGGCGCCGGGCGCCTCGCGCGCCAACACGCTCGCGCTGATCGTCGATGCAGGTCCGCCGCCCGTGGTGGTCGCGAACCGGATCGCCGTGAACATGCTGTATGCAGCCATCACGCTGTGCTCGCCGGGCAGCACCACCGCCTGCCAGGTGATCAACCACGTGCAGGTGGATACCGGCTCGGTCGGCCTGCAAATATTGAGCGCCGTGCTGAGCGGCGCGGCGCCGCTCACGCCGGAGACCATCGGCGGCGCGCCGCTGCGCCGGTGCGTTCAATACGCGAGCGGCTACGCCTGGGGGTCGATGATGGTGGCCGACGTACGGCTCGGCACGCGCACCGTGACCGGACTGCCGGTGCACGTGATCGGCGATGCGGCCGCCGGCAGCGCGCCCACATCCTGCAGCTCGGGTGGCGGCGTCGAGCAGACGACGGTCGCGCAATTCGCCGCCAACGGCGTCCTGGGGGTGGGTAATTTCCTGCACGACTGCGGCGCGGATTGCGCGGCGGGCCCGACGACGGCGTCCTACTACGCCTGCCCGGCCTCGGGCTGCGTGTCCACGGCGGTGCCGCTCGCCCAACAACTGACCAACCCGATCGGCGCACTGACCAACGACAACAACGGGGCGATCGTGACCCTGGGCCCGGTCGTGCCGACCGGCAGCCTCAACGTGGGCGGGACGCTGTACTTCGGGATCGGCACCCAGGCCAACAATGCGGTGCCCGCCGCCACGACCTTCCTCACGGTGAAGCCGGGCACCGGCACGCTCACCACCGTCTACAACGGCCGAACCCTGCCGGACAGCGTGATCGATACGGGCTCGCCGGCTTATCTGTTCGACGACACATCGATCGCGGTGTGCCCGAGCCCCGATCAAACGTACTACTGCCCCGTGACCAGCAGCGGCGCCCCGACCTCGCTCGGCCTGAACGCGCTGCTCCAGGGCGCCGACGGCACGACCGCGGCCCAGTCGTTCACGATCGCCAACGCACAGGTGCTGTTCGGCAGCGGCCAGATCCTCTCGGCCTTCCCGACGCTCGGCGGCCCGAACGGCGGGACGTTCACCGCGTTCGATTGGGGCATGCCGTTCTTCTACGGCCGCTCGGTGTACGTGTTGTTCGAGCAGAATTCGGCGGCGGGAGTGACCGGGCCGGCCGTCGGTTTCTGACGGATCTAGCCGCGCGGCAGAAACCGGTCGAGCCACTCGACCCAGCGCCGGTAGACGTCGCGCGCGCGCACCGGGTCGGCGGGGAAATGCCCCCCGACCGGATAGGCATAGAACTGCGTCTCGACGCCGCGATCCTTGAGCGCATGGAAGAGCTGGTAGGCCTGCGTGATGGTCACGCGATAATCGCCCGTATCCTGGAGGATCAGGGTCGGCGTGCTCATGTTTGCGAAATAAGTCATGGGCGACTGCGCCACCCAGTGGCTCATCCAGTCGCCGGTGTAGGGTGAGCCGCCGATGGCGTCCACACGCCCCACGTTGAGATCCGACAGCGTGTACTGGTCGATCAGGTTGGTGACCGGGGCCCCGGCGACGGCCGCCTTCCAAAACGAGGCGTGGCCGATCAGCCAGGTGGTCATGTAGCCGCCGTAGCTCCAGCCGGTGACCGCGATGTTCGCCGGGTCGACGATGCCGCGCCCCTTGACCGCCTCCAGGCCGGCGAGCACGTCGCGGCCCGGGCCGTCGCCGGAGTCATCGACGATGGCATGGGCAAATTCGTTGCCGGCATTGTCGCTGCCGCGGTAATTCGGCTCGAATACCAGCCAGCCCTGGGCGGCGAGCAACTGCGCGAACATGCTGAAGGTGTCCTTGGAGCTGGAGGTCGGGCCGCCGTGAATGTAGAGCACCAGCGGCAGCTTCTTGCCCGGCTTGTAGTCCGGCGGGTAGGTCAGGATGCCGTTCTCGGTCCAGTTCTCGGGAGCCGCGTCGGGGCTTGGCCAGGTGAGCACTTCGCTCCGGCCGAAATGCACCGCGTGCAAGCCATCATTGAAGCTGCTGATGCGCCGGGGCTTGGACGTCGGCTTGTCCAGCACGTAGATCTCGGCCGGACGATTCGGTTCGGTGCCGACGAAGGCGATTTCCCCGCGCGGACCCACGTTGGCGTCGAGCCAGTAGCCGGTGCTCGGAGTCACGTTGCGCAGCGCCAGCCGCTTCGCCTTGCCGTGCAGCGGCTGCAGCCATAGGCCGGCCGTCGTCCCGTCGTTGGCACCGGTGAGTATCGCCTGGCCGTCGGGCATCCAGAGCGCGCGGTAGAAGTTGCGGTCGATGAGACGCGTCAGGTTCTCGCCCTCGCCCTTGAGTCCGTCCACCACGTAGATATCGCGGTAATTGCGGCTCACGCCATCGCGCGGATACAGGTAGGCCACGTGGGTGCCGTCCGGCGATGGAACCGGATGGGACGCATATCGGGTTTGCGCGGTGATCGGCTCCGACTTGCCGCTCGCCAGATCGAGCACCTGCAGGGACGACTCGCGGCGATCGCCGGAGTAAGTGCTCTCCAGGCGCACGTAGATCAGTTTGGCGCCGTCGGGGGTGAAGGCAATGGGCGAGGCGGGCGGGCCGGGGGGAAAGGCGACCGGCAGCGACCATGCGCCCGAGGTCAGCCGCCGGGCGTCTCCGCCGCTCGCGGACACGAGCCAAAGGTGGGTGGGGAGCGGCTTCTCCTTGTCGAGAAAACTGCCGTCACCGACCTCGAACGCGTCGTCGAACCGCTCCGCCCCGGTTCTCTTCGGCGCCTCGTCGATCGCCGCATAGGCCAGGGCGCCGCCGTCCGGCCGCCAGGCGAACTGCTGAATCGACGTCGGGCTCTTGGTGAGCTGCGAGATCCTGCCATCGTTCGGCTCGAGCAGGAATATCTGGTTGCGCTTGTCCTCGTCCGCGGCCAGATAGGCGATCCGGTCCCCGGTCGGCGACCAGCGCGGAAACGCAACGGTCTTGCGGTCTTGGGCGAGCAATCGCGTGGCGCCGGAGGTCAGATCGACCTGCGCCAGTTCGGCGACGTTCAGGTCGTTCTCGTAATCCGAGTGCGTCACGACGGCAACCAACGAACGGCCGTTGGGCGCGATCTGCGGATCCGAGATCCGCACCAGCTTGCCGATCCAGGCCAGATCGAACACGCTGCCCGGCGTCGCGGGGATCGGCAGCCGCACCGCCTCAGGGGCCGCCGGCGCGACCGGCGTGGGCTGGGCAAGGGCGATGCCGGCCATGGCGAGCGATGCCGCCAGCAGAGCGTGACATGGGCGTTTCATGCGCGAGGACCCTCAGCATAACCGTGGACACAGGATGGCGCCGGGCGACCACCAGCGACGACTATACCGCAGAGCCGCGACCCGCCGCGGATCACGGCTGCAAACGCGGATCGGCCGGCGCGCCGGGTGTAGACTCATGAGCGGCTTGGTCCAACCGGGATCGCAACCAGCCAGGGGACGTGATGCGCGCATTCATCTTGCGGCCGATGCAGGTCGTGCGGCTGCTGACCGTGGTCACGTGCCTGCTGTCTCGGCCGACGGCGGGCGAGGCGCACGGCGGTTACGCGGCCCTGGTGCGCAGGGCCTCGCCCAGCGTCGTCACGGTTCTGGTCGAGGAACAACGGGAGGATGCCGCGCAGCGCGCCGTCGAGCGATCGAGCGCGGACACCAACGGACTAGAAGCCGGCCTGCGCCGTTTGCTCGCCGGAGCGGACGGCCCCCCGGCCGGCTCGGCGCGCGACACCGTGCTCGGCTCCGGATTCATCATCGACCCGGAGGGCATCATCGTCACCAATCGCCACGTCGTCGTGGGTGGACGGATCGTGCGGGTCAAGCTCACGGACGGCCGCGAAGTCGATGCGCAAGTCATCGGGTCCGACGCAGCCACGGACATCGCGCTGCTGCGAGTGCATGCGGGACGGCTGCCTGCGCTCAAGCTGTCCGACTCCGCACGCGTGGCGGTCGGGGATCCCGTGATCGCCATCGGCAATCCATTCGGCCTGGGCCAGTCGGTGACCGCCGGCATCATCTCGGCCCGCGGGCGCACCCTCGAGAACGAGCCCTACATCGACTTCCTGCAGACCGACGCGGCGATCAATCACGGCAATTCCGGAGGTCCCCTGCTCTCGGCGGACGGCGCGGTGATCGGCATCACCTCGGCGATCCTGTCGCCGAGCGGCGGATCGGTCGGGCTGGGATTCGCCATTCCCTCCGAGGCCGTCACGTCGATCATCGCCGAGATCGAAGCCCAGGGGCGAGTCGACCGCGGCTACCTCGGCATATCCGTGCAGGAGGTGACCCCGGCGCTGGCCACGGCTCTCGGCGGCGCGACTCCGGCCAAGGGCGCGCTGGTCGCGGCGGTGAATCGGGACGGCCCCACGGGGGGGACGCTGCTGATCGGGGACGTCCTCGAAAGCATCGACGGACAACCCGTCGACATCGCCAATCTCGGCAAGGTCATGACCCGCCTGCGCCCGGGCAGCAGCGTCCAGGCCCGGGTGCTGCGCGATCGCTCGCTCCAGTCGATGCAGCTGACGGTGGGCCGGTTGCCGGATCCACCCATCGACGCGCGACTCACCGGCGCCACCGACACGTGGGTGCCCGGGCTCGAGCTCGCGGTCGCCCAGAGCACCACGGCGATTCGCCTGGCGCTCAAGGCCGACGAGAACAGCGGCTTGATCGTGACCCAGCTGCGGCCGAACGGCGCCGGCGCGCTGGCGGGCCTTCGGATCGGCGACCTCATCACCCATGCCGGACCCAATCAACTCGCGCGGGTGTCCGAGTTGGCCGGGGCACCGGCACCATCGACGCAGGCACCCCTGCTGATCCGCTTCATTCGCGACGGCGCACCGCGCTTCGTGGCCGTCACCGGATCCGAGGAGCTGCCCTGAAGTTCTTCTCGCCCGCGAGGCAGACATCGGCTGCGCGGCTCGTGCCCGGTGCCGCCCGACCGATGTATAGTCGGCGCAGTCCTCTGCCAGGAGCCTGTCATGACCCGTTTAGCTCTCGCCCTGATGTTCGGTCTGATCGCCGCGGCGGCAGCCGCGGATGAGCGCACGGCCCCGGCTGCCGGCGCCGAGGTGTACATCATCTCGCCCCGTGACGGCGAGACCGTGCACGGTCCGGTGACCGTGCGCTTCGGCCTGAAGGGCATGGGCGTCGCGCCCGCCGGCGTCAAGTTCGACGATACCGGGCATCACCACCTGCTCGTGGACACCGACTTGTCGCAGCTCGACCTGGGCGCGCCGCTGCCGGCGAGCGACAAGGTGCTGCATTTCGGCAAGGGCCAGACCGAGACCATCCTCAACCTGGCGCCGGGCCGGCATACGCTGCAGCTCGTATTTGCGGACCGGGCCCACCAGTCCTTCGACCCGCCGCTGCATTCGCGAAAAATCACCATCACCGTGAAGTAGCGGGGGATGATTCATTGAGACCGTTGATTTCGGCGGCCGCCGTCCTGCTGGCGCTGGCCGCCACCGCCGCCTCGGCGGCAGCAACCGCCCATCGACCGGCAGGCATCGCCGCGGCGACCAAGTCGATGCGCCACATCGACGGCTACTTCCCGCTCGACTGGGACGGGAAGAGCGGCAAGATCTACCTCGAGGTCGACCGCTGGAACACCGACTTCCTGTACCTCGACCAGCTCACCTACGGCATCGGACTGAGCGACGCCGGATTGATCGGACTGGACCGCGGCCAATTGGGCAGGGGCCGCGTGGTGCGATTCGAGCGGCACGGGCCCAAGGTCCTGCTGGTGCAGCGGAACATGGACTACCGCTCGTCCGCGGCGCAAGCCGAGGAGAGGCTCGCCGTCAGCCAGTCCTTCCCACAGAGCGTGCTCTGGGGCTTCAAGGTGGAGGCGGCGGACGGCGACGCCGACGATGCGCGCGTCCTGGTGGACGCCACCGGGTTCTTCGTGCGCGATGCGCATGGCGTGGCCGAGCGGTTGACCCAGGGCCAGCAGGGCGTCTATCGGCTGGACGACACGCGCAGCGCGGTGGCGCTCGACGCCACCAAGAACTTCCCGAAGAACACCGAGGTCGAAGCGCTGCTGACCCTCGCCGCGGACGGTGCGCCGCGCGGGCGGCAGCTCTCCGAGGTGGCGCCCGATCCGCACGCGGTCACGGTGCGCGAACATCACTCGCTCATCGAACTGCCCGGCCCGGGCTATAGCCCGCGCGCCTTCGATCCGCGCGCCGGCTTCTTCGAGGTCGCCTGGCGCGACTATTCCGCGCCGCTCGGCGTCCCGATGGAGCAGCGCTTCATCGTCCGCCATCGCCTGCAGAGGAAGGATCCGAACGCGGCGGCCGGCGTCCCGGTACGGCCCATCGTCTACTATGTCGATCGCGGCGCACCGGAGCCCATCCGCACGGCGCTGGTCGAAGGCGCCCGCTGGTGGAGCAAGGCCTTCGAGGACGCGGGCTTCCAGGACGCCTTCCAGGTGCAGGTGCTGCCCGCCGGCGCCGACCCCATGGACATCCGCTACAACACGATACAGTGGGTGCACCGCTCCTCGCGCGGCTGGAGCTACGGCGCCAGCATCGTCGATCCGCGCACCGGCGAGATCATCAAGGGCCAGGTGACCTTGGGATCGCTGCGAGCGCGCCAGGATTACCTGATCGCCGAGGCGCTGCTCGCGCCCTACGCTCAGAACGGGCCGGTTTCGCAGGAGATGCGCGACATGGTGCTGGCGCGCATCCGCCAGCTGGCCGCCCACGAAGTCGGCCACACGCTCGGGCTGCAGCACAACTTCGCCGCCAGCGCCATCGAACCCGGCGCCTCGGTCATGGATTATCCGCACCCGTACATCGCGCTGGATGCGCAGGGCCGTCCCGATCTGAGACACGCCTACACGACCGGCGTCGGCGCGTGGGACGAGACCGCCATCGCCTACGGCTATGCGCAATTTCCTGCCGGTACGCAGGAACATGCCGCCCTCGCGCAGCTTCTGTCCGACTCGCAGGCAAAGGGCCTGTACTTCATCACGGACGAGGACTCGCGGCCCCTCGGCAGCGCCCATCCGTATGCACACCTGTGGGACAACGGCGCCGACCCGGCGCGCGAGCTTCAGCGCATGCTGCAAGTCCGGGCGGCCGCATTGGCCCGTTTCGGCGAGAACGCGATTCCGCGCGGCGAACCGCTGGCGACGCTCGAGGACACCGTGGTGCCGCTCTACCTGCTGCATCGCTACCAAACCGAGGCGGCCGCCAAGATGATCGGCGGACTGAATTACCGGTATGCGCTGCGCGGCGACGGCGAGATGATCACGCGGATGGTGGCCGCGGCCGATCAGAGGCGCGCGCTGGATGCGGTGCTCGCCACCCTCGACGCGCAGACGCTCACGCTACCGGAGGCGCTGCTCGAGCTCCTGCCGCCGAGACCGCCGGGCCATCCGCGCACCCGGGAATCCTTCGTGGCGCAGACCGGCTTGACGTTCGACCCGATCGCGGCGGCCGAGTCATCGGCCGACATGACGCTAGCGCTCCTGCTCAATCCTCAGCGGGCCGCGCGCCTCGAGGAATATCATGCGCGCGATGCGGCGAATCCCGGGCTGCGCGACGTCTTGGCCGCGCTGCTCGCGAAGACCTGGAATGCTCCGGAACCCACCGGCCTCGCGGGCGCGGTGCAGCGCGCCGTGAATATGCGCACCCTCGAGGCGCTGCTCGGCCTGGCGGCCGATCCGCACGGCTCGGCCGCCGTGCGCGCCGAGGCCGGCGCCGCCCTCAAGCACCTGGCGCAGGCCCTCGCGACCGGCTCCGCCGGCACGCCGGAGATGCGCGACCTGCGCGACTCGGCGATCGCGCGCATCGAGCAGTTCGAACGAGATCCCGCCGAATTCAAACCGGCGCCGCCGGTCGAGGCGCCACCGGGGATGCCCATCGGCGAGGACTTCGACGGAGAATGAGGGGCTCGCGGCGAGCGGCCTGATCGCACCGCGAGCGGGTCCTAGATGCCGGCCTTGGCGGTCGCGCGGCGATGCTGCTCGTGGTGGATCTCGGCGTCCGTCAGACCCGTGTCCGCCGCGATGACCTCGAGCAGGCGGTGCGCCGAACTCTTCGGCAACGTCACCGCATGCAGCGCTTCCCAGAGCCGAATCCGCTCCTCCGGGGACTTCGAGCGCGAAGATTGGTTGGCGAGATCCGCACGGCGCCGCTCGGCGGCCTCCGCCTGGAACTGCATCGCGCGTGTCCGGAAATCGACGAATGAATCGCCGCTCGGCGAGTCGAGCAGACGCGTAATCGGCTGCTGGGGCTTGAAAAGGGTCATGAGCATCTCCTCAAAGAGACCTCACGTTAACACCGTGGCGCCGGCCCCACGCCACATTCGTGCGCCGGAGCCTCGATTGGCGGGCTGCTCGCCGCAATTCGTGCTATGATCCTCTCCGATCGTTTACGTCCCCCGTGTCATCCGAGGCGCCCGTGTGAAGCGCCTCAAGACTCCACGCCGTGCCGCCTGCGATCAGGTGACAGGACACGCCGTTTGATGGCTCGCGGAACAATCTCCATGACCTTCAGTGCTGTTCCTGCCGTATTGAACCGCGGGAGGATTCCACCGAAGGAAATCCCGCCCGAGCGGTTCGAGTTCTTTGGAGATCGAGTAATCCTTATGGCGAAGATTTATGTTGGAAACCTGCCGTTCACAGCAACCGACGAAGACATCCGTACCCTCTTCTCGCAGCACGGAACCGTCGAATCCGTCTCGCTGCCGACGGATCGTGAGACCGGCCGGCCGCGCGGCTTCGGGTTCGTCGAAATGAGCCAGGCCGATGCCTCGCGTGCGCTTCAGCACCTGAACGGCCACGACATGGGCGGCCGGGCGCTGCGTGTGAACGAGGCCCAGGACAAGCCGCGCAGCGGCGGCGGCGGGCGCTCCGGCGGCGGTGGCCGCTGGTAGGCGATTGCCAGGATTCGCCGTCTCGGGCCCTCGGAGCATCGAGGTACTGCCCCGGCGGCGAATCCGCCCGTCCGAACATCCGCAACGAGGACCGTCGCCGTGGTAAAGCCCAACTATCGCCAACAGAAGCGCCAGAAAGAGCTCGCACGCAAGTCGAAGCAAGCCGAGAAGGTGCAGCGCCGAACGGGTCGAGCCGAAGAACAGGCCGATGCGCCTGCGACCCCTCCCTCACCGACTGAAGCCCCGTCTGCCCAATGAGACCGGCGTCGCGCAAGGCGGCGTCCAGCGTCGAGCAACGCCGCATCCGGCTGTCCGTGGATCGCGGGGCTGCGCCGCCGCTGCGCACCGTGTTTCCCCGGATCGAGCACTTGAGCATGGAACTGCGATTCATCGACGGGACTCCGCACGCACCATCTCAACAACTGCACACGCTCTATCCGGCGGCGCAGGCTTTCTTTCGATTCGCCTGCCCCTGCTTGGATTGCGACGGAGAATTCGATCTGAGCGAGCCGGTGAGCCGGCTGGCCGCGGAGCGCACCAAGGGCAAGCCGCGCGGCAGCCGCAGCGCCTCCGATCAGCTGCCCTGTTCCGGGGTGCGCTGGCGGGACCGGCCGAACAGCCTGCCGTGTTCCATCAAACTGCAGTACCGGCTGTCGATCCGCAGCGGCGGTTGACGTTTCTTCCCGGGCCGCGGCCCGCGGCACGCACCACGATGGTCAATGGGCTCCCCGCCCTATTCGGTCGATCTGCGCGACCAGCGGCGAGATGGACACGCGGCGGCCGAGAAACCTCCTGAGAAGCTCCGGCGTGTCGATCGCGGCGCCGTACTTCAGCAGATGGTCGGACGCATAGGAAAACCAGCGCGGGTTGCCGGCATCGAAGGGGCCTATCGCCCGGCGAAATCGATCCCGCAGGTCCGCCGTCACGATCGCCCCGAGTCCGTAGTTGATCATGTACCCCGGTGCATCGACCAGCTGGACGCGCAGCGCCCACCAGGCGATATCCGGGTGCGGTCGAATGCCCAGATAGCGCTCCGTGATGTCGGTCCAGACCCGATTGGGATCCGCCTGCGGATCGCGCAGCATCCTGAGCTCGAACAAGCCCCAGGCGACGTCGAGAGCCACGTTCGCGAACAGCGCGCGCAAGGCCGCCGGGGCGTCGACGCTTCGGCCCAGATAGCGCCGCTGCCAGGCCGGTTCCGCGACACTCCACGAGGTCACATCGGCGAACGCCTCCAGGAACAGGTCGTCGCCCAAGTCGAAATAGGCCGGCCGCGCCCGCACCGCCATCATGTGCGCGGCGTGACCGTCCTCGTGCACGATCTCGTTCAGCACGAACAAGCCGCCATGCTCGACGTTGGCCGAGACGCGCACCAGCGCCGGCCGCCATCCGCCGGGCAGCTTTCGGCCGATGCGGACGAAGTCGGTATACGCCAAAGGCGCCTTGCCGGGGCGCACGCCAAGATCGTCGATCACGCCGAGTCCTGCGAGGTCGACGCCGAGATCCCGATAATATTGCCGGCACAGCGCTGCAATCCGCTGCGGGGGAATCAGCTCGTTCAGCGGCCGCACGCCGCTCGTATTGTCGAACCAGTAGTCCCAGGGCTCCATCGCGGGGCCGGGGTTCGCGGCTCGCCAGGCCTCGAGGACGGCCACCAGCTGCGCTTCGACCTGATCCGGCGTCTCATCGACGGTGCGCGCCGCACGGTCGATCGCCGAAGCGCCCTGCGCGGCGGCCTCGCCGGCTGCGAGGCGGATCAGCCGCCGATAGGGACTCGAGGGCAGGTCCGCCGCATTGATGTGCGTCCACAGCGGCATCAGCGCGTCGAACAACGCCTTGCGCCGGGCGCCGTCGTCGATTTCCTGAAACAGCTCCAGCGCCGTCGTGCGCGAGATCGTGCGGCCCTCGAAGCGAACATGGTTGCCGAAGTGCTCGAAACACGCATACAGCGCCGCGGACAGCGCGGATCTGCCCAGATCCTCGCCCGATGCGCCGTCGCACGCCGCCGCGGTTTCTTCGGGCTTCGACGCCGCCGGAGCGGATCGCGCTTCGGCCAGCACCCGCCGCATCCGCTCGAGCGCCCGAGCATCGCCGGCGCTCAGGTCACCGGCGGCGGCACGATCCAAGGAGGCGGCCAGCCGTCGTGCGCGACGGTCGCGGGCGTGCTCCCATGCCGACAGATCGAGGCCATCGATCCGAATCATGGGGCCGGCCATCAGGCTCGAGGTCGCATAACCGGCGTCGAGCCAGTCGGCAAATCGCCGCTCCGCGGCCGCGATCGGCGCTTCGCTCTGCGCCGCCATCGCCGAGGCGGCTCCGAGAAGGGCCGTGCAGCCGAGCAGGATTCGACGGATCTTGGGCTGGTTCATGGCTTCAGTATGGGCCCTCGCCATGGTCGCGCAGTGCCGCCGGCGAGCGTGCCACGCTCAAGGCGGCAGCGCGTACGCCACGACGTAGTCGCCGCGCGTGCTCGCATCCTTGTAGCCTCCGGCGGCGATGACCAGATACTGCCGACCGTTCATCGAATAGGTCATCGGCGTCGCCTGCCAGCCGGCCGGCAGCTTCACTTGCCAGCGCAGCCGGCCGGTCTCGCCGTCGAAGGCGCGCAGACGGTCGTCCAGGCTCGCGGCGATGAACACCAGGCCGCCGGCGGTGACGACCGGGCCGCCGATGTTCGGCATGCCGAGATTGACCGGAATGAACGGCGTATCGCCCAGAGGCACCTGCCACTTGATGGTGCCGCGTACCATGTCCACCGCGCTCAGCGTGCCCCACGGCGGCTTGATGCAGGGGATGCCGAGGGGCGAGACGAAGGCTCGGCGGCGCATCGCGTAGGGCGTGCCGCGCATCTCGCCGAATTCGTACCCTCGATACCGCGAATCGCCGCGCTGGGCCGCCAGTTGCGCGCGCGGCACCAGGGCGACCAGGAAAGGCAGGTTCATGACGTTCGCGATGGCCACCTGGCGCAGCGGATCGAAGGCGACGCCGCCCCAGTTCGCGCCGCCCGCGTTGCCCGGCAACATGATCGACTCGCGAATGGCCGGCGGCTGGAACATCCCTTCGGAACGGTCCGCCGCGATGCGCTTGCGGCAGTACTCGGCGTCGAACCAGGCAAGTCCCCAGGCGTCCTGCGGCGTCACCGGCGACTGGCGCGCGAGCGCGGGAGGCGCCGCCGGATAGGGCTGCGTACGCGCGGGCGTCTCACCGGGCACGGCGTCCTGCGGCACCGGCCTCTCCACGATCGGGAACACGGGTGCGCCGCTGTCGCGATCCAAGGTGTAGAGAAAGCCGGTCTTGGTGGCTTGGATCACCGCGGAAACCTGGCGGCCGTCGTGGGTCAACTGCACGAGCGTCGGTTGGGACGCCACGTCGTAGTCCCATAAATCATGATGCACCAATTGGCGCCCCCAAATCAGGCGACCGGTATCGCCGTCGAGCGCCACCAGCGAATCGGCCCAGCGATCGTCCCCCGGCCGCTCGCCGCCGAAGAAATCCGGGCTGGCGGAGCCCGTCGGCACGAATACCCGGTTGCGCACGACGTCCACCGAGAGCGGCGCCCAGGCATTGGCTGCGCCGGTCAGCTGCGCGCCGCGCTCGCTCCATTCGCCATGAATCGGGTCGGAGGCGCTGCGCGGGATGGGATCCCAGCTCC
>VFSW01002562.1_pt1 | contig 27490 bp, 24 predicted proteins | sample 5358111 | NCBI WGS metagenome assembly VFSW01 (sample SAMN11554181, study PRJNA540505) | mine drainage metagenome | isolation source: sediment from site ElyBrook_90M | place: USA: Ely Copper Mine, Vershire, VT | collected 2017 | reverse complement strand
GCAACCGCCGACCAGGCCGAGATCACCAGCATCCTCCTCGCAGGCGACCGCTAGACCGCTCTAGACCGGCTTCGCTTCAGTGTCTTCAGCGGAGCTTTGCCGCATGTAAGCTTGGAGTATGGCGCAGCTTGACTCCATCGACCATATCGCGATCCCGGTTGAGGACGTCCGATCGGCCGTTGACTGGTACACGCGCACGTTTCACTGCGAGGTCAGCTATCAGGACGATACGTGGGCGTTCCTGAAGTTCGGCAACGTCAAGCTCGCGCTGGTGATCCCGAGCCAGCACCCGGCGCACCTCGGGTTCGTCAGTCCGGAGGCGGAGAAATTCGGCGCGCTCAAGCTGCACCGCGATGGGACCCGGTCCTGCTACGTGCAGGACCCTGCGGGGAACTCCGTCGAGATCATGGCTGCGGATTAAGCGGCTTCTGTTTCGAGCACGCTGTTTTTGCGGCCGAAGAGGAAGTAGATCGCCAGACCGATCGCGAGCCACACGAAGAACCGCAGCCAGGTTTCGAGCGGCAGCGCCAGCATCAGCACCAGGCAGAAGACAATCGACAGGCTCGGCAGCAGAGGGCACCAGGGGACGCGAAACCCGCGTTTCCGCTCCGGTTGCGTCTTCCGCAACACGAGCACGCCCGCCGCGACCACGATGAACGCGAAGAGGGTCCCGATATTCGAGAGATCCGCGAACGTGCCGATGTCCCAGATGCCCGCCGGAATTCCGACCACCAGCCCGGCGACCCACGTGCTGACGTGCGGCGTCCGGTAGCGCTTGTGGACCTTCGCGAAAGCCTTCGGCAACAGGCCGTCGCGCGCCATCGCGAACCAGATGCGCGCCTGGCCGTACTGAAAGACCATCAGCGACGAGATCATGCCCACCAGCGCACCGACGGTGACCCATCCGCGGATGCGGTTCATGCCGAGCGCCTTCAGTGCATCGGCCACCGGAGCGGCGCTGTCGAGCGTTTTCCAGTTGGCGATCCCGGTGAGGACCAGTGCGACCGAAATGTAGAGCGTGGCGCACACGATCAGGGTCGCGATAATGCCGAACGGCAGATCGCGCTGGGGGTTGCGGCATTCCTCGGCCGCGGTTGAAACGGAGTCGAACCCGATGTAGGTGAAGAAGACGATGGCCGCGCCGGTGAGCATCCCCGAGTACCCGTTCGGAAGGAACGGATGCCAGTTGGCCGTATTGACGGCGTGCGCGGCGCCGATGACGAAGATCAGGATGGCCGCGATTTTGATCGCGACCATCACGTTATTGGTGCGGGCGCTTTCCCGGACTCCACGCACGAGCACCCACGTCAACAGCAGCAGAATCACGAGCGCGGTGAGGTTGAAAACACTCCCGGTGTACGCGCCGTTGGCGATCATCGGGCTGGCGACGATCTTCGGCAGATGAATGTGAAAGACACCGTCGAGAAGGTCGTTGAAATAGGCGGAGAAGCCCACCGCCACCGCCATGTTCGAGACGGCGTATTCGAGGATGAGGTCCCAGCCGATGATCCAGGCGAAGATTTCGCCCAGCGTCGCGGAGGCATAGGTATACGCGCTCCCCGCGATGGGGATCATCGAGGCAAGTTCGGCGTAGCACAGAGCCGCGAAGCTGCAAACGAACGCGGTGACGAAAAACGAGAGCGAGATTCCCGGCCCCGCGCCCTGCCTCCCGATGGTGGAAACCGCGCTGCCGCCGTTCAGCAGCAGATCGAGAATCGGCGCGTTGAGGATCGATTTGAACCGGAGGGTCTGCCCGGCCGCCGCCGTGCCGGTCAAAATGAAAATGCCGGAGCCGATGACGGCTCCGACACCGAAGGCTGCCAGGCTCCAGGGACCGAGCGTGCGGCGCAACTGCCTCTCCGGTTCCTCCGAGGCGGCGATCAGCGCATCGATGTTGCGGGTCCGGAGTAGTCTGCCCAAATCAGGAGCCTGACGGAATTAACGCTTGCGCGTGCCCTGCACCAGTTTCCGGATCTTCTTTTTCTGCGAACCGCGGGCTACGCCTGCCGCACGTTTGGCCTTCGGGGCCGCATTTTTGCGCGACGCGCGCTTCAGCGCTTTACGCTCTTCGGGTTTCTCTACGGTCTTTGTATTCATCTTGTCTGCTTCAGGCTATTTTCAGGCCCGCGTATTTCTCCACTAATTTTTTCATCCCGTAGCGCTGGAAAACGACCACGATTTTCGCGTCATCGCCCTCGCCCTCGCGCCGGACGATGGTTCCAGTGCCGTATTTCGGATGTTCTACTACTGTACCTGTTCGCGATGCGGTTTTGGCGGGGGGCATTGCGCGCGGCAGTACTTTCGCCTGCGGGGCCACCTGCCGCACCACCTGTGGCACAAACTGCTGAACCACCTGCCGCACAGCGGGCGCACGCGCGGGCGCGACGGGCGCCGGCGGTGGCACGGGAGCCGAGCGCATGGGCACGTTCACGCCGCGTTCCTTGAAGAACTGCGCCACATTTTCCACCGAATTAACGGCCTTGCCGGTATAGAGATTGCGGCGCGCGTCCTGCCTGACGTGCCAGCGTTCGGCGGAGAGATCCACCTGCGGCGCGTCGTCCTCTTCCACGCCGAGGCTGATGACCAGGTTGGAGGGAACCTCTTTCAGGAAGCGCGAAGCCATGGTGCGTTCCTGTTCGCCGCCTCCGAAACGCCGCCGGTACTTCGCCCAGGTCATGACGAGGCGCGTCTCCGCGCGGGTCATCCCGACGTAGCAGAGGCGCCGCTCCTCTTCCATGGCCGATTCGCTCAGGAGAGAACGGCTGTGCGGGAACAGGCCGTCTTCCATGCCCGCCATGAAGACCACCGGGAACTCCAGGCCTTTGGCGTTGTGGATGGTCATCAGGGTGATTTGCGAGGCCTCGTCGAGAGCATCGGACTGGGCCACGAGCGCCGCGTGATCGAGAAAGTCGCGCACGGTTTCGCCGCGCTCCACGGCTTCCGCCGCCGCGTTCATGAGTTCGTTCAGGTTCTCGATGCGGGTCTGGGATTCGGGAGTGTTCTCCTGCTCCAGCATCTTGCGGTAGCCGGTGCGGTCTTCGATGAACTTCAGCGCTTCGTTCAGAGGCTTTGCGGCGACGGCTTCGGTAAGTTCCTCGATCATGTTGCGGAACGCGGCCATGGCGGAATGGGCGCGGGTGCCGAACTGGTTCTCGTCAAGCATGCGCCCTATGGCGTCCCACAGGCCGAGACCGTTTTCGGCGGCGAACTTTTCCGCCTGCTCCACGGTGGTGCGGCCGATGCCGCGCGCGGGAACGTTGACGATGCGCTGCAGGCTGATGGAATCCCCGGGCGCCTGCGCCAGTTTCAGATACGCGACGATGTCTTTGACTTCGGCGCGCTGGTAGTAACTGATGCCGCCCACCACGTTGTACTTGCGGTTATAGCGGCGGAGCGCTTCTTCAATCTGCCGCGACTGGGCGTTGGTGCGATAGAGAACGGCGACGCGCCGGCCGGGATGCTGGCGGATGGTCTTGTCGATGGAATCGGCGATGAAGAGCGCTTCGTTTTCGGCGTCGTATGCAGGGTAGATGCTGACGAGGTCGCCCTCATCGGCGTCGGTCCAGAGCCACTTGCCTTTGCGTTCCTTGTTGTTGGCGACGACGACGCTGGCGGCTTCGAGAATATTCTTCGTGGAGCGGTAGTTCTGTTCGAGGCGGATGATTTTGGCGCCGGGGAAGTCCTTCTCGAAATCGAGAATGTTGCGGATGTCGGCGCCGCGCCAGGAGTAGATGGACTGGTCCTCATCTCCCACTACGCAGACGTTGTCGTGACGCTGGGTGAGCAGGCGCATCAGCTCATACTGGCTGCGGTTGGTGTCCTGATACTCGTCGATCATCATGTAGCTGAGGCGGCGATTCCAGGCTTCGCGCGTTTCGGCGTCGTGATAGAGCAGGCGGACGCTTTCGAGCAGCAGGTCGTCGAAATCGAGGGCGTTGGCCTGGTGGAGGACCTTTTCGTACTCCTCGTAGACGGCGGCGACTTTGGTGACGCGCGGGTCGGCGGATTCGCTGTAAAGGTCCTGCGGGGTCTTTTTGACGCTCTTGGCCTGGCTGATCTGGGAGAGCGTGGCGCGATACGGCATGGCCTTTTCGTCGAGGCCCATGCGCTTATAGGCGGCCTTGACGATGGTGAGCTGCTCTTCGTCGTCGTAGATGGAGAAAGTGCGGGTGAAGCCGGGGCGGATGGAGGCGAGCGCGTCTCCATCGCGGCGCAGGAGGCGCACGCAGAAGGAGTGGAAGGTGGAGATGAGCGGGGCGGTGGGCAGCTGCATTTCCTCCAGCAGGGAGGTCACGCGCGCGCGCATTTCGCCGGCGGCTTTGTTGGTGAAAGTGACGGCGAGGATGGCTGGCGGAGGGACATGCAGCGCGCTCACGAGGTGCGAGATGCGATGCGTGATGACGCGGGTCTTCCCGCTGCCCGCGCCGGCGAGGATGAGCACGGGGCCTTCGGGGGCGGCTACCGCTTCCCGTGGGTGGGGGTTCAGACCCGAGAGGAAATCCTCTACTGGACTATTTTCGCGGACGGGGGGACTATTTTGCTCAACTCGATCCGCGGGCTTTCCGCGATTCCAGAAATGTGACGACGTGGCCCTGGAGGACTGCGACGAATCTCTGAAAGCTCAGGTCTTCATGCTGCCGGGCGATCACGCTGGTTTCCTCGTTTGTGGCCAGCAGAAGGCATGCCGCGGAGTATTTCTGTTCGAGCACGAGACGTCTGCACAAAAGCTCGTAGCGCGAATGGTATGAGACACCGGCAAAGGTATCCTTGCCGGTCCGTGAGCCTTTGCTGTCACCTCGGAAGACCGGGTCGACGGCGAAATACGGCTCTCTGTTGCGAACCGGCCGGTGAACTTTCGCGCAGTCTTCCAGCAGAAACAAGTAACCCGGAAAAGGCTTCGGAGACTTCCCAAAACGGCTTTCGCGGTATGCCGTCCATATGTCGGCAGCGCTGCCGATCGCCTCTTCCGACCTGTTGTTGAAGTTGTTTCCAAAAGACGGGCCAACCTGGGACTTGAATTCCATGGCGAGCACCAGTTCACCTTCAGAGACGACGATCAAGTCCCACTTCTTCTCGGAGCGATAGTAGCCCGGCAGTTCGAGCGCTGTTCTCGTCTTCACGTGAGCCCGGTCGAGCCCAAACTCGCAGACGATATCGGTAATCAGTACTTCGAGTGCGCCCATTTGAGTGCCTGCGGTCACGGCGCCGCGCGTGCCGGTGTCGATTCTGCCGCTCTGCTGCTGCTTCTTGAGATTGTGCGCCCGGGCCGGCCAGAAGCTTTGGACAGCCTCCCGAAGGCGAGCTTCAACTTCCAATGGCGTCATTCAATTCCAGCTTTTCGATGCTATACAAATCCAGAGCGATGGCGGTTGCAAGGTCGCGATCCCGGTTTCTGAAGGCCTCCGCGAGTCCCGCTTGCTGGATATCCGCGATGCCGCGCGGATCCGGCAGCCTGATGCGCCTCAGGTACTGCGCCTGAAATCGCAGGTATCCGCCTCTCATGCGCACGCCGTAGCACTCGATAAAGAATTGCCCGACAGCGGAAAGCAAAATGCCTCCGAGAACTTCGAGATCCCACGTTTTCGATTCAATGAAGTAGAGATTGTGGTGGGGGTAAGTCTGCCCTCTGTCGAGCACCGGATTGAACACGTTTTTGATGTCGGGGACGTAAAGCTTCTCCGCGTTCGTCAGGGCGTGATTGACGCGATCGATGGTCCGGTACCAGCCGCGAGGATTCTTTTGAGCAGTATTACGGCGCTTGATCAGGTCCGCGTGTTTGTGGAGATAACGTTGCAGCCGCGGATACTGCTCGAGGTCCACCAGTCCGGCGCCATTCCACGGATCGACCAGATAATGACCGGACCACTGCACTTCGCCGGAGACCGTGTCTCGCGCCAGCGCGAGCGGGACCAGCCTTGACTCCTCGACCAGAGCGGGGTCCTTCGTGATGAAGACCTCATCGCAGCCCGTAGCGACACCGATTCCCACCCGGGTGCTTCGTTCAACCGATTCAAGAGGCGCGAACCGCTCTTCCAGGCGGCGGAGGAGAGCCAAACGCCGGGGCGAGCCACAGGGCCAGGGATCGGAGCCGCTGAACCACGTCTCGATCTTCGCGGTCCCGGCCTTCGCGCTCTGAAGGTTCCGGGTGCTTTGAACTTCCAGCAAGGCGGCCGCAAGGTTTTCGCAGTCCTTCGAACCGGCGACCGGATCGAGTCTCGCCACGAGGGCGCTGCGCTGCGGTCCTTTGCGGATGACCGTGATTGCGGGATATGCGCTGACATCGTCATGGAACGCATCGGCATTGTGCATTTCCACCACGGCGTCAACGGAAAACGATGAAGTGATGAGGCGGCGCAGTTCGCCCCCGTATTGATTCAGCATCCAGCGATCCGCGCAGATAAAGGCGCAGACACCTTCGTCCTTCAGTTGGCGCAGCCCGGCCTCATGGAAGGCGACGTAAAGGTCGGCTCTGCCGATCATGGTTGGATAGGCGCGGCGATAAAAGTGAGCGGCTTCTTCCGGAATATCCTCCAAACGCACATAAGGCGGATTGCCAATGACGAAATCGGCTTTCGGGAGGTTCAGAGATTCGAAAAGATAATCGCCGGTTTTGATCCAGCCACTCGCAAGGTCTTCGGCCGTTTTGGCGCACACACCCATTTCCGTCAGCGCGCTGCTGACGGCGCGCTGTGCTGCCCGGGCGCTGCAATCGTTCAGGTCGTACGCGATGAGGGAAGCGGCGCAGTCCTCGAGCGGCCGCTTCCGATTGCGGCAGGAGGTCAGCAGCCGGCGGGCCATCCTGATGAGGAATGCCCCCTCGCCTGCCGCGGGCTCCACTGCGATGGCGTCTGCAAGGTTCTTCGTCTCCGCGTAGCCCGCAAGGTCGAGAATCAGGTCAACAACCCAGTCCCTGGTGAAGACGGCCCCTTTCGGTTCAAGGACATCCTGTGTGTTGTACACCGGAGCAAACAGCAGCGATTGCCTTGCCTTCGGTTCGGCAGGCGAAGTTCCCGTGCCACGCTCCGCCCTGCGTTTCCTCTCCGAGTCGATGGCCAAGAACCATTTTCTATCGGTTATGGGATAACGGGTACGAAGCCTTTGGATTCCGCCGGGGTTAGTGAACGGTGGTGTTGCGGGCTTTCAGCGCGAAGGGTGCGATCTCGATATCGAATTGCTCTCCATCCGCCCGGGCCATCCGGTATGTGCCGTGCATTGTTCCGGTGGGTGTCCGGAGAGGGCACCACGACGAATATTTGAACGATTCGCCCGGCGCGAGAACCGGCTGTTTGCCCACCACGCCCGGACCCCTCACCTCTTCGACGTGTTCGAGCGCATCCGTAATGATCCAGTGCCGGCTGATCAGCTGAACCGGCTCGGACCCCTGGTTCGTGATCCGGACCGTATACTCGAATACCCATTCACCCTGCGAAGGGCGCGAGTTCTCGCTGGAGTGCCGCGACAGCACCTCGACGCGGACGGCGTTGGTGACGGCGTCGGACATCGGGGCATATTCCGATTTCAGCTCAGGCATATTAAATCGTAACTTACCGAATCGTGTCGGCCAGAGAGAAGATCGGCAGGTAGAGCGCAATCAATACGAAAGCCACGAAGATGCCCATGAAGATCATGATGGCCGGCTCGATGAGCGAGAGCACCGCGGTCATCTTCGTATTGACGTCGTCTTCGTAAAATTCCGCCACGCTGGTCAGCATGGCGGGCAGAGCGCCGGTGGATTCGCCCACCTCAACCATATCCACCGCCAGCTCGGGAAAAACGCCGGTCGCGGCCAGGGAAGACGAGAGCGTCTGGCCTTCCCGGACCATCCGGCCCGCCTTTTCGAGGGTTTTCCGCAGCAGCGGCGTGCCAAGCGAATCGGCCGCGGTGTCGAGCCCCTGCATCAGCGGAATCCCGCCCGTCAGCAGCGTGCTCAGGACGCGGGCGAACTGCGCCACCTGGTACTTGATCCAGATATCGCCGAACACCGGGATGCCGATCTTGACGCGGTCGATCTTCTCCCGCGCCGCGTCCTTGCGCGACCACCAGAGAAACAGAGAAATCAGACCGGCCAGCGCCAGGGCGAACAGCACCACGTAACTGCGCGCGGTGGTGCCGATCGCGATCAGATAAACCGTGATGGTGGGCAGTTGCGCCGACATGGCGGAGTAGAGCGTGGCGAAACTGGGCACCACGTAGGTCACAAGGAACACCATCAGGCAGATCACGAGCAGGATCAGCATGCTCGGGTACATGAGCGAGACGAGCACCTTTTTCCGCACTCCGATCGCGAGCTTCTGATAGGTGATGAAGCGCTCCAGCACTTCCACCAGGCTGCCCGATTTTTCGCCCGCCATGACCGATGTCACGTAGATCTTCGGGAACACGCCCTGCAGACGGAACGCTTCGGACAGCAGGACGCCCCGGCGCACGTCTTCGCGGACGGCGTTGATGTACGGGGTCAGCTTCGGATCCGTGAGTCTTTCGGCCAGCAGGTCGAGCGATTTGAGAATCGGCAGGCCGGCGCGGATCAGCGTGACGAACTGCTGATTGAAGATCAGGAATTTCTGCAGATTCAGGCGCTTGCGCCGGCCCGGAAGCGCGATCTCGCCGCCGAGGCCGATGCCCGCGCGGTGGGGTTTGACGGAGTAGACCAGGAACCCCTGCTGCGTGAATCGCTCGCGAATCTCCTGCGCGGAGACGCCATGCGCCGTCTGGCTTTTGACTTCCCCGCGCGCATCGGCGTACTTCAAAACGAAATCGGCCATCGGTTTATTGACCCGCTTCCACAATCTGAACGCCGGGAGGCGGATGAAACGCGAACATCGACGGCGCGACCGGTGCGTTCAATTGCTGGTTCGAGAACGTGAAGTCGAGCTTCGACTGGTCCTGGAGGGTGAAGCGAACCTGGCGGATCTCGCCATCCGGATTGGCCAGAAACTCGACCTCCGTATAGGCCAGGTTCTCCGACTTCGGTTCGGCCACGATCCAGGCGCCGGCCGGGTCCACGCGCGTCCGGAACGATTGGAATTCCTTTTTGAAGTCCAGTTTGCCGAGCAGGAAGGCGAGCGGCGCGCGCATGTCTTCGGATTGTTTCAGTGTGCTCTTCAGGGCATGCTCGTCGTTCGGAGTGTATTCGAATACGTCTTTCCCGTCCGAGAGGAAGATCTTCCCGGCAGGCGAGGTGTATTCCCACCGCATTCGCCCCGGTTTCCGCAAAAAAAGCACGCCCGATTCGGTCTGAACCGGACGCTTCAGGCCTGCGTAAGTCTCTGAAAAATCGAGTTTAAGCGACTGCGCCTGGTTGTAGCGGGCTTCGACGCTTTTGAGCAGCGGATCGAGGTCCGGAGCAGCGGCGACGGCGGGGAAGGCGAGCAGCACAAGGCACGGCGCTCCGAATCGGGTCACAAACGAGTGACGCGAAAACGCGCCATAACGTGTACTCTGGAAGCAAGAGACGTTTGCAGCCTGAGCGTTCGCTGAGGCATCCATAGAAAAACAAAGATGGCCGATACCGTAGACTTGGCGCCTCAGGCTGAAAAGACCCTCCTGAAACCGAAGAGATCGTTCGTGCGAACGCTGCGCGAACATCCGATAAAGGTTCTGGTGTTCCTGGTGCTGCTGGTGGCTGCCGGCATTACCGGTTACCGGTTCTGGGTTTACCTCGACTCTTACGAATCCACGGACGATGCCGAGATCGATGGCGATATCTACGCCATTACGAGCCGGATTTCGGGCACGATCAAGGCGGTTTACGTGCAGGACAACCAGCCGGTGAAGGCCGGGCAGTTGCTGGTGGAACTCGATCCGAGGGACTACGATGTTGCGGTGGAGCAGGCGAAGGCTGCGCTGAACGAATCGCGCAGCCAGGTGGCCGTGGCGCGGCCGAACGTACCGATTACGGCGGTCACCACCGAAACCACTCTCTCCACATCAGCGACCGACATCGCGGGCGCGCGGGCGGGCGTGTCCGGTGCGCAGAGGGACTTCGAGTCCGCCACCGCCGACGTGAGAAAGGCGGAGGCGGATAACGTCAAAGCGCAGGCCGATCTCGTCCGGTACAGGCAACTGATCGCGAAAGACGAAATCAGCAGGCAGCAGTACGACCAGGCGGATGCGGCGGCGAAGTCGGCCGCGGCGAACGTTGACGCGAAACGGGCGACGGCGGAGGCCGCGGCGCGCAATATCGAACAGGCGCAGGCTCGCCTCGAACAGGCGCAGACGAAACAGGTGGAGGCGCAGCGAAATCGTCCGCAGGAGATTGAAATCCAGAACGCGACCGTCGCAAGCCGCCAGGCGACCGCCGACCGCCAGCAGACGATGCTGGATCAGGCGCTGCTGAATCTTTCCTATACGAAGGTCCTTGCGCCGGTCGATGGGATTGTGGGAAAGAAGAACGCGGAGCCCGGCCAGCAGGTCTCGCCGGGACAGCAGTTGATGGCGGATATTCCGCTGGGCGATCTGTGGGTCACGGCGAATTTCAAGGAGACGCAGCTCCGGCGCATGCATCCGGGCCAGCGCGCGACCATTCACGTGGACGCTTACGACCGGGACTATGAAGGCTACGTGGAAAGCCTGGCGGGGGCGAGCGGCGCGCGATTCAGCCTGTTGCCGCCGGAAAACGCGACCGGGAATTATGTGAAAGTGGTGCAGCGCCTGCCTGTGCGGATCCGGATCAAGCCGGGGCAGGACCCGGAGCACAGGTTGCGTCCCGGCATGAGCGTGGACCCGAAGGTCTGGCTGGAATAAGCCTGGCTGGAATAAGCCATGCGCCTTCGGCCCGGGCCGGCCGGCGGGTTCGAAAGCACGCCCACCATTCCATTTCTTTCACGGTGTCGTTCACCAGCCGGCTATGGGGATCGGCCGCAAGCTTTGACAGAACGCGCACCCTCCCCGCGGCCAGATCGCGCCTGACACTGGCAAGACTTACGAAGCCCGGATCGACCAGCCCGTCCCGGTAAGCCCGCTCGATGTCATCGATCAATTCGCCCGGATAAAGATCTGAGCTGCAGGATACGAGCATGTCCCATACGTGAGAGTATTCACGCGCCAGTTTGCCGCGGAACAAGTACGCGAAGTAAGTCAGGATCTCTTCGCGGGTCTTCTGCCCGGCAGCCGCCAGCGCGACGAGGCTGCTCAGCCCCGCTGAGCGCGCCCATTGGTCCGCGCCTTCATTTTCGATGACCGACTGGATTCCCTCCAGCTCGCCGCCGCACACCGACGCCAGAACCTGGCCGAGGTTTTCGGTGACGAAGTCGCCGCCGAGAGAATCCAGAACGTCGTCCGGGAGCGATGCAAAACGGACGATAAGAGGGTAAGCGCGAGTCTCCCGGAACTGCGCCAGCAGAAACATGGCGTACAGATGAGCCATGTATCCGTGCTCCGCACTGAGTTGCTCCGCCCGGTCCACGGTCTCTTCGAGGATGCGCAGAAGCTCCGGCACGATCTCTTCCCGGCGCGCCACCGCCTCTTCGACAGCGGCCCGCGGGAACCGCCCGGCCACCCTTTCGAACCGCCGCAGGATTTCTGTTATCTCCATGCAGCAATTGAATCATGCCGGACTGGAATCGCCATTCGGGATCGTCATCGGATAAGATGAGCGGTGCGAGGAAGGGAAAGAGGAAGGGAAAAATGAACACGCCCGCGAAGGTCAATATCTCCAGCCTGATCGACAAGTCCCGTCTGGGCGCGTTTCAATGGGGTGTCTTCATTCTGTGCGGCCTGTGCCTGATGATGGACGGCTTCGATCTGCAGGCGATCGGCTTCGTCGCCCCGGCGCTGGTGCGGGACTGGAAGATTCCGAGTTCGACGATGGGCCCCGTGTTCAGCGCGGCGCTGGTGGGCGTGGCGATCGGCTCGCTGATGTTCAGCATGCTGGCGGACAGGATCGGGCGCCGGCCGGTGCTGATCGGCGTCACGCTCTATTTTGCGGTGCTCACTTTCCTGACGGCTCGCGCGGATTCCTACACCCAGCTCCTGGCGATTCGTTTCCTGGGCGGCATCGGTTTGGGCGGCATCATGCCCAACGCCATGGCGCTGGTTGGTGAATACAGCCCCGCGCGGGCGCGCGTCACCGCCATGATGGTGGTCTCGAACGGCTTCACGGCGGGCGCGGCGTTCGGAGGTCCGATAGCCGCGTGGATCATCCCCCGGTACGGGTGGCGCGGCGTTTTCTACTTCGGCTCGGTGACGCCGCTGGTGGTGGCGGTCCTCATGATTTTCCTGCTGCCCGAGTCTCTCCAGTTTCTTGCCCTGCGGGGCCGCGACAAGGCGAAACTGGCACGCTGGCTGAAGCGCGTGGATCGAACGGCGCCGGTGGGCCGCGATACGGAATACGTGATTCCGGAAACGAAGAAGCAGGGCGTGCCGATCGTGCACCTGTTCCACGACGGCCGCGCGCTCGGCACCGCGTTGCTTTGGGTGGTCAATTTCATGAACCTGCTGAACCTCTATCTGCTGTCGAACTGGCTGCCGACCGTGGTGCGGGATTCCGGGTATTCGAACACCATCGCGGTGAACTCGGGCTCGGTGTTTCAGGTGGGCGGCGTGCTGGGAACGCTCGTGCTGGGCTTGTTTGTCCGGCGCTTCGGGTTCGCCGGAGTGCTGAGTTCGTGCTTTGCGATTGCCTGCGTGAGCATTGCCGCCATCGGGCAGCCGTATTTATCGCTCGCGGTTCTGTTCGCGTTCATCTTCGTGGCGGGCTTCGGCATACCCGGATCGCAGGCCGGGTTGAACGCCTTCGCCGCGACTTACTATCCGACGGACCTGCGCGCGACCGGCGTGGGCGCCGGTCTGGGAATCGGGCGCATCGGCGCCATCGTGGGACCGCTGATCGCGGGAATCATGCTGGCCCGCCACTGGAGCAACCGCGAGCTTTTCCTCGCGGCGGCTATTCCCGCCCTGATTTCGGCGATCGTGATGTTCTCTCTGCGCCGCGTGGTCAAGGCGACCGCGATTTCCGTGGCGCCGGGCGAAGTGCTGGTACATTAAGAAGCGCAAGAGCCGCCGGGCGCGGCGCCAGACATCGGAGGAACCACCCGTTCAGCCGTGTTCGGCGGCTGGACTTGCGCGTGTTCCTTAGAAGTCTTTGCGAATAGAGGAATCATTTTGTCTCTGAAGATCGATCTCTTTAACCATTTTTTCCCGAAGCGGTTCTGGGAAGAGTTTCTGAAGTCCAGCTATGGGCTGAAGGACATGGGCAAGCGCGTCTCGAATATCCCCACGATCTACGATCTGGACGCGCGTTTCCGCAGCATGGACGAGTTCGGCGAGTACAAGCAGCTGCTGTCGCTTGCCTCGCCTCCGATCGAGGTCTTTTTCGGCGCGGCGGATGCGGCGCGGATGGCGCGCATCGGCAACGACGGGCAGGCGGAACTGGTGGAGAAGTATCCCGGCCGCTTTATCGGTTTCATCGCGTCGCTCCCCATGACCGACCCCGCGGAAGCGGTGAAGGAGATGGAGCGTTCGGTGACGCAACTGGGCGCGAAGGGGATTCAGCTCTACACGAACGTGATGGGCAAGTCGCTCGATCTGCCGGAATTCCTGCCGGTGTTCGCGGAAGCCGCGCGGCTGGATATCCCGATCTGGATACATCCGGCGCGCGCCGCGAATTTTGCCGATTACCTCACGGAAGAAAAATCGAAATACGAAATCTGGTGGACGTTTGGCTGGCCCTATGAAACGAGCGCCGCGATGGCGCGCCTGGTGTTCTCGGGCATGTTCGACCGCTTCCCCGATCTGAAAATCATTACCCACCACATGGGCGGCATGATTCCTTACTTCGAAGGCCGCGTCGGTTACGGCTGGGACAAGCTGGGCTCGCGCACGACGGACGAGAATTATGAGGCGCTGCTCGCATCGATGAAGAAGCGGCCGGTCGATTACTTCCACCTGTTTCTGGCGGACACGGCTTTGTTCGGCGCGCGCTCGGCTACGGTGTGCGGTCTGGACTTCTTCGGGATCGATAATGTGGTCTTCGCTTCGGATACTCCGTTCGAGCCGACGCCAGGGCTGTATATTCGCGAGACCATCAAGGTAATCGAAAGCCTCGATCTTACGGCCGCCCAGAAGGACCAGATCTATCGCGGGAATGCGGCGAAGTTGTTGAAGCTCGCGTAGCGGGGAACCTGCCGGCGGCGGCGGGCGAATCTCGCCTCAGGCATGCGCAGGCTGCTTTCCGGGCAGTTTGTTGAGCAGCTTCAGGCCGAATCGCGATCGGAAGGGGTGGGGCGGTACGCCCGCGGCATACACTAACCACAGCATGTCCCCCATCTCGATCCGCGGCGTCACGAAGGTCTACGAGGGCGGCGTGGAGGCTCTGCGCGGTGTTTCGCTCGAATGCGCGGCGGGGCAGGTGACCGCGCTGCTCGGGCGCAGCGGCTGCGGCAAGACCACCCTGCTCAATCTCTGCGGCGCGATGGACTTCCCCACCACGGGCGACGTCACCCTTGCGGGGCTGCCGACGTCGAAGCTGGGCGACGCCGAATTGACGAATCTCCGCCGCCACAAGATTGGCTTTGTTTTTCAATTTTTCCAACTGCTGCCGTCGCTCACCGTGCTCGAAAATATCGAACTGCCCCTGCTCCTCTCGGGCGCGAAAAACACGGAAGCCACCGCGCTCGAACGCCTGCGCTGGGTAGATCTCGCGGAGAAATCGCGCGCGCTGCCTTATCAACTCTCCGGCGGCCAGATGCAGCGCGTCGCCATCGCCCGCGCGCTGGTGCACGATCCGGCGATTCTCGTGGCGGACGAGCCCACCGGCAACCTCGATACCGCAAGCGGCGACACGATTCTGCGTCTGATCCGGCGCGCGGCCGCCGAGTTCGGCGCTGCCGTGGTCATCGCGACCCACAGCGCGGAAGCCGCAGCCATCGCGGATGTGCGGGTGCGCATGCGCGACGGGCAAATCGAGAGCGTCGGGGCGTGAAACTCTTCCGCCAGTTGATCCTCCGCCCTCTGCGCCGCGACCCCGCGCGCACGGTGCTGACGCTGCTGGCCATCGCGCTGGGCGTGGCCGTCGTGATTGCCATCGAACTCTCGGGCGATGCGGCCACCGGGTCGTTCGAATCCTCTTTAACCACGCTCGTCGGCAAGGTGGATTACGAGATTACGGCCAATGCCGGCGTGGATGAACGGGCCATCGCCAAACTCGCCGCGCTGCCCGTGAATGCGCGCTTTTCGCCCATTATTGAGCAACCGGTCGCAATCGCCGGTCACGGCTCGGTCACGCTCTACGGCATCGATACGATTTCCGGCGCGGTGGGCAATAGCGGCGGGACCTTCAATCCGGCCGATCTCGAAAGCTCCGTCGTAGTTTCGAGCGATCTGGCCGAGGGCCTGCACCTGCGCCAGGGCGACGGCATTCCCTTACGAAGCCGCGACCGCACGCGCACGTTCACGATCCGGAGCATCGCGCCCGGCCAGAACACGGCAGGGGTGGGCGTGGATATCGCGGCCGCCCAGGACCTGCTCGATATGGATGGCAAGCTCGACCGCATTGAGGTGTTTCTCGCGCCCGGCGAGAACGCGCAAACCGCCGAGCGCCTGATCAAGGCGGCTATCCCGGCGGCCTGGGACGTCCAGACACCCGGCGCGCGCAGCGAAGAGAACCGCCGTATGCTGCGGGCGTTCCGCTGGAATCTGCGCATCCTCAGTTACATTTCCCTGCTGGTGGGCGCGTTTCTGATTTACAACACCATCGCGGTCAGCGTGGTGCGGCGGCGCACGGAAATCGGCATCCTGCGCGCGCTGGGGACCAGTTCTCACGGCGTGCTGGCGATCTTTCTCGGGGAAGCGACGCTGCTGGGGCTGATCGGCTCGGCTTTGGGGATCCTGCTGGGGCGCGCGCTTGCGGCGGCGCTGATCGGCATGATCTCGGACACCGTGAACGCGCTCTTCACCACCAGTTCTCCGGGGGCGATCGCGCTTTCGCCTGTATCGATCCTCGCCGCCCTTTTCACCGGAACCGCAGTCGCGTTTTTCTCGGCCCTGATCCCGGCGCGCGAGGCGGCGCGAGTGGCCCCGGCCGAGGCCATGCGCCGCAGCGTGGTGGAGCATGAAACGCGAATGCACATCCGGCGGGATCTGATCGTCGCCGCAGCCGCGGCGGTGGCTGCCGTGGTGCTGTGCCAGTTCGGCCCGATCGATGGAAGACCGGTGCTGGGTTATGCGGCCACTCTGTTCGCGGTCCTGGCCACGGCGATGGTGGCGCCCGCGTTCGTCACCGGCGTCATCCGGATGCTGCGCGCGCCGTTGAAGCGCCTCGCGGGCGCCGAAGGGCTGATCGCGGGCCGCAGCCTGGTGGCGTCGCTGGCGCGCACCTCGGTGGTGGTCACGGCGCTGGCCACGGCGATTTCAATGATGGTTGCGGTCGGCGTGATGGTGGGGAGTTTCCGGGAAACGGTCCAGGTCTGGCTCGAAAGCCAACTGCGCGCGGACATCTTTCTGCGCGCGGAAGGGCCCGCGACCGCGGGCATTTATCCGCCCATCGCCGGGCCTGTACCGGAGATCGTCCGGCAGGCGCCGGGCGTCCAGGAAGTGGACGTTTTTCATGCGTTCGAATTCCGCTATGAAGGCACGCGCGCGACGTTTGGCGCGGGGAAGATGGATGTCGTGCGCCGCCGCCGGTCGCTCCGGTTTCTGTCTGGAAATGCGAATGACATTCTCGCGTCGCTGCCGGGCCGCGATCGCGCGATTGTGACCGAGCCGTTCGCGGACAAGCACCGCGTGCGCGTTGGGGACGTGCTCGAAATCCCCCTCGGCGCGCGCACCGTGCCGCTCACGGTGGCGGGCATCTATTACGACTATTCAAGCGACCGCGGCTCCGTGCTGGTGGACCGGTCCACGCTGCTGAAGTACCTGCCCGGTCAACCGGTGACGAACATCGCGGTGTACGTGAAACCGGGCGCGGACGCCGTCAAGGTCCGCCGCGATCTGGAATCCCGGCTGCGCGATTATCCGCTCCTGATCGCCCCGAACGACGTTCTGCGCCGCGCGGCGGTGGAAGTTTTCGACCGCACATTTGCCGTGACTTACGCGCTCGAAGCGGTGGCGATTGCGGTCGCGATGCTGGGCGCGGCGAACTCGCTGCTAGCATTGGTATTGGACCGCAGGCGCGAAATCGGCCTCATCCGGTATCTCGGGGCCGCTCGCGGGCAGGTGCGCCGGATGATTCTTATGGAAGCCGGATTACTCGGGCTTCTGGCGGGATCTCTGGGGCTCGGGCTCGGAATGGCGCTTTCGCTGGTCCTGATTTACGTGGTCAACAAGCAGAGTTTCGGGTGGACGATTCAGTTCCATCCGCCGGTCGTGCTGCTTGCGGGCGCGTTGTTGCTGGTCTGGGCCGTTACGGTCCTGGCCGGCGTTTTCCCGGCTCGTTTTGCCGCAGGGCTGGAGCCCAGCGAAGCGATCCACGAGGAATAGCTGTAGTCGTTCACGAAGAATAATCCACCACCCACCAAATGAGTCAGAACACACGTAACATCGCCATCATTGCGCACGTTGACCACGGCAAGACCACGCTGGTCGACGCCATGCTCCGGCAGAGCGGCATCTTCAGCGCGCACGAGGAAGTGGCCGAGCGCGTCATGGATTCGAACGATCTGGAGCGCGAGCGCGGCATCACCATTCTCGCCAAGATCACCGGCGTCCGTTTTCACGGAACGAAGATCAATATCGTCGACACCCCCGGCCACAGCGATTTCGGCGGGGAAGTGGAGCGCGCTCTCAAGATTGTGGATGGCGTGATGCTGCTGGTGGATGCCAGCGAGGGCCCTCTGCCGCAGACCCGTTACGTGCTGATGAAGGCGCTTGAAGCGAAGCTGAAGCCGATCGTGGTGATCAACAAGATCGACCGGCCGGACGCGCGCGCGCCGGAAGTGCTGAACGAGATCTACGACCTGTTTATCGATCTGGACGCGAAGGAAGACCAGCTCGACTTCCCGGTGCTTTACTCGAACGCGAAGACCGGCGTGGCGAAGACGTCGCTCGACGATCCTTCCGAGGATCTTCGGCCGCTGTTCGAAGCGATCATGGCGCACATCCCGCCGCCGGCGGGCGACCCGGATGCCATCCTGCAGGCGCAGGTGGCGAATCTGGACTACAGCGATTATCTCGGGCGGCTGGCGATCGGGCGCGTGTTTCAGGGAACGCTGCGGCATGGCGATGAAGTGGCGATCTGCCATCTCAACGGCGCCATACAGAAGACGAAGATCACGAAACTCTACTCGTTCGAAGGCTTGAAGCGGGTGGATGAAACCATTGCGCGGCCGGGCGATCTGGTGGCGGTGGCGGGCGTGGCGGGCATCACGATCGGCGAGACGATCACCAGCGCCGAAACCCCGAAGCCCATGCCGTTGATTCAGATCGACGAGCCCACCATCGGGATGACATTCACGGTCAACACGTCGCCGTTCGCGGGCAAGGAAGGCCAGTTCGTGACGTCGCGCAATCTGCGGGACCGGCTGGATAAAGAGCTGCTGACGAACGTTTCGATCCGCGTGGAATCGGACACGCCCGAGACTTTCAGGGTGTCGGGACGCGGCGAACTGCAACTCGCCATCCTGATCGAGATGATGCGGCGCGAAGGGTTCGAGCTCACCGTGGGCAAGCCGGAGATCCTGACCAAAACCATCGACGGGAAGAAGATGGAGCCGGTCGAAATGCTGGTCATCGACTGCCCGGAAGACTACATTGGCGTGGTGATCGAGAAGCTCGGCAGCCGCAAAGGCAAGATGAGCAAGATGGTGAACAACGGCAGCGGGCGCGTGCGGCTGGAGTTCCATATTCCGTCGCGCGGTTTGATCGGCCTGCGCAGCGAAATCCTCACCGATACGCGGGGCACGGCGATTCTGAATTCGCTGTTTCACGGGTATATCGAATGGCAGGGAGAGATCCCCACGCGCCCGACGGGTTCGCTTGTGGCCGACCGCGCGGGCAAGACCACGGGCAACGCAATCTTCAATCTGCAGGAGCGCGGCGAGATCTTCGTGAACCCGGGCACGGAAGTTTACGAAGGCATGATCGTGGGCGAAAACGCCCGCCAGTCGGATCTGGACGTCAACATCGTCAAAGAGAAGAAGCTGACCAACATGCGCGCATCGAGCGCGGACGAAGCGATTCGCCTGGTGCCGCCGAAGCTGCTCAACCTGGAGCAGGCCATCGAGTTCATCCGGGAGGATGAGATGGTCGAAGTAACGCCGAAGTCGATCCGGCTGCGCAAGAAGATTCTCAAAGCCAATCAGCGTTCGCCGCGCAGGTACGCATCGTCGCCGCGAATCCAGGCTTCCCGGGGCGGGGTGAACAGGTCGGTCGCCGTGGATTCCTCGAGCGACTCCACGCGGTGCGGCAGATGGGGCGGGATGATGAGCACTTCGCCCGCCCGCAGGACGAAGCTTTCGCCGCCCATCTCGAAGGCGAGCGCGCCCGACTGCAGCATCGTAATCTGCTCATTGGGGTGGTGGTGAAGGGGCACTACAGCGCCTTTTCCAAGCCATAAACGGGCGACGGTCATGTGCCCGGAGTGGACAACCCGCCGGCTCAGCAACGGGTTCATTTTTTCTTCCGCAATCGCGGTCCAGTCGTAACGCTCCATGCAGGCAGTATCCTATTTGTTGCATATGAAGGGTATCGTTCTCGCGGGTGGAACCGGCAGCCGGCTCTTTCCTCTGACCAAAATCACCAACAAGCATCTGCTTCCCATCTACGACAAGCCGATGATCTATTACCCGATCCAGACGCTTGTGGATGCCGGAATCACCGACATCATGGTGGTCACGGGCGGAAAGAACTCCGGCGACTTCCTGCGGCTGCTCTCCAACGGGAAGCATTTCGGGCTCAAGCATATCGCGTACACGTATCAGGAAGGGGAGGGCGGCATTGCCGACGCTCTCAGCCTGTGCGAGCACTTCGCGGACGGACAGAAAGTCTGCGTGGTGCTGGGTGACAACATTATCGAGAAGAACATCCGGAGCGCGGTGGATGCGTTTCGCGCGCAGGAAAAAGGCGCACGGATTCTGCTGAAGGAAGTCACGGACGCGGAGCGCTTCGGGGTGGCCGAATTCGAGGGCGGCCGCATTATCGGCATCGAAGAAAAGCCCGCGCGGCCAAAGTCGAAATACGCGGTCACCGGTATTTACCTGTACGACCGGACGGTGTTCGAGAAGATCCACACCTGCAAGCCTTCGGGCCGCAACGAACTGGAAATCACGGACGTGAACAACGCGTACATACGGGAAGGCACGATGACGTATTCGTTTCTCGACGGCTGGTGGACGGACGCGGGCACGTTCGAATCGCTGCTGCGGGCCGCGAATCTGGTGGCGCAGAGCCGTGTGGAAGAGACGGTGGGCGCATGAGCGCGGCGCCGGTGACCATCGGCATGCCGAAGTGCGAGAAAGGCATCGGGGACGTGATCCTCGCGCCCGATTCGCCCAGACTGATCGCGGGCGTCCAGTGCGCGCCCTTCCCGATCTGGCCGGACGACCGCGGCTACTTCCTCGAAGTGCAGCGCGCGGGCGAGGGGCTTCCCGCGCATTTCCCCAAAGAAACCACGCAGATTTCGGCCGCGTTGAATTACCCCGGAATCGTCAAGGCGTTTCATTATCACCGGCATCAGACGGACTGCTGGACGCCCGCGATGAATATGCTGCAGATTGCGCTGATCGATCTGCGGCCCGAATCGGCGACGTTCGGCAAGCGCAATACGATCTACGCGGGCGATCTGCGGCCCTGGCGCATTCTGATTCCGCCGGGCGTGGCCCACGGTTACAAAGTGGTGGGGACCGGCCCCTCGATGCTGATCTATGCCACGGACCGGTTCTACAATCCGTCCGACGAAGGCCGCATTCCACACAACGATCCCAGCCTGAACTACGACTGGGAACTGCAGTACAAATAAGTGCGCGTTGCTCTCGACGCCACGCCGCTGACGCTTTCCTCGGGGGGGCTGCCCCGGTACGTCACCGAGCTTTCGATCGCGCTGGCGCGGGAGTTTCCCGAAGACACGTATTCGCTGCTTTCCGACCAGCCGTTTCCGATGCCGGAACGCGCGCCGGCGAACCTGGTCCGCGGACGCCAGCCGCATAGCGCGGCCGAGCGCAGATGGTGGCTGTGGGGAATCCGGCGGGCGATCCGGCAGACCGGCGCGCAGATTTTTCATGGCACGAATTTCGAAGTGCCGTACCTCGGGGAGACGCCCGCCGTGCTGACGATTCACGACCTGTCGCCGTGGCGCGAGAAATCCTGGCATGACGCGGCGGGGCGGGTGCGCTGGAGAACCCCCTGGCTCCTCAGGCTGCGGCGCGCGCGCATGATTCTCACCGTCAGCGAGGCCGTGCGGGCGGAGGTGATCGGCCACTTCGGCGTGTCGCCGGAGCGTGTGCGCGCGGTGCCACTGGCGGCTTCCAGCCACTTTCGCCCGGTTTCGCCCACTTCTCCGCCGCAGAAGCCTTTCTTCCTGTTCGTGGCGACGCTTGAGCCGCGCAAGAATGTGGCGGGGCTGGTGGAAGGGTGGCGCGAATCGCTCGCGGAAACCGGGGCCGATCTGGTGATTGCGGGCCGCAACCGGGCCGATTTCGCGGCCATCGCGCCGTGCGAAGGGCTGCATCTGCTGGGCGAGGTTTCCGACCGGGAACTGCCGCGGCTCTATTCCGATGCGCTCGCGTTCGTTTATCCGACGCACTACGAAGGGTTCGGACTGCCCGTGCTCGAAGCCATGCAGTGCGGATGCCCCGTGATCACGTCGCGCGATCCGGCGGTGATGGAGGTGGCGGGCGGCGCGGCGATTCATGCCGCTTCCGCGCATGAGATCGCCGACGCCATGCGGGTGGTGGCGGGGAATCCGCGCCTGCGCAATGTGCTGCGCGGAGCGGGGATCGAACGCGCGGCCGCGTTCTCCTGGGCGCGGACGGCGCGGGAGACACATGCGGTGTATGCGGAAGTGCTGGGAACGCGCGCGGTCTCTTGAATCCTCCGAATGAATTCGAGCGTCCGCCGCGGAATATCGTGTGTGCGCGGGTTGTCGTCGCGCGCGTCGAAGCCGTGCTGACCGGTGGCGTGGTTCAGAACATCCATCGGCATCGAGTCCGCGCGCGCGATGAACAACGGCGGAGTTTCTCTCCCCCTGTTCGATCTCCAGACACTGAGAAACACGGCCCGGGGGTTAGCCGGGGTAGGGAATATCGATCTCGGTAAAGCTGCCCGGCGTGGCCGCGTTTACTGCTGCGACGATCTCCGGGATATGGCGCTTGACTAAACCCCACTGGCCTTTTCCCATTCTTCGGCCAGCGTTCGCGGCGTACCCTGGTCGAACAAAACAAGCATCAGGGCCGGGGCGCTGCTGCTTCGGTGCTGTGCGCGGCGAATTGGAGTACAGCTTGAACCTGCTCCCGCGTTACGCCGAATTCTTCCACCAGTTCGTCAACGCTCATGTCCGGAAGATTTTCGAACACCGTCGAAACCGGCATCCGTGTCCCGCGAAATACCCATGCGCCCCTGCGCCTGCCGGGTACACTCTCCACGGCGGGGCATTCTGACCAGTCGAGATTGCCTGCCATGATCCGCACTCCTTTCTTTCAGGTTATCGTGAACGCAGCATTTATGATGCTTCCGGGTTGTATAATTAAGCGCGCATTTCAGGTTTTCAATGGCCAGTGAAATCAAGCTCAAAGTAAACGACCGGCAGTGGACCGTTACAGCCGCTCCCGACACCCCTCTGCTCTACGTCCTCGCGAACGAATTACAGCTGCAGGGCCCGCGCTTCGGTTGCGGACTCGCGCAGTGCGGCTCATGCTCGGTGCTGGTGAATGGCGTCGAAATGCGGTCGTGCGTGACGCCGGTTTCGGCTGTGCAGGGGAAAGCCGTCACCACGCTCGAAGGCCTTCCCGCATGGTACGCGGCGCAGAAGAAACTGGTGCAAACGCCCGCCCTGCATCCCGTGCAGCAGGCCATGCTCGACGAACAGGCCGTGCAGTGCGGCTACTGCTATAACGGCATGATCGTGAAAGCTTCCGAACTGCTCTCGAAAACGCCAACGCCAACCGAAGCGCAGATCCGGACCGCAATGAACGGGCATCTCTGCCGCTGCGGCACGTATCCGCGGATTATCCTCGCGGTGCAACGAGCCTCCCGGGAAATGGCCAAAGCATGACACTCCGCCGCGATTTCCTCAAAGCAGGCGGAGCGCTCGTCATTGGCTTCCCTCTGCGCAATCTTCTCTTTGCGCAGAGGGGCGCCGTGGCCGGTCCGCCCGACGCCAAACAGGTCGACACCTGGCTCGCCATCCACGCCGACAATACCGCGACCGTCTACATCGGTTTCGCCGAACTGGGACAGGGGAATTCGACAGCGCTGCTGCAGGTGGCGGCCGAAGAGCTGGACTTCGACATGAGCCAGCTCAGGACGGTCCGGCTCGACACCAACATCACGCCGAATCAGGGTGGAACGTATTCGAGCGCGTCCATTCAACGCGGCGGGCCGCAGGTGCGCGCGGCGGCGGCCGAGGCCCGCCAGGCCCTGCTGCAAATGGCGTCGAAGAAGCTGAACGCGCCCGTGGAAAGTCTCACGGTAGCGAAGGGAATTATCTCCGCATCGGGCGGCGCCACGGTGACCTATGGCGAACTGGTGGGCGATAAACCGTTCCATTTGGCGTTCACCGGCACGGCTCCGGTGAAAGCCACCGCGGCGTACAAGATCGTCGGCACGAAGGTTCCGCGCAACGACCTGCCGGATAAGGTCAGCGGCAAATACGTCTACATGCAGCATGTGCGCGTGCCGGACATGCTGCACGGGCGCGTGGTGCGTCCCCGGGGACAGGGCGCTTATGGCGCGGGCGCGAAAGTCATCGCGCTCGACGAAGCTTCCATCGCCAACATCCCCGGCGCGCGCGTGCTGCGCAAGGGCGATTTCATCGGCGTGGTTTCCCCCAGCGAGTGGGACGCCGTGCGCGCCGCCCTCCAGTTGAAAGTGCAGTGGGATTCCGCGCCCACGCTTACCGGCAGCGACGGCATGTACAAGGCCATGCGCGCCGCCAAAACCGACGACCGGATCGTGCTGGAACACGGCAACGCGGCCGGCGCCATCGCCGCCGCGCCGCATCAGGTCTCCTTCGCCTGCCACGCGCCTTATCAATCGCACGCGCCCTTCGGACCCAACTGCGCGCTGGCCGACGTGAAGCCGGATTCGGCGCTCACGATGTGCTCCACGCAGGATGTCTACGGCACCCGTACCACGCTCGCGCGGGTGCTGGGGCTGAAAGTGGACCAGGTGCGCGTGCAGTATTACGAAGGCTCTGGCACCTACGGCCACAGCTGTTACGACGACGTGGCGCAGGCCGCCTCGCTGCTCTCGCAACTGGCCGGAAAGCCGGTTCGTCTGCAGTTCATGCGCTGGGACGAGCACGGCTGGGACAACTACGGCCCCGCGCATGTGGGCGAAGTGCGCGCTTCCGCCGACGCCGGGGGCAAGATCACCGGGTACGAGTACGAGGGCTGGCAGCATCACTGGAGCCTCGTCGAAACGAGCGAGCAGCTCGCGCTCGGGAAACCCGCCGAGGAGTGGCCTGGAATGGCCGCGCAGCAGGTGAATCCGCGCTGCTGCGGCGGCATGTACGACATTCCGAACGTGCGCCTGGTGAACCATCACGTGGATGGCCTGGGCTGGTTGAAAGCCGCGTGGCTGCGCTCGCCTCTCGATCTCTCGTTTGCATTTGCCTCCGAGCAGGCCATCGATCAGCTGGCGTTTCTCTTGAAGCTCGACCCGTACGAATTCCGGCGGCGCAACATCAAAGACGAGCGCTGGCTGGGAGTGCTGGACGCAGCCGCGAAGGCCGCGAACTGGACGCCCCGGCCCGCCGCCGCTAAGCTTTCGCGGGCGAAGACGGTTACCGGACGCGGCATCGGGATGGGCACGCACCTCGCGTCCTGGGGCGCGGCCGTGGCGGAAATCGAGATCGACAAAGCGACCGGGAACGTGGTCGCGAAGCACCTGTACGGCGCGCTCGACGCCGGTCTGGTGGTCAATCCCGGGAATGTCGAAAGCCAGATTATGGGTCAACTGGTGCAGACCGCGAGCCGGATGTTCAAGGAAGAAGTGACGTTCTCGAAGACCGGCGTCACCAGCCTCGACTGGGCCGGGTATCCGATTCTGCGTTTCGAAGAATGCCCGCGGGTGACGCCGGTGGTGGTGCAGCGGTTGAACGAACGCTACTCGGGCGCCGGCGAAGAGACAATGGCGGCCACGGCGGGCGCGATCGCGAACGCGTTCTTCGACGCCACGGGCGTCCGGATGACCGAATTCCCGATGACGCCGAAGCGCGTGCTCGCGGCGCTGGCCCGCGCGTAGGCGCGCATCCGCCCGGTAGCTCATGCGCGGCGCAGGCTGGCTCCCGCTCTTTCTTTTCCTCGTTGCCAGAGCCGCCGCGCAGGATCCCTTCGAGATTCACGTCTACGAATACGAACCCATGCCGTGGGGCGAATACTCTCTCGAAACCCACCTGAACCTGACGGCCCAGGGAACGGCCCTTCGCGAGGGAACGCTGCTGCCGAGCGCGCAGCAGACGCATCTCACGCTCGAACCCACTGCGGGATTGTCGCCCAACTTCGCGGTCGGGGCGATGTTCCTGAGTGCGTGGCAGCCGGGTTATGCGCCTCAATTCGCAGGCTGGCGGATACTGCCGCATGTCTATTTGCCCGAGTCGTGGGATCTTCCGGTGCGTGTTGGGTTTGTGGCCGAGTTCTCTTTTCAGAACACGCGCTATGAAGAGAATTCGAGGCGAGTCGAACTCCGCCCGATTCTGGACCGCGAGTTCGTTCGCTGGCAAATTGTGTTCAATCCTGTATTCGAACGGGCTTTGCGCGGCCCGGGCACGGCCCGCGGCTGGAATTTCGAACCCGCGCTGCTGCTGCGATGGAAGCGCCGCGTGTTTTCACCGTCGGTCGAATACTACGGCGAAATCGAAAGCATCAGTGCGCAGCCGTACTTCCAGCCCGAGGTGCATCAGCTTTTTCTCGGAGGCGACTGGGAAGTCCAGCCTCAATTGAGCGTCAACCTCGGCGTGGGGTTCGATGTTGGCGATCGGGGACCCGGACTGGTTCTCAAGAGCCGGTTCGAATGGCACGGGGGCGGCCACGCCAGGCACTGAGGCTTCGAGACAGTCCGAATGGGCCTATAATCAAATCAGCGGGTTTGTGGGCGGAAGGCGGGTTGGAGGAACGCACCGTTTTCGCGCTCTGCCGCGTCATCCAACTATATGAGCAGCCGCACGAAATTCGTGGTCGTGATGTCATCCACCTGTCTGGTCGCTTTACTGCTGCTGGGCGGCGTTGTGAGCAAGGGTGCGCCCGCCGACGGCGAATCCCCCTCCGCGCTGGCGGATAACAACATTTACAAGCACCTGGCCGTGTACTCCGAGGTCCTCTCTCGGATCAAGAGCGAGTACGTGGAAGAGCCGGACATGCACAGCGTCACGCTGGGCGCGATGAACGGCCTGCTCGAATCGATCGACCCGTACGCCAGCTATCTGAACGCGGAGCAGTACAAGGAATACCTGAAGAATTACGACACTTACCGCGGCGATCTCGGGATGGTGCTGGCCAAGAAGTTCGGCTACGTGACGGTGGTTTCGGTGATTCCGGGTTCTCCGGCGGCGAAGGAAGGGCTGACCACGGGCGACATGCTCGAATCCATCAAAGGCATCGCGACGCGCGACATGCCGCTCGCTTTCGCGCAACTCCTGCTGAAGGGCGAGCCGGGTTCCACGGTGGAACTGTCGGTTTTGCGCCGCAAGCCGGAGCCGCAGAAGTTGACGATGACGCGCGAAATCGTGGTTTATCCGCCGGTCCAGTCGAAACTGCTGCCCGATGCCGTCGGTTATATCAAGATCCCGTCGATGTCGCACGGTGACGTGAAAGAGGTTGCCACGGCGGTGGCCGATCTGGAAAAGCAGGGCGCGAAGAAGCTGATTCTCGACGTGCGCTATTCCGCGTCGGGCACGCCGGAAGACGGTATCGAGCTGGCGAACCTGTTTCTGGACAAAGGTCTGATCGCCTACACACAGGGGCAGAAGTCGCCGCGCAAAAATTTCGATGCGGACCCGGCAAAGGATATCACCGCGCTGCCACTGATCGTGTTGACGAACCACGGGACGGCGGCTGCGGCCGAGCTCGCCGCGGGCGCGCTGCAGAGCGACAAGCGGGCATCGCTGGTGGGAGAGCGAACTTACGGCGACGCCTCGGTGCTGCGCCCGATTTCGATGGACGATGGCAGCGCGATCATCCTCTCGGTCGCGAAATACTACACGCCCGACGGCAAATCGATTCAGGATAACGGCGTTACGCCCGGAGAAATCGTGATCGAGCCCGACGCCTCGGCCGATACGGAGGATGGACCGGATCCTTCCCAGGCGAGCCCGTCCCAGGCCGCGCCGCTTCGGCCCGTTCCCCGCCTGGACGATGGCGCAAACCCGGCGCCGGGCGCCGCTCCCGCCGCGACCGACGACCCG
>VFSW01002561.1_pt1 | contig 27498 bp, 20 predicted proteins | sample 5358111 | NCBI WGS metagenome assembly VFSW01 (sample SAMN11554181, study PRJNA540505) | mine drainage metagenome | isolation source: sediment from site ElyBrook_90M | place: USA: Ely Copper Mine, Vershire, VT | collected 2017 | reverse complement strand
ATTTTGTATGGCTGCATGAGCAATAAGACTATTAGAAATGTCCGTTACTTTTCCTTGTATTATAAACTTATTTTCTTGGGCAAAGAGTAAGGCCGGAATTAGAACAAAAATCAATAAAATAGGTTTTTTCACCGTTGGTGGATGCCGAATCGATTTGAGCCTTTCAATAATTCCTGCATACTCATTTTGATTCAATACTATTCGGTAAAGCATCTTTTCTTCAATGGCGAAAATTTACAAATGAGCGACCAAAGCGTATGCGTAGTTAAAAATAAGACAAAACAACCTTACAAAGTTACAATTTTAGGAATTTTCATACTTTTTTTAAAAAAATCACTAACCGCAATATTTATTTTATATTTGTGATGATTAAAAACGCGTATTACCAGTCATCAGATTATGTTTGAAAACTTGTTAAAAGGGAAAAGAGGCATCATTACCGGCGCGCTCAATTCCAACTCGATAGCCTGGAAGGTAGCCGAAAAGGCTCATGCCGCCGGAGCAGTGTTCACTTTAAGCAATGCGCCTATTGCCTTGCGTTTGGGCGAGCTGAAAGCGTTGGCTGAACAAACAAAGTCGGAGGTGATACCCGCCGATGCCACCAGCATGGAAGAAATCACGGCGCTCTACCAGAAGTCGATGGATGTGCTGGGCGGTAAAATAGACTTTGTCCTCCACTCCATAGGCATGTCGCACAACGTGCGCAAGAATATAGCCTACGATTCGCTGAATTATGATTACTGGACTAAAACCCTTGATATATCGGCCATGTCGCTGCACAAGATGCTTGCCGCGGCCAAGAAGCTGGACGCCATCAGCGAATGGGGCAGCGTGGTAACATTATCCTACATCGCGGCACAGAGGTCATACCCGTTTTACAACGATATGGCGGAAGCCAAAGCTATGCTCGAATCGATAGTACGCAGTTTCGGTTACCATTACGCGAAGGAGAAGAAAGTGAGAATCAACAGCGTATCGCAGTCGCCTACCAAAACTACTGCCGGCAGCGGCATCAAAGGCTTTGCGGAATTTTATGATTTTGCCGACGCCGTTTCGCCCTTGGGCAACGCGAGTGCCGACTCCTGCGCTGATTTTTGCATAGCGTTGTTTTCCGATCTTACCCGCATGGTTACCATGCAGAATCTGTATCACGACGGAGGTTATTCTACCACGGGAGTGAGTTTTGAGGTAATGGAAAAATTTATCGCAAAATAAAAGGCACTGAAATGATGAATCCGGAAAAGCACCTTTGTCCGTCAGCCTGCAGAGCAGATATTCGCCATGATAAGAAATGGCTTGGCGGACTAAGTATGTTGTGCGGCAGGTCGGTTTGTTTCACGGTTATGGCTGCTTTGCTTGTCCCCGTTTTATCTTTCAGCCAGAACAACGAACATAACGACGGCGAGGTTGCGCCCGGGTCCCCGTCCAAGTACTATACATATTTGCTTGACGGAGGAATAGAGCTTACCTACCCGGTTACGCCCTTGTCGCTTCAGCAACATTTCAACGGGGTGTATGCCGCACACATATCCCTGTCGCAAAAGATATACAAAGGTTTTTATGCCGGTCTGGAGCTACAGTCGGCCATGGCTTCCGAACAGCCTGCCGTAGCTTTTCCTATTGCAACTATAGCCACCAACATGTATCTGTATAGTGGTGCAATAAAGCTTACTTATTGCACGCCGGAAACAAATGATTTTCTATTTGGCTTTTCGGCGGCAGGAGGGCTTTCATGGATTAAGTTCAACAGCATACCGGGCTGGGCGCCACAACCGCCGGCGGGGGAGTGGTACGGCAAAAATGTCCCTTTTTACTCCGCACAGGTATCAGGAGGCTATGTGGTAGACGATCAGTTGTGCCTAAGCATTACCCTTTCTTACGCCATTTACAACTACAGCTTCGATCCGCAGAGAATGGGGATATTGCAGGTTTACCCTGCATCACAAACGGGCGGTGTTTCTTACTTTCAATGGGGTTTCGGAATAGAATACCTGTTCGGGGCGGCCAAGTAATTATACGGCTTACCCTGCCGGACATTGAATTGAAAATGCACACAATCCGCCAAAAACGGTTAAGTGAATCTGTAACCCCGCGTCAGGTAAGGCAGAGAGACGGTTTTTATAAATTGTTCTCACACGGTATCATTATTCGCCCTATATTTGCAAAAGTGTTCATGTGAAAACAAACGAAGAAAAATTTGCCGGCGAAGGCTTAACTTACGACGACGTATTGTTGCTTCCGGCTTATTCCGAAGTTCTGCCCCGCGAGGCGGATATCAGTTCATATTTTACCCGCAACATACCTATTCATACACCCGTTATAACGGCTGCTATGGATACCGTTACCGAATACAAAATGGCCATTGCCATAGCCGGTGAAGGCGGTATAGGCGTGCTGCATAAAAACATGACCATAAAGCAGCAAGCCGAGCAGGTAAGGCGCGTAAAACGCCACGAAAGCGGCATGATACAAGACCCCGTTACCCTGCCCGAAACAGCCAGGGTGAGCGATGCCCTGAAGGTAATGAGAGAACATAAGATAGGCGGGATACCGGTAGTAACCGACAAAAGGGTGCTGGTAGGGATTGTAACAAACCGCGACCTGCGCTTCGAGAAAAATATGAACCGCAAAATAAGCGAGGTGATGACGCGGGATAAAATTATTACCGCCAACAAGGGAACCAACCTCGCCGCCGCCGAGCGAATACTGGAAAAATACAAGATAGAAAAGCTGCCCGTGGTGGATAAAAACCGCGTGCTTGCGGGGCTAATTACATACAAGGATATACAAAAAGTGCGCCTGCACCCCCACGCCTGCAAAGATGAATACGGCAGGCTGCGTGTTGCCGCCGCCATAGGCATTACCGCCGATATGTACGAAAGGGCTGATGCTCTGGTGAATGCTGGCGTAGACGCCGTTGTAATTGACACCGCCCACGGGCACTCCAGAAAAGTAATGGAGGAACTTAAAAACGCCAAGAAGAAATATCCGCACCTCGAAGTGGTTGCCGGCAACATAGCAACCGCCGAAGCGGCTACGGCCCTTGCCAAAGCCGGCGCCGACGCCGTAAAAGTAGGCATTGGCCCGGGTTCCATCTGCACCACGCGCGTTATTGCCGGAATAGGCGTACCGCAGCTCACCGCAATATATAATGTAGCCGGCGCACTGAAAGGCACCGGCATCCCCATCATCGCAGACGGGGGCATACGCTATACAGGCGACATAGTTAAAGCCATAGCCGCAGGAGCAAGCTCCGTGATGGCAGGCTCGCTGTTTGCCGGGGTGGAGGAATCGCCGGGCGAAACTGTGATTTATGAGGGCAGGCGGTTTAAAACATACAGGGGAATGGGTTCGCTGGAAGCCATGCAGCACGGCTCTAAAGACAGGTATTTTCAGGATGCAGAAGACGATATTAAAAAACTTGTGCCGGAAGGAATATCGGGCAGGGTGCCATATAAAGGACCGCTCACCGAGGTGATATACCAGATAGTAGGAGGCCTAAGGGCGGGAATGGGTTATTGTGGAGCCCGCGAGATAAAGTCGTTGCAGAAGGCCCGTTTCATACGGATAACCAACGCAGGCATGGCAGAAAGCCATCCGCACGACATTTTTATCACAAGCGAGGCGCCCAATTACAGCAGGTAAGCCCTGCCTCTGTGAATTATTGTTATTCCTGCTCTATTCTTTAACTTTATAAAGCCAAGCGCCCAAGCCGGGATATGATGGGTTAATTTGCCGCACCCTGTTCCAGGCGTAACGGGCAGAATCGAAACGGGCGAGGTTGTAATAGGTTCCGCCAAGGTAAAACCACAGGTCGGCATTGGCCGGATCGCATTGTGTGCCCCTTTTCATCTCATATACCGACCTGCTATAGTCTCCGTGCTGTCCGTAACGGGTTCCCTCATAGAGGAATATTTGCCCGAGGGTGTGATAGCTTGCTGCGCGTTGAGTCCAGCCTGGAAAAAGCCGTACAACTTTGTCCCAGTAATATTTTGCCGAATCGGGCAATATGAGTTTGCAATATACCACGCCGAGGTTCATATAACCTGTTACATCAAGGCTGTCGATACTAACTGCCTTCAGCAGGTAATGAAGTCCCTTTCTTGCTATGGAGTCAGATCCGGAGGTGTCCCTTAGCGATTCACAGTAATTGATCCATTGAGCGCCTGCATTGTCATTGGCTTTTACGCTGTTCGGAACCTTAAGTACATCGCCGGTAAAGAGGGTAAAATTGTTCTTCCAGTCCTTGTTCCTCGTATAGGTTTCGCCGAAGGCAAGGGCAGCAGTTACAATCAGTACGGCGCCAAGAGCCCGGCTCTGCATTCTCACTGGCAGCAGCCCGCCGCCGTAAACCATGGCTGTGGCGGCAATGGCCGCAAAGCCGAAGGAGGAATGAAAGACCAGCCTTTCGCCCATAGTAGCTCCTATGTCAATAATGAAGTTGGAAACCATAAGCAAGTTCAGCAGGAAGAAGAAAACGGGGAAGGCAAGGATATTCTTTTTGCGCCACCACCTAATTGCCATGTAAATTATAATTGAATAAGCAATGACCGTTATCCAAACCGCAGGGCTTGCAAAATTTTGATAGGGCAGCTCGGCATAACCAAAGTCGTAAGCGAGCGGGTAGGGGAGAAGCAACAGAAACAGATACTTTCCGAGCACAATTATTTTGGATGCTAAAGCCTGAATGGGCGTGGCATACAGGTAGGGCGCATTCAGTATATCGGGTATAGCAGACCGGTGCGGGAAACCAAGAGAGGCGAACCGGAGCGCAAGGTATATTGCAGCCACTCCGAGCCAGGGCAGGCTTGCTCGAACCGCCCTGGCCATGCCCTCCCCGAAGTGAATCTGGAAAAGCAGGGGCAGAAGAAATAAAAGTGTAAGGGCGTACTCCTTTGCAAGCAAGGCGAGAAAGAATGCCGCAAGGCTCGTTGCAAGTGCACCTGTCTTTTTTGTAACCCTGTAGATTATGCCCATGCCAAGGCATAGCATGATCAGGAGCAACGACAGCATTTCATCGGAGCTTTTTATACTTGCAGCCACCTCGGTATGTATGGGATGTATGGCAAACAGCAGTGCGGAAACGAAGGCAATATCTTCGCCGCGTGGCAGCCGCCGCGGTAAAATGATACGCAAAAACCGGAACACCGACAGCACGCATATCATGTAAAGCAGGATATTGACCGCATGGCGCATAAATGCCGATTCACCCCAGAGCTGATGTTCCACTGCAAACAGTATAAGGGACAGCGGCCTGTAGCGCCCCCCCGACAGGTTCTGGTTTGAATTGTAATGCCTGTAATAATTCTCATAGGAATCGGATACAAGAAGCTTACCAATGCCGCGGAACCCCATTTGCACATAATCGTTCTGCTGGATTACCGCCTCATCGTCGAGGGTGTATTCATTAGCCAGCGTGTTGGCATAAAAGCAAAACGCCAGCAAAGCCAGAATGAGGTATTTTGTGCGGACAGGGAAATTGAACAATGGTTTGTCTTCTTGCATAGCCCGAAGATAAAACAAAAATTTCTTGCCACGGAGAAGCGGTATGGGTATGCCTGTGCCATGCACAGATTTTCAGGTCTTCTGGATAAATGAAAGCCCTTGCCTGTAAGGCTGGCTAATATTCTGTCGGAAAAAGGGAATTAATCAGCTCTGTAAGTTCTGTTCTAATACCTGTTGAAGGTAATCGGCAGGAACCACCCCCGACTGCCTCCATTTTATTTTACCATTCCTGAAAACGATTAGCGTAGGAACGCCCTGTATATGATACTGGCTTGCCGCGGCAGGGTTTTTATCCACATCTACCTTTACAATGGTCGCCTTATCTTTTATTCTGTTCTTCAGGTCGTCAAGGATAGGTTTCATCATTTTACAGGGTCCGCACCATTCGGCTGAAAAATCGACCAGCACGGGCTTGTCGGAGTTTATGATTTCGTTAAAGCTCATAGGTTGTTAATATTTATACATTTATCAATTTATTCTAACAGATGCAAAGTTACATCACGGCTATGTTATGATCCGGAACAATTGTTTGATTATATCGCATCTTTGAAAGATGGGAATAAATGTACCCGACAAGCGAGGGTGGTATGACTAATTTTGTGTTAAATTAATATATGAACATTAAGAACACAGCAGTTAAAGGCATAAGTTATGACGCCTACCGTCAATTGATTGACAAGTTGATAGCAGAGGGCAAAACAACAGGCAATACCCAGTCGGAGGCTCTGCTGGAGTACACAAAAATGAATGTTCAACGCATGAACAGGATAGACAAAACCACAGAAATAGAGGAGGATGCCGCAAGACAGCTTCTTGCGTTGGAAAACCCTCTTGTATGGCTGACGGCTGCCGAGGCTTGGTGCGGCGACTGTGCGCAGGTTGTTCCGGTCCTTAATAAACTTGCCCTGGCGAGCGGCGGAAAAATAGAGCTGAAGATAGTGGTACGCGACCATGCGCCGGAACTTGCGGAAACTTTCCAGACCCAGTCTATTCCGAAGTTGATTATGGCAGGCCGCGATTCATTGAACGTGCGGCATGTGTGGGGACCAAGGCCGCAACAGGCACAAAACATAATGCTGAAATGGAAAAACAGCAATGGGTTAATCTCTAAGCACGACTTTGAAAAGGAACTGCACCTTTGGTATGCTCGTGATAAGGGCGCTGCAATTATCCATGAATTACTTAACCGCCTGGCAATTTTAAATGAAGAAAAAGTTGGAACAGCATAAGCCGGTTCCGGAATAATTTTGTAACTTTGATACTATGGACATAAAGGGAAAATACGCCAATTCAAGCATTGCACTGAAGCAGGGTATCGTAATAGACCTGCAGAAGAGAATCTATGTTATTATAACCACCCTTTTCGGCTTGTTCAGGTTCAGGGATAAGCCCAAGCCTCTGCCGCCGGTGAATTATATACTCCTTTTCCGCACGCTATACAACAAGTGCCAGTCCTGTAATATCGCCGATTTTGAAAACGATTCGGTGATACAACTGTCGCTTGTGTACGACAAGAATAAAAAACTAATTGTGCATGAAGGCTACGATATGCAATACATGTTGAATCTTGCCAGACAGCTTTCTGCTGAATTGAAAGTGGATGTGAAGGATGCAGCCACCGACAGAAGAAAGCCGAGGTGGCTCCTGCTTTAAAACGTCAGTGGTTATAAAGTATCTGTATATCCAGCACACTGTCGCCCAGTGAGGCGGAATAGAGCAGGGAGGCTCCGGGGTAGGTGTATTCTTTAACCGTGTTGGCCGCCGCCGCCAATATTTCATTATTTACGGCATCATACCGCAGCTTTGAGGCTGCAACGCCACTCATAAAAGGTGAAAATGCATTCGGGCTCCAGGTATATTGGTATATGGTTTGGTCGGCAAAGGACAGCAGATAAGTATTGGAATTTATCTGTACTGCTGAAAGCATCCTGGACGAGGGCAGGGCAACAGGTGCGAAAAAGGTATTGGCCGATATGTTATACTGTAACAGGTAGGGCATTCCGTTGCTCTGGTTGCCGGCTACGAGCAAATCGTTAATGTCGTAACCGAACATGGCAACCTGTGAACCGGAAGGCAGGGCAAGCTGCTGATAGCCCATGCCTGAAGCCTGATAAAACACAACCAGATTGTCGCCCGGAGACGAAATGGATTTTTCCTCAACGAACAGGAAATTATTCCAGACTAAAGTCTTTACCGGGTAGTAGGCGGTATCGGTGTTTATCTGCATTTGCAGGACGCCGGTGCTGTTGTAGAACTTTACAAAGCCTGCAAAAAGCGAAACGTAGGCCGCATTGCCGTAACTGTACACATTCGTAAAATAATGCGCGGGTGAATTGATGCCCTGCAACGACCATGCAAAAGAATTGGCAGGAACATTGAGCGCCGAAGCGTTGCCGGTGTCGAGCGGAACAATATAGAGCTGCTGGTAATAGGAATTAACATCGGAGGCGGCATAATTGCCTGCAACGGTAAAAGCGGTTGAGGAGTGAAGCGCCGAATCGAGGGTATAACCCTGCAGCCAAGTTCCTGCACGCGTTATTGCATAAACGGCAACCCGCTTTTGGGGTGCGGCTGCAATGTATATCTGCCTGTAAGCGTAATTCATGTTTGCCCCATTGTAAGCATTAACTGCAACAAAGTAATTGCCGCTTGGCAGGTGAATGTTGTTTATGATAAGAGGTACGGTGAAGGTCATGTTATTGGATGTTACCTGTACCTGGTAGCCTTGTAATACCTGTATGTTGGCGCTGTTCATGATATACACCGACACCGTTTTGAGCCCGCCGGGATCGCTGACCTGGGCGGTAACTTTTACGGTATCGAATACGTTATAAGAGGTAAAACCTGTCGGAGCAATAATGTTAATGGAAGGAGTATCTTTATTATTCTCTTTTTTGCAGGCGGAAATCATCATGCAAAGAACTGTAATGCAGGCAAGGGTAAATAATTTCATAAAATGCCTGCAAAGGGTTACAGCAGGTAAAAGCTAAATTAAGCAATTTGATTCATTTGAAGGGATTTGCCGCTACACAGAAATATAAATGCGCAGTGTTGAAAAAAAAATCAAACGCCGGAAAACAAATTTCATAGCTTTGGCGTCCCGAATTAAACTCATTAGAATCTATTCTTAAGAATTCTCCAATCCTTCTGTGAAAAATTTCAAAAAACAAAATAAAGTAACCAACCCCTCATCCAAGCTAACCGAACTGGAAACGGGTAAACTGCCGCCCCAGGCGCCCGAACTGGAAGAAGCTGTTCTGGGAGCGCTCATGCTCGAAAAAGAAGCGCTGACAAGCGTGATAGACATTTTAAGGGAAGAGGCATTTTATAAGGAAAGCCACCAGAAGATATTTGCCGCAATCAAACGGTTGTTTGAACGTTCAGAGCCTATAGACATACTCACCGTAACCAATGAACTGAAAAGAAACGATGAGTTGGAATTGGTAGGCGGGGCATATTATATTTCGCAGCTTACAAGTAAAATTGCTTCATCAGCCAACATAGAATACCACTCGAGGATAGTGCTGCAAAAATTCATACAGCGCGAACTGATAAGTTTTTCATCGGAAACCATACAGCATTCTTACGACGAAAGCTTGGATGTGTTTGAACTGCTCGATATGGCTGAAAAAAGGCTCTTTGCCATTGCCGACGAAAACATTAAGAAGGATCCCAAGATAGCAGGCAGCCTGATCCATGAAGCAATAAAGCAGGTGGAAGCAGCACGCAACAGGAAAACGGGTATTACGGGCGTGCCAAGCGGCTTTACCGACCTCGACAGGCTGACGGCAGGCTGGCAGAATTCCGACCTGGTAATACTTGCAGCCCGCCCCAGTATGGGTAAAACAGCGCTTGCGCTAACTCTCGCAAGGAACGCCGCCATCGACTTTAAAATACCCGTTGCCGTATTTTCGCTTGAAATGAGCAATCTGCAACTAGCAATGCGCTTAATGTCGAGCGAAACGGAGCTCTCGATGGAGAAACTAAGAAGAGGCACGCTGGAAGATTACGAATTTGAACAACTGAATGCAAAGGTTACCCAGCTTTCCGATGCCCCTATATTTATTGACGATACTCCTGCGCTGTCCATTTTCGAGTTGCGGGCCAAGGCAAGGCGTTTAAAAGAAAATCACAACATACAGCTTATACTAATAGATTACCTGCAGCTGATGGTAAGCGGCAACGAAGGAAGGGGCGGCAACCGCGAACAGGAAATAAGTTCCATTTCGAGGGCGTTGAAAAGCCTCGCCAAGGAGTTAAACCTGCCTATTATTGCGCTGTCGCAGTTAAGCCGCGCCGTAGAACAAAGAGGCGGCGCCAAAAGACCGCAGCTGTCCGACCTGCGTGAATCTGGCGCCATTGAGCAGGATGCCGATATGGTTTTATTCGTGTACCGACAGGACTATTATGGTGCGGAGGTAAGCGAACAGCCCCCCGATGCTGCCGAAATAATTGTGGCCAAGCACCGTAACGGTCCGCTCGACAGCGTGCACCTTAAGTTCCAGAAGGAATTCGCCAAATTTGTGGAATTTGAATCATCCATTGGTGATTACAGCTCTTTCAGCAACTCCCAGGATTCGGCTGATGAACCCAAAACCATCATACGCGGATCCAAGATGAACGATATTGAGGAAGAGCTATAGCAATGCCTTTCTTCCGGTCTTCTCCATCATATAAGCAATAGTAAAAGAATCGTTCATCTTGAACGCTGTCTATTTTGACTGTGCGGCGTTGGCACGTATCAGGTTATAGACCCTGAACATAACAAGAGCCGAGACGGCTCCGATAATGGCTCCGCCGGCAATATCAGACGGATAGTGCACTCCAAGATACATCCGGCTGTAGCATACCAGACCCACCCAGCAGAAAAGGAATACGGAAAGCAGAGGCATTCTTGGCATTGCAAGTGTAAGAAAAAGGGCGAGGGCAACGGTGTTGGCCGCATGTGACGATGCGAATCCGTACAAGCCTCCCAGGTAGTTGTTCACATAATGCAGTTGTTGCGACAGTACTAGATTGTGGCTGGGGCGGTAACGCTTAACCAGATTCTTTACAAGGTGCGAAGCGAGCTGATCGCTCATGGCAACAGCCAGTCCGGCGCACACAATAAGGAGCAGGCTGCGCCAGCCGTATTTTCTGAATGCCAGCAGGGCAAGTCCCAGGTAGAGCGGTATCCACACAAATCTGTTGCTCATCATCATCATGAACCCGTCGAAAAACGGGGTATGGTGGTGGTTGATGAACAGCAGGAGTGCGTTATCAATATTTTTCAGTTTATCTAGCATGGTCGGTTGTTAAAATTCCTGCAATCTTTGCGCTATGTTCCACCGGAATGAAATGAACAGGGAGTTGTCGTTGCTGTTATAGAACGATGTGCGGCTGCTCTCGTTACGCAATACTATGCCCAAATCTATGAACATGTTATGGACAATCTGGTATGTGCCGGTAAGGCTCACAAACTCAATGGTTGTGCGCGCACCCTGGGTGATGTAGTTGCCATAGCTGCTTACCCTTGTGGTGTTGCTTAGCATCACGTTGCTTCCGTAGTTCCCTTTGCCCGCGGTATCGAGGCCAATAATGGTGTAAAACAGTTTGCCTGTAAAGGTGAATTTATACCAGGGCTGGAAGCGCAGTATTGCTATGCTTTCGTAAAAGTTGGCTCCCATGGGGTCGGCAAGGGGCTGCATGTAATTGGTGTAGTTGGCAAAATAGGAATAATTGCCTGCAGCGCCGGGAAAGCTGTATGTGGCGTAGGTGTATGGCGGCACGATATTCTCTTCAAATTGAAGGTCGAGGTTGTGAATGCCGAAAATATCAATGTATTTAAGACCGGCCTGTGCGGCCTGCTTGTTTCCCCACCAACCGGTATTGGCACGCAGCTGATCTATGTTGAATTCGTCGAGGAGCACACTACCGTAAAGCGATACATGGCTTAGTAAATTCCATTTCCAGTTGATTCCTATATGGTCTTTGTCGGGCGCTCCCAAACCGTTCTCTACGGCTTTGTAAAAAATTACCGGGTTAAGGTAATTCAGGTCGTAGCCGCGATTATGCACCGTGTCGGTGTTGCCGAAGGTGATGCACTCAAAAAGCCCCAGATTGAATTTTTTCGAAAAGCTGTAAGTCAGGTAGTGCAATGCAAGGTACTTGTGCGGATATGCAATATCGCCCAGGGGCGGAACGCCTATGATGTCGGAGGTCATCTGCGCGAAGATATTCACGTAATCGAATTTCCAGATTTTGGTGTCCACTTTCCAGAAGAGGTAGTTGCCCGAATAGTCGGAAAGCATAAGGGAGCGGTAGCCGTCACCAATAAAGTTAGCATCCTGCCCGAACTGGGTGGTAATGTGTTTGGTAAGCCTGAAATCCACATACCCACGGGCGGTATAAAAATCGTACCCGTTTGTGCCGTAAGGCCCCCAGAAACCTTCTCCGGGAACCGTGTTGGTGGCTGCTATCCTGGCCTTCACATATTCTGGAAAGGCAGCCTGGTTGTCGGTAAGGAAGGCGTAAAATCCGACTTTGTCATCTATCACCCCCCTCAATTCGGCGCCCCTCGTGTTTATGTAGGTGGACTGATCGGTATAGGAATAATCACGCCCATAGGAAAAATCAATAACCGGGTTAAGCTGCAATTGAAAATCTTTGGTGTTGACTGCAAAAAAATCATTTCGCTTTTTATATAAATTCCAGATAAATTTGTGAGCGCTGTTGCCCGAATCTTTGTTATGGCTCCATTCCCAGTTGTCGTGCTGCAGGTACTGCAGGTTAAGCCTGTCAACCTTTGAAAGGCGGTGTGCCAGCTTGCCGGAATCGCTTAGCGCCATATCTGCCATGGCAGCAATGTCGTTTCTTAAATAAGGCTTCACAGAAGTGAAAATGTTACCCGAAGCGCCCTGGATATCCATCCTGTCAATTAAATAGTAATAATCCGGATTCAGCGGCGCATATACGCTCTGTGCAAGGCTGCCTGTAACATGAATAATAAATAACAATAGGAGTAAGGGATATATTTTTCTTTGCATGAAGTATGATTTGATGAACTTTAGTTTGCTTACTTTGTTCTGTGATTGATGACAAAAATATATAATTGTCCTGTTTATTTGCGATGCCGGCTATAAATTTAGAACTAAATATGGTTTAACCGTCGGCGAAGCTTTGTAACCCTGAATTAAAGGCATATGCATATTTTGCTAATTGAAGATGAGCCCCATGTGGCAGCGTTCATAAAAAAAGGTTTAAGCGGGCAGGGCTATGGAATAACCCTTGCAGGTGATGGCGTATCAGGCGCCGAAATTGCCGTAAAGGATGATTTTGCCCTCGTAATATTAGATGTGATGCTGCCCAAACTGAACGGTATAGAGGTTTGCAAAATAATAAGAGGGGCAAAAAAGGATGTGCCCATAATTATGCTCACCGCCCTCGGAACCGTCCAGAATAAAGTGGAAGGACTTGAAAGCGGGGCCGATGATTACCTTACCAAGCCATTCCATTTTGAAGAATTGCTTGCGAGGATAAAAGCCCTGGAACGAAGACAAAAAGTAATAAAAGAGGCAAGAACATATAGAGTTGCCGACCTTGAAATGGATAGCCTGAAGAGAACTGTTTTCCGTGGGGGTAAAGAGGTGTTTTTGAGTGCAAAGGAGTTTACCTTGCTTGAATTTCTTATGAGCAATGTAGGGTTAATACTGTCGCGGGCGCAAATAGCCGAAGCGGTATGGGGTATAAATTTCGACAGGGGCACCAACCTGATAGACGTATATATTAATTATCTTAGAGCGAAGATTGACAAGGATTTTAAAGTAAAACTGATACATACCATGATAGGCAAGGGTTATGTGTTAAAGGCGGAAGGTAAATAGTGGATGCAGGAATGGCGGTTGGCTGCAGATGTTAAAACTATTTAAAAGTAATATTACCGAATTGGCCTCACCGGCTGGGTACAATAAATACCTGCTGGCTATAAGCGGGGGGATTGATTCAATGGTGATGGCGCAACTGTTCCTTGAAGCAGGCTTTAAACACGCCATAGCCCATTGTAATTTCAGGCTTCGCGGAGATGAGTCGGACGGGGATGAAGACTTTGTGAGGCAATATGCAAAAAGGTATAACCTGCCTTTTTTTCATAAACGGGCGGATACCGGAAAATATGCCAAAAAGCATAAACTATCCATACAGATGGCTGCCCGTGAAATCAGGTATGAATGGTTGCGCGGGATTGCCGCAGAACATGAATACGGATTTATATGTATAGCTCACAACAGCAATGATTCGGTGGAAACTTTTTTTATCAATCTGTTGAGAGGAACCGGCCTGTCCGGGCTAATGGGAATCAGCCCGACAGGAACCGGAGCGGCACGAAAGAATGAAATACGGGTGATCCGCCCCTTGCTTTCCTTTTCGCGCGACGAGATACAAACTTATGCAAAGAGCCGCGACCTGAAATGGAGGGAAGACAGCAGCAATGCTACCGATAAATATCTTAGGAACAGGATAAGGCATCACCTGTTGCCTCTTCTGGAGGAAATGCAGCCTTCTGCTTTGCAGGCTATTCTGGCAACCATGGAAAATATAAAGGCGGCGGAGACGGTGTATGCCAAAACCATCAGCCATGTGCTGGGCCAGGTAATGAAAAAGGCGAAGGGTAAAATTTATTTCGATAAAGCAGGACTTTTAAAGCTGGAGGAAAGATCCTTATACCTGTATGAAGCCATTAAAGAGTATGGCTATAATTATGCACAGGCAAAAGCCATATCGAAGGCGCTATATGGCATACCGGGGAAAATATTTTTATCGGACAGCCACCGCCTTACATCGGACCGCAAAAAACTGATAATTGAAAAAAGAAATGACACTGCAACCGAAAAAATGTTTTCAATAAGCAAGGTCATAGACAAGGCGGAGACAGGCTCCTACACCATAACGTTTGCCATGAAAAGGAAAAGCCCGGCATTCAAAGTGCCGCCTGCGCCCTCCAAAGCATATCTTGATTATGACAGGCTGGAGTTTCCGCTGGTACTGCGCAGGTGGAAAAACGGAGATAAATTCTATCCTTTAGGTATGAAGGAGTCGAAAAAGGTAAGCGATTTGCTTATAGATTTGAAAGTGCCCCTGCCAGACAAGGAACAGGTTTATGTGTTGCTGTCGGGCAGAAACATAGCCTGGGTAGCAGGCATCCGCATAGATAACCGGTATAAGATAACCACAGCTACAAAACGAATGTTCGTTTGTGAATTGAAAAATAAGAGTTGAGGCAAAATGTTCCTGATTACCCAATAATTCCGACAGAATTTTACAAATCAAATGAGACAGAGGGTATTTACACCTAAAACTGTAACTTTCAAAATTAACAAGATGCCAAATATCAATAGAAAATGTACATTTGCAATTCAGGTAATCACGGCCTTCTTATTAGTATGAAAAAAATCATCACGCTTTTTTTTGTTATAGCCTTTCCGCTTTTCAATTTGCATGCCCAGAGCCAGATGCACTTTCCCGTTTCGTGGAAGTTTTCGCAAAAAGCTATTAACGACTCGGAGTATATAATCACCATGCACGCTACTATTGAAAAGGGCTGGCATGTATATTCCCAGCACCTCGACACGAGCGCAATACAAAACCCTACGGTATTCACATTCACCCCGTCGGCCGATTATAACCTGAACGGATCGGCACAGGAGGATGGCAAGCTGATAACGGTAAAAGACACGCAGCCCAAAGAAATAGAATCCTTCTTTGAAGACTCGGTTACCTTCATACAAAAGATAAGTGCACACGGCGCGGCCGGCTTCATCCTGCGCGGGAATGTTTTTTATCAGGTTTGTAATCAGGGAGAATGCCTTCCTCCCAAACGCACAGATTTTGCCTTTACCATTCCTGCCCGTGAAATGCCTCATCAATCATATCTGGGTATATTCCTGCTTGGGCTGATAGCGGGCTTAGGAGCAATCTGGACTCCCTGTGTTTTCCCTATGATACCCCTAACAGTAAGCTTTTTCCTCAAACGCTCTTCTAAACGCCATAAGGGCATAGCAGATGCATTTGCTTACAGCGCTTCTATAATTGCCATTTATGTGTTACTTGCCGTAATCATAACAGCCATATATGGCCCCGATGGCTTGAATGCCGTTGCCAGCAACGGGTGGCTCAACCTCATTTATTTCCTCATCTTTATAGTTTTCGGGGCCTCGTTCCTCGGCGCCTTTGAGCTTGTACTGCCCGCCAAATGGGCAAACACAATTGACCGCGCTTCAGAAAAGGGCGGACCATTGGGTGTATTTTTCATGGCGCTTACCCTTTGCATCATTTCATTTTCCTGTACCGGTCCCTTTCTAGGTTCTTTGCTTCCGGCAGCTGCAAATCAGGGTCATTACTGGAGTCTTGTAGCAGGTGTATTCGGCTTTTCCCTTTCCCTTTCACTCCCCTTTGCGCTCTTTGCCGTATTCCCTTCCTGGCTCAAAAACCTTCCGCAGTCAGGCGGATGGCTGAACACGGTTAAGGTATTTTTCGGATTCCTTGAACTAGCCTTTGCTCTCAAGTTTCTTTCCATTACCGATCTGGAGGGGCTGCACATAAGGTTTCTGCATTTTGATTTGAACGGTCCGCTTGGCTTGATGCACCGCGAAGTTTTCCTGTCGTTATGGGTGGTGATATTTGCCTTACTCGGTTTTTATCTGCTCGGTAAAATAAGGCTGAAGCACGATTCGGAGTTGCATCACCTGGGTGTTTTCCGCCTTATGCTGGCTGTAATTGTATTTGCATTTTCAATATACCTTATACCCGGTTTATTCGGCGCCCCGCTGAAGATGATAAGCGGTTTCCCGCCTCCTTCATTTTACAGCGAGGGCTGGTCTCTGGGAGTGGCAGGCGGCGGCGGGGCTTCCGCCGGCGGAAGCGCGCAACAGGGAAGCAATAGCAATACAACTGCACATGCCAGAGCAAAAATTGGCTGTCCGCTCAACCTCGATTGCTTTAACGATTTTCAGGCCGCTGTAGCATATGCCAAACAGGTGAACAAGCCCGTTATGATTGACTTTACAGGCCTTTCATGCGGCAACTGCCGCAAAATGGAAGAAAGCGTATGGCCCGACCCGCGTGTGCTATCCGATATAAAAAACGACTTTGTGCTTACCTCGCTCTTTGTTGACGACCCGACCCCGTTGCCCGACTCGCTGAAGTATGTTTCCAAAACAACCGGCGAAAAGGTTGAAACCTACGGCAACAAGTGGAGCGATATGGAAACCTCGCTTTACCATTACAACACTCAACCCCTGTATGTTCTCATTACGCCCCAGGGCGATGAGCTGGCCCCGCCTGTCGGCTATACTCCCGATATTGAGCAGTATCTTAATTTTTTGAACGGCGCTAAAGCAAAGTTCCAGCAGGATAGCAGGAAGCCCTGAACGCAGACGGGCTGCTTTTATACCGTTTCATACTGATATGAAGAAGGCATTAATATCTGCATGGGAAACAAAACCGCTTGCATGCATCATGGCGGCCGGCTTTTTTTTCAGGATGCTTGCCGTCTTTTTTTCCAAAGGATATGGTATGAGCGACGACCACTTCCTAATCATAGAGGCCGCTCAATACTGGGTTGATTATGGTTTCAGGCATTGGCTGCCTACCGTGGGCGCTACTACTCCGGACGGGCACAGCCTGTTCTATTCCGGAATACATTACTATATTTTTCTCTGTCTCAAGTGGCTCGGCATCAATAACCCGCAGGGCAAAATGTATATCATCCGTTTGCTTCATGCGGTATGGTCTATGTTCACCATATATTTTGGATATAAGATTGCCAAAAGCGCAGCGGGACAAAAAACGGCTAACCGCGTGGGGCTGATACTTGCCTTGTTGTTTTTCTTTCCTATGTTTTCAGTGCGCAACCTGGTGGAAATGGTGTGCATTCCGCCGCTGGTCATTGGTACGTGGTTCATGACGGAGCCGGCTCGTAAGGATCGGTTATCATCCTTTGCCTGGGCAGGTTTGCTTTTCGGCATCGCCTTCAATATCCGTTTTCAGTCGCTGTTCTTTGTAGGTGGCGCCGGACTGGTACTCATTTTTGAAAGGCATTGGAAAAAGCTATTTATGTTTTCCCTTACCTGTTTCATTACCATTTTTTTGGTGCAGGGTGTTGCCGACATGGTTATCTGGAAGCGCCCTTTCGCCGAATTTTTTGAATACGTTAACTATAACCTTCAAAATAAATACGCCTATTCCACAGGCGTCTGGTACAAATACATACTCCTTATCGGCGGCATACTGATTCCACCTGTCAGTTTGTTTTTAATTTTCGGTTATCTGCGCTCATGGAGGCGATACTCTATGCTGTTTTTGCCGGCATTTGTGTTCCTGGTTTTCCATAGTATGTTTCCCAATAAGCAGGAGAGATTTATACTGCCCGTTATCCCATTCATAATTATACTTGGCTGCATAGGCTGGAAGGAATATCTGGTCACTTCCGGCTTCTGGATGAACAAAACGCGGCTGCTGAACCGATGCTGGGGCTTTTTCTGGACCGTAAATTGTTTGCTGCTGCCCCTTGTTTCAACAACCTATTCGAAGAAAAGCAGGGTGGAGGCAATGGTTTACCTTTCTCACAGAACCGATTTAAAAAGCCTGCTGGTGGAAGAAAGAACGGAAGACAACGCCGAAATGTGCCCTATATATTATTTGGGAAGGTGGGATGTGAACATCATATATCTGACTAAAAAGGACAGCAGTATAAGAAGTTTATACAGGCAATTGCAAAATTATCCTGATACTAAATACCCCGATTATATCATTTTCGTCGGAAGCGAGAACATAAATACAAGGGTAAGCCAGTTCAGGGCGGTATATCCCGGTTTGCAATATTTAACTACCATTTATCCGAGCCTGCTGGATAATATTATGGAATGGCTGAACCCTGTAAACAAAAACCGGATTGCCTATATATACCGCTTTGACAGGCCGGAGTAATATTTTTTTATCGTTACTGTGAATGTAGGAAAAATAAATTTACCCTTTTGGCTGCTTGCGGCAGCTGCAATCATTGGCTTAACACTGCCCGGGCTAATCCAGGACGGCATGTTTATGGATGCCATGCTCTATACCAGCGTATCGCATAATTTAAGTCAGGGGATAGGCACGTTCTGGTTCCCGCAGTTCAGCTACAGGGGCTTATCAGGCCTAAGTTCGTTTCACGAACAACCGCCATTGGTGTTCGGAATACAGGCTTTGTTTTTTAAAATACTGGGTAACGGCATGTACACCGAACGCATATATACTTTTACCACAACCTGTTTATCGGCATGGCTTATAAATATTCTATGGAAGGATATTTACAACACTGACAACACCGCCTTGAAAAAGATGGGCTGGCTGCCGGTAATTTTATGGATCACCGTACCAATCTGTTTTTGGAGCTATTCCTACAATATGCAGGAAAATACAATGGGTATTTTTACTCTTGCCTCGGTCATATTTGCCTGCAGGGCTGTTCGCAGCCAGGAATTTAAACCAAGCCTGTACATAGCAGGCGGTTTATTCCTTTTTCTTGCCACATTAAGCAAGGGGGTGCCCGGTTTGTTCCCGTTAAGCATACCCTTGCTCTACTTGCTTACAACCGGAAAATCATCATTCAGGAGAATGCTGTACGGTTCGGCCGTACTTATTGCCGTTCCGGTAATGGTGTATGGCATTCTTCTGCTATACAGGTCAAGCCGCGAAAGTCTTTCATTATATTTTTTCTACCGTCTGATAGGGCGGATACATGACGAGCCGACAGTAAGCAACCGGTTAACCTCATTGTGGATGCTGATAAATGAACTTATCCCGCAAATGGCTGTAACCCTGCTGGTCTTTATCCTGACAGGATTCAGGAGGGCAAAAACTTTCCTGAATAAGGAGAAGGTCTCCGATGTGCTTTTCTTCATTACCGTGGGGCTTTCAGGTTCGGTTCCCCTGATGCTAACACTTGTACAGAAGAGTTTCTATCTGGTTCCCTCCATTCCATATTTCGCCGTTGCCGCGGCTATAATTATGGCCCCTCTGCTGCAAAATTCCAGCCGCTATCTTGTTTTTTCGGGCAAATGGCATAAGGCTCTACTCCGCTCCTCTACAATCCTGGTAGTGTTTGCAATTATAATCTCCGTGCTGCAGGCAGGTAAGGTACGACGCGAAAAGGACGTGCTGGACGATGTTTACCAAATTGGGAAAGTGGTTCCACGCTTTTCTGTTATTACCATACCGGCTGATATGTGGAACGAATGGGAGCTGCAAAGCTACCTCATGCGCTATTACAACATAAGCATAGACCCTGATGTGATGTATCAGTATTACCTTACCGACAGCAAGCTGAAAAGTCCCATTCCGGCCCCTTACGTAAAGGTGGACGCCGGCCTGGGCAGGTATAGCCTTTACCGGAGAAAAAACTGATTGTACTGAATGATAGTGCGGCTTTTCTGGCGCGGTTTGGCAATGAGCGGCAGTCAGATTTTATATACAACAGTATCCTCGCCGAATGTATCCTTTCCATTGAGGCGGAGGTACACATTTGCCAGGGTTACCACGTCTCTGCAGCAATATTGCACTATCCTGTCCAGGTCGCCATCTTTCCAGTAGGCATCGCCTACCATGCTTCCGTCCATATCCTGCTTGGGGCTTGGCAGGCCGAATATGAATGCCAGAAGGTTCAGCGAAGTATAGGCTTTATTGTCGCCGAACTTCCATAGTTCAAGCGTGTCGAGCAAGGCTACCTCCCAGGGCTTTTTGCCGGCGTTATCCAGTATGCCGGGTATGGGAAGTTTATTTATAAGCATGCGGCGGGCGATGTAGGGATAGTCAAATTCTTTTCCGTTATGTGCGCATAGCTGTATCGCCTTTTTGCGGAATTGGATGAACTGTTCAATAAAATCGGCAAAGCCCTTGAGTATTTTACTTTCGTCGTCGCCGTAAAAAGCGCGCACCTGAAAACTTTCCTTTTCAAAAAAACCGACCCCTATGCAAATTATTTTTCCGAATTCGGCGAACAGACCGCCCTGCTTCCATGCTTCGGCAGGCGTTTCGCCTTCTTTAAGTCTTTTCTGCCTTACCATTTTTTCCTCCCACAGCTGCTGCAGAGGCAAGGGAATTTCGTTGAAGGACGCCGTGGCCGGAGCCGTTTCAATATCGAGAAAAATGATACTTGATTTTTCGGGCCTGAAGTTTGCCATAATAGCGAATCGGTTTGCAGCCGGAGGCAGCTTATCGTTTTTTGTTCACGGCTCTTAACACAGTACCTGCATTGGCCTGCGCCGTAGGCAGAATAACAATTTCACTTATATTCACATGGGCGGGTTGCGAAACGGCATAATATACGGCGTTGGCGATGTCGTCCGCTTTCAGGGGCTGAAAGCCTTTGTACACGGCTTTGGCTTTTTCCTTATCGCCATGGTAACGAACTATCGAAAACTCCGTTTCTGCCATCCCCGGGCAAATGCTTGTTGCCTTTATCCCATAAGGTAGCATGTCTATTCTCATGGCTTTTGTAAGGGCGTTTACCGCAAACTTGGTAGCGCAATACACGTTGCCGTTGGCATATACTTCCTTTCCGGCTATTGAGGCTATGTTTATGATGTGCCCTGTCTTGTTTTTTATCATCATGGGGGCTATCAGGCGTGTAACATATAGCAGGCCTTTTATATTTGTGTCAATCATCCGGTCCCAATCTTCAAAGTCGCCTTCCTGTATGGGGCTTATGCCGCTTGCAAGTCCTGCATTATTAACCAATACATCTATTTTTCGCCATTGAGGCGGAATGGAGCTAAGCTGCTTGCGCGTTTGTGAAAGGTTGCGAACGTCAAAGTTCAAACTCATAACCCTTACGCCATATTTTTTTTCAATTTGTTTACGGATGGACGAAAGCCTTTCTAGCCTTCTTCCAGTTATGATTAGGTGGTACCCTTTCTCTGCAAAGAGAATGGCTGTGGCTTCGCCGAAACCGGCTGTGGCGCCTGTTATTAACGCTATTTTTCCCATAATGCTGTAATATCTTAGGGCAAAAATATGAATATTGAGCCTGTGCGGCACAGAAAAGTGCCTTTATCGCGCTTTTTTAGTAACTTTGTAATTGACCTTCGATTGCCCATGAGAACATTCCTGCTTATACCTGTCTTCCTCCAGTGTTTCACTGCCGGTGCCATTGCCAAAACGCATGACATTGTGGCGTACCTTAAAATGGCGTCTTTCAGCACGGCTTCGGGTAAAAATTATATGGAGACTTATTTGGATGTAAGCGGAAAAAGCATCATCTTTAAAAAGGATTCTGCGGGTAAATGGCAGGGCGAGGTTAATGTCAAAGTGTTTTTTAAGAGAGGCGATACCATCATTGAGGCAAACAACTATAATTTGCATAGCCCCAGGCTGGATGACTCCAACAAAACGGTTGATTTTATTGATGTGCAGCGGTACGTGCTCCCGAAAGGAATATTCACTTTACAAATATCCATACAGGATATAAACAACCCTGCCGGCAAAGCAATTACCAGTAGCCAGAAGGTTTCGGAAGGATGGGATATGGACAGCGTATGTATTTCCGATGCAGAGTTCCTTGCCGCATACTCGCCTTCGGCCGAAACGGGGTTGGATTGCCGAAACGGATATAAACTGATTCCTTACGTGAACGATTACTATCCCGACGGCCTTAACCAGATTGATTTTTATGCTGAAATATACAATACCTCAAAGGTGCTGGGGGCACATAAAAAGTTTGTGCTTAAATATTTCATCGAATCATACGATACCCACACCATGCTCAATAATTTCAGCAGCATAAGCATTAAAGATGCCGACACGGTAACCGCCTGCATCGGCGGATTCAACATTGCCAACCTGCCTTCGGGAAGATACCTGATGATAATAGAGGTATTGGACAATAAGAACAATTTAAGGGCCATGCGGTCATTCCCTTTTATCAGGCACAACAAATCCATGGACCTGAATTTGCAAACCCTTGCCCAGGTTAATACTTCCAGCACCTTTGTTCAAAAATTCACTTCCCCGGACTCTGTCTTCTGGTTTGTAAAGTTCCTCCTCCCCATATCGAATGTGGAAGAGCAGGGTTTTATAAATAATCTTGACACGCAAAAACTCGGAATAGAGCTTCTGAAACAGTTTTTCTATAATTTCTGGCAAAACCGATATCCAAACGATCCCGGGCAGGCATGGAGGAACTATTATGCCAAAGTACAGGATGTAAATAAGGAATACAGAGCAATGAACACAAAGGGTTTCCAAACCGACCGAGGCAGGGTGTATCTGAAATACGGAGCCCCGAATCAGAGGTTTAGATCGGATATGAACCCGAACACCTACCCATATGAAATATGGGAGTATTACCAATTGAGTGACGGCGAAACGGATAGAAAATTCGTTTTTTACGATCCCGATCTGGTTACCAACAATTACCTGTTACTATACTCCAATGCCATGGGTGAGATACAGAACCGCCGCTGGCAGCAGATACTGCAAAGCCGCAGCGAATATGGCAGATCGAGCGAAGGCGATATTGATAACAACTCCACCCCCGACCCCTTCGGCGAGTTTACGCAGGACCAGTTCAGCAACCCCCACTGATTACAATTCTTTTATTAGTTTACCTTTGCCTGAATAAACACCGGACAGAGATTATTATCCCGTCAAGGCATTTTAGCGGAGTAAAATAAATCGTAAATCAAAGTGGCTAAGGCGCGCATAGCAATTGTAATACTGAACTGGAACGGCAGGGCCCTGCTCGAAAAGTACCTGCCCTATGTTGCTCTGCACAATGAAACCTTTGCCGATATCATTGTCGCCGACAATGCCTCCGGCGACGATTCTGTAGCATTCCTCAAAAAAAATTATCCGGCAATCCGGATTATTCAGAACCCAAGGAACGGAGGTTTTGCCGAAGGCTATAACACCGCGCTCCGGCACATAAGTTACGAATATTATGTATTGCTTAACTCTGATATTGAAGTAACGCCGGGCTGGCTACCGCCCGCTTTAGATGTACTTGACAGGAATAAGGATGTGGCCGCCGTTCAACCAAAAATAAAATCGTACAGCCAACCTGCTCTCTTTGAATATGCAGGCGCCGCAGGCGGCTTTATCGACAGGCTGGGTTACCCGTTCTGCAGGGGAAGGCTCTTCGATACCATTGAGGAAGACCGCGGACAATATAACAGAAGCACCGAAATTTTTTGGGCAAGCGGAGCAAGTCTTTTCGTAAGGGCGCATGTGTTCCATGAATTAGGCGGGTTCGACGAAGACCTTTTTTCACACCAGGAAGAGATTGACCTTTGCTGGAGGATGAAACTGAAAGGATACAAAATTATGTACTGTCCAGATTCCGAAGTGCGGCATTTCGGAGGAGGGATGCTGCCCAAATCAAATCCTTTCAAAACCTATCTGAATTTCAGGAACAATCTAATTATACTCACCAAGAACCATCCGGCAAAGGGTATGAAGCGTAAACTATTCCTGCGCCTTATACTTGACGGATTGGCAGCTTTCCGCTTCCTTATTTGCGGTAACCTGAACGATACTGCCGCCATTGCAAAGGCGCATTTTCATTTTTATAAAAGCATCTCCAAAACCCTTGCAAAACGGAACACTGTACAGGGGCAGGTTCGTAATGCTGATATTTCATGCGTTTACCGCAAAAGTATCGTCTGGAAATATTTCTTACAAGGTAAACGACTGTTTTCGCAGCTGAAGGGCTCGGATTTTTCGGGAGGTGAAGTGAACTAACTTCTTGTGGCGCTTACTTTCAGCGGCAAAATCGATATACACGCTGCTATTTATTCATGATCAGCTGGGCTTCCTTCAGGCTTATCCTTTTCTCACCGGAATAGGCAACGATGAAGGACTGCGGAAAACCGCCTTTGATGAGTTCCTGTTTCAGCAATCTGGCAGAAGTATAATCAGCATAGCTACCGAGCGTATAGGTGGTTACGCCGTTGTTTTCCTTATGCGTCTGCAGCCCCTGTCCGGATATTTTAAGAAGGTTATTTGCCATATCAACAGGTATTTGTCCGGAATATGCTCCAACCTGAACTTTAAAAACTACCTTGCCGGAGCTGTCGTTCGGGCCAGGAGTTACGGCCGCCGTCGTGTTTTCATTCTTTACGGTATTATTAGCATTGTTATTGGTGTTATTCAAGGGAATACGGTCGAGATCTGAATTTTGCGGTACTGCGGCCGAACCTTTGCTTAATAATTCGCCTGCCTTAGAAATGTCTATGCGGTCGCCGTTATAATATGCCACTACAAAGGCGTCCTTAGCCGGGGTGCGGCTGATGATGGATTGTCTGGCGTCAGCGGCCTTTGTCGCGCTGCTGTATATTCCGCAGTTGTAGCGTATAAATCCGTTAGGCGTAAGGTACGAAAACAATGGCGCAAGATGGTACAGCCTTGCAGCAGGTACCTTGTGCTGGAATGCTCCCACCTGAACTGTGTAAAACAAACCCTGTACGGTTTTTACCGAGGTTGCAGCTGCAGCATCGGGCGTTGTTCCGCCTGCGCCGGTATTTTCAATGGCATTGTTATTGACAGGCGGAGTGTTCTCTGCTGCAATTTGACTGCCTCCGTTCGCTGCCTGCCCCCCTGCCTGGTTAAGCGGTATGCGCCTGCCGTTGAGGAAAGCCACCACAAAGGCATCGCGGTAACCCAGTTGATGAATCTTATCCTGCGCATCTCTGGCGCCGTTGTATTCCTTGAACAGGCCTGCAGTGTAGCGGGTAAGCCCCGATGCCGTTCTCTCTCCAGAAATAGGATTCAATCCCTTAAAAAGATTTTGCGGAATCGGGTTGCGGAACGCCCCGACCTGAACTTTATAGATGAGACCGGAAGGCAAGGGGGCATCAACAGGAATCGGTTTTGCCGCTGAATAAGGCGAAGAGCGCAACTCGCCGAATACGTCTGCGGACAAGGAAGCCGTGGTTGGGTTGCTTCCCGTGTTGTCCTCTGCGTTACCGTTTGCAACAGTATTGGCGCCAGCGCCTGAATTGACGTTTACTGCAGAATTGTTATTGGCAGCAGCGTCGCTGATGTTATTTTGCCTGTTCTGTTCATTGGCTCCGCCTCCCGTGGCTGTAATGTTGCCGGAGGCCTGATTGTTATTGGCATTTTCCTGCGCGTTGTTATTCAGGTGCCGGTTGCCGCCAGTTGTTTGTGCGTCCTGATTGTTTGCTGCAACCCCGCCAGTGGCAGTAGCCTGGTTGCTGTTAGCCCCTTGCGGGTTCTGGCTGGCATTTGAAGCATTGGTAACGGCGCCGTTGCTGGAAGCCTGTGTGCCGTTGCTGTTCTCCTGAACCTGCGTATTGACGCTTGTGGTTTGTGTATTCTGGTTGTTTGCGGCAACCGCCCCGTTACCTGCCGGTTGGTTGTTGTTGGCTCCATTCGGGTTTTGGGTATTTGAGGTATTGTTACTTGCGGCGCTGTTATTTGGTGATTGCGTACCACTGCTGTTTGCCTGAACCTGCGAACCGCCGGCCCCGTTTCCGTTTACTGCGTCATTGGTGCCGTTTGCTGTCTGGCTACCCGCTCCGTTGATTTGATTCTGCAATCCTGATTCATTGCCATTTTGATTTATATTGGCGGCAATGGTAGGCGGCTGCGACCCTACAAAGAAGGCGGAGGAAGGCAAATGAAGCGTGGTGGCGCTCTGATCCAGCAGGTATGAAAATTCCCCGTTTATAGCCTGTTTCCCAGATGTGGTTGAATTAGGAGTGAGGAGATAGGACACCGTAAATGAAGACTCCTTGGGAAGATCAAACCAAACAAACTTCACCTTGTTATTGTCAAATGTAAATGATGCGCCGGACTTCTTCAGCGCCTGCACCGTAAAGCCATCTGGGACGGTTTCTTCAAACTTTGCAAAACCGGTAATACTTGCCTTGCGGGTTATCGTTATGCTTACGGTCAAATCGGCTGCCGGAGCCACCGTATAGGCTGACAAGTGACGGGTCAGGTGTAAGGAACTGTCAGGAGTGGAGGCCACCGGCGGAGTGGTGTCAATGGCGTTATTAAGGCTGCTGGCATTCCTCCCTGTAATGGAGGCAAGGCGTTGTGTATCCACTGCATTGGAGCCGGAAAGCGCCGAATCAATTTTTCTGGCTTGAGTTACTGAAACAAGTCCGCCGGATGATGTCGTTTTGCCGCTATCGGATTGCTGCTGCGCTCCGCTTGTATTGTTGTTGCCTGCTATGTTGCTGCCCTGGTTCTGTTGTGCGGCGGCATTGTTGTTTTGTACGGCTGCTGAATTTTGTATCCCGCTGGAAGCTGTTTGTTGCTGCGTTCCATTTGCATTGTTGTTATCGGCAGTGTTGTTGCCCTGATTCTGCTGTATTGAGGCATTATTGTTCTGCGTAGTGGATTGATTCTGTACCCCGCTGGAAGCTGTTTGTTGCTGCGCTCCGTTTGCATTGTTGTTATCGGCAGTATTGCTGCCCTGATTCTGCTGTGTTGTGGCATTATTGTTCTGCGTAGTGGTTTGATTCTGTACCTCGCCGGAAGTTGTTTGCTGCTGCGCTCTGTTTGCATTGTTGTTATCGGAAATGTTGCTGCCATGGTTTTGCTGTGTTGCGGCATTATTGTTCTGCGTAGTGGTTTGATTCTGTACCTCGCTGGAAGCCGTTTGCTGCTGCGCTCCGTTTGCATTGTTGTTATCGGCAATGTTGCTACCCTGATTCTGTTGTGTTGTGGTAATGTTGTTCTGCATGGCGGAGGCAGAATTTTGTACCCCGCTGGAAGCCGTTTGCTGCTGCTGGGCTGCGTTTACTGTATTGTTATCAGCTGTTGCGCTGCCCTGATCCTGTCGTGTAGCACCATTGTTGTTTTGCGCGGCGGCGGCAGAATTTTGTGCCATGTTTGTAGCGGACTGGGTATTTGCCAAATTTGTCTGATTGGATGAAGCAGTCCCCTGGCTGTTTGCAAGAGCCGGATTGTAATTGAGGTAGATATTTTCAGCGTTTTGCTGTTTAAGCAGCGCTG
>VFSW01002560.1_pt1 | contig 27508 bp, 26 predicted proteins | sample 5358111 | NCBI WGS metagenome assembly VFSW01 (sample SAMN11554181, study PRJNA540505) | mine drainage metagenome | isolation source: sediment from site ElyBrook_90M | place: USA: Ely Copper Mine, Vershire, VT | collected 2017 | reverse complement strand
GGGGGATCGTGCGCAAGGCGAGTCTACTCCCGCGGAAATGGGAATTCAAGCTGGCGGGGACGCGAGGTTTGAATAGGACAGGCTTCACAGGCTGCGGAAGAAGTGCCCTAGAACCCATCAGGGGTTAAAACCCTTGAAGAAGCAGGAGTTTTTATGTCGCGGCTGAAGCCGCGACTCACAAACATTTCGGACTTTTTCCTCAGACTGTTCAGCCTGCCTGGATTTACTGCTGTGCGGAAACTCCAATTAAAAATCAAAAGCGGCAGGCTAAAGAGTCTGTGTGGCAATTTCGGAATCTTTGTGGGTCGTGGCTTCAGCTGTTTTGTATCATGACATGCGTTACACCGTGTATCAGGACATCCGTTACACTTGGTCCTTCGGTGTATGTTCTCCGTTGGGAGGGCTCGGAGGGAGCCCGGAGGGCGACCGGAGAGCCCTCCCAACGGAGAGCGGGCGGATCAGGGCCCGCGTGCATTGCTGCTGACGATCGATTTCCCTTACATACATGTGCCGGGAGCTGACCAGCAGCAACTCGCCGAGCTTCTCGACTTGCACGCGCCGCTCCGCCAGCGCTTCACACACGAACCAGTTCCGTCCCAGTCAACGCAGCCAGCCGTTCTCATCCAGACGTCGCACCGTGCTTCCCGTCGGATACTCCCTCTCTCGCGGCTGGGCCTGATAACCTCGCGCGCTCGCCCGATAACGCTCCGCCGGTCGCTGCATCTGCAAAGCCTCGTGCGGCCTCTGCTCGTTGTACACCTGCCGAAATTCCTCCGGCACTGCGCACCATTCCGCCAGCCCTTTCGGTTTCCCACGATAGCGGATGGCTTCGTCCAGCGTCCGATGGAACCGCTCCACTTTCACTTGCGTTTGCGGATGATGCACGCGCCTGTAGAGCAACCCAATCCCTTGTTCGATCAACCGTACCGAAACCCAGGTCAATCCATACCCGTTCTTGCTGCCCCACCAGATCGCGCCATGATCCATCAGCATGTCCTCTGACACACCGTAGCGCTCGAACGTCCGTACCAGACAGGGATAGACTAGCTCGGCCGTGAACGCTCCTAGCCCGTACAGACCCGATGCATATCGGCTGTGATCGTCCAGAAGGGAGAGCGGATAACACGTTCCGTCCGGCCCGGAGAATGCGGAACTCCACACAGATCCTGGAATTTACGGCGGAGTGAGCCTTCTCGCCCATGGCGGATTAATCTCGAGGTACCTCGCGCGGTCCGCATCGGATATGATTATCGCGAACAAACAACTGAGCGACGCAGCGCGTAAGTTGCTGCTTCGATTGCCGCCTTTCGACCACAGAAAATACTGACGCACACCATGGCCACGCTTCTGACCATCACGATTCTTGGATTTTTCCTCGGCATGCGCCATGCGACCGATCCGGATCACGTCGTTGCAGTCACGACAATCGTCAGCCGCGAGCGGTCCATGTTTCATGCCGCCATCATCGGCGCGCTTTGGGGATTGGGCCACACGCTTACGATTCTTCTCGTCGGCTCGGCCATGATTCTCTTCAAGCTCACGATTCCGCCGCGCATCGGTTTGGGAATGGAGCTGTCCGTCGGATGCATGCTCATTTTACTTGGGATTCTGAATCTCACCGGCGCACTGGGCCGCATCCTTGAATGGATCGCGGCTCGTGGAATGGGCGGCGCGCATTCACATTTCGTAATTGGCCAGAGGATGGTGCATACACATGAGGAAAACGGCGAATCCGCTGCAACTGCAAATCGCGAGGCGCCCGGCGACCCGCGCTGGTGGAGACGCCTGGGCCTTTTTCATCTGCTGCGGCCGCTCGCCGTGGGCATTGTTCATGGCCTCGCCGGAACGGCCGCGATTGCGCTGCTGGTTCTGGCCACGATCCATCAGGCCGCCTGGGCGATTGCGTATCTGGTGATTTTTGGAATCGGAACGATTGCCGGAATGATGCTGATTACCGCAACCATCGCTCTTCCCTTCGCCTTCACGATGCGCCGCTTCGCGCGCCTCAATCACGGCATGGCGCTCGCCTCCGGCGTGATCAGCGTGTGCTTCGGATTATTTCTCTGCTACCAGATTGGATTCGTGGATGGACTGTTCACAAGCCATCCGAGCTGGGTGCCGAAGTAGAATTTCCCTTGCAGACAAAGCGAAATACTTCACTTTTGAATTTCAATTTACTTCAGTTCAACAGGTTTTCCGTGTGGGGTGTGACGGTAAGCGTCAGCCCACGCTTCCTTGCGCTGCAACAGTGCGGCCGGATTGCTGAGACCTTTCGCAGTGACAAGGCGCTCCAGCGCCGCGAGCCAATATTCGTAGTAGCGCGAACCGTCATCGGGCTCGCCACGGTCGGCTGCCACTTTCAGTTCCTCGGCAAGCGCGGCGGCCCATTCCTTCCAGGTGAAGTGGCCCTGTTCGGAAAGTTTTACGGCCAGTGCAAATGCCTGCGCCTGCCAGGGCTCGGCAAAAACCGGTCCGCCATCATCGCGCGGCAGGAGCGGCAAGGAAGCGAGGCGTTCAGGATCGGGCGTGGACTCAGGCTGGCTCAAGATAATCATCCCAAAGTGAAAGATACACGGAGTCGCGCGGATTGGCTGCGTCACCCCACAGTTCGCGCGCCGAAAACCGCACGGCATAGACATGCTGAGGATTTTCGCCGCGGAACTGGGCGTTTGTGTCAGGCAGGACAAATACGCCGTAGTCGCGATCAATCGTGCCGAGCTTTGCCCGCGCATACCGCGGCAATCGCGTGTGTCCCAATGGATTAATGTTACGGGTGCGCACGGATTGCCCGGACTTGAAGCGCGCGGCTACGGCGACGTCGCGGCCCGTGGACGCGCCCTTTTTCTCAGCTGACAATACCTGCTCCACTGAAGGAGACGGGGCCGCGTGCGCACTTCCCCGCGCAGGCTTCCCGCTTTCGATCTCCGCGCGCGTGACCAGACCCCGCGAAACGAGCAGATCCATCAGGCCCGCAAACCATTTTTCATAATAGCTCATGCGCAGATAGTCGGCCGGAGGAATCATCTCCCTGGAAAATCTTGCGGCATCAATATTCCATTTGCGCCACGCTCCGGCGGCCCGGTACATCGCAAACACGCGGCCTTCCCAGGGATGATGGAATACGGGTTCGTTCGCCTCCCGCTGCACGGCGCCCATATCCTGCATCCCGCCCATGTCGTGGATTCCGTTCACGCCGCTGCTCCCTTCCCTGGAGGCGGAACTTTTGCAACGCCAATCATGGAATCGCGAGTTACAAGCGCGGCCAGTTGATCTTCGCTCATTCCCTCCGTACCCACAGGACGCTCGGGAAGCACAAGGTAACGCAATTCCGCCGTGCTGTCCCACACGCGCACTTCCACCTGCTCCGATAGTTCCAACCCGAATTCGCGCAGCACGCCGCGCGGATCAATGACCGACCTCGACCGGTACGGCGCGGACTTGTACCACACCGGCGGCAACCCCAGCACGGGCCACGGATAGCAGGAGCACAGCGTGCACACCACCATATTGTGGACGGTGGAAGTATTTTCCACGACGGCCATGTGCTCGCCCTGCTGGCCGCCATAACCAAGCTCGGCGATGGCTTTGTCGGCGTCCGTCAGGAGGCGCTGCTTGTAGGCGGGATCGCTCCACGCGCGGGCTACCACGCGAGCGCCGTTTCGCGGGCCGACTTTGTGTTCGTAGTAATCCACGAGCGCGTCGAGCGCTGCGCGATTCACGAGTCCTTTTTCGACGAGCAGAGATTCGAGGGATTTTACGCGCAACGCCGGATCGGAGGGAACCACCTGATGGGCGTGCGCATGCGCGGCGTCTTCCGCGTGAGCAAGATCGCCCGTGGCGGCTGCGCCCGCCGCAGTCGCGGCCGTGGCCAGAAAATCACGTCTTGATGTCTTCATGATTACTTTCCTCGCGCCACACTATGCCACCTGCGCGGGGCTGTCAATGCGAAGATGTTTCACTAGGATCTGCGCAAGTCCCGACTTAGGCCGTCTCGCGCTGCCAGCGGGGAAAATGCAGGCGCGTCGCCCAAGCCGCCAGACGATCGAAGAGTCCCTTGCGGATCGCCACTTCCACAAAATTCAACAGGAGAGCAAGAATGAGAAAGTACGGCCAGAGCGCGCGGCGTTCCCGAACAATCGCGCCCTTGTCGGTCAGCAACTGCTCGATCGAAGGGTGCATTCGCCCGCCGGTGACGCGGCTGATCTCCGCAAGCAACGGCGTGTTCACGGACTGAGGCCGCGTTTCGTCGGTATCGCGGAAAAAGCCGGCTTCGGGCAAAACGAGTTCCGAACTGCCAGAAACAATTTTGTACAAGCCGCCTTGACTGGAAGGAATCCGCGCCTCGAAATGTTCCGGCGCCGTCTCTTCGAGCGGAATTGTGCGCGGAGCTTCGCCGGGCGGTTGAACGACGATGCGTGGAGCGGAGGCGCTATCAAGCGGCGCGGGGGCGCCGGCGACGCCGCTGGGCAGAACATCATAATAGACGATGGCTTCGCCTTCCTGCGAGCCGGGGCGAACTCCCGCGCGTATGGTATGGTCGCGATGAGATACATCGCGTACCATTTGCGGCCATAAAGTTCCGAAGGACTCCCAGCGCACCCACGGCGCCGCCCACTTGCTTTTCGCGTCGGACATGAATGCGATCACGCGGCCCAGGCCGTACCGCCAGCGCACCAGGAGCGGCTTTTTGTCGTCCACACGCAGAATAGTTTCCGCCCCGTCCTTCGCCTCCGCCTGCACGAATCCAAGCAGGCGCCGCGCCTTTGTGAAATCAATTCCGTCGGTGAACTCGACGGGCCGCAGGCGGACGGCGCGCACGGGACGTTCCTGAATCGCGAGATCCTCGGTGGATTTCACCTCCGCGTTGATGATTTGCGGTATGGAATCGGGATTTTCCACGAAATGCGCTTTGCCGTTGGTGCGGTGCGCGAGTTCATCGAGCAGTTCGCGGTTGATGTAATCGCCCACGCCAATCGTCGAAATCGTGACGTGCTTGGCGAGCGCGTCGCGCTCGAGCCGTGGAAAATCCTCCTGCGTGCCGGGTGTCGAAACGCCGTCCGTAAGAAGAATAATGTGCTTGTGCGTGGCCTTGGCGTCGGCAATCGCTTCAAAGCCCGCCTGCACCGCCTGATAGATTTTTGTGCCGCCATTGGCGTTAATCTGATTGATCAGATCGGCTTTGCTTTCGAGCGATCCGGCCGGGCCGATGGGGATAACCCAGTTGAACGTTTCGTCAAACGAGATTACGCCGATGACGTCAATGGGGCGCAGCGTGCGGATGCTCGCGCGAGCGGCGTCGCGCGCCATCTCGATCTTCGGTCCGCTCATGCTTCCGGATTTGTCGAGGACGAGCACGACGGCGACCGGTTTTTCCGGTGGCGGCAACGCCTGGACTGGCAGCATTTTCTCGAATGGAGTTTTCGGCTCCAGCGCGAGCTTTGCGTTGTTGGCGCCCGCGATGAAGATGAGTCCCCCGCCCGCATAGACGTACCGCTCGAGCGACTGGTCTTCCTCGGCGGCGAGCGGGTGGTCCGGATAATTGTCGAGGATCACCGCATCCCAGTCGCGCACCGGAGGATGCGGAGGAAACGCCGGCGCAACTTCGATATCCACGTCGGCGCGCTTCAGCGTGTCGAGTAGAGGTGTGGAGGTTTCGCCTCCGCCCGAAATGTACATGACCCGCGGCCGGCGTACCGTCACGGCCAGAGAGACGATCACTTGTTCCGCGCCGGCGGACGAAGCGTGCACCTGCATCAGGTTGACGCCGCTTTTCGTGATGCGTCCGTCAATGTCCACCGCGTTTGCACCCGCATGCAGGTCTGCATCCGCCGATCCGATCTCCTGCCCTTCGCTCGTAATCCACACTCGCGTCTTCAAGTCGCCGCCGCTATCCAGGCGCAGCGACATCGTGAAATGCTCGCCGGAAAAAACGTCCTGCGGCGAGGAGACGCTTTCGACCTTCACCGGGAGGGGCGCCGTGCCGCCGGCCGGAGCTATGTAGATGGCCACGCCGCGTTCGCGTGCGCGGAGAGCTTCGTTCAAGGCGGTTCCACGGTTTTCGTTTCCGTCGCTGATCAGCAAAATGCGCCGCGCGCCCTCGGAGGAAAATGTGCCGAGCGCAAGTTGCAGTGCGTCTTCCACGTTCGTGGCCAGGCCTTCCTTGGGATCAACCCCCGCGGGGATGGCCACGTCGCTCGCTCGCGCGGGCACGTCGCGCAACGTGGGATGTTCGGCGAAGGTAATCAGGCGCAACTCCGCGCCCGAATTTTTGCGTACCAGATCGCGCAGCATCGCCTCTCCGCGTTTCACCGACTCAAGCGGCATGCTTGCCGAAGTGTCCATCACCACCGTGACGGCAAGGCGCTCGGCCCGCATGGCCGCCCACGGATCGGCCAGCGCCAGAACGAGCACGGCGAACGCCGCACACTTCAGCGCGAGGCAAACCTGCGAAGCGCCAGGCGCTCGCCGCATCAGCACCCACAGCGCGGGGACGAACGCGAGCATGATCAAAAATATGGGATGTTCAAAACTCAACGCTTCATTCCCTCTTCCATCCAGGCGTAAGACTTTCCTGCGTCATCACGAAATTTTCCGGAAAATGCCGGATTCGTGAAACGGGTCTTCCTTTCTTGCGTCCAACCCCACTGGCATTTCCCTGGGAGGTCCGCCCGCGGGAATGGCGCGCACTCCAGCGGCGCGGCTCCGTTCCCGCGTCCAGTAATAAATCTTCCACTCCGCCCAGAGCGCAACCATCGCCAGCAGCACCAGCCACCGCCACATGTCCCAGTGATCCGGACGAAGCGGCTCGCGCGCGATCCCGGCCGATTCCCGAGGCGTTGGCTTCATTTGATTCGTGGGAAGCAGTGGGGCGTTGACCGCCAGTTTGGTCTCTCCTCCCGGCCTCACCACGCGATACACTCCTGTTTCCAGGGCCAGAATGTGCGCCTCGGAACCCTTGCGGGCGAACGGCAAATCCTTGCCCGATGGCCGAATGACGCGTGTGACCGGGCCAGGAAGGTCGAGTTCTCCCGTGGAGGCCGACTCCACGGAGTCTTCCACGAGATGCGTCATCCATTCGATGCCGCCCGCCATGAGCAATGGAAATGCGGACTCCGTCGTGAAATTGGAATCCTGCGGATCAAAGCCGAGGATCAGCATCCGTCGTCCGCTTTGTTCGCGGGCCACGATGAGCGGCCACGCAGGATTTCCTTCTGTGTAGGCAAGCACTGTGTCGCCAGGCTTCACTGGAATCGCCGCCGGATTTCGGATGCTGACGTCATGCGTTCGCACCCAGCGCGTTACCGGATGCTGCGCATTCCATCGAACGACGCGCAGCGGCTTGGCATTGGCCTTCACCAGGCCGCTCAGAAACCAGATCGAAGGAAATGGCAATTCCGGCGGCAAATTCGCGCCTTGATATATCGCGACGTCCGGAGGAATTCCCGGGGCAGCCCCTGCCGGCACAATCGCGGTCTGCACATACGGATTGCTTTCCAGCACGGACAGCAATTTGGGCGCGAAACGAAGTTCATGATTCAGGAAAACCGCCACTCGGATGGCGCGAAACGCGGGAATGGCAACGACGGCGCGGTCATCGGCGCTTAGCGCGTCTTCCGGTTCGATTTTCGCCTCGAGCAGGCCGCCTTTCTCCCACGTGAATTCCTCTTCCTCGGTGGCAAGTTGACCGGGAGCAAGCGCCACCGATCGCTGGCCGATCTGCTGCCCGTCAATCGAATATTTCAGGACGCCGCTTGCCTTTTCGCTGCCGTAATTTTTCAACTGGGCGAGCAGGCGCCAGCGATTGGGGTGCTCAGCGTCACGGCGGAGAGATAGCCGCGTGATGCCTCGATTCTGCACATCTCGATCCGCCGGCACGAGGCGCACGAGCAGCCGGGGCGCTCCGCCGCGTTCGCCCGCAGCATCGAGGCCGGCGCGGAAATCTTCCAGGCGGCGCGCTTGATCCTCGTCGAGCATTCCCGGCCCGACGTAGATCACCAGATTCCGGCTCGAACCTGCGACCGCTGCTTGGGCCAATTCGAGCGCACGAGGAATATCCGCGGGCGCGCTCGAAGACTGCACACTCTCCACGGCTCGCCGGAGAGCCGCATGATCGGACGTGAACGGTGCAACCGGCGGAGCGTCCGCCTCCGTGCGCAGCACAAGCACGCGATCGCCGGCAGGCAATGTATCAATCGTTTGGATTGCTTCCGCGCGCTCCCGCTCGATCCAGGAAGCTTCGCCTGCCGGTTGCGCCTGGGACCATATGGATGCGTCCACGACGATTGCGACGCTGCGGTTCTCGAACAGGTCCTTCCAGCGCGGATTGGCAAGGGCGAGAACAATCAAAAGCAAAAACAAAACTTGCGCGAGGAGCGCCCACGGCTCGCGGAGGGTCCGACGGTGCGGCTGCGTGACCGGCTGAACGCTCGTCCAGAAACGCAGCGTGGAAACTCTTTTGTGCTGGGGAATCCGGTGGTGCAGATACAGCCAGAGAGCCACACCTGCGAGCATGGCCCACACCGCTGCGGCTTCCGCCGGACTGAGCGCGAGCCAGTTCATGCCAGCACCTGCCCGCTGCGCAGGCTGCGAAGAACAAACTCCTGATAGGGAATGTCGGTGACGGCGCGGGCATAGCGCCCGCCATTGCGCACGGCGAGCCGCCGCAATCCCGCTGAAAATTCCAGAAACCCGCGCTCATAGAGCTCGGTATTTTGCGGCGAGCATTCCACGGTGCGCTGCGCGTGCGTCTCCACATCTTCCAGAATCAGTTCGCCGCCCGACGTGGGACGTTGCTCTTCGGCGCTATGCACCTGCAGCAGGACAAAATCGTGTCCCGCCGAGCGCAACATCTCGACCGGACGTTCGCATCCGCTATCGTCGAAGAAATCGGAAATCAGAATCACGATTCCGCGCGAGGGAAAAGCTCCAAGGAACTCCTTGACCGAAGCGAATAGGTCCGTCGCGCCGCCGCTCTGTTGAGCTCCGAGAAATTCAAGCACTGGCCACAGGCGCTCGCGCCCGCCCGAAGCGACAAGAGGTTTATGGAGACGCCCCGAAAACGGGATCACCGTTGCCGTGTCCAGGCGAAGCAGCGCTAAATAGGCGAACGTACCCGCGAGGCGCTGCGCATACAGGAATTTGGACTCACCCGCACCCTCGCAATCCATGGATTCGCTGCAATCCAGAAGAATGCGCACGGGAATGTGCTGCTCGGTTTCGTAGATTTTCAGGAGCAATTTTCCGAGGCGCAGGTAGGCGGCCCAGTCGAGCGAGCGCGGATCGTCGCCGAAACTGTAGCGGCGGTAATCGGCGAACTCCATCCCCGGGCCGCGCATCCGCGAGCGGTGCTCGGGGCCCATCGGACCGGTCAGGTTCGCGCGGCACAAGAGCGTGACCTGCTCGAGCGTCTTCAGGAATTCGCGGTCCAGGAGCAATGGAGATTGCATGGTGGTCAGGTTCCGGGAAAACGATTCCCCGCCGCGGGGCACTCCAGAAAATTCCGTCCGAGCGCGTGATCCTCAGTTTGGGGGGATCTTGCCGGCGATCTCTACGAGGAGATCGTCCGTCGTCCGGCCGTCCGCTTGCGCCTCGAAATTCAAAATGATTCGATGGCGCAGCGCGGGCAGCATCAAAGCGCGAATATCCTCGAGGCTGACGTTGAACCTCCCATCCAAAAGCGCGCGGACCTTGCCGCCCAAAATCAGCGTTTGAGCGCCGCGGGGCGAACTTCCGTAACGAATATACTTTGCGGCAAGCGCGTTGTCCCGGCCGTCAGGATGCGTGGCCAGCGTCAACTTCACGACATATTCCTGAACGTGCGGCGCCAGCGGCACGCTGCGCACCACCTGCCTCATCTCCAGAATTTCCTCGCCGTGCACGACCGGGCGAACTGTTGCACTGGTCCCTTGCGTCGTGCGATCCAGAATTTCATGAAGATCTTCGCGCCCCGGAAAAGGCACTCGCAACTTGAAGAAAAACCTGTCCAGTTGCGCCTCCGGCAGCGGATACGTGCCTTCCATTTCGAGGGGATTCTGCGTGGCCATCACGAAAAATGGTTCCTGCAGCTGGTGCGACGTGTGCGCCACGGTCACCTGTTTTTCCTGCATGGCCTCCAGCAGAGCCGACTGCGTTTTCGGCGTAGCGCGATTGATCTCATCGGCCAGCAAAAGATTCGTAAAGATCGGGCCGGGCTGAAACCCGAGCGACTTCCGGCCTTCGCCGCTTTCCTGCACCACGGAAGTTCCAATCACATCGGCGGGCATCAGGTCGGGAGTGAATTGAATGCGGGAGTATTGCAGCGCCACGGCCTGCGCGAGCGTGCGCACCAGCATGGTTTTGCCAAGTCCCGGCGCGCCTTCGAGCAGCACGTGCCCACCGGCAAGAAGGGCAATCAGCACTCCGTCCACAACTTCCGTCTGCCCGACAATAGCCTTGGAAATTTCCCTGCGGACATCCGCCACTTTTTCGGCGAGATACTCCGCCTGCTGGCCGAGGGGCCGGTCGCTTGCCTGGCCTTGTGTCCCCACCGAACCTGTCATGAACCCATCCTTGCGGCATGAACTCGGCCTCTAAGAGGCCCGGCTACCGCTTTTGAGTATCGGCGTGCTCGAAATACCGCTGCACGTACAGACGGTAACGCGGCGGGATATTCTCCTCTTCCGCGCCGTTAATGATGGCTTCCGATTGCGATTGTTGGTCGCGCAAAGCGAGTTGGGAGGTTCCGGTTTCGGTGTCCACGCGCATGCGGGTCTGTTCCTTGAACCCGCTCGCTTCCAGTGCGACGCGGTCCGGAATCGCCTGAACCTGTCTGGCATTCTGATTTGGCCGGAGTTCCTTTAAGCCGGGCTGGCTTCCGGCCCCGCTGCTGGCGCTCTGCGACTGCTTGTCCCTGGCGTCCGAGGTGCCGTGTGAATCGCCCTTCTTGTCGCTATCGTTATTCCCGGACTGATTTGAATTCCCGGATTGCGGAGCACCGTCGGAGTTGGGCGCCTTATTATCGCGATTGTTCTGCTGGCTGGGCGATTTTGACATCATGTTTTTGAGCGCCTGCATCAGCGACTGGCTCAGGGACTCTCCAGGCTTCTGCGATCCGCGGGAATCGGACTGCTTCTGCGCCTGGTCCGAGGAAGTGTCCCCGGAATTTCCAGCATCTTGTGACTGATCGGCGCTATTTTCCAGTTGCCGAGAATCGCTCGACTGCTGATTCTGATCGCCCGGCTGAGTTTGATCATCCGGCATGTCGCCTGCGGACGCGTCCAGCGAATCCTGTTGCGCGTCTTTGGCATCGCCGGCTTTGTCGTTGCCGGATTGCCAGAGGTCGCTATTGGCGTCAGCCATCGCGGGAATGGACTGGTCCGCCAGCGAATCCGGCTTTGCTGTCACGAGCGCGGCAGCCCGCTCCAGATCTTTCTCGAGGGCATTCACGAGCGGCGCGATTATTGATTGCACAAGCGGCGACCGCGCCATGGTTTGGAGCAGAGCGACCACGGGAGGCCTGTGGTGCATGCGGTAGGCAAACAGCAGAACCACAGCAAGCAAAAGTGCCGCTCCGCGTCGCGCTGTCTTTGGTATTTGCAGCGGAAATAGCTTCGAAAGATCTAGTTTTGCAAGCCGGGAAAGCGCGTCCTTTCGCTGGCGCGCAATCATTTCGACGGGATCGTGCAGGTCGCCCAAGTAGATGGCAGTGGAGGTCCGGTCCTGCAAGTCGGCGGCGGTGTCCAGGCGCTGTGCGGTCTGGTATGTGGATATCCGCGCGCGCCACGCCCACGCGATGATGAAGGCCGCACCAAGGATGGAAAGCGCCAGCGCCAGAATTGTGCCGAGAGCCAAGCGCACGCTGATCGCCAGAACGATCAGCAGGCCGCACAGAATCCACGTGTCCCACGATACCCAGCCCGCCACTACAACGTTGGCCAGGATCTTCTTGCGCTGGTCTTGCAGCGTGTCAATCAGCCCGTGCAGTTCAGGCGTGCAATCCTGCTTGCGGAAATCCTGCCGCAGTGAAGGAGAATGGCCTGAACCCGATTCAACTCCGGGGCGCGCCACTTCACCCGGGGAATCTTCCGGGACAGAACTGAACCCTGGCCCGGATTGCTCCGGAGTCGCGGACCTTTGATCTTTGTCGAAGAAAAACACCGCAAGCCTTCCCCAAAAGGACCGGCCAAGGCATGTACTGCTAACAATCTACCCCAAGATTCACGCTTTCCAAACTAAATCCACCGTATCCCATATGAGACAGATGGAGACCGTGACCAGGAGTGCCGGTTGAGAAGAAATAACCGGGTGCAGTGGGACAGGCTGCAACTTGTCCTTTACTCGCTCGCGATCTGGAATGCCGATTACGCGAGTGCAACCAAATCAATTTCCACCCGCACGTTCCGTGGAAGCCCTGCAGCCTGGACCGTGGATCGTGCCGGCCGATGGCTGTCAAAATATTTCGCATAGACTTCGTTCATGGCCGCGAAGTCATTGATATCGGCAAGGAATACGGTCGTCTTGACAGCGTGCTGCAGAGAAGATCCCGCTGCCTCCACAATTCCTTTGAGATTTTCGAGCACGCGCTCGGTCTGTTCCATGACCCCGCCCGCGATCAGTTGCTGCGTTTTCGGATCAAGTGCGATCTGTCCGGAAACAAACACAAATCCGTTTGCGCGCACGGCTTGGGAATATGGACCGATGGCTTTGGGCCCGCGGTCCGTTGCAATCGTTTCAATCATGCACTCCTCCTCAGGGGCAAAGGTCACGAATCGTACAAACAAGTTCGGGAAGAATCCAAGGAATTCAGCGAATCCTAGTTTCTCGCAAATCTGCTCAGGATCCATTACACCCTGCCGTTATCGTCGCTCTTCGTACCGGGCGCGAAACTCATCGGGGATCCCGGGTCGGATCAGCCATTGCCGGAACACCTCGGCGAGGTCTCGATGCGAAGTCGCTTCAATCGCGGCCCTCAGCTCTTCGTAACCTGTTTCAGCCCCGGTGCGCGCAAAGATGATATGGCGAAACGCCGTGCGCATGCTGGATCGCCCGCACAGATCCTCGAGTTCGATCAGGAACAGCGCGGCCCGGTAGCCGGCGGAGATTCGCTCCGCGCGCGTGTAGCCGAACGGAGGTTCCATCAAGCGGTTGTTCGAGGCGGCACTCTGAGCATCGTACTGCTCCAAAAGCCAAGCGACCATGCGCCGCCGCTCTTCCGGCCCTCTCGCTTCGGCGGCCAGAACAAGCCCAAACAGTCCCACGCCGCGGCCCATCAGGATTTCCGCTTCCGGCGTCGGACGCGTCCTCCAGCCGAACCAGGTGCGCGTCAATTCGTATTCCATCGTCTCGAGCACGGATTCCCCGGCAATGCCTTGAGCGAACGCGCTCGAATTGAGAAGCGCTCCCTGCGGAAACGAGGCACTGCCCGGCGACAGGTCAGCCTCACGGCCACCCGAGCCGATCTCGTCCTTGGCATTGAATTCGGACGGCAGATCGTTGGGCGCTTCCACAATGCGAATCGTATTCCCTCCCCTGGAAGCCGGGCCAAAAAAATCCACGAGCGCCGCCCAGGAAGAGGAAAGCCGCGCAGCCGCCGTCTGACTAGAGGTCCGATCGAGTGGTCCAAATGTCCAGAAATCCACAGTTCCGTGATGCTCGCGAAAAGCCGTCTCCACATAACGGCCGGCGACTACATACGGCGGAAAATCACGATCGGGCCGCATCCGAAATCTTCGCGGCTGAAGCGGCCCCGCGGAACTGGCCTGGCTCTTCACGGGTTTTCCCGGAGCGATCACGCGGAAATCCGGTGGCGTGAACACCGTCAAGAATTCTTTTTTCGGGACAGACTCGCTCACGGAAAAAACACCGGTCGGCGCCTGCCAGAGCGGCAGGGCGGTCACGTCCGCCACATAGAATCCCCGGTCGGATACCGCAATCGACCCCCGCGCCTCCGTGCTCGGAAACAGATCCCACTCCGCGGCAATTTCGCGCTGCTGATTTTGCTCCCAGGCGGGAACGAATGACTCGCTCATCATCCGGCGGTCCACAACAGAACTGTGTTCCGGAAAAACCTCCTTGCCTTCGATGCGGACGTGCAGGTTTTGCGTTCCGAAACTTGGCGATTCCGGCAGGCGGACTTCAAGCGAGTGCAATGTTCTGTCACCGGCATTCTCGAGGTGGTCCACGGTCCGAATGTGAATCTGGTTCGCAGCGCCCGGAACGGCGCTGATTTCCGTCTCCCGCGAGACAAAATGAAAACCGGAACCGAGCGGGTGGATGCAGCCGCCAGTCAGAATTACAAGCAAAAACAAGAAGGGGAAATGCGGACCGGGTAATCCGCGGGAGCCTGCTGGAGGTACGCTCCGGGAACGCGCTTCTCGCCTCAAGATGCAATGATTTTACCGGGGCAAACCATGTGGGTCAAAAAATGAAGTGAGCGATTCGGCAGCGGAGAGAGCGCGTGGGAATACTTTGCGGCGACCGGGCAGAGCAGAACCCCTCGCACGGGACGAGGGCTTCTGCTCTATCGAAGCGCGCCTTACTGTTTGCGGCCGTGGTGCTTGTCCTTGTAGATCTGCCGGGAGAGCTTGTTCTGCTGGCGCTGGATCGTGGCACGGTCGGCGGCAGTCAGTTTGCCGTTATTGGCGGCGCGCATGTTGCGCTCTTCCTTGTTCAGGGCGGATTCATTGGTTTCGAGATTCGCGGTTGCGCCGGCGGTCAATTCGCCGCTCTTGACGCCCTGCGCGATGCGGTCCTGCTGATTTTCCTTACGCTCGTTGATGTTCATTCCTTGCCCGGCAAATGCGGACAATGCCATTCCAAGAATAAGTGCGCCATAAATAAGAGCCTTCGGTGCCTTCATTGCCGTTCTCCTTCCTCGTCGGGACTGGATTTTGAATCTTCGTTCTTGAATTCTCGCTCGGGCACGTACAAGGGGAGAAACACGGCCCCGTCGCGGAAGTTGCGCGTTCCGGCTTGGCGGAAGAAAAATATAATGACAGGGTGAATTCAGTAGAAAAAGTTTTCCGCCAAATGCGTGGACAATCTTTTCCGCTGCGGATGGTTGAAAACAACCACTCCGCTGTTATTTGATTAAAGGAGGTTATTCGATGCGCAGAGTATTACGAATTTCCTTCATGGACTTCCCCGCCCAATACTCATTCCAATTGTCCGCCGAAGTAAATGTCCTCCTGCGCATCCGGTCAATGTAGAGGCCGCCGTTCAGGTGGTCTATTTCATGTTGCAGAATGCGCGCGTACCATCCCGAAGCCTCAATGACTTTTTGCTTTCCCTGTTCATCGAGGCACTCGACACGCACGCGCCGCGCGCGGGGAACCATGGCGGAAAACCCGGCGAGGCTCAGGCAGCCTTCAAAAAAGTCCACCTTTTCACCGGGAATTTCCGTAAGCACCGGATTGATGATCACGTGAAAGGGAACCGGCCGGCGTTCCCTTTCGCGCAGGTGCTCCACGGCAAAGTCGCTTTGATATTCCGCCTGGTCTTCAATGACCGCGAGTCGCAGCGACAAACCGACTTGCGGCGCGGCGAGGCCCACGCCGGGCGCCTCTCTCATGCATGCGCGCATCGCGTCAATCAGGCCCTGGATCTCGCGCCCAGTGATCTCCGCCGGCCTGAGCGACCGGGCGCTCTGCCTCAGTACGGGATTTCCCGCCTGTACGATTTCAAGTTTCACGAAATTCTTTTCCGGCGCGCCATTCGTCCGGCGGCACAAGCGTGTGGAATGATAACAATACCATTCACAGAGGAAAAACTAATTCGGGCAGAGTCCTGCGGCGTAAACCTCGTTCCTCACCTTATCCCTGTTTTTTGCGGCGTCCCTCATAGACAAAAGAATGGCCGCCGGCCTCGCGCTCGCGTTGCGCAATGTAGGCGGAAGCATCCTTTTCTGAAGTGCCATTCTCGACCATATTCAAAATAACAGCGTCGCTCGCGCCCACGTTCTTCAATTCCCCAAGTTTTTCTCCGGAGAGCACAGGCAATCCGCGGGCATGTCTTCGCGCAATCGCGAGGATGATCGCATCGGATAAGCCCTCCAGACGAAGTGCGCGGGCCTGGCCCGCCCAAAGTCCCAGATGATTCATGCGGAAAAGCTCGACAATCGTCTGTTCCGAAGAGCCCGCGGTAATCAGGTCCGCAACGCCCTGTCCATCCGCGAATGGCTTGTGGTGATCACGCGCAATCTTGATCAGGGAAACCGCGGTGGAATCCGTCATGCCTACGTCATGCGCTTTTTGAAGCTCCGCAATTTCCGCATTGGAAACGTTGAGCGGCTTTAGTTCCGGCACAGTATCGAGCCACATGAGAGTCTGGTTCTCTTGGTCGTTATCCTGCTTTTCCGCCGGCTTGCAGGAGGACAACAGGGCGGCAAGCCCGAGAGACAATCCAAGGGCCCAGCGGGCCACGCGAAATCCGCGAGTTGTGCCGGAACGGATCATTGCTTCTATTCTACGCGCACACGCCGGATTCGCGGCAGGCTGTGCAACACATTTGCTCGGAAAGGTAAACGGGGGAATGGTGGCCCGTGGCAGACGGGAATTGTATCCGCCTCAGACTTTGTAAAGGCGTTCGGCGCCGAATACGCCTTGGATCTTCCGGATTTTCGCCATGATGCGCTCGAGTTGCTTGCGGTCCGCAATTTCCAGAGTGAGGTCAATGCGAGCGTGCAAATTGTCCGGGTGGCTGCCGAGCGTGCGTATATTGGATCCGGTATCGCTGATGACGCTGGTGATGTCGGCCAGCATGCCGGGCCGGTCTTGAGCGCGAATCAGCAACGTGACGGGATAGGTAGACCCCGCAACCCCGCCCCACTCGACGTCAATCCGCCGCTCGGCCTGGTACAGCAGATTCTCCACATTCGGACAGGATTTGGCATGGACAGCCACGCCGCGGCCGCGTGTGACGTAGCCAATGATTTCATCGCCCGGGATCGGGTTGCAACATTTGGCGCGAAAGACCATCAGATCGGATTCGCCGCCGACCTGCAGCGTCGTCTCTCCCACGCGCAACATGCGCTTGACCGTGGAAACCAGGCCGGCAGCCTCTTCCGCCGGGGCTTCCGGTTTTGTCGGAGCGATCGGCTCACCCAGGGCATTGGAAATAATCTGCCGCGCGGAAAATTTCCCGTAGCCGAGATCCGCGTAGAGATCTTCAATCTTGGCGCAGCCGTATTCCGCCGCGACCCTCAGCAAATCGGCTTCCGAAATTTTCTTCAGGCTCTTGCCCGCTTGCCGCGCTTCGCGCTCCAGCAGGCGGCGGCCGACTTCGGTGGCCTGGCTGCGCTCGATGAAATTAATGTGGTGGCGAATCTTTCCGCGGGCGCGCGAAGTGCGCACAAAATTGAGCCAGTCCCGGCTGGGCGCGTGGCCCTTCTGCGTGAGGACTTCCACGACGTCGCCATTGGCGAGGCGGTGCCTTAGGGGGACAATTTGCCCGTTCACTTTCGCGCCGATGCACTGATTGCCAACTTCGGTGTGTACCGCGTACGCGAAATCCACGGGCGTCGCGCCGCGCGGAAGCGCGAGAACTTTTCCCTTGGGCGTGAAGGCGTAGACTTCTTCCGGGTAGAGGTCCACTTTCAGAGTGGACATGAACTCGGAAGGTTCCTGCATCTCCTTGACCCATTCGATCAGTTGCCGCATCCACAGGATCCGCTGGTCGTCGGCATCCGAAACATCATGGCCGTCCTTGTATCGCCAGTGCGCGGCGACGCCCTGCTCGGCAATGCGGTGCATTTCCTGGGTGCGAATCTGTACCTCAAACGTCCGGCCGGCGTGGATCACAGTCGTGTGCAGCGACTGGTAGAGGTTCGGCCGCGGCATCGCGATGTAATCCTTGAATCGCCCCGGGACGGGTCGCCAAACCTGGTGGATCACGCCGAGCGCCGCGTAGCAATTCCGGATCGTGTCCGTAATCACGCGGACGGCCAGCAGGTCGTAAATCTGATCAATCGTGCGGTGCTGGCGGAGGCTCTTCTGATGAATGGAATAGAGGCGCTTGACACGGCCGTCCACTTCGGCGGCAATTCCGTTTTCCTCGAGCCGTTTGCGGATGGTGGTTTGCAGCTCGGAAAGAAAAGATTCAAATTCGCGGCGCTTGGAAACGACGGTTTCCTGAAGTTCCTGATACGCCTCGGGCTCGAGATAACTGAAGGCCAGATCTTCCAGTTCCCCGCGGATCAGACCCATTCCAAGGCGGTGCGCGATGGGCGCGTAAATTTCGAGCGTTTCGCGGGCAATGCGTTGCTGCTTTTCCGCCTCGAGGAAGCCGAGCGTGCGCATGTTGTGCAGCCGGTCGGCAAGTTTGACGACGACGACGCGGACGTCGTTCACCATCGCCAGAAGCATTTTGCGGACATTTTCCGCATGGCGCGCCTCCGGGGCGAGCAAATCAAGCCGGTTGATCTTCGTCACGCCTTCCACAAGGCGCGCCACGTCCGGCCCGAACCGTTCCCCGATGCGCTGCGATGAGATTTGAGTGTCTTCGACCACATCATGCAGCAGGGCGGCGCAGAGAGTGGTGATGTCCAGCTTCATGTCCGCCAGGATGTGCGCTACTTCGAGCGGGTGGGAGAGATAGGGATCGCCGGACTTGCGGAATTGCGCGCGGTGCTGCTCGGCCGCGAACTCGAAGGACCGTCGCAGCAGCTCAATATCGCTGGCCGGGCGGGTCTGCCGCACCTTCTCCACAAGCTCCAGGAAACGCGCCTGGAGCGCGCGGGTTGTGCGTTCCGTCTTGCCCCCGGCGCCAACCAGCGAAGACAATCCGGCCGGCTTTTCCAGCGAAGACATGAGTTTCTATTTTATGTCTATTTGATGCCTCCGGCGAGAAAAGAGTTCCGCCGGTGTCCAAGCGGACCAAGCCAGCCGGCGCGGTCGCGCGCTATTGGTTTTTCACTCGCCCGGAAGCGCCGGAACAGTAGCTCGCCTGCTTCAGAGGCGAGGGTTTGCTTGCTGACGCACAGGAAAAGCCCCGCGTCTGAAGGCGCGGGGTACAGCAACTGCCGGAATACGGGAGATGTCAACAGAGCCAGATCGTCTAGTGTCCCGCGCTCCGTGTCCGGCCATCATGAATGGACATTGCGCCTTTGGGAATTGCCGAAACCTCGCCGTGCGGCTCGATGCTCCAGCTCTTCGCCATGCGGTTGCCTCCAGCGGTAAAGCAAAAGAATGCCGACAATTCGATGATCTCGGCATTGGTGTAGAATTTCCGGAGCTCCTCGTAAACTTCCGCGTCGCGCCCGTCGTCCAGCGTAAGCGTCCGCGCATAATGCAAAGCCGCGCGCGTCCTGGGATCGGGATGCTCCCAGTTCGGCAGGGCGCAACTCATCTTTTCCGTATCCGTAATCGAGGAAGCTCGAGGCGAAATTTGGCGAGCGCAGAATTCGCAGCCCACCATTTGCGCAATCTGTATGCGCGCGAGTTCCTTGATTTCGTGCGGCACCGTGCCTCCACGATGCAGCATCTCCCAATAGGCCGCAAACCCCGCGGCCACTTCCGGATTGTGCGCCATCGTGCGATACCAGGCGACCGGCGGACTTTTGGTTTCCGAGGCGCGCTCCACCACCTCTCGCAATTTTGGATGCGTGATCTCTTCCGCCGGAACTTGCGGAACGTTCGGCGCGTGCGCAGCCGTTTCCATGGTCGGCTCCCGTCTTCGATGGAATGCAATACGAAAAGCAAAAGGCGGCCCAGTTGCGAGCCGCCCTTTTCTTAAACTGAATCCAGTTCCGCCGGAATCCGGTTAGGACTTCGCCGGAGCTTCCATCTTTTTCTGCTTGATCTCTTTCGCCTTGTCCACGAGATCATCCGCTTGCTTGAGCAGGCTGGCGCGCTCGTCGGGCGTGGCGGCTTCGTCCGCTTTACGGCGGAGCAACAGGTTCAGATAGGCCATCGCATCATCGTAATCCGGGCGAAGTTCGACGGCCTTCTGCAGATTGGTGATGCCCTCATCAATCATGGCGCTGTTTTCCTTGGTGTATTCTTCGCGAGCTTCGTTGGGCAGCGGATCTTCGTCCTTCAGGGGCTTCCCGGTCAGGTGCGCCAGGCGCCACTTGCCGCGCACTTCGAGGTTCGAGCGGTAGCTCAAGGTCCAGTCAATCACGCCAACCCAGTAGTACGGCTCGGGATCCTCGGGCTTCAGCGCGATGTGCTTCATGTGGAAAGTCTTCGATTCTTCAAACATTTCGCGGCTATAGGGCGTGCCGGCCATGTTGTATAGAATCGAGCCGATCCCGTCAATCGCCGAGATGTTGTTTGGGTCGACGCTCAGCACATCTCGAAATTCCGTGACGGCTGCCTTGCCCATGCGGACATTCTCGTCCGAAGGAGCGCCGGGAATATATTGCGTGGCGTACGCCGTCGCCAGGTACAGGCGCGCGTTCATCAGCGTCGGGTCAAGATCCTTGGCCGCTTTGAAGTTCTCGACGGCCTGGTCGTACTTTCCGTCGCGGTACGCGGCCACGCCCTTGTTCAACTGGTCGCGAGCCCTCAGCTTTTCGCAGCCGGCCGCGCCGAATGCGATGGAAAGCAGGGCCGCAACGAACAACACCGTGGATTTCCTGTTCTTAAGAGATACAATTTGTGCGAAAGAATTCATGGCGAAAAAACCATCCCCGCTAATATTTTTTCCCCCGTGAGGGCAATGAAATTTCCGGACCGAACATCGGCTCGCTGGAAGTCTGGCCAGCCGACCTATTCCGCGCTATGCAAACATTCCCGCGCGTTCCACAGCCGCACACTCTACACCAGCAGCGCCGCGGATCAAAGCAACTTTATCTGAAAAAAGAGAGCGGCAATCCGGAGGTTGCGCGGCGCACACCCGGGCCGCGCGCCCGGAATGTTACTTTCCAGCTTCCAGATTCGCGGTGATCAATCCCACCTTGTCAATGCCGGAGAGCCGCATGATGTCAATGGCCCGGGCGACATCCGCGAACCGCACTTTGTCATCGCCCTTGACGAAGGCAACCTTCTCGGCGCGCTGTTTGAACACGTCGTTGAGGCGCGGTCCGAGCGTATCCCACGTGGTCTCTTCTTCATTGATCTTCAACTTCCCGTCTTCCAGCAGCTGCACCACGACGGTCTTCTGCGCGACGTCTTGTTGCGGCTTTGTATCCGGAGGCGCCGGCTGCGGCACCAGCGCGCTGAGGCCCTTCGGCGTCAGTGGCGTGATGACCATGAAAATGATGATCAGCACAAGCAAAATATCAATCAAGGGGACGACGTTCATCGTCGCCATCGAACCGCCCTTTTGTCCAACTTCCATTCCCATTGTCGTTACTCCTTGTTTCAGCAAGCCCGCTGATGAACTTGATTCCACAATCCCGTCCGGGCGCCGGTTTTGCGCCCGCCCGCCGGGGAACCTTGGCGTCCGGAATCTCTTTCTGAACGGTGAACCCGTCAAAGAAAACAAGAGGGGAGCGCAAAACACAGGGCGCTCCCCCGTTAGAGTTAGTCTCCTGGCGGAGGCGGCGCGGGCCGGCTGGCTTTCGCGTCGGACTTGTCGGTCAACAGCCCGACGTTGTCCACGCCCGCGGAACGTACCTCGTCCACCACCTTGACCACATCGCCGTACTTGGCCCGGCCGTCGCTCTTGACGAACACGGTCTTGTCCAGCTTGTTCGAGAGGCGGTCGCGTACCTGATCTGCGATCTGGCTGATGTCTGTCTTGTTGTTGCCCAGGTAGACGGTCCCGCCTGCCGAGATGCCGACGATGACTGCGTCATCCTTGTCGGCATCAGGCATGTCGGAGGGGCTGGACACTTTGGCCAGCTCGACCGAAAGGCCCTTGGTCAACATGGGCGTGACCACCATGAAGATGATCAGCAGCACAAGCATAATGTCGGCCATGGGAATCACGTTCGGAGCCGACATCTGTGCGCCTACAGACGGCTTGTATGCCATGGCGTTACTTCTTTCCGCCTGCCCGGCGCGTAATGAAATAGTTCACAAGTTCCATCGAGGAGTTGTCCATTTCGACGTCGAACGCCTCGACCTTGTTTGTGAAGTAGTTGTACGCCCACACGGCAGGCACGGCCACCAGCAGGCCGAGAGCGGTCGTGACCAGAGCTTCCGAAATACCGCCGGCCACGGCCGACAGACCGGTAGCCTTAGTCGTCTCGATGCCCTTAAATGCGTTGATGATGCCGACCACGGTGCCGAACAGTCCCACGAATGGAGCCGTCGAGCCGATGGTCGCGAGGCCCGAAAGGCCGCGCTTCATTTCGGCGTGCACGATGGCGACGGAACGATCGAGGCCGCGCTTGGCCGCTTCGATCACTTCCATGTCCTGCACTTGCGAGGAGGCCGACTGGAACTCGGAGAGCCCGGTGGCGACCACCTTGGCGATGTGGCTCTTCTTGTTGCGCTCGGCAATCGAGATCGCTTCATCGAGTTTGCCTTCGCGCAGAGCCCCGGCAACCTGCTGCACGAACACGCGCGACTGCTTGCGCGCCGCGCTGTACATTAGCACGCGGTCGATCATGACGCCGAGCGACCACGCGGACAGTAGAAACAGAATTCCGACCACGACCTTCGCGATGATACTCATATTGCCCCACATCGTCCTCAGGTCCCATTGTCCCTGAAGGATGAGCAGGTTCATTGCCCAAACGGCTAGATTCCCAAGCATGTGATACGCTCCTTTATTTTGGACGGGCTGCGAGCACAGCCCGCACCCTTTTATTTCGTTTTAAATTTTCGTGCTGGAGCCGGATTCGCTCCGGCCCTGCCGACCCCTTTTACTTCCGAAGGCTGAATTTCCGGGAGACTGCTTCAGCCCCAATTTCCTGATCGCGGGACGCCCCCTGCCGTGACTCGTGCCCTTGCAAGCGGCCCGCTCCCTGAATTAGCGCCCCAGAGCGCCGCGGGATCCCGAAGGAGCTCGCGACTTCCAAACGCCTCTTTAAACTAGCCACCCATCGAGAACGTGACGGTGATCTGCGTGTCTACTTCGACGGGATCGCCGTTCAGCAGGGTCGGCTTGTAACGCCACTGTTTCACGGCGTCCAGAGCCGCCTGCACCAGAAGCGGGTGGCCGGAGATCACTTCGAGCTGTGCCACCCTGCCGTCCTTGTCAATAATCGCGTGCAGCAAAACGTTTCCTTGAATACGCGCCTGGCGAGCCAGTGGAGGATACACGGGCCGCGTCTGGTTGATGATGGAAGCTGCCGTTACTTGGCCGCCCTGCTTGATGCGCTGCGGAGCAGCGGGCTTCGGTGGCGGGGGCGCAGCGTTCTGGACGATGTTCTGTCCCGGAATTCCGCCGAACACGCCGCCCACTGCTCCCGAATTGGTGATGATGTCGGGCGGAAGCTCGGCTTCCTTAAACACGGCCACTTCTTTCGGGATGGCGCGGGGCTGCATCAGCTTGCCGGATTGAATCAGGCGAGCCACCGGCTTCACAATCGTCTTCACCGGTTGCGGCGGAGGCGGCGGAGGCGGCGGAGGCGGAGGCGCGACAAGCAGTGTCGAGAGCATCGCCTTTGGCAGCGCTTCGGTGTAAATCAGCGGGATCAGAACCAGAATGCCCAAGATCACCGTCTGAACGATTCCGGACAGAACTACCGACCAACCCTTGTTGGTCTTCTGTCGTTCGGATGCGGATTCGAGTAAATCGTTAAACATGACACTTTCCTCCTGCCGAAAAGGACCAGATGCCTCTAGGCCCTCCGGGGTTTATTGCCGGCTGCGGTTCCGGATGCAACAACTGGCGCGCCCTGGCCGGTCCAGCGGTTCCATGCCACTACCAAGGGCGCGGCAATCCCAAAACTGGAATACGTTCCTACCAAAATTCCGACTACTAATGCAAATGAAAAAGCGCGAAGCACCTGGCCGCCCATGGCGAACAGGACCACGACGGTAAGAAACGTCAGACCGCTGGTCAGAATCGTGCGCGACAAAGTCTGATTAATTGACCGGTTCACGATCGCCGGAAAGGCTTCGCGGCGCATCAGCCGCGCGTTTTCGCGAATCCGGTCAAAAATCACGATCGTGTCGTTCATCGAATATCCGACCAAGGTCAACAGCGCCGCTATAACGGTCAGTGAAATCTCAAAGTGAAAGATGGAGAACAGTCCCAGCGTGATGAGCACGTCGTGGAACACGGCCAATACAGCGGCAGCACCGTACACCCACTCGAACCGAAATGCAATATAAACCAGCATGCCCGCCAAAGCGTACAGCGTGACCACCACTGCCTGCCGGCGCAATTCCGCTCCAACCTTCGGCCCGACAATCTCCACATTCACGATGGCAAAGCTGCTCGGGTAGAACGCCTCGCGCAGCGCGGCAATGACCGGGGGCGTGGCGCCCGCTGCGGAGAGGTCGTCAAAATTCGAAATAATTCCGCCGCGGCTCTTATCGCGATAATCCACAATTTGCCTGGCGAGTTGCGCGTACCGGTCCCCGGCAGTGGCGCCGGCCGCGAGAGGGTCCTTGCGGATCAGTGCGTCGGAAACCGCCGCGGGGCCCACGGAGTTAAAATCCTGCTTGCCCGGCTCGCCCGCACCCAGCCTCGCGTGAAGCACATTCAAAATGGCTGCCTTGCCGGCATCGAGCGCCTCGGTGCCGGAGCCTTTCTCTTCCAGGTTGATCAGGACCTCATTCGAATTCGGACGCGCAATGTCATTGACCGGAACAATGGTGCTGTTGCCGATCCCCTGCGCGGACATCCCGTTTCGAATCGTGTCTACCGGGGGAGGGCCGGAGAACCGCACATCCACAACCGTACCGCCCTTGAAATCAATGCCGTAGAACGGCCCGCCGTTGCGAATCAAAGAGATCATGCCCGCCAGCAGCAGCGTCAACGAAAGGGCGTAGAAGTACTTCGCCTTCCCCATCCAATCCAGGTCGACTTGTTTGAAGAAATTCATACTCACTCTGATCCGTTAAAGTTGGACACCAACTGCCTCGAATTTGTTCCCAAATCAGGACTGCATCACAAAAATTCTTTTCCGCTCGTCTGGCTGAACGTACAGGCCGTCCCACACCCGCGAGTACCAAGAGTACCATCAGAACAGCCTAGATGCTGAGTTCTGCCTCGCGCGGCATCTTTGCCAGGTGCCAATCGAAAATCACGCGCGATACATAGACTGACGTGAACAGGTTGGCGAGCAAGCCGACCGCCAAGCTCACGGCAAATCCGCGCACCGGCCCGGTCCCAAACAAGAACAGGAAGGCCGCCGATACGATCGTCGTCACGTGCGTGTCAATGATCGTCACAAACGCGCGCTTGAATCCCACATCCACCGCCGAGACCGGCGCCTTGCCGCTGCGCAATTCTTCTCGGATACGCTCAAAGATCAAAACGTTGGAATCCACACCCATGCCGATCGTCAGAATCACGCCGGCAATTCCGGGCAGCGTCAGCACGGCTCCAAAGTAAGCCAGCGCCGCGAGCAGCAGAATCAGGTTCAACAGGAGCGCGACAACCGCGTTTACCCCGGACAGGCGGTAGTAAACCACCATGAAAACCAGCACCACAACCAGGCTCACAATCGAAGCCTGCACGCCATGCCGAATCGAATCCGCGCCGAGCGAGGGCCCGACCGTCCGCTCTTCGAGGTACTTGATCGAAGCGGGCAGCGCGCCGGAACGCAGCACGAGCGCGAGGTCGTTCGCCTCGGTCTCGCCGAATGTGCCTTCAATCACGCCGGAATCCTCAATGCGCCCGTTGATCTGCGGAGCGGTTTGCAGACGGTGCTCCAGCACGATTCCCAACTGCTTGCCGATGTTCTGCTCGGTGAAGGGACCAAAGCGGCGTCCGGCATCGGTGGAAAGCGTGAAATCCACATCGTAGAAGCCGATGTTTTTGGTGCTGCGCACGGCGGTCGCGCTGCGCAGGTCGCGGCCTGTCACGACAGGCGCGCGGTCAATCAAATACCAGCTCTCCGTGACCGGCTGAGTCGAGCTGGCTGCCGTGGTCTTGCCCTCGATGAGCTGCGCGTTGGGCGGCAGGATTACGCCGTGAGCCGCCAGCGCGGCGGCTTCCGAGGAGTACGGCGTCGAGTCCAGCACCAGATGCAACTCCAATTGCCCGCCCGCTTGAATGACGCTCTTGGCGCGGTTTGGATCGCCTTCGCCGGGGAGTTCCACGATAATTTCGTTGTCGCCTTGACCGTACGGCGCAACAAGCGGTTCGGTCAGGCCGAGCGCGTCAATACGGCGCCGGATCGTCTCCTGCGCCTGGTCCATGGTCTGTTGCTGGATGCCGGAAACCCGCGTGGGCGACATGGTCGCGACATAGCCGGAGGCCTCTCCGGGAGCCGGGGCGACCACCCAATCGGGAAACTGGTCGGAAATCAGGTTGCGCGCCGTGCCGGCCTGTTCGGGAGCAATGTTGTGAACCAGGATTTGCGTGTCATTCAGCTTGCGCATCTCATCGTAGCGGATGCCTTTGTCGCGAAACGTCGTCGTCAGGCGGTCAAGCGTTTGGTCGGTATCCTGGCTGATTGCTTCCTGCACCTGCACCTGCAGGATCAAGTGCGTGCCGCCCTGGAGGTCCAAGCCGAGCTTAATGCTGTTTGAAAAATTCGATTTCAATCCGGCCCAGGACTTCGGAAATGTGGGAAGACCGACGAGGCCGACAATACAAATAAGAATGACGACCAGAATAAATATTGCTTTCCATTTTAGAGTTGAACTCATGGCGTGAACCGGCTAAGGACTCCGTTATTGGGTTGAAGCGTTCCCCGGGCCTTACGACTCCTCCTTGCCTTCGGGCTGGAGGCTGGCAATGGCGCTGCGCAGAACTCTTACCTTCACCTGGTCGGCGATGCGAACCTGGACCGAATCATTCTCCAAGCCGACGATGGTCCCGTACATGCCGCCCGTGGTGATCACCTTGTCGCCGTTTTTCAAGTCGTTCAGCATCTGCTGGGTTTTCTTCTGACGGCGCTGCGCGGGAAGAATCAGCAGCACATAAAAAATGACCATGATAATCAGCAGGGGCGCGAAGGCCATGATGCCTCCGGGGCCTCCGGCCTGCGCCATCAACGACAATGTAGGATGTACATTCATAAATGCCGACCCCGCTACAAACCCCGCCGACCTCTAACCTTGCGCCATCATCCTGGGACAAGAATAGGCCCAGCCACTCACACACTGGAGGGCATTACCGAAACGCTCGCACCGGGCTCCACGCCCCTTCCTCAGGCGCCGCCAGAATCAGCGGCTGCCCGCTTAGGGCTCACCCGCCTCGATGCGCGCTAGGAACTCCGTGGAGAATTTTGCCAAATCCCCGAACGCGATAGCCTGTCGAATCTTGCTCATAATGTCAAGGAAAAACGCAACGTTGTGGTGGGAGTTCAAGATCGACGCCAGGATCTCGTTGGCCTGGAACAGATGCCGCAGGTACGCGCGCGAATAAGTCCTGCAAACCATGCACGAGCAGTTTTCGTCCAGGGGGCGTGGATCGTCGGCGTAGACGGCGTTCTTAATGTTGACGCGGCCGGCGCTGGTAAACAGGCATCCGTTGCGGGCGTTGCGCGTGGGCAGAACGCAATCCATCATGTCTATTC
>VFSW01002559.1_pt1 | contig 27516 bp, 26 predicted proteins | sample 5358111 | NCBI WGS metagenome assembly VFSW01 (sample SAMN11554181, study PRJNA540505) | mine drainage metagenome | isolation source: sediment from site ElyBrook_90M | place: USA: Ely Copper Mine, Vershire, VT | collected 2017 | reverse complement strand
CTCTATGCGCTAGTCCACTTCTTCTAGTGTCCAATTAAAGATACCACGCTGGGGCAGTACATTCAGGCCCCAGCGTGTGATTTGCACCGCAAATCCCTTGATTCACGAATGGTTCCACTAAGCGATGTGCGTCTTAAGGAACTCGAGCGAGCGCTTGCGAGCCAGCTTGGCAGCTTCGGGGTTGTAGCTTCCGCGTGCGTCGCAGTTGAAACCATGCCCAGCCCCCTGATAGACGAAGATTTCGACCTCCGGATGCGCCTCGCGCACAGCATCGATCTGGTCCTTGCCGATGTGGTCGTCGTCCGCACCAAAGTGCAGCAAGACAGGGCAGGACGGTTCTTCCGTTGCCACGCTGCCTATTCCACCGGGATAGTAGCCGACACAGCAGGAAGGCTGCATCTTCACCGTTTCTCCGCGAGTCGCACTCAACCAACTCATGAAGCCGCCGTAACAATAGCCAATGACGCCAATTCCCTTGCCCTCGGCCTGAACGTGTTCATACGCAGCCGCAACATCCAGCAGGGCTGTCGCGGGGTTCAGCTTCTGGTAAAGCTCGTAGGCTTTCTTAAGGTCTTCACCCTCATACTTCAGTTCAACACCCTTTTCGTAGCGATCGAAGAGTGCGGGGGCGATGACCACGAAGCCGTCCTTGGCGTATCCATCGGCTATGCTGCGGATGTGAGAATTCACACCGAAAATCTCCTGGATGACGACCAGCGCACCGATTGCATGCCCCTTAGGCTTGGCTATGTATGCAGTCAACTCGTGCCCGTCGTCCGCCTTCAGTTTTACCCACTCACTCATACTTGCGTCCTCCGTTGATTCAGACGCGCGATGCAGACGAAAGGTCGCATCGCGCCATCTTCGATTGTCTACGAGATGGAAGCTCATCTGTCGCCCGCAGGGAGCAGGAGTGAAGGATATTTTCGTGCCATCAAATGAAGCAGGCAACGGACGTGTACAGATCAGGACATACGCTCTATCGGCAGTTGCCCTGCATGTTACTCATGAGCTTCTGGGCGACGTCCGCAGATGATACGGTGTACGAGCCATTCGCGATCGCCGTCCTGATTCTTGCGACCCTCTCCATCCGTATGCCGGAGAGAGTCGTTACACATTCAAGAGATTTGGTCCTACTACGACACTGGAACATCCATCCGGTAGCAGTTAGGGAGCTGTCGGTGACGCAAACCCGGCAAGATGTTCCGTATCGATGGGGGGACGGAGCCTCTTCGCCCCAAACCCAGTCACCATCGACATCAAATAAAGTCCAAGAGTCCCAAACGCTTTTCAAGGAGACAACCCTCATGGGTTCTATCGGCGGATCTGACAAAGACATTAGGGATAACTAAGAATTTATATGGCTGCATCAGCATGGAGCGGATAATCCGGAGAGGCGCGATGCTGCACCTGGTATTGCCCGGAGTTTATGGAAGCCCTGCAAGGTCGAGCGGAGATGAAGCACCGCGGAGGAATGGATCTGCGAGACGCGCGACTCAACGACACCGAGCGTGAGGCCAATTTCACGCATGGTCAGCTCTTCGTAGTAGTAGAGGGTCAGGACCATGCGCTCCTTTTCCGGAAGGTCCTCGATCGCGTCGATCAGGCGTTGACGCATCTCGCCCTGCAGGCAGCGAAAGAGCGGATCATCCTCTGGAGAACCGGCAACGTATGCAAGCTCGTCTTCACCCGAGTCTTCGGTGTGCTCAAGATTCAGGCTACCTATTTCCAGACCCTTAAGGTCGCCTAATAGAATCTGGTACTCGTTGAGGTCAAGCTTCATCTCTTTGGCGATCTCCGGCTCTGACGGGGTGCGCCGCAGGGTTTGCGTCAACACTTGAATCGCATCCTGGACGGCGCGGCCCTTGCGGCGAAGCTCACGGGGACTCCAGTCGAGAATGCGCAGAGAGTCAAGGATTGCCCCACGAATACGAAACTGGGCGTAGCTCTTGAACTGCACTTGCTTCGTGTGGTCGAACTTGCTGAAGGCGTCGATCAGGCCAACCACGCCGGCCGAAACGAGGTCGTCGAGTTCGACGTGCTGTGGCAGCCGCTCGTGAATGCGGCGAGCGAGATAGCGCACCGTAGGGAGATGCTCGAGAAGGAGACGATCGCGCTCTGGGCCGACCAGCGCTGTGGGGAGAGATCTCTTCGCTGCGGTAGTGCCTTTTTTCGGAGCAACGTAATCATATTGAGAGAGATCAGACTTCGACAGCGTCTGATCCATCATCATTCGTAAAGCGGCCTGCTGTGCTTCGTGGATTGATATCGTAGCTTGCTCATCGTGCTTCGGGGTCATGGCCACTGGATCCTCGCAATCATTGATTCCACCGCTCAGTCGTTCTGTGTCGGCGTATTGGTAAAGGCACGAGGGAGGCCAAACTTTGGTGTAGTTTTCTGAGACATTTCAAAGGTTCAGTGCGCTTTGTTGAGCAAAAAAATGGCCCTCCGACGGAGGGCCTTACTGGAGAGAATTTATAAAATTCAGGATGAGAAAGGGCTTACTTTCTGACGGCGCGGCGCAGACGAATATCCTCTGCACGAATACTCGGCGACTCTTCCGCGAGGATAGACGCGCGCTCCAGGACGTGGGCCAACTCGCGAACGTTCCCTGGCCAGTCATGCACGCATAGCTTGTCGAGCGCTGCGCCAGAGAGCATCTTGCGGGGCGAGGATTTACCCATCAAGGCTAGAAAGTGCTCACACAGCAGAGCGATGTCCTCCGTACGCTCGCGCAGCGGTGGTACGTCGACGGGAAACACAGCTATCCGGTGATAGAGATCCAGGCGGAAGCTACCTTCAGTAGCACGCTTCTCGAGATGCTGATGCGTAGCGGCAATCACACGCACATCGACCTTCATGGTCTCGTTGTCGCCAACACGCTGCAGTTCCCCGCTCTCTAGAAAACGCAGCATCTTGGCCTGCAACGCAATTGGCATCTCGCCAATCTCGTCGAGGAAAAGTGTTCCGCCGTGCGCGGCTTCGATGCGGCCAGTGCGGGACTGCACGGCACCGGTGAATGCACCGCGCGTGTGTCCGAAGAGCTCCGCTTCAAGGAGCGCCTCAGGAATGGCCGCGCAATTCAGCACGACGAAGGGCTTCGCAGAACGGGTGCTCAAGCGATGCAAAGCACGGGCTACAACTTCCTTACCGGTACCCGTCTCGCCCTCGATCAGCACGGTCGCCTTGCGCGGCGCGACCAGCCGAATGATGCGTGCGAGTTCGAGCATGCTGGCGCTCCCGCCAACCATCTCGTCAATAGCCAGGGACAGCATGGCAACGGCCGGAGGCTTGGGTGACGTTCGCGTCTGTTCGAACAGCGCAGCGTCGATTGGGTGCGACTCAGTTCTAAGCGGCGGCATCGGGGGGTGGGCGCCCATGTAGCCCTGGCTGGAGGCTTGCGCCGATGCTGCCGTGAACTCTCCGGAGCCCACATCAGGCGTCGAAACATCTCTGCTCGCTGCACCCAGGGCCTCCCGGAGAGCATGCAGCAACTCATGCCGACGCGGACTCTTCGTGCCACCGGCGATGGGATCACCATCGACACGCAGCAGATCCATTCCGGGATACATGGCGCCGATCTGTTCCGCGAATTCAACCACCTCGAGGTCGGGAAGCCAATGATCGAGCAACAGCGCTTCCGTGGGATGATCTTCCAGCTGCGCGATCGCCTCGGCACCACCCCGCGCCTCACGCACCTGCCAGCGCAGGCCGCTCAGGCTGCTGTGAAGTCGCTGGCGCAATGCCGGGTCCGCACTTGCCAGCACTACCGTTCTGTCGAAGCTAATCGTTTGTGATCCCATAATCTATTCCTGCTTCCCGTTCAATCGATCGATGTTGTGCTGCTTACTTGCTGAATTTTTGTGTACTTACAAGGTGTTGACGCATCCGGTCAATTACCTCGAACATCCGCCTCGTCTCCACAAGACCACCGTCCACGGCCTCCTGCAAGGCGCTGTCGTGGCCCAGCATCCTTCCAATCTCAAGGCGACATTGCAGTGCTGTGAGCGGTTGGCAAAGAGCATGTAGATCTGCGTGCATTTGCTCCAGCGCATCATTGGGTCTCGCTAAGGTCATCGCCATCTCCTAGGCTCCGCGTGCAAGCTCGACCGAAATCTGCACTTCTTGCTGTGGGGACTCATTGTCCAGGACGGGTTTCTCGAAGCGTGGAATCATGCGCTTGTCGCGCACTCGATAACCAGATCCGCGTACTGTCTCGATCACCGAATCTGCTAACTCGTCTTCAGGGTGGGCAGCGGAGAGCTTCTTGCGCAGGTAGGTAATGTAGACGTCAATGATGTTGGTGCCGGACTCTGGCGTCGAATGCCAGACCTGGCTGAGCAACTCGGCGCGGGAACAACAAACACCGCGCCGCAGCATCAGAAACTCCATCAAGGTGAACTCCTTGGTGGTGAGATCGATGCGGACACCCTCGTAGCTTACGGTGCGCTCCATACGGTTCATTTCGATGCCGCCGAAGCGCAGCACCGGATCCGCGAAGCGTTCACGGCGGCGGAGGAGGGCGCGACAGCGAGCCATCAACTCATGAAAGCTGAAGGGCTTGAGCACGAAGTCGTCTGCTCCCAGATCAAGGCAGCGGACGCGCTCCTGGACCTGGCTGCGGCCGGTGAGAACCAGCACTGCAGTGCCCGGAAAGTCCATCCGCATCGCCTCGAGGACCGCTGTGCCATCGCGGCGGGGCAACCCGAGGTCAAGCACCATCAGATCGGGGGTCTGCTGGGCGGCCATCTCCAGGGCGGCATCGCCATCTACCACCCATTCCACGTCGTGGCCCTCAAGCATCAGGCCCTTCCTGAGAAATACCCCTAACGACGGATCATCTTCCACAACCAAGACACGCATAGCAGTCCTTCCACTTAGCTGAAAGCCATTTCTGTGAAGCTCATCGGCATTACCATCGATGCTCTAATCGCCGGTGTCCTATAACCATCCACTGCCGAGCCGCGTGGGACAACGAATACCTATGGGAATCTAATGATTCGTTCTCCCACTTCGGGACAGGTTGGCTGAGTTCCGTTTTGGAGCCTGACATTAGCGAATAGGGTTCCTACAAAATTTCGCCGCCAATTCGCCTTTTATTCGCTAGAATGACGGCATGGCTATCACGCGTCGGCAAAAAGAAGTCATCGACTTTCTCTCCAGCTTTACGGCCAGGAACGGGTACTCTCCTTCGTACGAAGAGATCGCCGCCGGCCTGGGACTCAACTCGCTGGCAACGGTGCATAAACACGTTACGAATCTGCAGAACAAGGGCCTGTTGCAGAGGGAACACAATCGCAGCCGGTCGATTGATGTGATTCCCCAGCGATCGACCCGAAAAGTGACAGATCGCCTACCGCTACTTGGCCGCATTGCCGCCGGAAAGCCGGTGGAGGCAATCGAGACGGCGGAGACAATCTCGCTGGGCGACATCATTGGGAATCGTGAAGTGTATGCGCTGGAAGTCCGGGGGGATTCCATGCGCGACGAGCACATCGTCTCTGGGGACTATGTGCTGGTGGAGCGCACGAACACGGCGCGCGAGGGCGAGATCGTGGTTGCGCTGATCAACGGCAGCGATGCAACGCTCAAGCGGTTCTATCGTGAGGGAAACCTCATACGACTGCAGCCTTCGAATGCCGAGATGCAACCGATCTTCGCTCCGGCAGGCAACGTCAGCATCCAGGGCAAAGTGCTTGGCATGCTACGCAAGTATGCCTGAATCTCTTCCGGCCGATCGTGCGATGGAACCGCCATGGCAATTACTGCGTAACTGCACTCCGAAGAGCAAATTTTACCGGCTTCGGAGGCCCCTTGAACTCGTCCACTAGAACGAAGTCCAGATCGCGGAAGCGGCTTTGGATCATCCTCGCTGTAGTTGTCTGCGTGCTCGGTGGCGGCGGGATCGTCGCAGCCAAGAGCCTCGGCGGCTCGCCTCCGCTGGACCCATCCCAGCTGGGCACCGTCGAAACCGGCGACATCGCGCGTTCGGTTGTGGCTACGGGGAAGGTGCAGCCGATCACCGAAGTTGAGGTGAAATCGAAGGCCAGCGGGATTGTTACCAAGCTCGATACGGACATCAACCAGACAGTGCACACAGGTCAGGTACTGGCGCAGTTGGACCAGGAAGAGATTCTCGACCAGGTAGCGGCGCAGAAAGCTCAACTCGCCGCAGCGCAGGCCAGTGCGCGATCCGCCGTGGCTGCCGTCGCCTACGATAAGGTAGCCGCAGAGGCACCGGATCTCCCAATGTTTGAGCACTCATATCACCGTGCGCTCGAGATGCAAAAGGATGGGGTTGTGTCGCAACAAGCGCTGGAGGATGCGCAGCAGAAGTACCTTGCGGCGCTCAACATGCGCGACAAGGCCGTTGCTCAGATAGCCGTAGACAATGCGAAGCAACATCAGACGGAATCACAGGTCCAGCAGGCACAGGCATCGCTGAATCAGCTTGAGGAGCAGCTTTCGTATACCACGGTGACCTCGCCGATCGACGGCGTCGTGCTGTCTCGCGATGTGCAGGTGGGCGATGCGGTGAGCTCGATTCTGGTGCTGGGCTCGACGGCGACGCTGGTGATGACGCTGGGAGATATCCACGAGGTTTACGTGAAGGGCAAGGTCGACGAATCCGATATTGCCAAGGTTTATCTGGGTCAGGCGGCGCGGATCAAAGTGCAGAGCTTCCCGAACAAGTCGTTCGCGGGTCGTGTCACAAAAATTGCACCGCTGGGCGTGGAGAAGGACAATGTCACGACGTTTGAGGTACAGATATCTATCGACAACCCCGGCGGCGAGCTCAAGGCAAACATGACGGCGAATGCTGAGATCGTGCTCGAGGAGCATAAGAGAGTGCTCAGCGTTCCTGAGCAGGCGGTGATCTATGACAAGGACCGTAATGCGTCGGTCTGGGTGCCGGACGTACATGGTAAGGACGGTCATCGCGTTGTGATGATCAAGACAGGGATTTCAAACGGCAGCCGCATCGAGGTTCTCTCCGGACTGAAGTCCGGAGACAAGGTAGTCCTCCAGCAGACTTCGTAAATTCGATCCAAGGAAGGTGAATGATATGAGATTTCAAATGATTGCAGGAACCGCACTCCTGATGGTTTCGACGGCGGCCTTTGCTGCGGATAACCAGTTCGAACGCACACTGACTGTTTCTGGGCAGCCCGATCTATACGTCACCACGGGGGCAGGCAATATCACGATCCATCCGGGGATGGACAACCAGATCCATGTCGTCGGCCATGTGCATGCGGGATGGAACATGTTTGGTATCAGTGGTTCTGTTGGCGGAATCAAGGCGCGCATCGATCGCATCGTTGCGAACCCGCCCATCGTGCAGGATGGGAAGACGGTGCATGTTGGCGAGTCGAACGATCATGAACTGTTCAACAACATCAGCATCGACTATGAGATTTCGGCGCCTGTAGACGTGGCACTCAATCTGCGCAGCGGTTCTGGCGATATTGTGAGCGATCACCTCGGCCGCTATCTTTCGGCGACGAGTGGTTCGGGCAATGTGCGCGCGCATGGCGTTCATGGCCCCGCAGAACTCGGCACCGGCTCTGGAGATATTGAACTGGAAAAAGAGGGATCGGGAGATGTGAAGGCCAAGACCGGGTCCGGGAATATCAAGGTTCATGGGCTGAACGGTGGCTTCACTGCACGGAGTGGATCCGGTGATATTGAGGGAGATGGCCGCCTAGCGGGACCTGCGAATCTTGCTGCCGGGTCGGGCAACATCAAGCTGCACCTGACACCGGACGCGCACTTCAATCTAGAGGCCTCCACGGGCTCAGGGGACATTCGCATACACTTCCCCGGGGCTCCCGAACAAGGAGACAACTCGCGGCATCACATGACGGCGCCGATCAATGGCGGGGGCGCTCCGCTCGAGATCCGCACGGGCTCGGGCGACATCGAAATCGATAGTCACTAGGCTGATCGCACCTCGCTTCGCGAGAACCAGCGGTGGCCATTACACTAGCAATCATGCTCAGTGTAATGCCCCGCTTGCTCGTGTTTGATCTCGACGGCACGCTAATCGATTCGTCGCTCGACTTATGCAACTCGGTGAATGCGGCACTCCAGCAGGTCCACAAACCATCGCTGCCGAACGCGCTGATCGCCAGCTACATCGGTGATGGGGCGGCGATGCTGGTACGACGTGCGCTGGGTGATCCTGGAGATCTGGACGCGCTGCACCCCAGCGACGGCGATGAACTTTTTCGCCGCACATTTGAGTTCTTCCTCAACTACTACCGAGAGCACAAGCTGGACAATACGCGCTGCTACGACGGTGTGATCGAGGCGCTCCTGCAGATACGCACGCGCCACCCAGATCTTCCGATGGCGGTACTGACCAATAAGCCGGTGAAGCCGTCGCGCGAGATTTGCAGTGCCCTGGGCATTGCGCCCTTCTTCTTTCAGAACTACGGCGGCAACTCGTTCGAGACCAAGAAGCCTGATCCAACAGGGCTGCTCACACTCATCGAGGAAGCGTCTTCCATGCTGGTTGGCGGGCTCACTGCGGCAGCACTGACTCCCGAAGAGGTGGTGATGATCGGGGATTCGGATGTAGACGTGCTCACGGCCAGGCGCTGTGGGGTGCGCTCACTTGGTTGCACATTTGGGCTTGCACCTGCGGCGCTTGCTGCGGCAGAACCGGACGCTACCGTCGATCATCCGTCCGCGTGGCCAGCAGCACTGGGACTTTAGCCTACTTCTTCCATGCCCCAAGGAGCCGCCGCAGAACGATAAGTTCACCCGTGTGATATGCCGCGTGATCGGCGATGAGGAAGGCCTCGCGCAACAGTGACTGGCCGTCTCCCCAGGCAAACGGTGCCACGAGTGCTGCATCGTCAGCGGACTTGAGCAGCCTCTCAAAGGCTTTGCGGTCTTCGCGAGCTTGATGGATGGATTGCGTCCAGGCGTCGGCGCTGGGGGGCTGGGGATTCTTTGGCCAGTAGTCGTCAGGCCACGTGCGCGGCTTGTAGCTGCCGTCAGCGTTGTTGCTGAAGTCCAGGATGTCGCGCTGCGCGATACGAATGTGTTCGAGGATCTGCCACGCTGAGTACGGGAGGCTGTCGGGGACGATACCGCAGAGGTCCGCGGGAAAGTCCTTCACTGCGTCCTCGAACGACGCGTGCGCCTGGCCGCCGTCCATCAGCGCCTGCAATTGTTTTCTGAGAGCCTGACCTAGAATCACTTCCGCCGTTGCATGATTTGTCATGGAATATGAGATGCGTTAGAGCTCGCCAGCGTCTCGTCGCTTCAGTGGCCAGAGCCACGCGGCACCGCGCACGCCGCTGGAATCGCCATGCATGTTGCGTAGAATTGGCGTCTCTACGGCACCGCCGAAACCGTAGTCGCGGAGACGGGAGGACAGGCCTCCCTCATACAGGCGGGCGAGATTTGAGAGACCGCCACCGATGACGATCGCGTCGGGATCGAGCACGTTGACGACCGTGGACAGGCCGCGTGCCATGCGTTCAACCAAGCGGTCAAGGGCTTCGTTGGCCTCTATGTCGCCAGCTTCGGCGGCGGCAACGATCTCCACGCCGCGTAGATTACGGCTGGTCACGCGTGCAACATCCCCCTCAAAGCCAGTTCCCGCGAGCCAGGTCTCGAGGCAACCGTGATGCCCACAATAACAGAGCATCCCGGGCGATTCCTCGGCGGTCGCCCATGGCAACTGGGTATGGCCCCACTCGCCTCCCAGACCGTTCGGGCCAGCATGAACACGGCCATTGATCGAGACGCCACCGCCGCAGCCCGTACCAAAGATGACGCCGAAGACGACTTCAAAGTCACGTGCGGCACCATCGATCGCCTCACTGATAGCAAAGCAGTTTGCATCATTGGCGCAACGCACCTCTCGGTTCAGGGCAACGCTTAGATCCTGCTGCAACGGTTGGCCGTTGAGCCAGGTTGAATTTGCATTCTTTACCAGCCCCGTGGATGCGACGATAGTCCCGGGAATGCCAGCGCCGACGGTGCCTGTCTGCCCTGTTAGCGTCTCCAACTCATGCACTAGATTGGAAACGGCGGCAATGGTTCCGGTATAGTCACCCTTCGGTGTCGCCACGCGGATCCGCTGCAATTCAAGGCCTTTTGGATCAAGAGCAATCGCCTCAATCTTGGTTCCACCTACATCGACGCCAATCCTCATCGGTTACGTTGTTCTCCTGTATTTATGTGTGATTCCTGGTGATGCTTAGGACCCTGGAATATGTGTCAAGCCTAACGCGAGAGCGATACCACCGGCCAAACAGAGTATCTGCCAAAACAGAGCCTTGGGTCTGTGCTCGCCCTGCAACTCTGGCAGAAGATCGACTAGAGAGATGTATAGAAAACTTCCCGCGCTTACGGGCAGCAGCCATGCAATGCGATGCGAGCCATGCGCTCCAACCACGGCTACGAGCATCCAGCCGAGCAAGCTCGATAAACCTGCACCGATGGCCAGTAGCGAGGCTCGGCCGCGTGCCAAACCCATGTGGACCAATAGTGCGAAGTCACCCATGCGGTGCGGGATCTCGTGCAGTCCAACAGCCAGCGCAGTTATCCAGCCGACACGTGGGTTGATAGCGAACGCAGCAGCAATACTGGTTCCGTCGACGAGGCTGTGCGTCACAGCTCCCAGCAACAAGGTAGCTGGTTTTGAGGCATGGTGGTGGTCGTGGTGACCCTGTTCATGGGCCTCGTCTGCATCGGTGGCGGGCTCGGCGCTGACGCCGGAGACAACATGAAAAACTCGCTCAAAGCTGTAGAGAGTGAGCATCGTCAGCACCAACGTGATCCACACGGCGCTGCGATTTCCTAGTGCCTCGACTGCCTCTGGCAGCAGATGGGCTGCCCCCGTCGCGAGCAGAACGCCGACGGCGATACTGATGACATACGGAAGCGCCCGACGCAACCATGCGTCGAAGCGATGCAGCGATATCACGGCGATGGCAGCGATAACCTGCACGCCCATCACTGCGATCAAAGACTCGAGCACTCGACTTTGCACTGCTTCCTCCCACACAATCCTATCGTGTGGGCCTTGTGCGACAGAATAAACCGAAAGGAGGCCAGGTTGCCGGTCGCCTTTGAAGGATGGGAGACGTCATGGTATGGAGCGGGCTACTTTGAGGAGTTTGGCTTCGCGGCAGCAGCGCTATCAGCGGGGAGCGTGTAAATGACCTCACCCGCGCGCGTGTAGTGCAGCTCTTCCCTAGCCTCATGCTCAATGGCACTTGGATCGTTCTGTAACCGGTCTACATGTTCGTGCAGGCGTTGATTCTGTGTCTGCAGTTGCTGCATCTGTCGCTGCAGGGACTTCGCCTCTTCGCGCTTATGCGCAAAAGCCGTCAGGCCGTTATGCCCAAAGATGACTCCATAGGCCATCACTAACGTCAGGGTTCCAGTTGCGATCGTCGCAGCGCGTCGTCGCAAGAGATAGGCGCGCTCCTTCGCAGCTCCGGCGAGTGCCGGGATCTGCGCTGTAAGCTTCGATTTGCCCTGAATGAGTCCCAACTGCGATGGCCTCGCTTGCCAGTTTCCTGTTTGATGCGGTCTTCTAGTGAAGTATCACGCATTCTGGTGTGGACATGGCGAGGATGCGCATTAGGGAATCAGACTTGTCGATACCCTATTCCATTATGGGTATCTGCGGGGCTGAGTCTGTTTGCACCGCTAGCTTTGCTATTCTTAAGGTAGTCCGCATGCGTGTTCTCTTCAGCATCTCGATATTGGCTCTGATTGCTCTGCTTTGGGCCTCGATCGCGATCGCACGGCATGTATACCAAGCGCGGCGGCACCATCAACGCGAGTTGCAGAATGAAGCAACCACGGAATCGAAGGACCGTCTTTAGATGGAAGAATACGACTATACGCTGAGATCTCTTCAACCTCGAGAGCCAACTATGCAAACTGTCATTACGAACTCCTCCCGCACCGCAGGCCTTTCTGGCTTTGCTGCGACCATTCCCGGAAGAATTCTGATAGGCCTCGCGGCTACGGTTGTCGTCGCGGCAGCCGCTCACGTTGCGATTCCGTTGCCGTTCACGCCGGTTCCGCTCACCTTGCAGCCGCTGGCTGTGCTGGGGATTGGTCTTGCACTGGGCCCGGTCGCTGGCTTCCTGACCATGCTGGCTTACCTCGTTGAGGGTGCGAGCGGCCTGCCGGTATTCAGTCCGACAGGTCTTGGCGGACTGGCGCAGATTTTTGGCCCAACCGGAGGCTTTCTGATGGCCTATCCACTCGTAGCAGCGATCGTCGGCGGCCTGACAAGGGGGCTGACCAGTCGCACACCCCGGTTCCTTGCTGCATTTGTTGCGGGCAATCTTGCGATGGGGGTGCTATTTCTATCTGGGGCGGGTTGGTTTATGCACTATACCCACCACTCCCTGTACGCTACGTGGATCGGCGCCGTTGCTCCCTTTCTCCCCGGCGAATTCGTCAAAGTTATGATCGCGGCCGGTGTATACAGCACCTTGACGCGCGTTCAACGCATCTAAATCACATCACCTCAGGGTGAGAGTACGGGAGCGCATCGAATGGTGCTTCTCGCAACAACGACGAGCTATAAAAGGACCCATGACTACTGCAGCATTAGAAGTTCGCGAGATTAAGATTGCCCACAGCCCCGACTCCGACGACGCCTTTATGTTCTATGGTCTCGCTACCAATAAGGTTCGGGTGCCTGGCTATAAGTTCACCCATACCCTCACCGACATTGAAGCACTGAACCACCGCGCCATGACCGATCAGTACTACGATGTCACGGCGATCAGCTTCCATGCCTACCCGTACATTCAGGAGAACTATACCCTGATGGCCTGCGGTGGTTCGGTCGGCGACAGCTACGGCCCCATGATCGTCGCTGCAAAAAATTACACCCTTGATGAAGTCAAGAAACTCCGCATCGCTGTACCGGGAACGCTCACAACGGCCTACCTGACACTCAAACTCTTCGCACCGGAGATTGAGACCGTTACGGTGGACTTCGACAAGATCATTCCTGCGGTGGTTTCAGGAGAGTTCGACGCTGGCCTGATTATTCATGAAGGACAGCTCACTTATGGCCGCGATGGCCTCACCAAGATCCTTGATCTCGGAGTCTGGTGGAACGAGCAGACCGGCCTCCCGCTGCCTCTTGGCGGCAATGCGATTCGTCGTTCATTAGGCACTGAAGTGCAACTCATCACGACCAACGCGCTGCGAGAAAGTATCCAGCATGCGCTGGATCACCGCGAGGCAGCCCTTGAGTATGCGATGCAGTTCGCACGCGATCTCGATACCTCGATGGCGAACCGCTTCGTTGGCATGTACGTCAACGAGCGCACCTTGAACTTCGGCGACGATGGCCGCGTTGCCATCCGCAAGCTGCTGGATATGGGCTATGAGCGCGGCATCATTCCGCATAAGGCCAACGTCGACTTCGTAGGCTAACTTCTTCCTCTGCCGCTGTGCGGCAGAGGATTTACTCACAACCCGGCACTGCCCTTGAGCGCCGGATCATGATATTCTTTTCAAGTGCGGTGACGTTGCCCACACATCCCTTAGCGATCTACATGTAGTTCGCTCTTTGCCTCCCGGCAAGGTTCAAGGCATGGACGCGTAGCTCAGCTGGTAGAGCATTCGACTCTTAATCGACTGGTCGTAGGTTCGATCCCTACCGCGTCCACCATTTACTCTCAGGTGTTATGAGTGACTTAGCAACACACCAGCGGGCAACCCTGGTGTGAGAAGCTGGAAGTCTTGTGACGTAAATCACGTGTCGGGAGACGACGCTAACGTATGATCGCAAGAGCTGGCATGAGTTTCTTTTCCAAAGCGGTCACGATGCTGCTCCTCTTGGTGTTTGGAGCTCTGCCTACGCTTGGTGCAGCGACATGCCAGACAAAGACAATGTCTGCCATGTGCTGCCGGCCTGGATGCTCCTCGATGGAGATGGGAACGAGTGGCGCTCAAGCTTCCCTCGGAGCGACCGATTCTCGTCCATCCTGCTGCAAGGCAGTCCCAAGCATCCCCGCAACAATGTTTACCCCGTCCGCCCCTCGGGTATTCCACGAGGTCATGCTGGTGGGTGCCACGGTCGCTGTTCCTGTTCCCTACGTAACCACCAGGCCAACAGAAGACCACACTCCACCCAATCGCCAACTGCGCGGTCGGTCTCAATCCCTCCTCTGTAATTTCAGGATTTAATCCCTCCTTCAATCGAAATTCCATCAGCATACGTTTGCTGATCCTGTTGCATGTTGTTCCGTTCCGGAAGGACGGACTACGAGCCTTTGGATCAGCGAAGAATTCCCCTGAGCGGGTATCTCTCCGATGCCCGGGAGATGGATCTGTAATGAATCGAAGTTACTTGAAGAGGCCGTTCATCTGGTTACCCTTGTTGCTATGTCTGGCAACTCCGGTCGTCTCGCTGGCGCAAACCGGTTCCGTTGCACCGCAAATCTCCGCGAGCGTCGGAGCGCACGTCACGCTGGATGATTTGATCGACGTGGCACTAGCCCACAATCCTGCCATCAAGAGTGCCTCCGAACGCTACAAGGCCCAAAAGGCGCGCGTGCCGCAAGCCCGCTCGTTGCCAGATCCAGACATCTCCAGCGGGTGGATGGGAAATATTACGCCGTATAGCATTCAGCAGAATGACCCGTCCAGCTACCGCGATGTCGCTGTAGCTGAACATTTTCCTTATCCGGGCAAGTTGAAATTGCAGGGCCAGATCGCAGACCGCAGTGCGGATGCCGCGTGGTGGCAGTATGAGCAGACGCGGCGTCAAGTGACTTCGGATGTGAAGGTCGCATACTACGACTATTTCTATTACACCAAGGCGCTTGAAATCACGGAGAAGGACAAAGACCTGCTGCAGAAACTTGCGAGCATCGCCGAGTCGCTCTACCGGGTTGGCAAAGGCATGCAGCAGGATGTGTTCCGGGCACAGGTAGAGGTTTCACGGATCGATCAGAAACTGATCGTGCTTCGCCAGCAGCAAGAGACCGCGCGCGTGCGGCTGAACACGCTGCTCTATCGCGACCCTGAATATGCGTTGCCGACACCCGCTCCATTTTCACCGGCGGAGTTCCACACCACGCTCGATGACTTGTATGCGCTGGCACACAAGAACGATCCGATTCTCGAGCAGGACCGGCGAATGATTGATGGAAATCGCGACGCAGAGAAACTTGCACGCAAGGCTTACGATCCTGACTTCAGTGTCGGGTACATGTACCAGCAACGTGACGGTATGACTGATATGCAAGGCGTCACGGTCGGGATCAATATTCCTGTGTTCTACCGCACCAAGCAGCGCGAAGGCGTGATCGAAGCTACGCACAATCTGATCGCCGCGCGAAGCGATCTGGATGAGCGCAGAAATGCCGTGCACCTTCAGATCAAGGAACAATACCTGGCCGCCTGTGCTTCGCGAGACTTATCGAATCTGTATTCGAAGGCAATCGTGCCACAGTCGTCTCTGGCACTGGAATCCTCAATGTCCGCCTATGAGGTGGGCAAGCTGGATTTTCTATCGATGCTCACAAATTTTGTGGACGTTCTGGATTACGAGACCAGCTATTACGAAGAACTAAGCAAGTATCAAAGCGCACTCGCGCGTCTCGAACCATTGGTGGGAAGGGAGTTGACGAAATGAATGGAAGCGTTACGAAAATGCCGATCAACAAAGGTTTGCTCCTGACTGGAGCAGCGTTATTCGTCGTTGGAATCATCACCGGGAGCCTGGTGGCCTATCGCTATGCGATTCGTGAGCGGTCGGTTCCACTGCATGCGACCGCCACTGCGCCACCGCAACCGGCGGCAACGCAAACTCCCGCGCCGATGGCAGACATGCCTGGGATGCCGGCAACGGGGACTTCGGATGCGGCCTCAACGCAGGACAACGTGCCGGGAACGGTGATGCTCAGCCCCGCGACGCAACAGTTGATCGGCGTGCGCTATACAGAGGTGCGCAGCGCGGACCTGAAGCGGACCGTTCGCACGGTTGGACTCGTGCAAATGGACGAGGAGAAGATTTCACGGGTTCACGTAAAGATTGCTGGATGGATTGACAAGGTGTATCTCGATTATGTCGGCAAGCAGGTCGATAAGGGTCAGCCATTGTTCACCCTGTACAGTCCGGATCTCGTATCGACGGAACAGGACTACTTGATCGCGCGTAAAGGGCAGGAGTATCTGTCCAAGGCGCCGAATGCTGATGCTATCTCCGGGGCGAATTCCCTACTTCGCGCAACGCGTGATCGCCTGCAACTCTGGGATGTCTCCGATGCGCAGATTCACGCGCTCGAAGAGTCAGGGAAAGTCGAACGGACGACGACACTCTATTCACCAATCAACGGGTTCGTCATCAACCGCAATGCCTTCGCACAAGCCTACGTGACTCCAGAGACAGACCTCTACGAAATCGCCGATCTGTCGACTGTTTGGGTATCGGTGGACATCTACGAATACGAGGCGCCGTATGTCCACATAGGTCAGGCGGCGTCGATGCAGTTGAGTTATTTTCCCGGCAAGACCTATCGCGGACACGTCAGCTATGTTTATCCAACGGTGGATCCGAAGACACGGACGCTCAAGGTTCGGTTGGAGTTTCCAAATCCCCATTTCGATTTGAAGCCGGATATGTATGCGGACATTCAGTTAGGGATCAATTACGGCAAGCAGGTCGTTGTGCCAAGCGAAGCGGTTCTCAATTCCGGAACGCGCCAGGTCGTGTTTATCGCCAAGCCGAACGGCTATTTTGAGCCGAGAGATATCAAGGTTGGCGATCAGTTCGACGGCCAGTATGCCGTGCTCGCGGGACTGAAGCCAGGAGAGAAGATTGTCGCTTCCGGAAACTTCCTGATCGATTCGGAGAGTCGCCTGGGCACCTCAATGCAGGGGATGATGCCGGGTATGGACATGTCCTCCAGCAAGACAGGCAAGCAGGGGGCGGCCCAATGATTGAAAGAATTATTGAGTGGAGCGCCAAGAACAAGTTCTTCATTTTTCTGGGCGTATTTTTTGCCGTAGCCGCGGGGATCTGGGCGTTGAAACATACGCCACTCGATGCCATTCCCGACCTTTCTGATGTTCAGGTCATCGTGTTCAGTGACTGGCCCGGACGCAGTCCTGATCTGGTGGAAGACCAGGTGACCTATCCCATTGTCACAGCCCTGATCTCCGCACCGCACGTCAAGGTTGTTCGCGGCTACTCGTTCTTTGGACTGTCCTTTGTGTATGTGGTCTTCGAGGATGGAACGGATCTTTACTGGGCGCGGTCGAGAGTTGTCGAATACATGCAGGGGGTCCAGGGAAGTCTTCCCGCAGGTGTTACTCCCACCCTTGGTCCGGATGCAACGGGCGTGGGATGGACCTATATGTACGCCCTTGTCGACAAGAGCGGAACGTACGATCTATCGCAACTACGGACCATGCAGGATTGGTATGTACAGTACTGGCTGCGATCCGTGCCCGGCGTATCGGAGGTCGCCAGCGTGGGCGGCTTCGTCAAAGAGTACCAGGTAGAAATAAATCCCAACACGCTGCTTGCTTACCATCTCCCCATCAATAATGTCATCGCTGCTATTCGCCGCAGCAATAACGATGTCGGGGGGCGCGTCGTGGAGTATACGGGCCGGGAGTATATGGTGCGCGGACTCGGCTACATCCAATCCGTTGAGGACTTGAAGAAAATTGCTGTCGGAACCAACGGAGACGGGACGCCTATCTACCTGCGCGATGTCGCCGATGTTCATCTCGGCCCGGATATGCGTCGGGGACTCGCTGACCTGAATGGGGAGGGGCAAGTCGCCGGTGGAGTCGTAATTTCGCGCTACGGTATTAATGCCATGGATGTGCTCAAACAGGTTAAGCAAAAGGTTGCAGAGATCAACAACGGCCAGTTACCGAAGGGTGTTCAGATTGTGCCGGTATATGATCGCTCCGATTTGATCCAGCGTTCGGTCGCGACGTTGAAGCAAAAGCTAATCGAGGAGTTCGTTATCGTCAGCCTGGTGTGCCTGCTATTCCTGTTTCACTTTCGCAGCGCGCTGGTCGCTATTCTCACACTTCCTGTAGCCATTCTGATGATGCTGCTGGTCATGCATTTTCTCCATCTCAGCTCGAACATCATGTCGCTGGGAGGCATCGCCATCGCAATAGGAGCGATGGTGGATGGCGCGATTGTGATGATTGAGAACGCCCATAAGCGTCTCGAGCAATGGGCGCAGGAAGGACAGAAGGGTAGCCGGGACGCGGTCATTATCGCGGCGGCCAAAGAAGTCGGCAAACCCCTCTTCTTCTCCTTGATGGTCATCGCCGTCTCGTTTATTCCGGTATTTACGCTTCAAGCACAGGAGGGACGACTGTTCCGGCCTCTGGCCTATACCAAAACATTTTCAATGGCCTTCGCCGCGTTTCTCACACTCACGCTCGTCCCAGTCCTGATGCTGTTGTTTATTCGAGGAAAGATTGCGCCGGAGAAGAAGAATCCCATCAATCGACTTTTAATCTGGCTCTACGAACCCGTTGTCCACCTGGCATTGCGCTTTCCAAAAATCGTGCTGGTGCTGGCGATGGTCGCAATGGCCGTCACGGTCCCGGTATTCATGCGGCTTGGGTCGGAGTTCATGCCACCGCTCTACGAGGGCAGCTTGCTTTATATGCCCTCTGGACTTCCCGGCATGTCCATTGCGAAGGCAGCCCAAGTCACACAACTTGAGGACAAGATCATCAAGCAATTCCCGGAGGTGGTCTCGGTGTTTGGCAAGGCGGGGCGCTTCGAAACGTCGACCGACCCTGCTCCGACAGAGATGGGCGAGGCGACCATTGCCCTGAAGCCGGAGGACCAATGGCCGAAAGGAATGACGCCAGAGAAACTGGTGAATGAGATGGATACCGCGCTGAAGATTCCGGGGGTTTCGAACTCCTGGACCATGCCCATCAAAGGCCGCACTGACATGCTTTCCACCGGCATTCGTACGCCGATCGGCATCAAGATCTTCGGTCCCGACCTCAATGTGACGCAGAAGATCGGCGAACAGATCGAGGACGCCCTTCGCGATGTTCCGGGTACACGGAATGTCTTCGCCGAACGCGTTGTCAGCGGCTACTACGAAGACTTCAAAATCGACCGGAACGCTATTGCAAGATACGGTCTTACTGTCGCAGATGTAGAGGAGGTCATCGAAACGGCTATTGGCGGCAATACCATCAGCACGACTCTCGAAGGGCGCGAACGTTTTCCCGTCAATGTGCGATATTTTCAGGACTATCGAACCGACCCTCAGGCGCTCGACCGCGTGCTGGTGGCAACACCCGGAGGCGCGCAGATTCCTCTCACTCAACTTGCTAAGATCAGCCTGACAACAGGACCTCCTGTCATCAAAAGTGAGAACGCCCAATTAGTTGGCTATGTGTACGTCGATGTGACCGGCATGGACATCGGAACCTACGTGGAACACGCGATGCGAATCGTTCAACAGAAGGTCACACTTCCAGCGGGCTATCACCTGGAATGGAGCGGACAATGGGAGTACATGCAGAGGGCAAAGGAGACGCTGAAGTACGTGGTTCCGCTCACCTTGCTCATCATCATGGTCCTGCTGTACTCGAACTTTAAGTCCGTCGCCAAGACGATGATCGTGATGCTCTCAGTTCCCTTTGCCCTGGTCGGCGGCGTCTGGCTGATTTATTTACTGCACTACAACACAAGCGTCGCGGTCTGGGTAGGGTTCATAGCTCTGGCCGGCGTGGCCGCAGAGACTGGCGTGGTGATGATCGTCTATCTCGACGAGGTATACGACCGCCGTTTGAAAGACAGCCGAATGACTACCGCCAAGGATTTGTACGACGCCATCATTGAAGGCGCCGTGATGCGTGTACGCCCCAAGATCATGACGGTAACCGCGATCATGGCTGGACTGTTGCCGATCATTTGGAGCCACGGGACTGGGGCTGACCTCATGAAGCGGATCGCGGCACCGATGGTCGGCGGCATGGTGACCTCTACGATTCTCACGCTGATTGTGATACCGGTGATCTACGAGATGTGGCGCGGTTGGCAGATGCATCACGCACACCACGAGGAGACGGGCAATGCCTAACCACATGATCTACAAAACCAGGATATCTTGGCGAATCGTACTCGCGGCACTCACTATCGGGAGCATTCCGACATCGCTGTGGAGCCAAGAGGCCTTATTGCCGCAGCGAGACAGCGCTACCGCTACCGCACCTTTCACTGGATACGACGATTCGTTGACCAAGGCTGCGGATACACTTCTCGCCTCTGCGCCCCAACGTACAACTGGTGCTAGCGGAAGCACAATCGTCAGAGAAATATCTAACGAAGCCCATCCGATGCACCATGAGATACCGGCACGGTTGTGGCGTGGAGGTTCGAGTATTGCGGCGGCGCGTCTTGATTGGATACTGCCGGCGATTGATCCTATCCTGCAGAGTCGCGGTGTCCCGCTTGATCTAGCGGCCGTCGTACTGGTCGAAAGCGGAGGACGCGCCGACGCGCTCTCGCCCAAGGGTGCGCGCGGTCTCTGGCAGCTTATGCCTGACACGGCACGCCGCTATGGGCTGCGCGTAGACGACATGCAGGACGACCGCATCGATCTCTTCAGGGCAACTGACGCTGCGGCGCAATATCTTCGCGATCTGTACTTGCGATTCGGCGATTGGAAGCTCGCACTCGCCGCCTACAACACGGGAGAAGCGAACGTCGGGAACGCGATCACGAAAGCTCACACGCAGGACTTTGATCAATTGGTTCGGCTGAGACTGCTGCCGCTTGAAACCCGAAACTATGTTCCGCGGATATTAGCAGTAGCCCCGTCCGTCGAACGGATATCAGCCTTTGGAAACAGCCGTCATGCAGACAGCGTGACGACCGTGTTCGCCGTAACTGCAATCAGATAATCGAAGTTCGAGTGAGAGGCCGACGCACCCAACGAAACTATCCGCGGATATGCATACAGCTTGCGGAGCGCATCCGCCTGATCTCCCGCGCGCGCTCTACCAAGCGACACTAGGAACCACGCCCAATCCTCCTGTTGAGTGAAGAGATCGGGCGCAGGGACTTTGCCCGCTAGTCCCAAGTCAATCAGTTTGCCTTGCCATTGGCCTACGGATAGGGCTGCCACAACACCGGAACCCCCCGCAACCTGCAGCTGTTTCAGAGTCGCCGCCACGTCATCGACCTGTCCACACCAGCGCGTATTAAGGTCTGTGCCAGGCGTCAGTAATTCGTCACATTCAAAGTCTGTCAGCTGCCCATGAACACTCTTTGCTGCACTCACTGGCTCAGCATCGGTGGGTCGCGTAGCATGCCAACTCAGGCTCACCATAGCTTGATTCTTGTGCTGTAACTTCGCCTCATCCACAATCGCCTGCCGGGCCGGCACAATGCTAACGCCCATTTCGCTGGTGATGCCCAGGTCCTCGGCATAGATCGCCGGATGCATTCCAGTTAGCTTCAGAATTTCTTCGGACGCAGTAGAAACATCCCGCGGCGTGTTCTGCTGTCCGCTTAATGTCTGTTGGCCCGATGCGAGATTTAGTTACGACAGTAGTGTTTTCGCTTCCACGGTCGCAGCCTCAGTCACTAACTGGTGGCCAGGCTGGTTGTAGTCACGGTCGGCCGTAGCCTTCCGCATCTCAGCCATAGGTTTCGAAATCTGCAGATGGTCACGGGTTAGCAGATGCGGTGCGTGATAGATCGCGTTTAGTGACTCTGGAGAGTTGGAGAAATCGACGAGGTTGCTCCACAACCATGAAGTAAGCCCATCGCGGTTGGTGGGAGAGAATCTCGGTCGTGGGAGCGGCGCCTACCTCACCCAATGCAATTGGTTTGCTCGCAGCCAGAGCCGGCATATCGTTGAAGTACTCCAGCTTGAATTCGCTGTAGATGTCCATGGTCGGCATGTCGACGTATTGCGTTCCCGGATAATATTCAGCAATCGATCCGGCGTTCGAGCTGGGAGCGTGCACGTTCCACACCCACACCAGATTGTCGAGCTTGTGGAGATTCACGAAGCGATCGTAGAGTTGCCGGTCGAGGGCTACCGATCCATCCTGCCCTGGCCTGCCGCCTCACCAGAACTAGTTCCCATTGATCTCGTGGTACGCGCGAAACAGTTGGGCACATGTACGTCACGAAGCTGTTGCAAATACCCGGCGATCACGTCCACCTGCGCGTACCAGCGCTTGTTCAGATATGTTCTGGGGGTCAACAGCTCGTGCCACTCGTAGTCGCTGAGGTGGCCCTGCACGCTAGCGAGAAGTAACTGGCTCATCATATCTGTTGGCCGATCAGCGTGCCAGGTTAGCATGATCACCGCACCGTTCTCATACTGCCGCTTCAACTCTGCGATCATTGCAGGCCGCGACTCGGTCGAGTCCTTATCGTCTCCGCCAGAGAAACCAAAGTCTTGGCCGAAGAGTACTGGATATTTGCCAGTCAGATTGTAGGAGCGATCGGTCCAGCGTGAGATGTCGTGAGAAAAGCTGTGCTGACTCGCAGGGTGAACTGCCCGGAGATCGAATCCATGAGCTGCAAGACAGAGCACACCTCAGGAGAAGCGTGCGGATTCACCGGTACCGGAGGCGTATTCTGCATCCTGGTCTGGGACGCAGCTAACACCGCGCAACAAACTATACCGACGAAGATAATTACCGAGCTAACTCGCCGATGCATCATAGAACACCTCGAATATTTCTGACCGGGTAGACGCCGCCCCAACTCTTTACGCCACGCCATACTCAGTTAGGGTTATTTTGACGATGGCTTCTCCGTATCCACCGAGAACGTATCGGCCACCGCGTTCCAACCGCGCAAGGTGATCTGCGCCGGACCAGCGTGGTCCTTCAATGGATAGTCGATCTCAATCGTTCTTCCTTCTCCGGGCAGAAGTGAGACGTAGTTATCCGAGTAGTAGGCCGGCAAAATGCGCTCTTTATCTTTTGCGGAGAGCAGCGTGAGCTTGGTTGCGAGGCTCGCACTGGTTCCTGGATTGTTTAGCAGCACAGTCACCTTCACCGTATCGCCCTCAACGCGCGATGTTGCTCTAGCTTTGAGCGAAACTGCAGGAAGATGATTCAGCTCACGGTACGAAGAGGACTTTGCACCCAGCCAGTAGAGATTTTGCGAGAGGACGTTCCCTGCCGCATCGGTCAGTTTCAGTTCTACAAGAACCATGCTTTTCGCCAGATAAGGAGACAGGTCGAGCTTCATGCTGGTGACTGAATTATCTACAGCAACATTCCGTTGCTCCGATGATTGATAGAGCAGCGTATTGTCCAACGAATAGACCTTCGCGCTCACCGTTAGCGCGGAGTACGGTTGCATTGTTGTATTGATGACGTCTACCTGATAGGTGTCGAGATTCAGTTGAACATGCAGCGGCTCGCAACCCGCTTTGGTGCCATAGAAGGACGCTTGCGTGTCGTAGTCTGAGCTGAGAATCTGCCACATTGTGCTTGGCCACGCGGGCTGCGTCATCCAAAGCAGGCGGCCACTGTTTGGGGTCCACAGGTGGGCGTTCATACCTTCAAAGATCGCGCGATGATCTACGTAGTTGAGCATCTGCGCTTTGCGTTCGAAGTCCTCGAGACTGGTCGGCGCACCGAACTCCGACTGCAACTCCTCCATGAATGGGGCGGTGTCGCCGTTCCCGCTCTGATGCCAATCGTGATAGGCCCAGGCGTCGCTGATGGGCCACTGGTCAGGCTTGGCGATGGTGCTTTGGAAGGACTCGAGCGTTGACATTGACGGCGTACCTGTCTCTACCGAGAAGCCGCGATTGAGCGTCGAATAGTAGAGCGTGGGATCCTGATAGCTATATGGTCCACTGTGCTGGAGGTTTACCTCGTTGGAACTGGGTGAGTAGTAGCGCGTGCCATCGAGTGTACGGACGAGTTCATCAATGCCCCTGTTAATGATGGGCTGCGGCACACCCTCGTTACGACCGCACCACAGGACGATGGAAGGGTGGTTGCGGAAGCGCCTGATTGTGTCCGCGACATTCTTCAGATACAGCGCCGGATCCTGTGCTTCGATATTGTAGTTCTGCGTTGATTCCCAGAAATCATTCCAGACGAGCATGCCATATTCATCTGCGAGATCGAAGAAGCTCTCCTCGGTGTCCTGCCCCACCCAGTTGCGAATGATGTTTAGATTCGCATCATGATCGAGACGGAAGAATGGCTCCAGATGTTCGCGCGAGACACGCTTACGCGAGTCGTCCATGCCCCAGTTGCCACCGCGCACCGCAATGCGTACACCATTCACCTTGATCGCAAGATAGGGGGCGATTGCCGTATCCGGGTCGCTGCGAATCGAGGGTGAATTCTCAGCACCGGCCATGAGAGATGCGACTGCAGTCTTATATTCGTAGCCGAAGCGCTTCTCTTCAGCGACCTTCAGCGCTGCTGCATCAGCCGATGGGATGTCGCGCATGCCTTCATGGCTGACGTCTACGATTGGCTTCGATGCGTCACGGGCTTCGGTGGGTGAGAACTCGACGCGGCGGAGGTGTCCGGTAGTGTCGAGGAGACTTAGTTCATAGCTAATCTCACGGACGCCAAAACGAATGTTCTGCGTGGCCGAGATGGCGTTGCCTTCGTCGAGTGTCAGCTTCAGGTGGTTGAGCTCGGGCTTGCCGTATCCGTTGGGCCACCACAGCCGAGGATGCTGCAGATGGAGTTGCGAGAATTCAGATGGTGACAGCTTGACCACGCTTGCGCCCGGCGGCAACGTGATGGCCTTGTGGATGCCTATCTGTTCGATGTCAGCATTGAGGGTCGCCTGTACAGGCTTGTCGGAGAGGTTCGTGACCGGCACCGTGATGTCGATGTTGGCCAGCGAAGTATCGTGGTCTGGAAACGACGTCACAACCTGCGCATCGCCGAACTTCAGTTCATCCGTTACCGTCAGCGTGACCGGCTGCCAGATACCGCTGTTGCGGTCGCGAATTGCAGGAATCCAGTCCCAACCTTCCGTTGCGAGAAAAGTGGGGCCATCCAGTTCCATAGTTCCACCGTTTTCACCGGGGCCGCCGAGAATCGACTGCTCATTCGGAATTCCTGGATGCGGTGGCGGCGAGATGCGAACCACGAGCACATTCTTCCCTGGCTTCAATGCAGAGGTTACGTCAAATACGCCGCGGATGAAGGCACCCTTCACCTCTCCGAGCGCGACGCCGTTGAGCCATACCGACGCTTTGTAGTTGATGCCCGTGAAGGTGAGATCGGTGTGGTGCTGCGCACCTCCCTGCTTCATTTCGGCGGGTAGTGTGAACGCGTTGCGATACCAATAGTCCTGCTTGTTCAGCGACTCGGGGATCGCCATATTATTGATGCCAAAGTCTGAGTCAGGGTAGATGCCATCGTCGATCATGGTCGTGAGGACGGTGCCGGGAACCGTGGCGCGCATCCAGCCGGAAGTTTTGTACGACTGCTGCGTTATCTGTACCGCGTCCGCGTTTACTTTCGGAGCAGCTTGCAACTCCCAGCCATCGGTGAAGGTCCACTCACCCGAACCGGTGGACGTCAGCGAAGGACCGACCGGCGGCCGCTTGATGGCCTTTGGCGTGGAGTATGGAGCACGGCTTGTGGGTAGCGTCGACGGATCCTGCGGAGCCCGATATCCAGCCTGGCCTCTGGTCTGGAAGGGCCACGGCTTCGATCCTTCGTCGAACTCCGCCGTCGCGTAATCAGGAGGGTTCGATGCGAGTTGCCGCACCTCTGCGTCTGAAAGTGCCTTACGTAACAGGGTGAACGAAGCGATTTTTCCGGAGAAGTGATCGCCGTCGATTACGGCCATTGGCACGGGCGCCATCTGCAAGAGCGGGTCTACACTGCCCTGCGTAAGCGCTCCGTTCGCGATGTTCTCCCCATTGCTGTAGACATGAAAGTGCGTTCCATCAAACGTGGCAGCAATCAACTGCCATTGGTTCGGATGCACGACAGCAGATCCGGCCAGCTCATTGCCTGGCCCCATCCAGAGCGAGATTTTGTCCTGACTGACTGTAAGGAAGCGCGGGTATTCCGCCGAGACGTTGCCCATGCCTGCGACCAGTTCCTGGCTTTTTACCGCTTCACCCGGTTGAATCCAGCAATAGATCGACCATGGAGAATCGGCGAGCAGAAGCGTGTCATGCGTATTAGCCAACGGCACACGCAGGCCCAATCCATCAGCCAAGAAAATGCCATTGTACGGTCCATATTCAGCAGGAGATGTAGTCCCCGGGCGCTGCGCCGAGGCGACTCCACCCATCATCAGGAGGCATAGCGCACTGATGACGTGCCTTTGCTTCCAGCTATTTCTTTTGAGAAGAAGCAATTTATTCAGGGGAGAATGTCCAGTAACAACGATCATGAAATCATGCGCTCCTAGGCCCGATAACGATATCAGATGGCTGCTACGCTAATCGACATCAAACTCTTATTCTGGAAAACACTGCACAAAATCTACAGACAAGAACGGTTACAGATACGGCATCCAAACCATGAGGCTACGCAAGAGAGCCGTAACCGATACGATGGGGATGAATGTGAGGGAGATTATGTCGAACCAAATTACCGCGCCACGCCAGCACGCATCGAGTGGACCAGCCATACCGCAATTGCCAGAACCAAGCCACGCTGAGCGTGCTCGCACGCTGATCTCGCTCGCCACGGTGGCTACATTGTCGACTGTTTCGCGCAAGCATTCTGGATTCCCCTTCGGCTCCCTGATGCCGTTCGCGCTCGATGCCGCGGGACGACCGCTCTTCCTGATCAGCAATATGGCAATGCACACCCAGAATCTGAAGGAGGATCCGCGCTGCAGTCTCTTTGTCATGCAAGCCGCAGCCGACGGCGATCCGCTTGGAGCCGCCCGGGTTACGTTGATCGGCCGCGCCGAGCCAGTGCCTGAGCAAGACCGCGCCTCCGCACGAGAGGTCTACCTCGCTCGCCACGAGAACAGCCGCTACTGGGTCGACTTCGCCGACTTCAGCTTCTTTCGACTTGAACCCATCGACCTCTACTACGTCGGCGGCTTCGGTGTGATGGGATGGGTGGACGAAACAGACTATGAACATGCGACTCCAGACCCACTGGCCGACGCGGCGCCCGGCATCCTCTCTCACATGAACGCAGATCATGTGAATTCGATGATCCTGCTCGCACGTGTTCATGCACAGATAGAGGCTACCGAAGCAGCCATGACGTCCGTGGACCGGCTCGGGTTTACGCTGAGGCTGAAGACAGTGGATGGAATGAAGGGCCCTCGCATCAACTTCATACACCCTGTCGCTACTGCGCAAGAGACACGTAAGATGCTCGTCGAAATGGTTCGACAAGCCAAGGGACAAGACTGAGAGTTTGGGGAATTCGGGGGAGTCACACCTTCGAGGGGAATGAATCAGCCACCGTAAGAGCCGACTTCGTTTCGAGGCTTGAGCGACGTTTCTGATACAGATGCTTCTATTGGCGTCCCCGACGGGATTCGAACCCGTGTTACCGCCGTGAAAG
>VFSW01002558.1_pt1 | contig 27520 bp, 32 predicted proteins | sample 5358111 | NCBI WGS metagenome assembly VFSW01 (sample SAMN11554181, study PRJNA540505) | mine drainage metagenome | isolation source: sediment from site ElyBrook_90M | place: USA: Ely Copper Mine, Vershire, VT | collected 2017 | reverse complement strand
TACCGCGACCTGGGACGAGTTGGTAACGGTGGTGGAGTTGGTGACTGCGTAGTTAGCCATGGTAGCTCCTTATGGGTCAGCCTGGATATCCAGGCCGCTGTTGTTTTGGATTCCACCCCAGATGGATTGGATATAGTCGAGGTCCTCAAGAGCGCCTTCTAGGTAGGTGATTTGATTGCTCAGACTATTAACTGTTTGATCCCTTTGCGCCTTTAACCCAGCAATCCGCTCCTTGATCTCCTGTTGTCGGGCAATCATCTTTCGCCCGAACGGAGTCGTTTCAGAGAACCCATAGAGACCGGGCGGCTGCATGATATCGCTCTCATAAGGAGCCGACATCTTCACGCCACGACGCTTAGCTTCCTGAAAGAAATGATAAGCTCCAGGACGCTGGAGAATATACTCGTCTCGGGACGCCATATCGATACCATAGAGCGCAATCTCTTTTGCCCCCATGTGCATCGCCATTGCCATCATCCAAGCAAAAGACGAGGTGAAGTAATATGGTCCAAATTCCTTGACTAATTCCTTCAATGGAAGCGAGATCGCCTGAGGCAGGTATCTCTGATCCTGCATATAGACCGGAATCTTCTGCTCATTGAGCCAAGCCAGATAGGGCTCACCATAATGCTTGTTTTCCGGCCAAAGCAGACTGCCGTGAATTTCAAACCACGCATCCACCCGTGGCAGAATCTTCATATTTCCGGGAGAGCATCCCCAGATGGTCCAGGATGTGTCAGCATAGGGTGCCAGCATCCGCGATGATGGAGCGGTGCCGACACAGGCAACCTTGAGAATCTTGGGCTCGGCCATTGGCGCAATGCGCAGAGGGGCTGCCGTTGTTATAGCTGGGGGGAGTTGAAAGGACTGCATTGGAGGCGGAGGGAAGAATGCATCGTTCTTGACCGGCTCATGGGCCGCAACAATATGCAACCCGCCATTACCGTTGCCTACGCTCGGGATAGGCAGATTCTTAGGCGGTCGCCCGCGACGCTTCGTCAGTTGATCGTTGGTGGTTTCAGTGAGTTTTGCCATAAATTAGGACCCCGTAATTTGCCCGGCTATCAGCGCGACAACCTGTCCGGATGATATTACCGTACTATTGAGCCCATTGGAAATAATAACTTCAGCCCCAGAAATGGGAATACCCACAGTTAATCCAGAAATGATCGTAGACCCAGCCGAATTCTGCACAATGACTGTATCAACCGATCCGGTGGCCGCCGCTGACAAATCATCTTGCGGCGTATTGAATGTTAGAGTGGTCCCGTTGACCGTCGCAGACGGACTTCCCAACGTAATTGTTGATAATGTCGTAGCCCCTGACTTTAGAACCAGGAATCCACCGTTTCCAATAGCGGTTACAACGCCATTGAGGCGTTGGGTAATAGCGATGGAGGAATAAACAACCGTAGCCATCGGTCATCCACTTTGGATGACTGTGGCACCCACTGATCCAGCACCACTAGAACTGCTCGTAAGAGTTATCCGCCAAGCGGATATAGGCGATGTAATGGCCCCGGCCGTATCTGCCGTGACCGAAGACCCCAAGGATGAAATCGTTGGGACCGGGCCTCTGGTTGGGCTGGTTGCACCATTCCAAAGCTGTGTCTGTGGGTTATAGCTCGGATAATCCATCGCATATTCGAAGCTGGCGATAACAACCGTTGAAGGCGATGTGATATCCAAGAGGAATGACAGATTGATGGGATTCCGGGTGGTGTCCACCACCGTCCAAGGCGTTCCACCACGCGAGCTAGTCCCAATATAAGCCGTGGTACTAGCCTGAGCGCAGGAAACCGTCACCGCCGTCAATGCCGTGAAGTCCTGGATGGATTCGACTGCGGTGGCAGGCGTCGTAGACGTAGCAACCGTTTCAGACAGCGGAGTTCCGGTCTCGGATAGACCCGTCAGAACGACCGAAGCACCTAGAGCGCTCGATCCCCAGACAATAATCCTTCGTCCCGTAGCCAGGGTAATCGATGTCAGAAGCGTCACTGTCCCGGCAGACGAAAAGGTGCCAAGACCAGTCGAAGACCCAGTAGCTAGATTCTTGGTGACGTAGATCGGGGGCATCGGTTAGGGCCTATACTTTGCGAATGTGAGAGCCAGTCTAGCTCTCTGCCCAGTTTTTCCTGAATCCCCCTTATGGGCTTGGGCATATTCAGAAGTTGATACCCCTGCACGATGTGCCGCCTGACGGAGGGCACCACGTTTTTTTACCGCTGACTCCATCCAATCGCCGGTCCCACCGCCAGATGCATACCCGGAGGGACCTACTTCCCCTTTACGGAGCCGCCCTTCTTGAAGTGAGCGCTGGAATACGGGCTCTTGTCTGCCCCTACACCGCCGCCACGGGCGCGCCTGTCGAGGCGACCACCGGATTTGAAACCTGCGACCTTGCCGCCTGCGGCGTGCTTGGCAGGAGCCACTGCGCCACCGGATTTCTTCTGCTTGGCTTCCGAGATCACCTTCGGATTCCCGTAGGCAACCGCAGCGCCACCAACATTGAGCTTCTGGGCCTTATGACGATTAGCCATCTATATCTCCTGTTAGCCCGAAACCGACTGAAGGGTTTTCAGCGTAACGGTGCCAGTAACCGTGGTGGTTGAAGCCAATCGTAGGCCGCCAAGAGGCGAGAGAACCGTGTACAGCGCTCCAATACCACCGTTGCCGCCATCGGCGTTCGATGAGACAATCGCTGAACTCAGATTAGCCCAGGTGACTGTCGGCGCCGGAGTCGTCGTTGGGTCGTCCAATGTATATTGGACAAAGATGTTGCTGCCGGACGAACCAGACGCAACCGTAACCTGGACGGTCGTGGTCTTCAGCTTGGGGTCCAAGATGATCGCCGTAGCCGTGCCAAGAGACGAGAGAGCGGTAGTCTGTGCCATGGTGGCAATCCTTCTTTAAGCCTCTGTAAGCCAGACGACGGTGTTGGTTACTTCAGCCGCCGCTGTCGCAGCACGACCAACCAATGGAGTAGAAGTCGTCGTGGCCCCGACTTGCAACGGAATCTGAAAGAACACGCAAACCATCGAAGCTATCCTTAGCTGGTTGGGAACGAGCCGGCGATGGCTCTCCATTCGTAATACGTCGGCACGTACCGCTGATATCCCTTGACCAAGAGATTGTCGGTGGTGAATTCAACCGACATATCCATCTCGAATGGCTTGCGGTTGAAGAATACCAGACCATCGTGGTTGGTCAGCACGAACCAAGCAAAGGCGCTGGTCAGATAGTCGAACACCATGAAGCTTTCCTTAAGGGAATCATTCATCCCCAGGATCGCGTTCACATCGTTCGTCGCCGTGCCAGGACGAAGCTCGGAACGGAACAGGCGGAGCGCGATAGGCTCAAGCTGGGGCGGGACAATCACCTTGCGGCCTCTGGCGTGAATCTTGAGGCCGGCGTTGTCCTTCCAGGTCGAGCGGATCGCGATCAACATATTCAGCAGCGAAGTCTCATTCAGGTCCACGTCCGGAGACGGCCGGTTGCTGATGGTGTCGCCGTCGATAGGATGCGAAGCGCTGAACAGTGCCACACCGTCGCCACCCGTGGCTGAGTTATAGGTGGTGCCGGAGTTCAGCACGTTCGCTGCGTAAATCTCCTCGGTCTCCTTGAAGGATTCCATCAATCCATCGTTGGAAGGACCGAATTCTGACTTATACAGATTGTCCTCGATGGCCTTGCGGGTAATCGCGTAGCCAAGGCCGATCTCGAAGTGTTCGGCGTTGTAGACGAAGCGCTGGCCAGCCGCGTTATCGAAGGAGGTCGGTGCGCCTTCCTGCTTCAATTGGGCAAAGCCCAGGTAGCGCATCGCAGCGCGCCGCTCCAAGGCCATGTTCGAATCAGTCTGCCGAAAGATTTTCGGCCACTGACGCTCGATCATGCCATATTTCCCAGAAATTCCCCAAAGGCCCGGCAACAGCAGGTCGCGAATCTGTGCGAGTGCGACAGGCATGGTCGTCTATCCTTCTTAACCCAGGGACATGGCAGCACCTGCGCTGCCGTTGTTAGATGCCACTAGGGGTCTCATTAGGTCGTAAAGGCCGTCACAACAGTCTTGCGGAAGGCGTTGTTCGGCTGAACAATGACCATCTGCCAACCTTCGCTGCCCGTCGAAGTGCCGTTGACACCCGGAGGCGCGTAGTTCGAGTAGACATCGATGATCTTGAATGGAGCGTTTGAGGTCAGGCCCGTTACCAAGCTTGAGGTCACCGTCATCACGCTCTGACCGCTAATTTGGTTACCCAACGAAGAACCAGTGATGCTGAAGGGAATGCCGAAGCCGACGACGCTGGTGCCAAGAACGCCGCCCGTCGAACCCTGGGCGAGATAAAGCTGTTCTGGGTTTGAACAGATGTAAGCGGTCACATCACCCGTGCCGCCGCTGCCGGGCCAGTAGCTGGACCACGTTACGCGGGCAACGTTCGAGTTGTAGTATTCGCAGCCATAGAAGATGCCCTCGACAACGTTGGTGATCCCACCAGTGCTGCCTAGGGTGTTGATATATGGGGCTGTCGTGCTGAGGCCGACGACATCGCCAGTAAAGGTTGGATTGGTATTGCCAGAAGAGATAACCCTCTTCTCAAGGCCGGCAGTCGGCGCGGAACCTTCGCGCTGCCCAAACTGACGGAATCCAAAGGGTGCGGACGTATTGGTGGCCATGCGTGGCTCCGTTCGAAGCTACCGCTGAATTGCAGTAGTCGGTTGGACCACACGGCGCGTGAGGTTTAATTTTTGGGGAGCGTCCCCGGATTCCTATACAGGAATCGAATATTTGGAAATTACACCTATATTCTATTATTAGTCAATAGGCACCTCAATTAAAGAGGTCGTCGTCAAGCCCTCCACGGTGCTCGGCCACCTGGGCGCACATATGGCAAATATCCCGTCCTTGGGCTGTCTCTTGAATTTGATAGCGCTGCTGGATTAGGCCACCAGTAGACCACATCCGACAAAGCGTATCATTGTCTGCCCGGAAGTGGGCCTTCTGCCTCTCTCCAGTCTTCCTGATAAGATATTTCATCTCCCCTCTAGTACCTGTCACTCGGTTCAGAACGGGTTCGAGGACGCACCCCCTTACCCCCATGGAATGAAACCATGCAGGGCAAGGAAGCCGTCCGCGATATTCTCAGTCTGTCACTTCGGACGAGAACTGGGACATCGGACGTGACCGGCATTTACCACTAAGCGCATCCAGTCTGGGGCAAGCCCCTACACCCTGCGCTCCGCCCATTGCACAAATGGGCGCTTACTTGCGAGGCTGTGGGGCTTTGGGGAAGGCTTGACCAGGACCAATGCACAAGGCATATAAGGGGCTGGCTGCCAACCGTTGCTGCCTATAACAGCTTCGGGCTTAAACAACCCCTCCGGTTAATCCCGGAGGGGTTTCTCTTTGATACGCCCAGTCCGGGAGATTGTCTAGGCGTCAGTCCTCCGGGACTACCAAGCGCTCCATCGACTTGTTGATGGTGTTGGATCGGATGGCGGAAGGATGCCTAGAGTCAAGGGTTACAGAAGATAGGTCGCCGCCACGGAGCGACTGCTCCTTGATGGCTACCTGCTCATAGGCCCTACGCTGGTCGGCCTTGCGAGCCCTGTCAGTGATTTCTTTTGGTCTCATCATCAGAACCAACCCCTCGACGTTAATCTCGCCAGGGGCGTCCTTCTGCATCCACATGCCATTGAATTGGCCGTCGAAGTCGTCCTGGTGAACCGGAGTCCAACCCTTGCGTTCAAAGTCCGCCCGGTGCTGGGGGACGGCTTGGCCTAGCACGCTATCGGTCACCCATTGGGCCGACATTCCAGGGGGGATCAGGTCTGGGTTAATCCTGAGCCTATCGGGAGTGTCACCGGCACTGGCGTCAAAGTTCTCCCAATTCGGCCGAGCGCGCATCTTGTAGCTCTTAGCCACTGGTTCCCGCTTGGGTTCACGCTCGATAAGCGGATTCTTACGGGGGCGCCCTGGACCTCTTTTAACAATCTGGTCTTCGCTCATTGCCGCTCTCCATAATGTCCGGAAGCCTTGAAGTCGTTGAATTTCTGAAGCTGCTTGGCATATTCGGTCTCGGTGATGCCTGCCAATTTAGCAGCCTCGCGCTGAGCCTCATTGAGCTTGACCTTGCCACCTCTGGGCTGGGTCGAGCTTGAAGGTGTCTCTCGGCTCACGGGGGCGCTCACAATCGAGGTTGACGGCGTTTCACCATCATCGTCGTCCTTCTTGGCTGGAGCGGCTGGTTTCTTGAACCCAGCCTTCTCATCAAAGAAATCGATGTATTCCTTGCTGAATTCGGTAAGCCCTGCATCCTGGGCATCATAGTGCCATGACTGAATCCTGGCATTCAACCTCGGATTGGTCATGTATTCAGGATGTTTCCGTATCCAGTCCTTGGCATTCTCAGGCAACTTCGCAATCTGACGCTCAATCGGATCATCCGATTGAGCAATCTTCTCTGGCTCTAGGGCCGGCGCCTTGAGCCTCGTCTCGATCTCATCCTTGCCATCCTCCAGCTTGGAGATGTTAGCCCTGGCTGTGGCTAGACGTTCATAGGCGTCGGTCTGGGTGTCAACGTCACCATTGGTAATGGCAACCCGCATATCGCGCTTAGCAGATTCCGCCTCGGCCTGGGCTGCCGCTAGGGCTGTAGACACCGCATCAAACTGCGACCGGGTAGCTTCCTTCTGAAATCGGGTAACCTCGACCTCACGCTCCCTGGCCTTCGCAAGAGCCTGCTCACGCTCCCGCATGAACTGATCAGCCCGGTTGCGCTGAATCTCTTCGGACTTCTTTAGCGCCTCGATCTGCTTCTGAAGCGCTTGGGAAGCTTCGCTAGGAGGCTCTACTGCCTCAACAACCACAGCATCGCTGCTGGTCGGTTGTTCAAACCTAACCTCCTTCTCAGGAGACTTGTTTTCGATTTGTTCACTGCTAGCCGTTACCTCGACCTTTTCCTTCGGGTCGCCGGCAGGATCGATCTGTTCAATAACAGGGCGAAGTCTTGGCATGGATCACCTAAAACACGATGTTGGGGTCTTGGATTCTCATCCTAAGATTAGAATCACGTACCAGCCGGCATGGGTAGCCACCAATACTTATGGCTCTGGCATCGCCAATCATGAACACCGCCCATTGTCCTGGTTTGATCTTATCGATTTCTTCGAACTTATAGTCCGCATCATCCTGGTAAGCCTTGATTCCCCACTTGAGGACTAGACCAACCTTACCCTGCCACACGTCCTCTTGGACATTCCCGGTCGGACGAATGATACCGCCTGAGGTCTTTTCCGGTCGAATATAGGTTCCGACCAGAACCTCGTTGGCCATGATATCGACGCCGGAAATATCTCCCACAGCGTCGAGTATCGCTTTCTTGGGGTCAGCAGAGCGCGAGACATTCTCAATTGCGCGATGCGGGATAACCAATGCCATTTATTCAAACTCCATTTCTACGTCCTCACATAGCTTTAGAGCATCTCTGAGTCCGCGAATATAGCCCGTTATGTCCTTATAGTGTGGATAATCCTGGGCCGCCCCCATGGCAAGAGACTGAGCTTGAATATCAATGGTCTCCAGCATCTTGGCCTTTAGCAAGCTATGGAATCGAGTTTCACTCATCCCCTGGCTTTAGCCCCATAAGCCTTCTTCTTGTCTAGTCGGCCCTCACCAGTCTTGGCGCCAGCCTTCATGGGAACCTTACCGCCGCGTTTCATCGGTGGCATTCCTGGAGGACCCCCTGGGGGTAACCCAGGAGGCCCACCAGGGCCGGGCGGGAGGCCGGGAGGCATACCCCCACCAGGAGGCGGCATTCCAGGGGGCATCATCGGCGGCATAGCCCCCTGGTCTTTGTCTTTATTCACAATGGCGATCTTGACGTGGGTGCCACCCTTCTTATGGCCTTTGGTCTTGCCACCACGGGCGTACCGATCAAGCCGACCACCAGAGGCATGACCTTCAACCTTGGTCTCGCCCTTCTCATGTTCGTTAATCATCTTCTTGAAGAGCTTTTTATCTTCAGCCTCGTCACTGTGGACTTTGCCACCCTTGGCATAAGCCTTGACGCGGGCCTTAGCCTGACTGCGGGCGTGGCCGCCTTCGGCGAACTTCGCATATGGATGCATGATTATTTCCCCTTGCCGCTAGTGGTGTGATCGAATCCTGGTTTTTTACAAGCATCCTCATTGGCGCCACGAATCCAATCCATCGGATGATCGTTCGAATATCCAGGAGCGTGCTTATCCTCAGGACACTGAGGTTGGCTCTCATCCTTGACAACCATTCCCTTCGTCGAGGGGGAACCATAACGCTCGCGCGCAGTATCGAGAGCCAATTGATGGGTTGACTTAGCCATATCTCATTCCTTTGCTTTCTTCGGTTTGGCTCGCGCCATAGCCTTCACAGCTTCTAGCTTCTGTTGGTGCATCTCTCGGGCATGGGCCATATCCTGAGCGTGCTTCTCGGTATCGCGCGCTACCTTCCGATTGTGCTCTTCGGAATCACGCTGCAATTGAGCCTTATGGCGCTCTTGGGCCATCGCCTCATCATGAACCGTAGAAACCGTATTGGTCAACAACTCATGCCCGGTTGTGGCTCGATCCAAGGTGGCCTCATGGCCTGCAAGTTGCGACTTGATATTCATCTCGTGGAGCATTCTAGCGCGAGTCTTTTCCTCATCGTTCTGATGCTGAATCTGCTCCTGCTGGATACGAAGCTGCTCAAGCTGCTGTTTCATTCCCTCAATACGCTCGCGCGACTGCCGATCTTTTTCCTTGTCGGCAATAGCCGCACCCTGAGTAGCAGCCTTGATCCGGGTCTCAAGAAGCTGAATCTGATTCTGCGTCTCTTGAGCCTTGGCCTTCTCCTGAATGGCAACCATTCGCGGATCAGGTGGTTTCTGAGCCGGAGTTGGGCGGAATAGACCCTGGGGATCGATATCGACAATCCGCATGATCCGCATATCGACCGCAATCGGATCGTAAAGATCGGGGTTGCCCTGTTGGAGAGTCTTGATTGCCATCGCCTTGGCAATGCGGTGGAGACTGGTCGGATTGTTCGGGTCTGCGACCGGAACCAACTCACAGGTATTCAAGGCCTCAAGAAACTGATCCTTCTTCCACTGAATGACCGACTTCTTGCTATGCCGCCAGAATGCCTCTGGGTCCTCCCTGAATCTTTCCTTCAGAAGCTTGAATTCCTGAGCCTGGGCGGCATGAAGCCGCTTGTGAGCGGAATCCATGACCTTCGAAGCCTGTTCAATAAGGGCAAGCGTTGTGCCCACAGGGGCATCCTGCTTGCCTTCTCCCACCCCGATGTTAGCGGTGGAAGCGAGACGGCGGCCTGTTTCCTCAATGTGGGAAACAAAAGCTGAGAATGAAGCTCCAACTTCCTTATATGGAAGCGGCATGATGGCATCTTTGATGCTCTGTTGGGCGCCGATATCGAGCCCAATACCCGATCCAGGAGCGACTCTAAATTGGTTAGTAAGCTGGCGCCCTGCGCCCTTGGCATAAATAAAACCAGGGAAGTTGGCGAACATGCCAGCGTCGAGCGACTCCCGCCATGCGGCCGTCAGCGCATTTGTCGTGTTGCCCAGTAGATGAATATAACCAAGACCATAGAACCCCAATCCTCGGATAAATGGAAACTGGACGAAGAAGTGCTTCGCCAAACACTGATCGTCGTCTTTCTTCCAATTGCGGCGGATATCCAGAACCTGCCGAGAATCCTTTTCAATCGTCACCCGATATGGCAGGGGCAATCCCTTGCCCTTGAATTTCTTCGGAGCAAATTCATTAAGGTCGAGTTCGCAGTAGGTTTCGAAAATCTCGTAGTCACGATCCTCTGGACGTTTGTTGGAGGTCGTTGTCCCGGCAACTTCCTGAAGCTTTTTGTCTACGACTGTTTCCTTGGGCGCTGCCGGCTCTGAGATATCAACATCTCGATAGGCACCCAATATCTGCATCCGCTTCAGCGTAGACGGACGCATCTTAATTCGATGAGTGATCCGCCCTGCGTTGGAGAGATCAGTCGCAGTATCGGAGACAATCAGATTCTCAGCATCGATGCTTTCGGAAACGGGCCTGCGTCGTAGCGGGCAATTATAGACCTTCTTGAACCCATCGCCGCCAAAACCAACGTAGAACAACATCCGGTCGGTATCCGGGATATATTCAGTGGCTACCGAGGTCAGGTAATGGTTGAAGTCTTTTTCCAGAACCTGAGCCAGTTCATCCTTACCGCTCAAGCTATCGGCCAAATCCTGCTGGGCAGAAGTCTGGGCCAATTCAGATTTAGGTGGGGTGGTAGAATCGTTGCGGACCTTGACCGGCCCCGAAGCCGGCAGAAGCTCTGCCCTCGCTGTGGCTTGGAATGATACGGTGGCTTCCAACAACAATGGATGCCGGACTGTGGACATTCCCTCTAGGGGCGCGCTCGAAGAGCCAGCATCGGCTCTGGCCTTCTCCAGCTTGAGCCCAAGTAGGGTAATGCCTAGCGCCCTGGTCTCCAGCCAATCCTTGCGGGAATCTTCGTCTCTGGAGATACCCTCCAATAGATTTGTGGCGATCTCGCTGAGTTTGTCGTCATTCATCGACTTCGCAAGGTTGCGCGAAAACTCATCGTCCTTGGAATCGGCCTCTTCTTCCTCGGGCTGAGGATCGAAATCAATGGTAACGGAGCCATCGGGATGCTCGACCTTTAGAGCCCCGTCCTCGTAGGTAATATCCTTAGGCCCCTTATCTTCGCTCTTGAGGTCCACCAACATCAAAGCTGGCGGGACCATCCTTGGGGGCGTCCCATCCAGCATCTTACTTTGTGAGCGTGGGGCCACTTAGATTCTCAAACTTGGTATAATGGCATCGTCGATGACGGCGACTTATATAGCATATCCTCTGCCGCACTAACAGCATACTCTTCCCGCTTCAGTGCAAACCCAGCATCGCGCAGATATCGTAGGGCTTGTGAGGTTGAATCCACAAGGTCGTCTCGCGATCCTTTGGGGAATACCGCGCAGTTATGGACCAGCCCTCCTGTAGTACAATAGGAATTGTCCTCTACCACTTCCATATTATAGACCTGCGCAGGCCCCGATTGAATGGTGATTTTCATAACTGAATAGCCAAAAACATCCTTATGTGGAATGGAGGCTCCATTATTAACCCGCTCAGAACGCCATTCAATAACGTAGGAATCCCTGGTTCTAGCTATTCTTCCCCTGAAGTTCATGGTCCCAGCCCTACGCCCCAGCCGAACAGTAGCGTGGTGCCCCATTCTCATGGCCAGGAGCCTAATGCCATAAGCAAGCGATAATGAAACCGTAGTGCCTCGAACCACAGTCTTGCCGCCAACTTTTCCTTCCCACCCATCGCCATCCATATAGCCATCAAGTAACCCACGACAGAATTCATCCGGGGCATCCCAGACCCATTCTGGGACCCTTTTATTGTGCGCCAGCCTACCGCAGCTACCCAAGAAGTCCTCCAAAAGAGGAAGATTGGCGGAGACGGTGGTGGCACCATTGGCTGTATAAATATGGCTCCCAACACCAAGACGCTCGCTCAAAAATGAACGTATCTCCTGGATAAAGGCTGTCTCTTTAGCATTAAAAGACCAATGGGCTTGAGAACGCCGCCCTGAACCCTCGGCCAAATATAGCCCTATAACCCTACCAAACCGATGATCTAGTGGCTGTTTCCACTTGATCCATTGGGACCTCCAGTGGCTCGTGGTCATCATCTCATCGTCATAAATCAGTTCATATTTCTTACCTGATGGCAACTTCGCCCACTCCCGAAGATCAATTTCAAAGATTGGGATTTCTGGCCTAATAATAGGCAATGTCAGGGCATGGCTTCGACTAGGAGTCGCCTCTAGTCCACGTTTGCCGGTGTTATATCTGCGTGCCTTTATCTTGCCTGCGGGCACCCAATCCAAGGAGCGAGTTCGTCCCTCCGCCGTTATATCCAGCGCATAAACCGGATGCTCTTCTGTGATTGTAAGTGGGCTAAGGTTCTTTGGTTCTAAGGTAATGGTCTGCTCAGCAAGCCTTGTTCTCAATCCGAGAACTTGGCGGAATCTGCCCTTATGAGTCAGAACTAAATCGCCAACCTGAATTTCATCCATACGCTTAATACCAAAGCGCGTTATGATCTTTGTATCAGCCACAACACATTGGTCGATCACCATATCGGCGAAAGCCCTATCCGGCGCATAGATCATTTCATCGGCGAATAGATGCTGGATCGCATGAACCCGAGCAACTTTATCGCCATATACTGTAGGGTTAATTAGCTCAATCCCAAGCTTACCCGTACCCCAGAAGAGCCGGTGTAGCTCCTGCCCGATGGACTGGCCGCTAGCCTTGGATTCGATCAGAAGTCTATCGACTGGGAACTGGGGGAACGGTTTGACGATCTGCCCAACCACGCACGTATCCACTATCTTTTTGAACAATTCGTGAAATTCTAGCCTCTCCTGCCATGCCCAGATCAGCATCATCTTAGGGTTCATGTTGAGGTCACGGAATACTCCCCAGATGGTCAGGGCCGAGGCGTCATTCTCTTCCTTGGCCGTATATGCAGTATCGAGAGACCCCAGGATATACTCGAATCCGGGGAACTTTTCCTGGTCCCATACCTGCCAGAAATGACGTTTGATGATCGAGCCGCCTCGGGGCTCCGGACTCTGCATGTACTGACCGGAATTGGACGAAGCCAACCCCCAAACAACATAGTTTCCTGTAGTGGTTTCAAGGCCATAGACAGTCTCGATGCCATCTGGCTGAATGGAAATGACGCGCTCTGATCCGGTATAAAGGCGCCCATTGATGGCGGAATCGATGATTTGATCTCGCCACTTTGCCGGCTTAACCAAATGCAGGAATCTCTGGTAGAGCGGGAGACGAGATGCTCGGCCCTCTTTCGCCATCTTAAGCCAATAAGAACGGACTTTGTGGCCGTCGTCGCTTTCACCCTGCGGGGGCTTATCCCACCAACTAAAGTTGAATCCAAAATGATTAAGGGCAAATTCCAGCTTGTCGCACAGGGGTCTATTTCTCCCAGTCCCCTGGGAAAAACCAATAACGCCAGTCATTTCCCCTTCTCTGCGGAAATTAGCGCTAACTGTGCCCTCACCATCAAAGAATCCAGACAGCCACCCAGCCAACCGAAGATCATCAGGATCTGTTAGATGCGGAAGTCGCGGAGGACAGACGCGGGATAGGGCTGTTCCTATCTTGGCGGGAGCATATGGGGCATGGCTTTTGTCATTACGACCAGTCCACCATCTGTGGTCTGGGGTACAGCGGATAACCTCGCCGCTGCTGAGCGTCATCTTGACGATGGGTCGGTGAGAAATACTGATTGAAAGAACTTCGGCAGGCTTCAGTCTGGCGCGTTTCTTGTTGTTGCCTATAGTAAAACCAGCGATTTTGTCACCCTTTTGAATCTCACAAATAGGCTTTAGGCTCAAATCCCCCATTAGAACAGGGGCTTCGCCACTTGAGCACCAAGCATACGGACCCTTATCTCTTTTCAAATCTTCAGAAACCTTCTGCGTAAACCGCTCAGGCCATGCCAATTCGCCATCAACTTTTCTCGGGTCTTCCCACTTAACCTCTTGATTTAATTCATCCATTCCCAAAACTGTCACGCAATGCCGCGATGGGTCATATTCCATCGGGATCATCAGGTGGGTGTACCCCATATCGCGGGAAATCGCGGTTCCACTGATGTCGTCCTCATGGGTCCGCTGCTGGATGACCAGAATCACGCTATCCTGGGGATTGTTGAGGCGGTCGGGGATGACCTCCGTGAACCACACAATGGCATTGTTGCGGATCGCCTCGGATTCCATCTCCAAGGGGTTGTTCGGGTCATCCACAATAACTCGGTCGGCGCGCTCCCCGGTGCCGATACCACCCACCGAGGTCGCCAGCTTCCATCCGGTCTGGTCATTGGCAAACTTGACCTTGGTGAACTGCTCATTGGAGATTTGGAATCGGCTGCCCCACATCCTTTTATATCGGTCACTTATGACAATGTTCCTACAGCGCATATTATCGCGTTCGGTCAAGTAGTTAGCGTATGAGGCGCACATATAGCGCAGCCAGGGCATATTCCTAGGACCCCATTCCCATGCTGGCCACGTTACGTCCGTTAGAAGGGAATTTTTAGCCGCTACTCCGCCACAAACGAAGCTGTGATCCTCTTCAACGGTCAGGCAGCAACAATCAGCAGGTTGATCTTCGGTAACAGAAACAACCGGATCAGCCATCAAATGAGAACCAAAAGAACGGGGTCTGGTATCGGCGATAGCCGCAGCCTTTCTTGCGCAAAGGCCGGGGAGCTTAGCAATCTTGGCGACTTCATTTTGATTCGTCGCCTCAAGGTCATAAGAGACATAAAGGCTGCCCTGCCGCTTCGATTGAAGTTTGGCTACCCGCTTTCGAATGCGAAGGTTAATGCCAAGCCTCAGCCCAAGAATCTGAATATCTTTAGCCAACCCCTCCCCAACAGTGGTCAGTTTGGCAAGATAGGCCGTCTTGTTCCCCTTATGTCGAATGGCGACGTATCCATCACAACTCCAATACGCGCCCAAGAAGTTTGCCGCAGTGGCATAGTCGGCGTTCATAATCGCAGCAGGAATGCGCTTGGAATAGGCATCGCACCCTTTGAGACCATGCTTCTTAAGGAAGTCCTGAAGTATTCCTGTGTGGTTGGCAGACAGATAAAGAGTAAGCGCCTTATTCCCCGGTCTGGTAGCAGTACGAACCTTGAATCCATAAGACCGGGCGATGGCCTCGAAATCAGCGAGAACATCAAACTCCATATTTGTGAAAGAGATAGATGCGTATTTTACGCTACCGTCTCCAATGAGATAACCAAGAAACCTCGCCTCCCTATGATCGATAGGCGCTCCAAAATCCTCCACCGGAGCAACAGCAGCCAAAAAGTCCTCCTTGTCCAAACGGCCAGCCTCAATCCATCCTCTTGTGGTCAAGAAGGGATGATCGGGTGCTGCGTAGATAGCCCGCCCAGACCACGTATCGATCCTAACGATAGGCAAGACGCCCTGCTCGTGAACTGCAACAACGCGCCGAAATCTTCCCATATGGGTCAAAATCATGTCGCCTATAACAACTTCAGAGAGCGGAATAATCCCTCTAAGTGTCTGAACTAATTGATCTTTTCTGGCCGGCTTGGTGAATCCTGGTGGAACATTTATAAGCAATCTCTTGATCTGACCGTATGTAACCGCCTCTAAATGCTCAGCAATTGCTTCAATCGCCCACCCGCGCGTAAAAGGGATCGCCGGCTCCACCACCGGCCAAACGTATTCGGTAAACTCCATCAGGCTGCCTTCGTACTTGCCCGCCTCCTGAATCTTGGCGATCTTTACTCCGGCGTTGGCAATGATGGTGTTGATGTCCATTAGTAGGTCCAGAGCCCTGAAAAATCTAATGGTAGTAGTTGCACATCTCCGCTGCAATAGGGTACAAATTGGGCTACACAGCGGGAGGCGTCATGACCAAAAAAGAATTGCTCGAACTTGAAGAGATTCTGAAAGAAGAAGTGGTCAACCGCCGTAAGCTCGGTGACTACAGCCAAGAAGCCCCCGCCATCCGGCTGCTCTGCGAAACCAATCTCGCCCTTGTGAAACACCTACGCGGTAAGGCCACGCGTAAATGATCAAGACCAAACGGTTGGTAATTAGGCCATACATCCCTATGGATGAAATTATCTATGCCAATGTCAGATGGCTCAATGATCCAGAGGTGGTTCGCTACTCAGAGCAAAGACACAAGACCCACACCTTCGAATCACAACTGGAGTACATCAAATCATTTAACACTAATCAGCTTCTTTCTATATTTTTGGGCGACAAGTTCATCGGCACCATGTCGGTCTATCATGATGATCAGAATAAAGTTGCCGATGTGGGCATCATGATTGGGGACAAGTCGGAGTGGGGGCAGGGCTTCGGCTTCGAAGCGTGGCAGGCTCTCTGCGATGGGTTGCTTCACCACGGAATCCGAAAGGTGGAGGCCGGCTGCATGAGCACCAATTGGCCCATGAGAAGCATCTGTAAGAAGCATGGAATGCGGGAAGAGGGCTCCCGCTGGGGCCACTATCTTCTCGATAAGAATGAAACAGCAGACATGCTACTATTCGGGAAATTCAAATGAGGCAGGTGGCAGCTTTTCTCAAGGGAGAAGGCAGGGCGTGGGTTAAGCGCAATGCCGATAAGCTAACAGGAGAGAATGATCCTGTTATGGAACAGCTACATTTCAATTCTATCATGCCTAAGCGCGTACTTGAGGTGGGATGTGCCAATGGATGGCGGCTACAAAATCTCTACAATGAATTTGGTTGTGATGTCTGGGGAGTTGATCCGGGAATCGGATGGCTCACCTATCGCGCCATCATTCTTGGCGCAGCACATGATCTTCATCAATTAAAGAAAGACAGTTTCGATTTGGTAATCTACGGCTGGTGCCTCTACCTCTGCGATCCAGAGGATTACTTTCAGATCGCTGCTGAAGGTGATCGCGTTCTAGAGGACGGCGGATTCCTTGTCATCCACGATTTTTATTCTTCCATCCCATACAAGAACAGATACAAGCACAAAGACGGCCTCTTCTCTCACAAGATGGACTTCTCCAAGCTCTGGCTTAGTCATCCGGCCTACAGCCTCTACTCGCAGGCTTATTATGGCGCAGGTGACGACACAACGACTGTCGTGATCCTGAAGAAGAATATGAAGAACGCATTCCCGGTGAACAAATGAAAACCATAGGCGTCATTGGGCTTGGCTCGATTGGGATGCGGCACGCTAGGAATCTTGAATCTCTTGGCCACAAGGTCAGAGGTTATGATCCGGATATGAAACGTAGACTGATGCTCAATGGAGTTTTGTGGAGTGAAGAAGAGGTTATGGACTCCGATGCTATTGTAATTGCAAGCCCAACAATCTTTCACTCCGACCATATCTGGAATTGCATCGAGCATAAGAAGCCATTCTTTATAGAGAAGCCAGTCTCAGATAAAGGTCTAACATTATGGGATCACAATTATCCACTTGCACTTATGGTAGGATTCAATTTGCGCTTCCTCTCATGTGTAAAGAAAGCCAAGGAATGGCTAAGCCTCAATAGTATTGGCAACCCACTTTGGGCCAATTTTACACTTGGCCAATTTAATAACAAACCTGCCTACCTGCGAGATGGCGTCATATTGAACTTCGCCAGCCACGAAATCGACCTCTCTTGCCATCTTCTTGGCAGAGCAACCGTCCTATGTGCAACTACCCAAATTATCAATGGTAATGAGTTTATGACTGACTTTGTTCTTCAACATGAAGATGGAGTTAGGTCGTCGAATCACACTGATTATCTAACCAAACCAGAGATACGACAATCTATCATCGTAGGCGACGCCGCAACCATCATCATAGATATTGTTAATCGACATGCGTGGCTACGGAGTGAGGATGGAATCCTGGACCAATTCGAAGGTAGCGATGAGTGGAATGACACTTACTCTGAGGAGATGGAGGCTTTTATTAGAAGAATCGATGGGAAAAAAACACTTGGCGCCACAATGGAGGACGGCCTTCACGTCCTTGAGCTAGCGCTAAGGGTTAAGGAATTATCTGGCCTATGAAAAAATCTCGCCCACACGGTTTGACAGCATCGCAACTTCGCGCGTTGCTTTCACATGATCCAGAAACTGGAGTATTTAAATGAAAACACTTGCGGTGGCGCAAGCCCGCATGGGCTCTACCCGCTTTCCTGGGAAAGTTCTCAAGCCGCTTAGTGGAATTCCGATTCTGGCTTGGGTGGTCAGGGCGCTACGAATGGCGCCGGGGATCGATCAGATCGTTATCGCGACTTCAACCTTAGAGGCAGATGACGCCATCGTTCGATGGTGCAAAGAGAACCACGTTGCCTGCTTTCGTGGGTCGGAATCCGACGTGCTGGATCGGTTCTATCGCTGCGCCGTCGAATATGACGCGGATGTTGTGTTGCGCTTGACCTGCGACTGTCCGTTTCTGGACCCCAGCGTGATTGGTCAGGTCATCCAGCTACGGGCAATGACCAGGGCAGATTACTGCACCAATCAGCCAACTTGGCCAGATGGCCTGGACGTAGAGTGCTTCACATTCAACGCGCTCAGTATGGCTTGGAAAGAGGCTGTTCGGGAGACCGACCGAGACTGTGTGACACAATGGATATTCCGTAACGCGGATCGATTCCAAGCAGAACATCTGATTTGCCCATTCCCTGGAGCCCACAAAGAGCGCTGGGTCCTAGACACTGAAAAGGACTATGAATTGTGTAAAGAAATCGCAGCCCGATTGGAGCGGTCATCCCCTCCATCCTGTACCGATATCATGCGAATCCTCGATAAGGAACCCAAGCTAAGGGAGATCAACCATGGAGCGATTCGAAACGAGAGATTTTATGAAGGATTGGCCGGAGAGCCATTGGCACCAAGATCGTTCACCCGATCCAACGCCCTTCTCCATCACGCCAAGAAAGTCACACCCTACGGGTCGCAGACGTTCTCCAAGAGCTATCTGCACTTTCCTGCTGGAGCTAGCCCTCTATTTGTCACCCACGGTGACGGTGCTCGCATTTTCGATGTGGACGGCAATGATTACGTGGATTTGGTTTCTGCTCTGCTTCCTGTCGTTCTCGGTTATCGTGATCCTGATGTTGACGAGGCTGTACGGCGCCAACTATCGCGAGGAATGAGCTTTAGTCTCGCCACTGAGCTAGAAATTGAGTTGGCCGAGAAGCTCTGCGAACTCATTCCATGTGCGGAATCCGTCCGATTTGGCAAGTCCGGAACCGATGTGACAACCGCAGCGGTGCGTCTCGCACGCGCGTATACAGGCCGAGTCCATGTATTAGTTGGTGGTTACCATGGTTGGGCTGATTGGTCAGTCGCCACAATGGGCGATAAATCAATTGGTATTCCGGAATCAGTAAAAGGTCTATCGCACAAATTAGATTTCATAGACGGTGATATTCCTGAAAATCCCAAGGCCATCGCTGCCATTATTGTAGAGCCTATGGATGATAGGGAGCGCCTACAGAAACTAAGAGAATTCTGTTCTCAACATGGCATCATCCTGATCTTCGACGAGATCAAAACTGGATTCCGCTATGCTATGGGCGGAGCCCAGGAGCTATTTGGCATCACACCCGATCTCGCCTGCTTCGGCAAAGCCATGGGCAATGGAATGCCGATCTCCGCCGTGGTTGGGCGCAAGGAGATCATGAATCAGGACATCTTCTATTCCGGAACCTTCTTTGGCGACACGCTGTCTCTAGCTGCTGCCTTGGCAACCATCAAGAAGATGGAGAAGGAGATGGTCGTTGCTCATCTGTGGACGATAGGTAGAGAAATTCAAGAAGGAATTCTCGATACTTATGACCGAATATCCCACCCCGTCGATGTAGAAGGGCATGTCATTAAATTCCAGGGGCTCCCACCTTTGCTACAAATTTCCTTCCACGATCACGTCAATGCCACCAAGGAACAAATCAAGTCTATCTTCCTCCAAGAGATGGCTCAGCAGGGCGTTCTAGTGCTCAGCGAACATGGCGTGTCATTTGCCCACAAGGAGCCAGAGGTTCAGCGCATCGTCAAAGCCTATGACCACACCATGGGCGTCATCCACGATTGCCTAAACCATCAGGGTGAGATTACCAAGCGCTTGAAGGGCATGATCCAGGCCAAGCCGGTGAGGGCAGCATGACCAGCATCCTGATCTCAGGTGGTTCTGGCGCGTTCGGCAGAGCTTTCGTTAGGCATCTACTTTCTGTTAACAGGTACGAGAGAATAGTCATCTATTCTCGCGGTGAATATCAGCAGTTCTTAATGTCTCAGGCATTAGCTCCATTTGATATCTACCAATCTATGAGATTCATGATCGGCGACGTGCGAGATTCAGAACGCCTTAAGCGAGCACTCCATGGTATAAATCACGTTGTCCATGCCGCCGCTCTCAAGCGCATCGAGGTTGGTAACTACAATCCTGTAGAGATGGTTAAAACAAATGTTGGTGGAGCAATAAACCTTATTGAAGCAGCGCAAGATTCTGGCGTTAAGAAAGTTGTAGCCCTATCCACAGACAAGGCCTTTCAACCAGTAAGCCCATACGGGACAAGCAAGGCCCTCGCTGAATCTATCCTCCTTGCCGCCAACAATACCACTGGATGGTATGGACCAAAGTTCTCAGTCTGTCGATACGGCAATGTATGGGGATCGACCGGATCGGTGGTTCCGACATGGCGGCGCCTATTGAAGGACGTTGATACGGTTCCAGTGACTGACCCGGACTGCACCCGTTTCTTTATGCGGATGGATGAAGCAATCTGCTTAGTTCTATCAACCATTGAGTCAAATGAAGTCGGCAAGATCGCAATCCCCCATCTACCAGCTTACCGACTCGGCGACCTAGCTGAAGCGATGGGCGCAAAGATGAACATTACTGGACTGCCACCGTGGGAGAAGAAACACGAAAGTATGACTTTCGAAAACAGTAGCGATACTGCCAAAAGAATGACAGTTGCGGAATTAAAGCAAGAGCTTGCCAATGACTAATATTGATAGAAAGAGAACGCAGAATCGAGTTGAGGTGAATATGAGAAAGAAGCGCAAGTACGTGCGTCGGAAGCTGACCAGCGATCTTATCATCACTGAGGTTACCAAGATCAGGCGCAAAAATAACAAAGCATGGATGGCAATATTGCGCCTCGCATTCAAAGCCAAGCCGAGATTGGCCAAGAAGATCATGATTGATATCAATAAGAATGATGCGGCCGTGACTCGATGGATGAGCAAACTATGACCATCCTCATTACCGGCGCCACTGGGTTCTTTGGACCCTATCTAATCGAGGAATTTTCCAATAGCGGAGAGGAAGTCATCGGGCTGGCGCGATCCGGGGCTAATTTCCAATGCGATCTGACCGATGCCGAGCTAACAGCACGGATGGTTAGGGAGGCCAATCCTCGTTTGATCATCCACGCGGCAGCCATGACCAGCGTGATCAAGTGCGAGCAGAAGCCCGAAGTGGCGATGCGGGTGAACGCCGAGGCCACCAGGAATATCGTCCAGTGCCTACCTGAGAATTGTAAGCTGATCTACATCTCAACTGACATGATCTATTCCGGAGAGGGGCTGCATCGAGAGCATTCCAGCACGGAATCCCCGGTGAATATGTATGCCATGACAAAATACATCGGTGAACTTGAAGTATCCAGGGCCAAGAACTTCCTGATCTTTCGGACCAATATCTATGGCCACTCCATGGTCAAGAGATCATCAAGTCTCGCGGATTTCATGGTGCAGGGCCTGAAATCAGGACAGCCTATGAAGCTGTTCTCCAATGTCCTGTTCTCTCCCTTACATGTGAGGACAGCCGCACGGCTGATGGCCAATGCGGCGTCGCAGAACAAGATGGGAATCTACAATCTAGGCAGCCACATGGGAATGTCGAAGCTCACCTTTGGGCTTCGGCTGGCCAACATTCTCGACTTACCAATCAAGAATATCCAGCCGGTGCTCTACGAGGATATCAATGTCCGCAGACCGCTCGACATGCGAATGAATGTCTTTTCCTTTGAGAATGACTTCATGCTGGATTTGCCGATGATGGCCGATGACATGATGAACCTAAGGCTAGACCAATGGGAAGAATAATTCAGGGCCTTGGCCCACTGCCGCCATTCGACACCAGGGGCGGGGCCGAGAAAGCAAACCTGCTGGATACCTTTAGCCGTCCCTTCAGTGGTTACCTGGGCGGAATTCACACCGGAGGTTATTGGGTTGAACGGCTAGAGGCTGAATGGTGCGAGGCGTTTGGCTGTAAGTATGCAATCCCGTGCAATTCGGCAACCTCTGGCCTTCTAGCCGCCTGCATGGCAGCGGGGATTGGATCACGAGATATCGTATGGGCTCCGGTCTACACAATGTCGGCGACAGCCGCGTGCGCTAAGATGTTAGGAGCCAGAATAGAATTCATCGATATCGATCCGGGTTATTTCTCTATGAACATCGAAACCTATCCCGATACATTCCCCAAGGTCATCGTCATAACGAATTTATTCGGTCACCCAGCCTCTCTAGTATGGTGGCGCGGGTGGTGCGAACGACATGAAGTTCAAATGATCGAGGATAATGCCCAGGGTGGCATGGCTGTAGAAAATAATAGGTTCGCCGGCACGATAGGCCATATCGGCGTCTTCAGCCTTAATGTTCACAAGCATCTTCAGGTCGGTGAGGGCGGCATTGTCGTAACCGACGATTCAGACCTAGCCCTTCGGGTGCGTGACGCGATCAATCATGGCGAACTGAGACCCGGATTGGGGATGATGGGGCTGAACCTTCGGATGACCGAGCCTACCGCAGCAATGGCTTGCGCTCAGTTAAACAAGGCTTTGTGGATCATTGAGGGGAGAAGGGAATTGGCTCTGGAAATGACCGATATGGTCAAAAACATTCCGTTTGTGACAGCGCCTAAGGAGCGTGACGGATGCCGGCATGTCTATTACCAATGGGCGGCGAAGGTTGCTGGGGGCAAACGCAAGGAATTCGTATCCAAGCTTGCCGAGTATGGCCTACCGATGAATATCGGGTACTCGCCGCTATTGAGCGATGTATTCCATACGGGCGGAGACTACCCGGTAGCACGGCGAATGGAAGATGAAGAACTCATTACCTTTGAGATTTGCTCGTATGATCCAACCAAACAACAGCGAGAGATCATGAGAGAGATATTCAAATACGCCGGAGACCTGGAGTGAAGATCGGGAATCGAGAGATCGGCCCTAAATTCCCCCCACTAATTATTGCAGAAATTTCAGGTTGCCATGGGGGCAGTTTAGAGAATGCCAAACAACTTATTATACGCGCCAAACAAGCTGGGGCCGACATCGTTAAAACCCAATGCTATGAACCACGCACGATCACCTTAGAGATGAACAAGCCGGATTTCATCGTCCAGGACGGGTTGTGGAAGGGGCGCACGCTGTGGGAACTCTACAAGTCTGCCCATACGCCGTTCGATTGGCACCCTGACCTCTACCGAGTGGCCAGAGACAATGGCATCACGATCTTCAGTTCGGTGTTTGATCGGTCGGCGGTGGACCATCTGGAAAGGCTGGGATGTCCAGCGTATAAGATTGCTTCGATGGAGATCACCGATACGGTCCTGATCAAGCACGCAGTGGATACAGGCAAGCCGATCATCATCTCCACCGGCATGGCGTCCAGACAGGAAATCATCGATGCGCTGGCGGTGGCGCCAGGGGCAGCGTTCCTGCATTGTATGTCGGAGTATCCCGGCACGATTGAGACCTCGAACCTGGGGAAGATGCGAGAATTGATGAAGATGTTGCCAGCCAACCTCATTGGAATCTCAGATCACTCGGAAGGAAGCCTGATCCCGATAGCTGCGGTGGCCTTGGGCGCATGTATCATCGAGAAGCACTTTGGCAAACTACCTGGGGTTAAATCCGAGGATGACGAGTTTTCAATGGGGGTAATAGACTTCAAGCATATGGCAACGCAGGCCCGGCAGACGTTTCTGGCCATGCAAGATACACCGCAGGATGGCAATCCATCGCGGCAGTTCCGTCGTTCGTTGTATGCCGTGGAAAATATCAAGAAGGGCGAGTATTACACGGAATCCAATATCAGATCGATCCGCCCTGGATATGGAATCCCTTGTAAGTTCTATCCCACCCTACTTGGCAAGAAGGCTCACAGAGACTATCGTAAGGGCGATCCGCTGGTTTAGCTCCGTGGATGGATCGAGTCCGGCTCCTTAGCGTTTGCGAGGTCGTAGGCCGATTGCAGATTGATAAATAGCTCGGGACTAACATCGAACGCTTGGCCGAGCGCCTTCGCCATTTCCGGGCTGACCCCGTACTTACCGTTGAGCAATCGCGTCACGACCTGTTCAGTCGTACCTAGAATGTACGCGAGGTCTCGCTGCGCAAGTCCACGCGCTTCTAATTCCTCCTTGATGAAGTGACCCGGCGGTGGAGTGTCGTTTTCATATTCGGTCATGATCTGCTTCCGTCAGTGTGGGTCGCCGATAAAAGTGATCGTGACTAGTGGTGGTACGCGGTTGTTATCGAGTTCGAAGTGCATCCTGTATTGAACGTTGAGCTTGATCTGTCTCAGGTCTGAGTCTTCAAAGCTGCCTAGCAGCATCACGATATCTCTGGTATTTTACCCATTCTCGATTAATCCTCACACAATCATAACAGCGACAACCCTTTTCATATCTAAAAAGCGATCCGTGCATCGATAGAATATCGCGTATTGGGAACGATGGTTTCCGGTTGCGGTTGAATTTCTTGGAGGCTGGCATCGTATGGCACCCTATGGTTCTATATATCGATCTTGTGACCCTTCTTTAGATTACAGGGATCACAGGCTGCGGTGTCCAGTTCTTTCTTCTTCTCCCTCTTCCAAAAAAGAGGGAGAAGAAGAAAACGACCGGCGTTCGTCGGCGCGTGGATTGGGCCTTAGCGTTGGGCGCTCTGCCTGTTCCTTTAGGATTTCCGCCATTCTTTGGCGGATTTCCTCCTGGCTGAGTTGCACCATGACCTGTCCTCTGCTTCGGAGTGGGGTTCTTATCATCCCTCAGTGCTTTATGCATAGATGACGAATTGATACGCGGCACCCCCGCGCGTTGCTTTTCAGACCGAATCTTGCCGATAGCGAAACGCCCCGCTTTGGGGCGGGGCGCTCGAATGCGCACATGCGCGCGAATGTCCACCTAAACGCGGAAGAAATTCCGTCCTTAAGTGGCATTCTGCCGAGCGAGAAGACGCCCTCTTATCCACAAATCCAACGTTTGTCTAGCTTTTCGCGCACCATCCGGGTCATTTTGGTAGGCTGTCCTGCTGGGCGCGGCAGCGGCTCGATCAGCACAATAGCATTGGACTCCCCGGCTTTCAGCGGTTTATTGTGTCTTCTCAGCAGGATAACGCATCGGTGATTGGTTCCAGAGAACCCAGTGGCGTGACGGTCGTTGATCCCAGCCCACGGACTTGGCGCGTTCCCGCCGGCGGAGAGACGGCATTTCGAGGGACGGCCGACGGTGGGTAACGTGGTGCGAACGTAATGCGACTCTTGAACGAATCGAAGATTGCATGATACTAGCGCTAGCGACTCAACCTGATTCACAGTGCTGCATCTTGAAGCAGTGCCATGGACGGTTTGCCGTGGCCCGCCAGTCCAAAACTTCTGTTCGCATCACAACCAGCGTCGCTGCCGAAGTGGCTGAGAAGTTGGAAACGATAGCACGCACCCGAAAAGTCTCGAAGTCTTGGGCGATCGCACGGGCGATCGAGGACTATGTCGCTCGTGCCACCGGTACTGACAACAAAGCTGGCGAAGCGCGCGGTACTCGTCGCGCACGCGTGTCTTAGCGTGAGCAGGACCTCACGTGCTATAATGTGAAGGCAAGGAATATGGCTGAAACAGTTTTCACAATCTGCAAGTCCGGGCGGCTTCACGCCATCATCCAAGGGCTTCTGGCTAGCACGCGTGTTCCCGAGATTTTTGCGGCCTCAGATGTCAACAATCCCTACCTCGTGCCGGCTGACCACTTCTTTTGCGGCAAGACCGACGATCCGGGGTTCATTAAGGATTGTCTGAAAAGAATTAGTCCAAAGCCCACGCTGGCTGTCATTGGCCCCGAAGAGCCGCTCTTTTCTGGAATTGCGGATTTGTTCTGGGATGCAGGAATTCCCTGCATCGGTCCACTTCAAGAGCTCGCACAACTGGAGACAAGCAAAGCGTTCACTCGCCGTTTGATGACAAAGCACCGAATAGCGGGATGCCCCGAGCACCGAGTGTTCGAAAGCTTGGATGGCGTCGAGGGCTATCTTCGTGGTTTGTCGGACTTCGTCGTTAAGCCAGACGGCCTTACCGGCGGCAAAGGGGTCAAGGTTTCTGGCGAGCACCTGCATTCCATTTCTGAAGGTGTCAACTATTGCGCAGAGCTGTTCAGGAGCGGTCAACCTGCCGTAGTTGTTGAAGAGAAGTTGGACGGTGAGGAGTTTTCCTTGCAGTCCTTCTTTGATGGCAGGCACATTGCTCACATGGTTCCTGTTCAGGATCACAAAAGAGCTTGGGAGGGCGACAGAGGGCCAAACACTGGCGGAATGGGCTCTTACTCATGTGAAAACGGCTCTCTGCCCTTCCTTGAGCCCAAGGATTTGCAAAAGGCCTGCGAAATAAATCGACACATCGGCGAGGCTTTGCTTGCAGATACTGGCTTGGAATACAAAGGCATCTTGTACGGTGGCTTTATGCTCACCAAGAGTGGTCTCAAAGTCATCGAATACAACGCCCGATTTGGCGATCCGGAAATCATGAATGTCTTGCCGGTACTTCAAACCGACCTTCTCGATGTCTTTAAGGCTATCGTTTCAGGCACCCTCGATAAGATAGACGTCCGTTTCGCCAGACAGGCGACTGTTTGCAAATACATCGTGCCAAAAACCTATCCTGGTAAGCTCACAGCCGAGTCAGAGATTGACATTCGCGCTCTGGAACAATACCGCGCGCGGGAAAAGAATCTTCGAGTTTACTACGGAGCCGTGCAGGCCGGTGAGCGGGGTCCTAGACTAACCGGCTCTCGGGCGATCGGGGTTGTTGGATTGGGGTCCACACTGGAGGATGCCGAACGCATTGCGGAGGAGGCAGCCAGTCTGGTCAAAGGAAATGTTTACCATCGGAAAGACATCGGGACAGGTACGCTAGTTCAAAAGCGAAAAGCGCACATGGACCGTATCCGTAAGCAGTCCGAGCGGTCTCGCGAGATTGGCCCGTTGGCTCATGCAGTCGGATAGAGCGCATTTCGCGCGTTAGGCTTTTTCCTCGTGCGCGATTTCCTCTTGGATTCTTGACTTGGCTGTTTTTAGATCGCGGCGCAGCGCAGTTTCAAATTCTGCCGCGTCCAAAATAACCGTCGGAACCTGATCACATCCGCTTTTTATCAAAACCTCTCGTGGAAAATCTTTTGTTGAATAAACAAAAGTGGTGTTGCCATGACGTTCCAAAATAGACTTCAGCCCGCGTAGCGCCCAATGATCCTCGTCGTTGAGAGACGAGGTCCGGCCAAAACACAAGATCTTCGTTTTCGCCGGACCAAAATCGTCTTCGTTGCCGAAGCTTATGGATAGAGCGATTCCCCTGTAAGGATTAGGTCGGTGGTTCGAGTCCACCCGGGCCCGCCAACTAAGTAAGTCCCTAGGGGCTCCCTCGGAAACGAGGGGGCCCTTTTCCTTTAGCGCATGAAGATTACCTGAGTCGACTCTTGGGGGCAAGCATTTTAATGTCATTTTTTGACATTAAAATGCGTTGAGTTGCGTATGGCTGGCGCCCCAAAAAAGGAGGAAACCGTCAAGATTCGCATGGCCGTGTCGAAACGGCTTTATGCCTATCTGCGAATTTTGAGGGTCCGAACGTTGCTCGGCGCATT
>VFSW01002557.1_pt1 | contig 27521 bp, 25 predicted proteins | sample 5358111 | NCBI WGS metagenome assembly VFSW01 (sample SAMN11554181, study PRJNA540505) | mine drainage metagenome | isolation source: sediment from site ElyBrook_90M | place: USA: Ely Copper Mine, Vershire, VT | collected 2017 | reverse complement strand
AATTTGCGCGCCACGAGCTATCGCAAGCAGCGGCGTTACCTCTCAGCCTATCAAGAATATCGCAACGCTCTCAGCCAGGGCCGGCAAAAATGGCTGGCCCCCATCATGGGCGGGGTGCAGTTTGGGATGAGCTTTTTCGGTCAGGCGGGACCCTTCGTCTTGCTGGGCATCCTGGTCCTGATTCTCTTTGGCATTGCTCTGATTCCGGTGGTAGGCGGCGTGCTGGTCGATGCGATTTTGGTGGCGCTGCTCGGCTTTGGCGCCTGGAACGCGACGGCACAGCGCCAAAAAGCGACGCCCCTCGCGCTCGCCCTGGCCAATCCGCGCCTGGGGGCGCTGGCGGCGGGCACCTTCGCGGTCGTCGTCGCGCTGGTCTTCGTCCTGGCGGCGGCCATCGCGGGGCGCGGCGGCGCGCACCACGTCTATTGGTTCACGACCTTCACGTTTGGCCTCGCGGCGGTGCTCGCCCTGGCAAGCACATCGCTGATGCTCAATTTCGGGCCGGGAGCGCGCCGTTAGTCTCGCTCTCAACCTCCTTCCCATTCAGAATGGAACGAGGAGATGCGATGTGCAACAGGCTCATGAGCTGAGAAAAGGAATCGCGCTATGCCCATCTTGCCCTATCGCGGCGTCTGGCCGGCCATCGCCGAGGATGTCTTCATCGCGCCGGGGGCGGTCATCGTCGGCGACGTGCGCATCGGGCCGGGGTCGAGCGTCTGGTATAACGTCGTCATTCGCGCCGACACCGAGAAGGTCGTCATCGGCGCTCGCACCAACATCCAGGACAACGCCTGCGTGCACATCGACCCCGGCGCGCCGTGCGTCATCGGCGACGATTGCACGCTGGGGCACGGCGCCATCGTGCACGGCGCGACGGTCGGCGATCATGTGCTCGTCGCCATGCACGCGACCGTGCTCTCGCGCGCGACCGTCGGCGACAACGTCATCATCGGCGCAGGCGCGCTCGTGCCTGAGGGCAAGAGCATCCCCGGCAACGTGATCGTGCTGGGCGTGCCGGGCAGAATCGCGCGCGAGCTAACCCCCGCCGAAGAGCAGCGCGTGCGCCTCAACGCCGCAGCCTACGTCTGGATGGCCCAAGAGCATCGCGCCTCACTCCTCGCCGCTGGCGTCACCCTCGACGAAGTGGCACGGAAACACGAAGAACCCGAGAAAGATTGAAAGACACGAAAGATTCTTCGCGCTCTTCGTCCTTCTTCGTGTCTTTTGTGCTATGCGCTCACTCAGCGGACGGTCGCGGGGGCGCTGATGGCCGCGCGCACGGCGGTGGGCCGGTTCGTGATGATGCCGTCCACGCCCTGGACGGTGAGCTTGCGCGCGGTCGCCTCGTCGTCCACCGTCCACACGTTGACGTTGAGACCCAGATCGTGCGCCCGCGCGATGACTTTAGGGGTCGCCAGCCGCCAGAAGGGGTGAGCCGCTTCGCAGCCCATCGCCACCGCGCCGGTGAGCCAGCCAGTGCCCCCCATGAAGCCTGACAGCGCGGAGGGCGGAAAGAGCAGCGCCCGTCGCATCGTGGGATGATGCTCTTGCAGATAGGTCAGCGCCCGCTGATCGAAAGACGAGACGAGCACCTGTCCGGCTATGCCGCTTTCCGCGACGATCTTAGCCACCGCCTCAGCCAGTTCGAATGACCGGCTCGCTTTGATCTCGACATTCAGCAGCACGCTCATGGGGCGCAGCAGCTCGATCACCTCGCTCAGCAGCGGCGGCGGCTCGCCGTGCTCCGGCGTCGCCCCCCCTCGCGGCCGCAGGTGGAGCTGGCGCGCCTGGGCGAGCGTCATGCCGGTGATCATCCCCTTGCCGTCGGTAGTGGCGTCCACGGTGTCGTCGTGCAGCACGACGACCGCGCCATCCGACGTCAGGCGCGCGTCCAGCTCCACGCCGTCCGCGCCTTGTCGCGCCGCGAGAGCGAAGGCCGCCAGCGAGTTTTCCGGGGCGTCTGCCGAGGCGCCGCGATGCGCGAGGATCAGAGGCAGATCAGGTGTGGCGTTGGTCATTGACAATATTCTCCCATCATCGCGAGGTGTCTCTGCATAGTATGACCGATCGCGGGCTATCGCTGCCAGCCTGGCTGCCACTCACGTCTTTTCCACCCCATCTTTCCTATCCTATTTGGCCTGGCTGAGTACCGTGGAAAGTAGCGGTGGGTGTGGGCACGGCTGCCCATGCTCGATGTTAGCGCGTGAGGGAACAGGTTATGGATCTCGATCTCGACACGATGCCCTGGGATGAGCAGAGCGGCAAGCGTGGGCGATCGCGCCAGGGCGATCCCCCCGGCATGCTGGGCGAATTACAGCAATTGCAGGCGGATTATGCCCGCGCGGTGGCACGCGCCGAGCAGCAAGAGCACCAGGCGCGCGCGCTTTTCGCGCTGAGCCGGGGCGTCTCGGTCGCGCTCGAATTGGACGAGCTGCGCCAAAGCATCGTCGAATCCTTGCACGAATCGCTGCGCGCCGATACGGCCAGCCTGTTTTTGCGAGAGGACGACGGCCAGCTCAGAATGGTCGCGCAGTGCAACATTGATCTGACGCGCGCGCGGCTGATCTTTGGTCCCGACGAGGGATTGGTCGCGCTGGCCGCGCGCGAGCGCCGGGTGGTCCACGTGCCCGACACCGCCTCGCACACCAACTATCTCGCCACCGGTCACGATCGTCCCCGCTCGCTGCTCGCCGTGCCACTCGAGACGCAGTCCGGCGCGGATTACGTGCTGTGCGTGGTGCGCCGTCGCGTCTATGCCTTCACCGACGACGAAGTGCAATTCGCCCATCTGATGGCCAGCGTCGCCGCCCAGGCCCTGAGCAACGCCGCGCTCTATTGCGAGATGGGCGCGCTGGCCCGCGAGCAGGCGACACTCTATGAGATGGCGCGCGCCGCCAGCATCAGCGACGGTGCGGTGAGCTTCGCCGGTCGGGTGGTCGAGCCGTTGCGCGTGGCGCTTGACGCCACCGGCTGCGCGGTCGTGCTGCTGGGCGATCACGCTGACGCCACCGGCCCTCGCCGCCGCACCGCCCAGATCGGCATGACGCCGCATGGCCTGACGCAGGTCGAGGCCTTCGTCGCGGAATTGAGCGAGATGGCCGCGCGCGAGCACATCGCCATTCGTTGCGACGTCAGCCCTGGCGGCTCACGGCTGGTCATCGCGCCCGTCATCGCCCGCGACGCGCCCATCGCTCTCATCGCCTGGGAGATGATCGTCGGCGGCGATCGCCTTCCCCCCCCGCGACAGCCCGACGATGACGTGTGGAGCGCCGAGCATCTGCTCAGCCCGGAGATTTACCTGCTGCGCCAGGGGCCGCACCCCGTCGTGCCGCATACTCCGCTCTCCGAGGTCGAGACGACCTTCATCGCCAGCGTCAGCCAACAGCTCGCGATGGGCATCGAGAATCTGCGTCTGCGCGCTGGCGATCTGGGCGCTCTGCGCTCGATCAGCGCGCTGCCTGCGTCGCGCCCGCACCTGGATGAGCTGCGCCAGAGCATTGTGCGGGAAGTCGCCGCCGCGTTTGTCCCCGCCACCGTCGCGCTCATCCTGCGCGATGAGGCCAACGGCGCGGCGCGCGTCGCCGCCGCGACACCGGGAGCGACAGACGCCTGGCTGCTCTCCGTAACGCAATTCGCCACGGAGAGCGCGGGGCACGATCTGCGCCAGCAGCGCGCGGTCGCGCTGGCCGCTCTCGAAGCGGACGGCGTGGCGCTCGGCTGGCTGGCGGTGCGCGCGCACGGCGGGCGCCTGACCTCTGACCGCGCGCTCGTGCTCACCTCACTGGCGGGCACCGCCGCGCTCTTGCTGCGCAACGCCAGCCTGCACCTGATGGCGCGCGAGGCGGCGGTGGACCGCGAGCGGCAGCGCATCGCCCGCGAGATACACGACGGCGTGGCGCAAAACCTCGCCCACCTCTTGCTGCGCCTCGAATTGGTGCACCGCCTTGTGCCGAGCGACCCCACCCGCGCCCAGAGTGAGGCTGAGGGCGCGCGCCAGGTGTTGCTCGCCAGCCTCAACGATCTGCGCCGCAGCATCGCCGCGCTGGCCCCCGCCCAGCTCGAAGATCTGGGATTCACCAGCGCGGTCGAGGCGTTGTTGGACGACATTCTCACCAACTCACCCGATCTTGCCGTGAGCTTTGCCTCTTGCCCCGACGAGCATATTCCCCCAGAGCTGCGCGCCCCCGCGTTTCGCGTTACGCAAGAGGCGCTGGAAAATATCCGCAAGCATGCCCGCGCCACCCATGCCTGGGTCGAGGTCAGCGTCAGCGACGGAGCGCTTCGCGTCACGGTGCGCGACGACGGCCTGGGCTTTACGCCCGATCTCGACGGCCCCGCCAGTGGTCACTTTGGCCTGCGCGGCATGCGCGAGCGCGCCGAAGAGTTCGGCGGATCGCTCTCCATCGACAGCTCACCAGGCAAAGGCGCTACTCTTACCCTGCAATTGCCTCTGGCCCTGGCAGCCTAGAAACGCCGGCGGCTGGAAGCCGCGCCTTCGATCACAAAGGCCACCTTCGTGGCCTCGTTGCCGCCTTGCACTCAAATCGGGCTGTGATCACTTCGGGTACAAGCAGGGGGTGATAGAGAGTGGCCCGCCTCGGAGTGGCCGTACCACCCTGCCGGGGCCTGGGGTGCCCCCAGATTTCTTTTCACACTTTCTGGAAGAAAGAGTGATTAGCTCGTGCGCGCGTTGACCAGCCAGACCGTCAGCCCCAAGAGCGCCAGCGCCACGCCAAAAAAGAGCGCGAACTCGATGCCCTGAAACGGCCAAAAGCGGCTCGCCGGCTGATAGATGACTTGATTAAGCCATCCGTGATTGGCGACGCACTGCATGAACACGCTTTTGGTTCCGCTGAGCCGGCAGGTGGTAAAGACGACGAACCCTGACACAGGCTGGCCGTGCTGATCGACCACATGCTGCTCCAGCAGCCAATCGAAACGGGAGGGGGCGTTCGTCGTGGCGTCAAACGCAAACGTGGCTTGCAACGGGGACATGTAATTTTGCCGCAGAGACTGATCGACGAAGAGCCTGATCGGCACATAGCTGACAATGGTCGCCGCCACAGCGGGAATCGATCGGCGCGCGATCGCTCCCGCCAGCGTTCCCATCGCGAAGGAAAACGCGGCATAGCCGAGCGGAACGATGCCCTCGAAATCGAACGAGGTCGCGGGGAAGCGCCCGTTGAGGAAGTCGAACGATTGATTCCACCACGTCATGATTGCGATCAGCACCGCCGAGAGCGCCAGCACGATCGCCAGCAGCACGCCTAGCTTGACCAGCAGCCAGCGCAGCCGGGTGATGCTCTGCGTCCAGGCGAGGCGCTGCGTGCCCTGCTCATATTCGCGAGCGATCAGAGGGACGCCGATCAGCACGCCAAACAATGCCGGAACCAGATTCAGCCAGGGAATCAACGACTGCGCGCCACCCCAATCCTGATCGAAGATATTGATGAGGGTGCCGCAGCTTTCAGTTAACGATGGGTTATTGACGCAGCTCGCGATGCCCAATTGTTGAAAATCGTTGTGCATGGCGATGCCGGTAAAGAGCAATCCGACCGCGATCGCGGCGTAGAGGCCAAGCATGATCGCGATCTCGGTGCGATGTTGCCGCCAGGTGAGCCAGATCATTTAAGCACCTCCAGGCCATGTCGCTCGATCGCCGCTGGCGGCGCGTCGCACGACGCGGATTGGCTGAGATAGGCGAGCACGATGTCTTCGAGCGAGACTTCGCTCGCTTGCCATGCTGGATCGAATAGGGGGCCATTGGCGCGCACGATGAGCGTAGACTGGCGATCGGTGTGGCTGGCCTCGATGACATGGTGCACGCTGGCGACAGCGTCGATACTTTGGCGCGGGCCGACGAGCCGCTTGTGCGAGCGGACGATCTCGTCGATGTCGCCGGAAAGCTGCACGCGCGACGACGACAGGGTGACGAGGTAGTCGCAGACGCGCTCGAGATCGGCGATGATGTGCGACGAGAGCATCACCGTCAGGCCGTCCTCGCTGGCGGACTCCATTAGCACGCGCAAAAAGTCGCGGCGCGCCAGCGGATCCAGGCTGGCGATCGGCTCGTCGAGCAAGAGCAATTCCGGGCGCTTGGCGAGCGCCATCGCCAGCGCGACCTGCGCCTGCTGGCCACCTGAGAGCTTGCCGACGGCACGATCGAGCGGCACGCCCAGCCTGCCGAGCCGCGCCACGGCGAGGGGGTTATCCCATTTGGGATTGAGCTTGCGCCCCATCGTCAGCATCTCGGCGACACTCAAGCCGCGATAGAGGGGATGGTCTTGCGCGACGAAGCCGATGCGCGGCAACACTTCGGTCGGCTCGCGATCGGGTGCGTGGCCAAAGACCGTGACGCTGCCCTCGGTGGGACGCAAGAGGCCGACGATGAGGTTGAGCAGCGTCGATTTGCCCGCGCCGTTGGGGCCGACGAGCGCGGCCACTCGCCCGGCGGGCAGCGTGACTGTGCAATCGCGCAGCGCCCAGGTCGCACCATAACGCTTACTCAAACCCCTCGTTTCCAGGGCGTCGCTCATGCCAGCTCCTCCTTTTGGGCTTCTTGAAAAGTCGAGACGAACAGCGCGTGGATGCTCTCGTCATCCAGCCCCGCCTCATAGGCGCCGCGCAGCCAGCGCAACAATCCGCGCCGCAGGGCCGCCAGCGTCGCCGCCGAGGTCTCGCCCAGCGAGCGCAGCACGAAGGTGCCCTGGCCGGGGCGGCTGCTCACCAGCCCCTCGCGCTCTAGCTCGCGATAGGCTTTGAGCACAGTATTCGGATTGATGGCGATTTTCGCCACGACCTCGCGCACGGTGGGCAGCTGATCGCCAGGCTTGAGCAAGCCAAGCCGCAGTGCCTGCTTGACCTGATGCACCAGTTGCAGATACGCCGCCACCCCCGAATGCGCGTCCAGGTAAAACTCGATCATCGCGCTCCTCATCTTGCTATGCGATTATCTCACTATTATGCTAATGAGATAGTACAATAATACACGGGAGAGGGCTATGATGTCAACAGGGGATGGAAAGGGGGTTTTTGCCCGTGACGTGCTACAATGCTTCGCAGAGAGCGTGTGACCGCAAAGGAGTCCAGAAATGTTCGCGCGACAGCCCACCTGGGGAACACTCTTCACCGTGCCCGCCACGATGACCGGCGATGATTTGCTGTGTCTGCCTGATGACGGCGCCAAAAATGAGCTGTATGAAGGGATGTTGGTAAGAGAAGAGATGACTTCCATCGGCCACGGCATGATCTGCCACCACCTGAGCGTGATGCTTGGTGTGTATGCGATGAATACCGGTTTCTTGAACACCATCGTCCAAAACGCTCTTTTCGACCTGACGCCGCCGGGATCGCGCAAGACTGTGCTGGCCCCCGACGTGGCCATTTTGCGGCAGGCCGTCCCCCAGACTTTTAGCGTGACCACCGACGTTCCGCTCATCGCGATCGAGGTCGTCTCACCATCGCAGACGCTGGCCGAGCTGGCGATCAAGGCGCAATTCTATCGCGGCGCGGGCGTCGATGAGGTCTGGCTGATCGAGCCGGGCACGCGCATCATCGAGATCTGGAATGCCAGCGGCACCACGACCCTGACGGCGGCAGACTCCCTCACCAGCGCGCTGCCGCCGGGCTTCGCGGTCACCGTCAGCGATCTCGTCGGCTGACGCGCCACGCGGTCCCTATGTGCTATAATGCCCCGTGAATGTGGTTCGATCCTCAACGCGAGGTATGCTCCATGCCAGCGCCACAGCGCCCGCCCTCCACCTCTCACCGCGCCAGCACGACGGCGCAGCTGGCGGGCGTCATCGAGCATGCCGCGCTCATGGTTGACGCGCAGGCGGGCATCATCGCTCTGGGGCCGCAGCGCGCCCTGCCCGACGGCATCGTCGCGGGCTGGGGCATGACACAGGCCGACGCGCGCGCCGTTATGGGATGGGTGCAGGCGTCGCGCGAGCGCCAAATCATGGCGACGATCACGGCTCAGACTGTGCCGGCGGAGCATTGGCCAGCGTCGGTGGCGCGGCTGGGGGGGCCTAACGACGGCGAGGCGCTCACCTGCGCGCTGGCCGACCGGCTAGGCGCGATGGGCTGGCTGGCGCTGTTTGGCCTGCCCGGCGCGCTCGATCGACCCCCCCTGGCGCTGGCCCGCACCCGCGCGGCGTTCCTGGGGCAGATCGCGAGCCAGGCGCGGACGATCATCGACAATCGCGAGCTGCGCGAGCAGCGCGACCAGCTCGAATCGGTCTTTCGCTTCAGCGGCGACGGCATGCTGACAGTGGACGCCATGTTGCGCGTGACGAGCTGCAATCCCGCGCTTGAGCAGCTGATCGCCACCGACGCCGCCGGCATGATCGGGCGCTTCTATTACGACGTGCTGCGCCCCGAGACACCACAGGGCGAGCCGCTGGGCCTGACGCATTGCCCGCTCGTCGAGGCCTTCGCGACCGGTGCGACCGGTGCGACCGGCGCGCCGGTGGTGGCGCGCGAAATCGTCATTCACGCGCGCGACGGCCAGCCGATCGATGTCGCCGTGACAGCCGCCGCCGTGCTCTCGCCCGAGGGGCTGCCGCTGAGCGGCGTGCTCAACGTGCGCGACCTCACGCGCCGGCGCGAGGATGAGACGCTCAGCTCAACCTTCGTGGCCACTGTCTCGCACGAGCTGCAAACGCCGATCTCGATCATCAAAGGCTATGCATCGACGCTCAGCCGGCCCGACGCCACCTGGTCCGGTGAGGCGCTGCGCAAGCGGCTGCGCGCCATCGAAGAAGAAGCCGACCGCCTGAGCCACATGGTGGCCAATCTGCTTTACGCTTCGCGCATTCAGGCGGGGGGATTGACGATGGCGCCAGCCCAGCTGGATGTCGGCGACGTGCTCGCGTCGTGCCTGCGCCGCTTTCGGGCGCGCGGCGTGCGCCACGAGCTGCGGCTGCGCGCGCCGCCAAACCTGCCGATCGTCGTCGCCGATCGCGAGCGCGTCGAGGAGGTCGTCACCAACCTGCTCGACAACGCCGTCAAATATTCCAAGCCCCACACGGCGGTCATCCTCGAGGGGCGCTTCACCAGCGAGCAGGTCATCGTCAGCGTCAGCGACAGCGGCGCGGGCATTCCGCTCAGGGATCAGCAGCGCGTCTTCGACCGCTTCAAGCGCGTGGAAGGCGACGTGACGCGCGACACCGCTGGCGCCGGGCTGGGGCTGTATATCTGCCAGGCCATCGTGCGCGCGCACAACGGGCAGATCTGGGTCGAGAGCGAGCTGGGCAAGGGGTCCACTTTCGCCTTCGCCTTGCCACGCGCCGAGCGAGCGGAGGTCCCGATGGTGATCGCCGCGCCACGCGAGGAATCACGCCAGGGATGAGGAGCACGCATGGTTGAGACAAAAGAACACTACGATCCGCAAGGCATCACGGTGCTGGTGGTCGATGACGAGGAACGACTGCGCGACGTTGTGCGGATGAATCTCGAAATCGAGGGCTATCGCGTTGTCGAGGCCAGCACGGGCTATGAGGCGATCGAGCGGCTGCGCGAAGAGCTGCCCGATCTGGTCATTCTGGATGTCATGATGCCTGAGATGGACGGATTCATCGCGCTCAAGCACATCCGCGAGGTCTCGACAGTGGCGGTGATCATGCTCACGGTGCGCGACGACGAGCGCGATAAGATTCGCGGGCTTGACCTGGGCGCCGACGATTACATGAATAAGCCCTTCAGCACGCCTGAGCTGCTCTCACGCGTCAAGGCGGTCTTGCGCCGCACGTTTCTGCCCGCGCCGGCACGCCGCGCGCGCGTCGAAGTGGATGACGAGCTGACTATCGATTTCGACCGGCGCGAGGTCATCGCGCGCGGGACGCATGTGACACTGCGCCCGACGGAGGCCCGCCTGCTCTATCACCTGGTGAATAACGCCGGGCGCCTGCTCTCGCACGAGACGCTGCTCGCCAAGGTCTGGGGGCGCGATTACCGCGACGAGGACCACTACGTGCGACTCTACATCACCTATCTGCGTCAAAAGATCGAGCGCGACCCTGCTCACCCCGTCTACATTCTGACCGAGCGAGGCATGGGCTATCGCTTCAAGGATCTTAAAGAAGAAAGAGTCCCGAGGCGATAATACCAAATCGTATTCATCACTCGACACATGTGCCGGCGGCTGGAAGCCGCGCCTGTGGGCCTGCGGGCCACAAAGCCCGCCTTCGCGGGCTGGGACGAGCAACATCCGGTGCATCGAGTGTTCATCCCGATTTGGTATAAAGGCAATTTTCGTTCTCATAATGATCCTGAGCTACGCTCCACTGCCCACCGGCTGGCGCTCGTGCGTCGAGATGAGCGGCAGCAGCTCGCGCAGCTCGCGCAGCCAGTCGCGCGGCTCGCGCGCCAGGAGGTAGCGCGGGATGGAGACGACGCCGAACTCGACGTTGGCCTTGCCCTTGAAGCGCTTGTAGAGCGCGACGCGGTTCGGCGTCATGCCGCGCCGCGCCTTGATCACCCACTCGTCGTCCTTGAGCGCGACCGCCTCGAAGCCCAGCGCCCGCGCCTCAGCCTTGAGCCGCAGCAATTCGAGCAGGTTCGTCACCGGCTCTGGCGGCGGCCCGAAGCGGTCCACCAGCTCGGCTTGCATCGCCTCAACCTGATCGGTCGCCTTGATCGCCGCCAGCCGCTGATAGAAATGGATCTTGAGCGTGCGGTCGGGGATGTAGTCGTCGGGGATGAAAGCCGGCAGCGGCAGCTCGAGCGACACCGCCGCCTCGCCACGCCTGAGATCCAGCGCGCCCGCGCCTTGCAGCTCGGCGACCTCGTCGGCGAGCAGCTGGCAATAGAGATCGAATCCCACCGAATTCAAGAAGCCCGATTGCTCCGCGCCCAGCAAATTGCCCGCGCCGCGAATCTCCAGATCTTTCATGGCGATGCGAAAGCCCGCGCCCAGCTCGGTCGCCTCGAAGATCGCGCGCAGGCGCTTTTCGGCGTTGGGCGTCAGGCGGGTGTCTTTGTGATAGAGGAAATAGGCGTATGCCTGGTGAGTGCCGCGCCCGACGCGCCCGCGCAGCTGATAGAGCTGGGCCAGGCCGAAAAAGCCGGCGTTGTTGACGATGATCGTGTTGGCGTTGGTGATGTCGAGGCCGTTCTCGATGATCGTCGTGCAGACCAGCACGTTATAGGCGTTGGCTGCGAAATCGAGCATGATCTGCTCCAGCCGCTCCTCGTTCATCTGGCCGTGCGCCACGGCGATGCGCGCCTCAGGCACCAGCTTCTCGATGTGCTGCGCGATCTGCTGGATGCCGCGCACGCGATTGTGCACGTAAAAGACCTGGCCGCCGCGATCGATCTCACGCAAGATCGCCTCGCGGATCAAGCTGTCGTCGTTCTCGCGGATGTACGTGCGGATGGGCAGGCGCTCTTGGGGCGGCGTCTCGATGACGCTCATGTCGCGCACGTCCACCAGAGCCATGTGCAGCGTGCGCGGAATGGGCGTGGCCGTCAGCGTCAGCACGTCGATCTCCGTGCGCAGATGCTTGACGCGCTCTTTGTGCTCGACGCCGAAGCGCTGCTCTTCGTCGATGACGAGGAGGCCTAGGTCGTTGAAGACGACATCCGCCGAGAGCAGGCGATGCGTGCCGATGACGATATCCACTTTGCCCAGCGCGAGATCGGTCAGCACCACCTTTTGCTCTTTGGCCGAGCGAAAGCGGCTGAGCAGCTCGACGCGCACCGGATAAGCCTTGAGCCGCTCGCTGAACGTGTTGAAGTGCTGCAACGCCAGCACGGTTGTCGGCACCAGCACGGCCACCTGCTTTTGATCCAGCACGGCCTTGAAAGCCGCCCGCAAGGCGACCTCCGTCTTGCCATAGCCCACGTCGCCGCACACGAGCCGGTCCATCGGGCGGGCGCGCTCCATGTCGTGCTTGACCTCGGCGATGGCGCGCTCCTGGTCGGGCGTCTCTTCGAAAGGAAAGGCGTCCTCCAGCTCGCGCAGCCAGGGCTGGGCGTCGTCGGGCGAAAATGAGAAGCCGGGCACGGCTTCACGCACGCTATAGAGCCGCAGCAGATCCTTGGCGATGTCTTTGACGCTGGCTTTGGCGCGCTCTTTGGCCCGCGCCCACTCGGTGCCGCCGATTTTATTGAGCGCGGGGGCGGCGTCGCCCATCCCGATATAGCGCGTGATGAGGTCGAGCTGGTCGGTGGGAATGTAAATGCGATCGGTGCCGGCGTATTGCAGCAAGAGATATTCGCGCTCGACGCCTGAGGACGTGAGCTTGACCAGCCCCTCGAAGCGGCCGATGCCGTGATCGATGTGCACGACGTAATCGCCGGTCTTCAGCTCGGTCAGAAACGCGGAGGGATTGACGAACGATCGCTTGTCGTTGCGGCGCTTCGTCCAGCCAAAGATCTCCGCGTCAGTGTAAACGGTGAGCGCCAGGGCGTGGCTGTGCCAGCCTTCCGCCAGCGCGCCGCTGTGCACGATGGTGAGCGAGCCGGTGTCGGGCGCGTCGTCGAGCGACGTGACCGGCGCGACGCGCAGCGTGCGGTCGCCCAATGCCTGCTCGTCCGCGAAGATCTCTGAGATGCGGCGCGCCTGGTTGGTGACGACGACGACGCGCTGGCGATCCTGCACGGCTTTGCGCGCCTCTTGCGCGAAGGCTCGCACGCGCCCGCCAAAGCTATTCGCCGGCTGCAAGTCGGCGCCCGCGCCGTCGCCCCAGCGGCTGCTCTCGGCGCCCGCGACGTCCGCCGTGAGCGAGACGAAATGCGCGCCGCGCCGCCTGGTCAGCATCGCTTCGAGGTCGGCCCAGGGAATCATCGCGCGCTCCAGGCCGTCGGGCAGCTCGCCCTCGCGCACCAGGCGATCGTGCACTTCCCGCGCTTGATCGGCGAGATCGAGGGCAATCGTGGCGAGGTGATCGGGACCGTCGAGCAAGATGACGCCGTCGGACGGCAAGTAATCGAGCGGGCCGGTCGCGCGGTGCAGATAGGGCAGATAGAGGGCGATGTCGTCAAAGCTGGCTTTGAGCCGCAACGCCTCGAGATCGCGCGCCCAGCGCTCGGCGGCGTCGGGGTGCAGCGCGCCGGGGGGGATCTGCGCCAGGCGCGCGGCGGCTTCGGGTCCGCGCGTGGGCAGCGCCTCGCGCGCCGGCGGCACGAGCAGCACATCGAGCGGATTGAGCGAGCGCTGCGTCTCAGGATCGAACGTGCGCAGCGATTCGACGGTGTCGCCGAATAATTCGACGCGCACGGGGCGCGGTCGCGTCGGCGGAAAGAGATCGACGATGCCGCCGCGATGGCTGACCTGGCCGGGGTCCTCGACCTCCGGCACGGCTTCATAGCCCAGCGCGGTGAGGTGGCCGCGCAGCTCGGCCAGGTCGAGCGTGATGCCCGGCTGAATGGCGATGGTCGCCCGCGCGAATTCGTCGGGTGGGATGACCGGCTGCGCGAGCGCGCGGATGGACGTGACGATGACGGGCGACGGCTCGACGGGTGTGGCGCCGTCATGGGCGGCGCGCCGCGCGCGAGCTTGAGCCAGCGCCAGCAAGGCGGTGACGCGCTCGCGCTCGGTGTCGGCGCTCGAGAGCAGCCGCTCGCCGGGCATGGCGTCGCGATCGGGCAGCAGCAGCGCCAGTGCTTGCTCCGCGCCGGGCCGCTCGCCCAGAATGGCGGCCAGCGCGCCGGTCATCGCGCGGGCGCGATCCTCGCGCGCCGTGACGAGCAGCACGGGGCGTGACGCCGTCGCCGCGACGGCCGCGACGAGGTATGGCTTGGCGGCGTCGGCCACGCCAGCGAGCGCGAAGGCGAGCGGCGTCGCCTCGTGTGAGGCCAGCCGCTCAGCGAGGCGCGCCATCTCTGGCCGCCGTGTCACAATGGGGAGAAGACCACGCAAGCTCATCGGTGTCAAACCCTCGGCCAAGCAGCATGAGCCGGCGCGCGAGCACTCAGTAGGGGTGGCTCGCGTCCGGGGGCGCGCATCGGTGCGACCGCGCCACTCTGATCATAGCACACGCGCGATGTGATACAGTGAAGGAAGCTCAAGCAACTATGGAGGTGTGATCATGAGCCATCTAGTTCCATTCCCTGAAGATCTGTATGCCCGATTTGCCGCTGTCGCCGCCAATCGCGGCCAAACTCCCGACGAGCTGATCGTCACGTTGGCGAGAGAGACCATCGAGCAAGAAGAGGAAGAAGAGGGCGAATTGTCGCCTGACGATCCGTTTCTCAAGCTGGCGGGGATCATCGATATTCCGGTTGAGCGCGGTTGGGCCGACAGGCACGATGAATATTTCGCGGGGGCAGAAGATGATTCCTCGAAGCCATGACTTGTTTATAGACACCTCTGGATGGGCCGCATACATCAATAAAGGCGATCCCATTCACACGGCAACTGTTGCCTCTATGCAGCAGGCGACCAGAAACAAAAGGCGATTAGTGACAACCAACTATATCATCGCCGAGTTGGTTGCTTTGCTTGATGCTCGCCTACACCTGCCACGAAAACAGATTTTCAGGGCGATAGACCCGCTCAAAGCCAATCCGCATATTACTGTCATTCACATCGACGAGGCAACCGACGCCGCCGCCTGGGACCTGCTCAAGCAGCGCCAGGATAAAGCATGGTCGCTGGTCGATGCCAGCAGCTTTGTGGTCATGGGGCGATTGGGCCTGACGGAAGCAGTGACGACCGACCACCATTTCGAGCAAGCGGGGTTTGCCCGGCTGCCGTCACAGGCGTGATAGGGACACCACCATGTACGTCTATCTTGGCCTCGGATCGAATCGGGGCGATCGCGCCGCCAATCTGCGCGCCGCCGCGAGCCTGCTGAGCCTGGACAATCCCTCCGATCTCGCCTTGGCGCCGGTGTACGAGTCGGCGCCGCTCTATGTGACCGATCAGCCGCGCTTCTGGAATACGGTCGCTCGCGTCACGATGCGCGATCAGCCGCTGATCGACGTGCTGCGCGCGATCAAGGGATATGAGCGACAACTGGGGCGCGATCTGAGCGGCGCCGCCGTGCGCTACGGTCCGCGCCCCATCGACATCGACATCTTGCTCGCTTTGCGCGTCTTTCCTCCACAAGCCACCGGCGACTCTCTGACCAGCGACACGCTTGAGTTGACGGTGCCACATCCCAGGCTGGCCGAGCGCGCCTTCGCGTTGCGCCCGCTGGCCGACCTCGCGCCCGATCTCACGCCCTGGCCGGGTGGTCCGACGGTGAGCGCGCTCGCCGCGCGCGTGGCCGATCAGGATTGCCACCTGCTCGGCGCGTTGAGCGATCTGCGTGATATTCCGTATGAGGAGCGCTAAACTTTATGCCACGCCTCGACAGCCGCGCGCCCGATCAATTGCGCCCGGTCGAGATCCTGCCAAACTGGAACATCCACGCTGAGGGGTCGGCGCTGATCAGCGTCGGCGACACGCGCGTGCTCTGCACCGCCAGCGTGGGCGACGGCGTGCCGCCATTTTTGCTGGGCAGCGGCAAGGGCTGGCTGACGGCGGAGTATAGCATGCTGCCACGCGCCACGCACACGCGGGGCGAGCGCGAGGCGACGCGCGGCAAAGTCGGCGGGCGCACGCACGAGATTCAGCGGCTGATCGGGCGCAGCCTGCGCGCGGTGGTGGACCTCACGGCCCTTGGCGAGCGCACGATCTCGCTCGACTGCGACGTGTTGCAGGCGGACGGGGGCACGCGCTGCGCGGCGATCACGGGAGCCTATGTCGCGCTGGCGCTGGCCTGTGGCCGGCTGCGACGGCAGGGGGCGCTGCGGGCCGAGCCTCTGCGCGCGCAGGTGGCGGCGGTGTCGGTGGGCATCGTCGGCGGCGAGGCGCTGCTCGATCTGTGCTACCAGTAGGATTCGCGGGCGGGAACCGACGCGAACGTCGTCATGACCAGCGCGGGCGCTTTCGTCGAGACACAGGCGACCGCCGAGGGCGCGCCCTTCACCCGCGACGATCTGGCGCGGCTGCTCGATCTCGCCGAGAGCGGCATCACGCGCCTTTTCGAAATGCAGCGCGAGGCGATCGCGCGCGGCGGTTGACAACCGTTTCGCGCGCTGGTTATGCTCAAAGCAACATAGACACATCTCGCCAAAGGAGGGCGCTGTGCCAGATCATTCCATACTCAACCCGCTAATCCAGCCTGAGCCAGAGATGGATCATAGCGATTGCTACATCGAGAGCTTCGCGCACAGCTTGCCGCACCGCGCCGTCGCCGCGCCGCGCCGCTGTGGCCACGCGGCATGCGACCCACACACCATCACGTATTACGGCACCGGCGACGACCCCGAGGCCGAGGGCGACTATTGCATGGTGTGCTACGGCCAGCTTTTCGGCTTGTGGCCCGACAAGACGCTGCGCGCCGCCGTCGTGGGGGAGTGAGCGCGCATTACATCTCGCGTCGCGAACGGCCTGCCGCAAAGACCAACGCGGCCAAGATCGCCTCGCGTGTCAGGCGCGGATGAGCATCGAGCAATTCATCAATCGTGCGGCCACCGCCCAATTCATCCAAGATATGCTCGACAGTAATCCGTGTCCCTGCGATGACGGGCTTGCCGGCCATGATATGGGGGTCAGTCGCGATCAGAGGGTGCTGCATGTTTTGCCTCCGCTTGACGTGAAATGCCACTCACTCAAAATAGCATAATGCGGCGGCGTGTGCTACGGCCAGCTTTTCGGCTTGTGGCCCGACAAAACGCCGCGCGCCGACGGCGTGAGAGAAAGGGACGACGTCCGGTCCTGGCGAAATGAGGCAGGCTAATCCGTCAGCGCTTTATTAACAGAGAGATCCCAGGATTGGAGGGAGCTTTGCCAATAACACCTCTTTCCGCTCGCAACGTACTTGCGAGGACGGCGAAGCACACCGCGACGCAAGGTCACAGCACCTCGCTGAGAACGAGTTTTGGCTCGCTCTGATGAAAAGGCCGTGCCCATCGCTCATCCCCTGGCGCGCCACGCGAATCGGTGATATACTGTGTCAAGACGATTGTCGGTCGCCGCATCGCGAGATGCTCGCGACCGTTTTGCACCTCAAAAGGACCGAGAGATGGCGAAAAAAGGCGAGCTTTCCAAGACGGCGCGCGCCTCGCTGGCGCAGCGCGACGACCGCGACCACCTGACTGAGAGCGTGTGCGCCAAGTGCGTTGAGCGCATCAATCTCAAAGAGTTATTCAAAGTCAAAGTGGCTAATAAGGGAATGGTGTATTACCACAAGTCGCACTATCAGAATCAATAACCGCGCCACCATACGCGAGAGCGCCCACCGGCATTCGTTGCCGGCGGGCGCTTTTTCGCGCGCCCGCTCGTCATGGCGAGTCACTTGCGAGAAGTCCATGAAAGGGAGCGCGCCGGTGAGCCGTCCCAGCCTACGCAAGCATGCCTGGTGATCGCAGGCGCGGGTTTGCCCGCCGGACGCGCCGCAATCTCGTTTGATGTCTGGGAGCGCACATGCATGGATGTGACATTCGACCCGACGCGCCAGAGGGTGCCTGTTCAGGTAGCCACGCGACCCACGCTCGACCTGGGCCTGCGCCTCCTGACACTGATTCCCGCCGGCATGCTCTTTCTGGTAGCTGAAGTGGCGGCGGCGCCTTTATCCGGTGAAAGGCTCAATCCCGTCGCCAGCGTCGTCGCGCCGATCGCGTGCGTCGTAGCTTTCGCGCTCTTATGGCTGGGCACGCGCGACACCCCGCCGCGCTGGCTGCAGAGGCGGCGCGCCCGCGCCCCCGCCTGGTCGCGCCGTCGCATCTGGCGCGCCGCTGTCGTCGCGCCGCTCTTGCTCTGGAGCCTGGTGCTGCTTTTCAACAGCGCGCGTTATTTTTTGCATCCCACGACCTATCCAAACGACGCCGTCGCCTACGTGCACGCCGATGCCGAGCTGGCGCTGCGCGGCGTGAATCCGTATTCCGACAACGAGACCATCTGGCAATCCGCCTTGCGCTGGAATACGCGACTGGGCACGCCGCTCATGCGCGGGCGCTTTGGCACGTGCGCGCTGTGCTATCCATCGCTCACGCTGCGAAGCAGCGTCATGCGCGACGAGGCGTCGAACCCAGCGCATCGCGGTCCGGAGTTCGACCCCAACACCGCGCACAATTATCCCGCCGGCATCTTGTGGATGGTCATGCCGGTCATCTGGGCCGGCGCGCCGTATTTCATTTGGATGAATTTCGTCGCCGCGCTGGTCATCGGGGCGCTGGTCCTGCTGCGCGCTCCGGCTGCCGCGCGGCCCGCGCTGGCGATCGCGCTGTGTTGCCAGGGCATCGCTTTCTCGACGAATTTCGACGCCATGAGCATCGTTTTCGTCGTCGCGGCCTGGCACTGGCTCGATCGCCGGCGAGCGTCGCCGCTTTTGTTGGGCTGGGCCTGCGCGGTGAAGCAGATCGCCTGGTTCTTCGTGCCGTTCTATCTGGTCGAGATCGCGCGGCGCGAGGGCTGGCGCTCTGCCTCGCGGCGCGCGGGCTGGATGGCGCTGGCGTTTTTCGCGCCCAATCTGCCGTTCATCGCCGCGAATCCCCACGCCTGGCTGGCCAGCATGGGCGTGCCGATGAGCGGCGAGATGTTTCCCAGCGGCCAGGGCTTCATCGCGCTTGCCCTCGGCGGCGTGCTGCCGCTGTGGCCGCCGCTGATCTATTCGCTGCTTGAGTTTGGCGCGTGGGCGGCGCTCGTCGCCTGGCAGATGCGCCGCAAAGCCGTCACGTCGGACGGCCTGCTCCTGGCATTGATGCCACTCTTTTTCGCGCGCCGCGATCTCATCAACTATGCCGCGCTCTTGTCGCTGCTTGGCCTGTGGCTGGCCGCCGACTTATTGCGCCAGCGAGCAAGCAATCCGGCTCCCCTTTTCTCATCGCGACGACGACGAGCACCCGCGATCAGCCCCTCATAGCCGACGGCGGACCCCCACTCTCATCCCTCACCGGCTTCGCTGGTGAGGGATCTCTTGCTGTCGCCGATTCCCTTTTTCGCGGGATTCGTAACCGCCGCGCTCACCTCATCGTCTTTGACCAATAGGCGAAACATGCTGCCTGGCGAAACCGCCAAAAAAGATACCCCCTGGCAAGAAAAAAACATGACAACGATGTCTACTCGCGAGGTCGCGATGCTGGGCGCAAGGGATCGGCGCGCGGTGGCAATAGGCGCGCGCGCCACGCGCCAGCGAATGCCAGAGAAGGAGCACTATGCTGTGGGTCCCCGACCATCACGAGCATCGCGATATGACGGCAATCGACGCTTTGCGAATGTGACCGAGCGTGTCTTGCGTGTGTTGGCACCCGAATGGCGCTGGATGTTGGTGATCGCCGCCACGGGTTTTTTGTATCTGGCCGGCGATTTCCCCTATTTGAAAAAGCCCGCCCTCCTGTTTGTGCGGCCAGTGCTGATCGTCGCCTGCGGCGTCCTGGCCATCGCGCTGATGTGGCTGGCGTCGCGCCCCACACTGCCCGGCTGGGTACGCCGCGAGTGGCGCAATCTGCCCGCCGTCGCGCGCTGGCGTGGCTGGCGAGCGCTCATCGTCGTAGCGCTCATGTGGCTCACCTACCTCAACACCATCGGCAATGTTGGCCCCATGCTCCGAGGCCAATACACCAACGACGCTATTGCTTACGTCCACGTCGATGCTCAGCTGTTGCAGCAACACCGCAATCTGTACACGGCGAATAGCGCGTTCTGGCAGGCTGCGCTCCGCTGGCCGAAGGCGCTGGCGACGCCCCTGGTGGGCGGCAAGATCTTGGGCGAGAATCCTCTCGACTATCCCACATGGCAAGCTATTTACTCCGCCCTGCAATATGAGACCACCGTGCCGCAAGCGCGGCAGTACCAAGATTTTGATCCGCGGACGGTGCACAACTATCCGGCGGGTATCGCCTGGCTGGCGCTGCCCGTAGTCGCCGCCGGTGTGCCCTCGGTGATCTGGCTCAATTTCCTCGCGCTGGCGGGGCTGGTGGCGCTCACGATGGCGCTCGCGCCCCCACCGGGCCGCCTGGCAACCATGCTCGTGGTGCTGGCGAATCCCATCTTGCCGCTCTCGTCGCTCTTTGCGAATTTCGATGTCGTCTGCATCTTCTTCGTCGTGGCGGCGTGGCAGACGATGCGACATGGCTGGCTCTCAGCGCTGCTCTTTGGCTTCGCGTGCGCCGTGAAGCAAGTCGCCTGGTTCTTTTTGCCGTTCTATTTCATCGAAGTGGTGCGACGTGAGGGCTGGGCGGCGGGCTTCCGTCGCGGGGGTTGGGCGGCGCTGGCTTTTTTAGTGCCCAATCTGCCTTTCATCATCGCCAGCCCGGGCGCCTGGCTGCACAGCATTTTCATCCCAATGGCCGATCCCATGTTTCCGATGGGCATCGGACTGGTGTCGCTCGCGCTCAACTACTTTTTGCCGCTGTGGCGCCCTGTGGTGTGGACGGCTTTGGAGGGGCTGAGCCTGGTCGGCCTGTCGGCTTTCCAATGGCTGCGCCGCGTCCCTCGCTCAGACGGCTTGTTCCTGGCGCTGTTGCCGCTGTGGCTCTCGTGGCGCAGTCCCTTGAATTACTTCGCCTTTTTGCCGCTGGCGGCGCTCTGGCTGGGCCTCACTTATCAGCAGGAACGGGCGCACAGCCGCGCCAGCGACGAGCCGCTGGTGAAAGCCCTGCCGCCGTTGCGCATCGAGGATCTCGTGCCCGCGCCGGCCACCGTCCCAGAGCCGGATCTCGTCGGAGTGTAGATCCGCTTCGCGTCGCGCTCTCCACGCGCCAGACATCCACACGCATCGTTTGGCGCGTGGTATGCTAAATCGAGACGCTAGTGTGTACCGGCGCGAGAATCGCCCGTGCCTGCCCGACGGCCCACAGAAAGATCGTGGACTGACAGTCAGATACCCCATAGCTCAAGCTAGGGGCTTGTGCGAGCAAGCCTGGATCTGACCAGCCCCCTGAGTTCGCTCAGGAGCCGTTACCGGAGAATACATAGGCACCAGTGGGTGGCACCTCAGCTCACTGCTCTGCGGCCCATCATTAAACCGCCGGACGGGGTTCGAGGCCGTGTGGTGGGTACATAAACCTCCGGATAACCAGGGCGAGGGGAACCTTACCTGGGCAACCAGAGGCCCGCAAGGGCAAACGGAGCAAACCATGTCGTGTGTCTTTGTCCTCGATGCGAACAAGAAACCGCTTGATCCTATCCATCCAGGGGAAGCGCGCTGGCTGCTCACCCAGCGCAAAGCAGCCGTGTATCGTCGTTACCCGTTCACGATCCTCCTGAAGGCAGCCAAACCCACCGCACACCCGGCGCCGTTGCGCGTCAAGATTGATCCAGGCAGCAAGACAACAGGAATTGCCGTCGTCAACGATGCGACAGGCGTTGTGGTGTGGGCCGCGGAACTGGCTCATCGTGGGCAACAGATCAAAGAAAGCATTGACGCACGACGGGCACCACGGCGGGGGAGGCGACAGCGGCATACCCGCTATCGGCAGCCACGCTTCGACAACCGCACACGACCGAACGGATGGTTGCCACCTTCGCTGCACAGTCGGGTGCGGAATGTGCTTACCTGGGTCGAGCGAGTACACCGATATACCCCCATCACGGACATCTCCTTCGAGCTGGTGCGCTTCGATATGCAGGTCATGGAGCTGCCGGATATCATCGGCATCGAATACCAACAGGGCACATTAGCGGGATGGGAAGTGCGCGAATATCTGCTGCTCAAATGGGAGTATCGCTGTGCCTATTGTCAGAAGCAGGCAACTCGATGGGAGGTGGATCACATCACTCCGCAGAGTCGCGGCGGATCGAACCGGATAAAGAACCTGGCGCTGGCCTGTCCTGCGTGCAATCAGGCCAAGGGGGACCGGACGGCTGCCGAGTATGGGCATCCTGACGTGCAGGTGCAGGCGGGCAAACCCCTCAAGGACGCTGCCGCCGTCAATAGCACCCGCTGGGCGCTCTATGAGCGACTGAAACTGACGGGAGTGCCCGTTGAGGCGGGAACCGGGGGCAGAACCAAATGGAATCGTACCCAACGCGAGCTCCCCAAAACCCATTGGATCGATGCCGCCTGTGTAGGACAGAGTACGCCAGCGCAGATCCAAATCAGCGGAATAGTGCCGTGGGAGATCAGAGCAACAGGTCGGCATAGTCGGCAGATGTGTCGCACCAATGCGTTCGGTTTTCCGGACAAAGCTCCCAAACAGACCAGTGTGGTCGGAGGATTCCGCACGGGAGATATGGTACAAGCCATTGTTCCAGGTACCAGCACGAAGAGGGGGACCTATGTGGGGCGTATTGCGATTCGTTCGACTGGCTCCTGTAATATCAAGACGGCCACAGGGACCATTCAGGGGATTCACTACCGCTATTGTCAGTCGCTCCATCGGGGAGACGGGTATGCTTACACGAAAGGACGGGCCGCTTGAGAGCGGGTGGCGTTTCCTCCCATGTCTCAAGACAGGGGTATCTACGCCACAAATTTTGATGAAACCACTTGTCGCCATCGTCGGTCGCCCCAATGTAGGTAAATCGACGTTTTTCAATCGCATGATTGGCGCTTCGCTGGCCATCATCGAAGATCAGCCCGGCACCACGCGCGACCGCATCTACGGCGACGCGGAATGGAACGGTCGCGTCTTTACGCTCATCGACACCGGCGGGCTGGAGCTTGGCCCGTCGGATGACATCACGACCCGCGTGCGCGCCCAGGCCGAGCTGGCCATCGAAGAAGCGGACGTGATCGTCTTTCTAGTCGATTCCGTGGCAGGCATCACCGCCGCCGACATCGATGTCGCCGACCTGTTGCGCCGCACCAAAAAGCCGGTCGTGCTAGGAGTGAATAAAGCCGACAACGCGGCGCGCCGTGGCGAGGCGGTGGAATTCTACGAGCTAGGGCTGGGCGACCCCATTACCCTCTCGGCACGCCAGGGCACTGGCACCGGCGATCTGCTCGACGCTGTCACCGACGCGCTGCCCTCGCCCGACACCGCCGAGGACGAAGAAAGCGCACTGCCCCGCATCGCCATCGTGGGTCGCCCGAACGTCGGCAAGTCGTCGCTGCTCAACAGCATCTTGGGACAAGATCGCGCCATCGTCAGCGAGGTTCCCGGCACGACGCGCGACGCCATCGACACGGTGGTCAGCCATGCCGGCACCCAGATGGTGCTCATCGACACCGCCGGCGTGCGGCGGCGCGGGCGCGTGGACCCCGGCATCGAGAAATACGCCGTGCTGCGGGCCACGCGGGCGATCGAGCGCTGTGACGTCGCGCTGCTCGTCATTGACGCCACAGAGGGCGTCACTGCGCAAGATACCCACATCGCCGGCATCATTCACGAGCAGGTCAAGGGGGTCGTCGTCGTCATCAACAAATGGGATCTCGTGCGCGAGCGCCGCGCTGAGCTGGCCGCGCTCGAAGATGACCCCGCCGCGCCCATGCCCAAAGACGATATGGTGCTCGACGCCGACGACTTTCGCGTGCAGGTGCGCGAGGACCTCAAGTTCATTCCCTACGCGCCGATTGTCTTCGCGTCGGCCAAGACGCGCTATCACGTCGGCGCCATTCTCGACGCCGCGCTCGAGATCTGCGCCGTGCGCCAGCAGCGCGTGCCGACCGCGCGGCTCAACGAAGTCGTGCGCGACGCCGTGCTGCACCATCCGCCCGCGCCGATCAAGGGGCGCACGCTCAAAGTGCTCTATGTGACCCAGCCTGAGATCAGCCCGCCCACCTTCGTTTTTTTCGTCAACGACGCCGAGCTGGTGCATTTCGGCTACGAGCGCTATCTCGAAAATCAGCTGCGCCGCATCTTTCCTTTCGACGGCACGTCCATTCGCGTGACGTTTCGCACGCGGCAAAACGCCGAGCGTGGCCCCAAGAGGGGTGGATGAAGCAAGTGACGAGGTACCGGAGCGAGAGGATGGCAAATGCGACCGATCATGATATAATTGCGGCGGCATCAGTCACAGGCCACCGGCACTCTTTTCCCTCACTGGGGGGCGTCGCATTTCTGGCAACAGGGTAACGTCTATGGACATGTGTCCAAATTGTGGCCGTGACCTCAAGGCGGGTGATCGCTTTTGCCTGCACTGCGGCCAGCGCCTGCGCGGATCCGTGCCGGTTCAGGATCACGCGACCGCTGGGGCGACAGGAACGCCTGCGCCAACGGACGACAACAGCGTGGCGACAGCTGCGCCATCTTACGGACGAATGAGGCTTATCATGTCAAAACCAGCTCGCTTCACCTGGAAGACCCCCGATGGCGCGACACGCGAGATTGAGCTGACCGCAGCCGAGATTTCGATCGGTCGCGCGCCCACCTGCGACATTGTTTTGCCTGACGATCAAATGGTGTCGCGCCGCCATGCCATCGTGCGCCGTCAGGGCAACAGCTATGCCATTGTCGATCTGGGCAGCAGCAACGGCACGCTCATCAACGGCATCGAGATTCACGACGCCGCCACCCTCAAGGACGGCGACCGCGTGACCATCGGCGACCAGGAGCTTTCCTTCTTCGGCGCGGAGATCAGCGCCGACGCGCCAGCCGTCACGCCGTTCGCCGACAGCCCTTCACTGCCCTTTTACACGCCGGCCCCCAGCCAGCCTCTCGACGCGCCGGCCCCCGTGGCGGCGTCATCGGCCCCGCTGGCTATGCCCGGCTATGACGCCTTCATCGAGCAAGACACCGGCGCTATCGGCGCGGTCGCCTCGCAGGGCCAAAGCTCCTACGTGCACGTGGTCAACGGCAAAGAAGTCGAGCGCGAAGAAGCCAGCTACGCCGCAGCCTCGACATTCGAGAGCCAGCAGCTGTCGAACGGCTGGGCGCCGGTCGCGCCGATGGCAACCGAGCCGGTCGCGCCCGTCGCGCCCCAGCGACACGACGCCGCCTCGCTGCTCTCGACGATCCAAACGCTCAACCAAGAGCTGAGCCAGCAGATCACCGAGGCGAACAGCGCCGCCGATCACGTGCGCGCCGGCATTCGCACGGCGCTGACGCAGCTCGAAGCCGCGCTGGCCGAAGCGCAATCCGCCGCGCAGCGATCGGCCATGAGCGATCTGCAACAACTGGCCGCGAGTGTGAGCCAAACCCCACAGATCGAGCAAGTCGCCAATCTGGCGCGCCGCTCAAGCGAGATTCGCGACGTACTTTTCGCGCACCAGCAGCTACTCGACGCGCTGGCTCAAGTGCGCGGCCAGCTCATGACCACGCTAACGAATTGAGAGGACCGCCGCGCGGCGGTCACACTTTGTTTCTGAGCTTTCTCGAAAGAATGAGAGGCGCGCCATGCCATCGATCGCCGTCAACGGCACGACGCTGAGCTATCGTGACGAGGGCGCGCCCGCCGATCTCGCGATCTTGCTCGTTCACGCCTTTCCGCTGGCGGGTGAGCAATGGCGCGATCAAGTGCCGCGCCTGGCCAGCGAGCTGGGCGCGCGGGTTGTCGCGCCCGATCTGCGCGGCTTTGGCGCGTCTGCCGTGCCGCCTGGGCCATACCCGATGGATCTTTTCGCAGGCGATCTGCTGGCGATGGCTGACGCGCTGGGCCTCGATCGCTTCGTGTTGTGCGGACTGTCGATGGGCGGCTACGTCGCGCTGGCACTCATGCGCCTGGCGCCCGATCGCGTGCGCGCCCTGGTGCTCGCCGACACGCGGCCTGGCGCCGACGACGAGACGGGCCGCGCCAACCGCGAATCACTTGCTCAGCTCGCCGAGCGCGAAGGCTCCGCCGCCGTCGCGACCCTGCAAGCGCCGCGCCTGCTTTCGCCTTCCGGCCTGGCGAATCCCGATCTGGTCGCACGTGTGAGCGCGATGATCACCGCCAACCAGCCGGCTGGCATCGCCGCCGCCTCACGCGGCATGGCGCTGCGTCCCGACTCGACGGATCTCTTGCCGGGGATCGCGTGCCCCACGCAGATTATCGTTGGCGAGCTTGACGCCGTGACCCCCCTCAGCGACGCGCGACTCATGTTCGAGCGCATCCCCGACGCCAGGCTCGCGGTGCTGCGTGACGCCGGGCATTTGAGCAACCTGGAAGCCAGCGAAGAGTTTACCAGTGAACTCATCACGTTCGTGCGAGCGCAAGCCTAATTGCGTCGAGGCGTTGTAAGCGCGGCGATCCGATTGTTCATGGATGACGCAGTGCCACCTCATTCAATGGCAGGCAAGCCGTGACATCATGTGAAATATCGCATTCTCACAAACGAAGCACGCGCCACCCTAGCGACGTGAGGTGTTCGGTCACCTCGCGATCGCGTTCCAGATTGCGCTGAATTTTTGCTTCCCAAAACTCAGGATGAGAGCTGAAGCGAAATTGTTCTACGTGTGTGATTCGGAGGCATCCTTTCCATAACACCATTCTATCATGGAAAGGTTGCCTATGAATCACACACTCTATTTTACGACCAGGTCCGCTATGCTGCAACCCCCACCCGCAAAAAAATGCAAAGATCGTGAAAGAAAATTGTTGCGCATAATTGCAAAATCGGTTATAATCTTGCAGGTGAGAAGTCACTACTCCGATTGATTGTTTAAGCGCACTTTGTTCCAGCAGTGTGCTACTCTACCAACAAGAAAGGCTCTCCTTGATGGTTCCTACATCATCTTCACCTCCATTCCCTCCTACCTCGTCTCCTGCTTCTGCACAGCGCCAACCGTTGTTTCTGACACGGCTACCGCGAGTGTTTTCTACATTGCTGCTTGTTGCTACAGTGACTTCTGTAATCTCTACATTAGCCTTCATTGGTTATCTGTTAATTCCTCTGTTAGGAGATCAACCACGTGCGCACTTTGCTGGGCTGTATGGTGTCGGTATTGGTGGCTTAATTATTGCGGAGGCTTGTCAGATTCTCGGTGTTGCTACACTTCTTGTGCAATGGATTGGTCGCATTGATGTCGCAAAAAAGCCGCGCGAGCTTGTTGTTTTGCTCCTGTCTTTGATCCCATATATGGTCATTGTGATTTTTCTGATCACCTTAGTCATCTATCTGCGCGCTCGACGAGTGGATCGCGACTCGGAGCGGACACGGGATGCTGGACAAGAGCTTCGTGAGCAGGCAGTGGATACTTTAATTGATGCCGGAGCGAATATCAGTAGCAAAGCTGCCAGTTCTCCTGCTTCACAAGTAGGCCGGAAGAGTATGCAGGATACCATATCTCGTACTGTTGGACCGGTCGCTGGTGAGAATTTCTCTCTGATGGCTAATGGTCTAGTTGTTTTTATCTTGAGCGCGTTGTTGCTTTCGACAGTAGCGTCTGTTGGTATCGTTATTCCATCAAAGGGATTTGCTCCCATCCAATCTGGTCAGCCATCTAGCCATGGCGCAGCTGCATCCACGAAGAGTACGGCATCAAAGGTAATGTCGGGTGCGTGGAAGCTGGTAACGAAGAATTCTTCCTTTGTCTGTTCTACTAATCTCAATGTAAATGGTGGTTGTAGCTACTATGATATTAATGGCATTTTATCACCCAGAGCCTTCCAGTTTTCAGGGCCAGCAACGGTCCAACGCAACGGCAATACGTTAGGTATGGTATTGCCTCCACTGAAGTGTACCCCAAAGTCTAGACAATGATCGGCTCAAACGATGTTAAAAAAG
>VFSW01002556.1_pt1 | contig 27524 bp, 18 predicted proteins | sample 5358111 | NCBI WGS metagenome assembly VFSW01 (sample SAMN11554181, study PRJNA540505) | mine drainage metagenome | isolation source: sediment from site ElyBrook_90M | place: USA: Ely Copper Mine, Vershire, VT | collected 2017 | reverse complement strand
GCATTTGCTCCTTGAGACCCGTATTATGGCCTTACTTTTATCAGGACCGATGTGTCGGATGCCTATCCCAACTCCAAAGGTGATTGGATAAATGGAGTGGGTGAACCGACCTATGGTGCGTTTTGGACTCGTTGCACAATCCGCTCTCGTGCACAGTGCGGACCCTCTGCCGCTCATAGAACTCCAGTCTCACTTGAGAGTTAGTTTGTAGAGAACCGATGCGTGCGGCGCGAGTGTTACATCGAGGCTCGATGGACCCCTGGCGCTTGTGCCGCTCCAGAGCTCACGAGCCGCAACTGGAGCGGCTGTGATACCGACCTGGCTCCATTGGAGATGAACACTCGATGCGGTGTCGGAGAGGTTGAAGACCGCAAGGTACGTAGCGTCGCCGTCATTCGACCGTGCAGTCCATGCACGGATATCTCCATCCTTGTAGGCAATCTTGCTGTCCGCGCTATGCTGATTGACTGCCAGTACATCGGCATTCGTGAGCAAGCCGCGAGTGAAAGGATCAAGGGTGGGAAGATCGCCGCCAAACATAAGCGGCGACCGAAAGATGGACCACAAGGTCATCAGGGTCTTCTGTTCATTGTGCGATAACCGGGAGAGACGGTCGTCGCCGCGCTCGGCCCGTATTCCAATGTGGCCAAGAGGGAGCATGTCCGCATCGGGCCAATGGCCGGGAACCACCAGAGGCGCCCAAGACTCCGCACGAAAATACATATTCTTGACCGACTTCCAGTTGTCCCAGAGATCGTCCTCAATGCGCCACATCTGAGCATTTGCGCGCAGATGCTCAACTTCGTTCAGAGGAGCAGGCCCAGGCGAGAGGCTGAGAACGATCGCGCGCCCCGACTTTAAAATTGCCTGATGCAAGGCTGCGATCTCGGCCTTGTGATAGGGTCTCGACATGTCGTCGGCCTTGATGAAGTCCACGCCCCACTGGGCGTATTGCGCGACAATCGAATCGTAGTAGGCCTGCGCGCCCGGCTTGGACATATCCACGCCGTACATGTCAGTGTTCCACTCGCAGAGGCTCTGCTTGTCGGCGATGTCCGCTGCATGAATCGTGGCGCCTAGGATAGGTGTATTTTGTGCAACAGCCTGCCGAGGAATGCCGCGCAGAATGTGAATTCCAAACTTGAGTCCCTTACTATGAACATAGTCGGCAAGGGGTTTGAAGCCCTGGCCGTTTGCCGAGGAAGGGAAGCGGTTCACCGCAGGTACCAGCCTGCCGTAGCTGTCCATCGAGAGTTGAGCGTTCGGCCGATACCCATGTGCCCTGGCATTCGGCTCGTACCACTGGATATCTACAACGATGTATTGCCAGCCGTATTGCTTGAGACCGGACGCCATCGCATCCGTGTTCGCTTTTACCTCGCTCTCTTTCACAGTCGTTCCATACGCATCCCAGCTATTCCAACCCATGGGAGGGGTGGGGGCAAGTTGCGCCTTCTGCGCATTGAGGAGCGAAGGCGCAGCGCTCACCAGCAACAGACCAGCGATGAGAGTGGAGCTTCGAAGAGATGAAGCCAAAGTCAGATTCCGCTGCATTCGACTAAGACAAGTAATCATTAAGAACACTCCTGTCGGACCCACAGTGGGCCCACACTGGTTACCGCGCAGATCTAGAACATGCCAAATGGCTTGACGGAGACGCGTACCAGCACAACGCCATGCGTCGGCACCGTCGCGGTGTAGCTGTCCCCGGTAACGGGGATAGCTACATGTTTCCACAGGTCGCGGGCCTCAAGCGACTTGCCGCCGAGGTCGGCGTTGAGATGCAAGCTATCCCACCTGAAGCTGATCTGCGCCGGAGAGGCGCCGCGGTTGAACAGGCCGACGGCAACCGCCTCACCTGCCAGCGGTCGAATGAGCACCTCCGATGTCCCTTGCGGCGGAGTGCGTTGGACGGCCAATGCCGCGGGATCTTGATCGATGGCAATGACGTCGGGATTCATCAAGATCGATTTGGTTTCCTCAGTCATGGTGCGCAGGTCGTTGCCGGCGATCAGGGGCGCACGCAGCATGGCCCAGAGACTCATGTGCGTGCGATATTCGTCGGCGGTCATGCCTCCATTCCCTACTTCGAGCATGTCCGGGTCGTTCCAGTGGCCTGGTTTGGGGTATTGTGTGATGTCAAGCTGTGCGAAACCGATTCGGTCCATGGACGCCCAGTTGTCAGCGATATCGCCGGTGGTGCGCCACAGATTGCCGCCCGCTTTGGCGCCCCACTTCCAAACGTCGCCCCATCCGTATTCGCAGAGGCTGAAGACGATGGGGCGGCCCGTTTTGGCGAGGGCTTCGCCCATTTTCTGGTATGCGCCCTCGAGGTCGGCCGGAGTGCGCTGGTAGATGCGGCTGGCTCCGCACCAGTCGTATTTCAGATAGTCATATCCCCATGCGGCAAAGGTCTTTGCGTCCTGCTCCTCATGGCCGTAGCTTCCCTGGTAGCCGCCGCATACCTGCGGACCGGGCGAGGAGTAGATGCCGATCTTGAGGCCCTTGGAGTGGACATAGTCGGCGAGCGCTTTCATGTCGGGGAAGCGGGCATTTCCGACGATGTTGCCGTTAGCATCGCGTGAACTGGACCAGCCTTCATCGACGATGATGTATTTGTAGCCGGCAGCTGCCATTCCGCTTGAGACCATGGCGTCAGCCGTTTGCCGCACGGTGGCGTCGTCAAAGTGGTCGTGATAGTGGTTCCAGCTATTCCAGCCCATGGGGGGCGTGCGCGCCAGACCGTTGTCGGGCTGGTTGGCCAGAGGAGGCAGAGGCAGCCGTTCCGGATAGACAACATCGCGGCTGACCCGCTGGAGAGTGCCCTTGTCTTCAAATACCTGTCCGGGACGGACGCCGGGTCTTGTCTCGCTTAACTCAAAGGTGTCTGCGGATTGGCGAACACCGTCAAACACGAATTCCGACGTCGTGTTGCCAAACTTAACGGTTGCGGACAGGTGCAGTTTGTTGCCCTGAAGAGTGCCGGTGAAGGGCATCCTTCCACCCGGAGCAGTTGCGGTGACGGTTTCGTCGGTTTGCTTCAAGACGAAGAAGTTGACGCCGCCGTTCGGTACGGTGAATTGCCAGTAGCCGTCAAGGCTGGACTGAGAGAAGGCGAATGTGGAACAGCCGAGAGTTAACGCGAGGATCAGACGCTGCAACATCGTAGTCGCACTCCTGGAGAATCGTCGGGAAACAGAACTGTAAAGGTCGCGGCGAGCTTGGGCAAACGCTTTCTGGAAGCAACGGTTCTACCGTCTGAGAACAGGCTCCCGAAAAGCGTCCCAACTATAGCGATCGATAAAAGAAATTGTCAATTCCTTGCTTCCAGCTCATCGCCAAGGCTGAAAACATTCTTCAATCGCCTCTTCCTGACGGGCACGACGGAGCAGCGCTGTGGATCCGGCAAATGTGGGCCCCGCTGTGCGCGCAATGAGAGTAAAGCTAGCGAATAAGAGGCGGCGGCAAGAGCAGGAATCCAGGTTTGACGGGGGAAAACAGAAAGCACATTTCGGTTGCGTGGACTCGCCGTTCGTTGCCTCCGCTCGCGCAGCGGTCGCGTTGTGGCTGTGCCGGATGGGGATGTAGTATGGCTCTCCAGATCGATTTGCCGATTACTGAGATGAGCGAACAGGAGAAGCGAAATGCCACGAATCGACCGGAGATACTTCTTGCAAGGAACTGGAATGCTGGCTGTCGGCACACTTACTTCCAAGCTGAACGCCTATGCTGCGGACCTGGGTGCGGTGAGCCAGGAGCCAGGCCCAGCCAGCGAGGTACTTCCCCCGCCGGTCTACGAGCCATTTGAATGGACCGCACCAGGTCTCGTATTTTCCTTTGAGTTTCTTGACAAGAGAATCCGCTCCAGAACGGTGTTGCCGGTGGGGGTTGCGCCACCCATGGACATCCCTCTCCCGTCTGCCGTTTCAGGCATCGAGACCTCTCTGCATTGCACCGGCGAAGACCCTGACGACCATCATGGCCTGAAACTTACCGGCGGCAGTCCGGGTTTGAGGCTCATCTACATGGGAACGCGGGAAGTCTCTACTTCCGCGGGGAAACGTTTAACGATTTATCAATCCGATCCGGTGCTGGGTCTGGACGTTGAGTCGGTGTACGAAACCTTCGGGAACCTTCCGGTGGTGCGCAGAAGTACGCGTGTGACCAATAACGGTCGCCAAAGTGTGGGCATTGAATACCTGAGTTCGGCGATGCTTTACAACCTTGCCTCACCACGCCGGTTTGAGCAGGATCTTCGCATTCATTTTGCCTACAATACCTGGCAGGCTGAGGCGCAATGGAGGACGGTCAAGCCCTCCCAGGCAGGCTTTATCGATAATGGCAACTTCACGGTGTCGCCAGCATCATTTGACAGCATTGGCACCTGGTCGACGCAACGGTATCTGCCCATGGGTGTGGTGGAAAACACCGAACTTGGCGTCACGTGGTTCTGGCAGATTGAACACAATGGCACTTGGCATTGGGAACTCGCAAATACGGGAGCCAAAGCCGTTTATGCCTATATCGGCGGACCGGATGAACTCCATGGCCACGCGTGGAAGAACCTGAAGCCGGGAGAGTCCTATACCACCGTTCCTGCGGCGGTCGGCTGTGTTCGCGGCGGATTTGAACAGGCAGTCGAAGCCTTGACCCGGTATCGGCGCGCAGCCTGTCTACGTCCTCGGGGGGACACCCGCCGGCTCCCCGTGATTTTCAACGACTACATGAACTGCCTGGAAGGCGATCCGACGACTGCCAAAGAAATCCCGCTCATCAATGCGGCTGCGGCAGCCGGTTGCGAGTACTACGTGATCGATGCGGGCTGGTACGCGGAACTGAATGAGAATTGGTGGGGATCGGTCGGGGCATGGCAGCCCTCGAAGACACGCTGGCCAGGCGGTCTGCAACAGGTGTTGGACCTTATTCGAGCCAAGGGTATGGTGCCGGGGCTATGGCTCGAACCCGAGGTGATCGGCATCAATTCTCCGCTGAAGGACAAGCCCGATGCGTGGTTTTTCCAGCGTCACGGCAAGCGGGTCATTGACCATACGCGCTATCTGCTCGACCTGCGCAACCCACAGGTACGCGCCTACTTGCATGGCGTGGTGGATCGCCTGGTCGGCGACTACAAGGTCGGTTATATCAAGATGGATTACAACGTGGACGGGCTGGAGGGCACGGAGTACCTGGCGGATAGTCCCGGGCAGGGCTTGTTGGAGCACAACCGCGCGCTGCTGTCCTGGCTGGATGAGGTGCTGGCCCGATATCCCGATTTGACAATCGAGAACTGTGGAAGCGGCGGAGGGCGAATGGAGTATGCGATGCTCTCACACCTGCAACTCCAGTCCTCAAGCGACCAGGAAGACTACCGCCTTTATCCTGCGATCGAGGTAGGCGAATCCGCCGCGGTTCTGCCGGAACAACTCGCCATCTGGTCGTATCAGTTGGCCGACGGGGATGCGGACGCCGCCGCCTTTAACCTGGTAAACGCCATGCTGTTCAGGATTCATCAGAGCGGCCACCTGGCGGAATTGAGTCCAAACAGTTTTGCCCAGGTAAAAGCCGGTCTCCAAATCTATAAGGACAGAATTAGGCCCCATATCGGAGCCGCAGTGCCGTATTACCCCCTAGGGCTACCGGATATGACGGACCCAATCTCCCCGATTTCACTGGGAATGCGATCTCCAACAAGCAACTTTATTGCGGTATGGCGTCTGCGGGGCGAGGATCGAATTCATTTGCCCCGGACCGATCCGAAGATGAAGATACTCTATCCCACCGATTTGGGAATCCGGGTCGAGGCGGCAGGGGACGGAATCGACGTGATCTTCCCCCGCAAATTGATGGCCTGCATCCTTACAGCGGGCGATTAGGCCCATGCTGCTCCAGCGTCTGCTGCGAGGCACCCGGTTCAATGGGCGCCCGCTTCACGCCGGAAGACGGGCAATACGATCCCGTGAATAGGTTTTCAAAGGGAGGGTAGCAAGTGCGGGGCTTGGGAAGAATGTCGTTGCTGCTCAGCCAGCCTGACCCGAGCAAGACCTTCACCGGGCTCCCGGAATTGGCCGGCACCCTTACCTGCACCACACTTCCTGGCAGCATGGCAGCTAGTCTCAAACGGAGCTGTGCAGATGCAAAGGCTGCAACAGCGCAAATGATGGGCGACCGACAGGGCGAAGAGCCCTTTAAAATGCCGAAAATCAGAAAATGGCTTGACAGCGTTTTTCTTATCTGCGTACAATCCGCGCTGATGTGAATACTTGCATCAGGTAAACGCTTCCCTTCGAGCGCGTCGAGATGGAGGGAGACTCCCCGGAATCCTTGGACACGAAAAACTTTCAACAAATTGCTTTAAATAACACAACCTAGTCGAGAAATCAGATCCAAATCGATTTGTTCCGAGTATACGGGCGACTAGAACTGCTTTAGTAAGCGTATCCCGGCATTTGGACGAGTGTTACTAAGCCTCGCCAGGACTGCAAAGACGGGACACGTATGCAGCACGAAAGAGCAAATTTACTTGTTTCAGGAGACAACCATGAAGAGGTTTTTGACGCACCATGTTGCTTGGACCATCATGGCATTCTTGGTCCTAGCGTGCAGCTCCATTCCTGCACATGCCGTCGGGCCGATGGGAAAAATTGTCGGCACAGTTACCGATCCGACGGGAGCGCCGATCAGTGGAGCACAGGTCACCCTCACAAACGAAGGCACGGCTGAATCGCGTGCCAGCACTTCAGATGAAAACGGGAACTTTACGTATCCAATTCTGCCAGTCGGGCGCTACACGTTGAAGGTATTGGCACCAGGTTTTCAGGGTTATCAACAGAAAGGGATCATTCTTGACGTCGATCAAAACGTCACGGTAAATGCCCATTTGCAAGTCGGCTCGAATACCGAAGTTGTGCAGGTTTCGGCATCTGAGGGGCAAACTGTGGACCTGGTGGATGCAACAATCAGCCAGGTTGTTGACGAACAGCGCGTTGTAGACCTCCCGCTGAACGGTCGCGACACGTTGCAGTTGCAGTACATCATGCCGGGCGTCTCCTACGACAACGACAATGTGTCGCACGGACAGGGGCAGCATGAGGGCGTGGTGGTGAACGGAAACCGTCCCGGCTCGAACTACTACCTTTTGGATGGTGTGGACATGACGGATTCCTATCTGTCAACCGCTCCGGTATTTCCGGCTCCGGACGCGCTCCAGGAATTCGATATCCAAACCAGCAACTTCACAGCACAATATGGACGCAGCTCCGGCGGCCTGATCAATGCGGTCTCGCGCGCCGGAACAAACACGTTTCACGGTGGCTTGTTCGAGTTCTTCCGCAATACGGTGCTGGACTCGCACAATTTCTTTGATGTTCCGGGCGAGGCCAAGCCTGCCTTCAAGTTGAACCAGTTCGGTGGATACGCCGGTGGCCCGATCCAGAAGGGGAAGACCTTCTTCTTCGGTTATTACCAAGGGACGCGGCAACGCAAGGACGAGACGATCTCAATCGGCACGATACTGACCGCGGCTGAGAACCCTAACATGACCAACGACGGGAGCGCGCAGTTCCCGATAGGCGCGATCACAGACCCGAATCCGACTGCAAGCGGTGGACCGATTGTCGGCGGACTCATTCCTTCGGGCCGTATCGATCCAACCGCCAAGGCCATGATCAAGTCGTTGCTGAACTTCATACCCAACAACGGTACCGGGGGATATACGTACCACGCGCCTTCGGCCGACAACGAAGATAGCCTGAACGAGAATCAGTACTTGGGGCGCGTCGACCATAACTTTGGGACGAAAGATCTCGTATTTGGCCGCTACTTCTTCAACCAGGACATGTCCACCGGCATTGGCGCCGGTAACATGAACCTTCCCCACGACAAGTACTTCCGCAACCAGAACGTTGTACTTGACTGGAACCACACCTTCACTTCAAAGCTGATCAACACAGCAGTTATGGGCTTTACCCGCATCGCGCATCATCGCGGGACTCTGGTGTCAGACGGCTGGCAGACTTTTGGCAGTATGCCGGGCACCGAAGCTACGGGCATCAACAGCGAATTTTACCTGGGAGTATCTGGCGGACCGGGCAATAGCGGAGACGGCACGTTCATCCAAAACCGTCAAACCTGGCAGTACACGGACTACCTGAGTTATGTGCACGGAAGGCACGCGATATCTTTTGGCGGCGACTTCCGCAAAGAGGCCGTGAACCGCATCGAGGATTACTTTACCGATCCAGACTTCAGCTTTAACGGACAGTACTCCGGCAACCCGCTGGCAGATCTGTTGCTGGGCCTGCCAAACTACTTCAACCTGCAGACTGAAGTAAGAAGCGACTTGCGGCACACCGCACTGGACGGGTATATCCAGGATAATTACAAGGTAAATCAGCATCTGACAATCGACGCGGGCTTCCGCTGGGAGCCGTTCCTGCCCCCGGTGGATAACCTCAACGACCAGATATGCTTTGACCCAACCTTCAAGACGCAGTCGACGTTCTATCCTACGGCGCCTCCAGGATTCACATTCCCAGGGCCGCCGTTGTCGATGAAAGCTTTTGGGCATGGCGATCAAGGCTGCTCGCGTTCCATGGTGCCAAACCGCTTGAAGAATGTGGCTCCACGTCTTGGATTGAATATCGATCCGTTCGGCAATGGCAAGACGTCGATCCGCGCAGCATACGGCATCTTCTGGGATCAGGCTCGCCTGATTGCCTGGAACCGCTACTCAACAGCGCAACCGTTTGATGAAAACCTGCAGATCTACGGTGAAGCGAGCGGATCTTATAATCCGAGCTTGACTGGAAATACAGTCTTTGCCAACTCGGGCGGCGTCGTCAACCCATTCCCGTTCATCATTCCACGGACACCGGCACAACGCCAGGCATTCAGTCCGCAATATGGCGGATATTGGCCCACCGCGGCTGAAGGTACGGTCTTGCCGCCTAACTTCAATGAGGGCTATGCCGGGCAATGGAACTTGACGGTCGATCAGGAGATCGCACGTAACTGGGTGTTATCCGCTTCCTACATTGGGAATCATGGAACCCACCTGTTCATGTCGATTGACTACAACTATGCTCCGACTTCGAGTTACAATCCCGCTCTAACCCTGAACCAGAACATTGCCAACGAACCCACACGGAGGCGGTTTGCCTTCGACGGCAACTGCGGAACAAACGGCACTACCGGAAAAGCCAATCCGTGTCTTGGTCAAACGCAGATGGAAGCCAACCTGGGGTGGTCGAACTATGACGCCTTCGATCTCACGCTCAATCACCGATTCTCGAACGGCTTCAGCCTGATGGCGTCGTATGTCTTTGGGAAATATCTGGACATCGTTTCCTACGGCGCTGAGGGCGGATTGGGTCCGCGTAATCCTACGGACTTCAGGATGAACTACGGGCCGAGCGACAGCGATGTTCGTAACCGGTTCACATCTTCCTACATTTACCAACTGCCAAGGTTGAATGCCGTGCATGGTTTTGTTTCGGCGTTGGTCAACGACTGGCAGAATCAGGGCATCCTCATTGCACAGACGGGCTCGCCCTACACAATCACCAGTTACAACGATACGGCCGCAACCGGTATTGGCGGCGACTTCGCAGACCGTGTGCCTAACGTGAGCGTCAGTCCGGCACATCGTGGCGTGAAGTCCTACTTCAATACCGCCGCATTTAGAGAGGCCGCTGATGGCACGTTCGGCAACAGTTCAAGGGGTATGCTGAATGGTCCCAGCAGGGTGAATATGGACTTCTCCCTGTTCAAAGAGTTCCCAATTCACGAGCTCGGAAAATTCCAGTTCCGGAGCGAATTCTTCAACCTCTTCAATCACCCGAACTTCGGCAACCCTGACCATGGGGTCAATGACGGAACGTTTGGACAACTTACAAGTGCCGGTGACGGACGCATCGCACAGTTCGCACTCAAGTACTTGTTCTAACTGCAATTAGACAGCAAAGCGATGCCTCGCCGATACGCGGCGAGGCATCGCCGCGTAGAAGGGGGCTTCAGGTTGCAGCTGCTTTGTTGGGTAAGTTAAGATCGTGCCGTGAAGGGAGCTACCATATGCAAGGAACGCTGCTGTGTCGAAGCCTGGTTGTAAGTGTGTCGGCGCTGCTTACAGCGTCTTGCATGCTCCTTGGACAAAGCGCTCCCTTAGACCAGGTTCAGCAGCACACCATGTCGGCGGAGCGGGCACTTCGTTCCGGTGACCTCGCCGGCGCAGAGCGCGAGTACCGCGCACTCGTCGCGATCGATCCGCAGAATGTTCAGGCATGGACGGGGCTAGGGGTCCTGCTATATGGGTCGGGTAAGGCGGAACTTGCTACCCAGGCGCTGCAGAACGCCTTGAAGATCGATCCAGCAGCCAAACGTGCTGAACTCTTCCTCGGATTGAGTAACGCAGATTTACGCAAATGCACCGAGGCAACTCCAATTCTTACGAAGTACTTTGCGAGCGAGCCGATCGGCAAGGTGCAGCGCCTTACGGGATTAGCGCTCATTGGATGCACTGCCGGCGGTACGGATCCCTTGCCAGCTCTCCAGACCGTGGAACGTTTGAAGCAACTCTATCCAGGTGACGCTGACATCCTGTACGAGTCTGCTGAACTTTACACGCGGTTATGGAATGAGAGCGCAGGCGAATTGATGGCCAAGCATCCGGATTCTTTCAGGGTGCATGAATTGGCTGGAGAGGTTTACGAAGCGAAGAACGATTACGATCAGGCCATCCGCGAGTATTCTCTGGCTCTGGAGCGAAACCCGAAACTGCCTCAAATGCACTATCGAATCGGGCAGATCTATCTGCACCAAGGATCAGAGGAGGTTGACGAGAAGGCGATGAACGAGTTCCGCCTGGAGAAAGCAATCGATCCGCAATCAGCGGTCACTGATCTTGCAATGGCGGGAATCGAAATGCATCGCCACAACCTCGATAAAGCAAAGCCGCTTTATGAAGAGGCAGCCAAGCTGGATCCAAGCTTAGCGGATGCGAGCGTAGGCATGGCCAAGATTCTTCTTGAGGAACATGAGGTGGACGCCGCTGTCCAGCAATTGCGTGCCGCGGCTGTCCAGCACCCCGACGATGCCCAGGTGCACTACGTTCTAATGCTCGCCTACCGCCAGCAGAAGAAAATGCCGGAGGCGGCAGAGGAGATGGCGATTTTTAATCGTTTGCAGGCGCAAAAGAACGAGACTTTTCAAAATAAGCTGAATGCGTTGCTGAATGGAAAACCCACAGCTGCGGAGGCATCGTCAAAGTGAGTCGTGGCAGACATCGCGCCGATTTCTCACAAAATGGATTAACGAACGTTGCGGATGGGTTGATGCCGAGCAGGCGCGAGTTTTGCCGTATGGCCGGATCGGGGCTCCTGTTGCAGGCGGGATCGCAGTTGGGCCTAGCCAGAATGGCCGCAGCATCAACGCCGAGCACGGCGCCGAGGCAGTTTGGCTTACCCCTCGGCTACACGGTGCGCGATGTGGCCACTGAGGCCGGGCTCGATTTCATACAGGTGTGTGGTGGAGATACGAGCAAGAAATACATTATTGAAACAACTGGTTCCGGGGTAGCATTTATCGACTATGACAATGATGGATGGCTTGATATCTTCCTGATAAATGGCTCAAGCCTGGAACCCTCTGTCTCTGAGAGTCAACCCATCAATAAGTTATTCCACAATAACCGCGATGGGACATTTACCGATGTAACGGCGAAGGCGGGATTGACTCGCTCGGGTTGGGGGCAAGGGGTTTGCGTCGGCGATTACGACAACGACGGTTTTGACGACATCTTTGTCACGTACTGGGGCGAAGACGTGCTGTACCACAACAATGGAGATGGCACGTTTACTGAGCTTGGCCGCAAAGCAAAAGTGGCCGGCGATCCAGCGCGATGGAGCACGGGGTGCGCTTTTCTCGATTACGACCGTGACGGGAAACTCGATCTGTTTGTCACGCACTACGTAAATTTCTCGCTGCAGAACGCCTTGGATCCAGGCACTAATCCCTACTGCATGTTTCGCGGGCTGGCGGTGAACTGCGGTCCTCGCGGCCTGATCGGAGAGACCAGCACGCTGTACCACAACAACGGAGACGGTACGTTCACCGATGTCTCAGCGCAATCAGGGATACTGAAGCAGGGAGGCTTTTACGGACTGGGAGTACTGGTCGGAGATTTCGATAATGATGGTTGGCCAGACATCTATATGGCCAGCGATACGACGGCAGCTCTGCTCTTTATGAATAATCACGATGGAACGTTCCGCGAAGAGGGCCTGCTGCGAGGTGTGGGCTTCAGTGAGAACGGTATGGCGCAGGCTGGCATGGGCGTGGCTGCGGCGGACTACGACAATGATGGCTGGCTGGATATCATCAAAACGAATTTCTCTGACGAAGGCGTAGATCTCTTCCACAACGATGGCGACGCGACATTTACAAATGTGACCGGAGCCGCGGGGATGGGAAAGGAAACACACCTTGTGTGCTGGGGATGCGGCTTCTTTGATCCGGACAACGACGGATTCGATGACCTATTGTATGTTGCCGGACACGTCTATCCAGAACTGGAACGCATTCACTCCGACACCACGTATCGGGAGCATCGAGTCCTTTACAGGAATCTAGGCAACGGAACGTTTGAAGAGGTTTCGCAATTAGCCGGCCCCGCCATCACAACGCCATCGACCGGCCGCGGCTGCGCATTTGGCGACTTTGATAACGACGGCTGCGTCGATGTCGTGATCAACAACCAGAATGCCAAACCATCGTTACTCAAGATCACGCGGCAGAATAGCAACCACTGGATCAACATCAAGCTGGTAGGCACCAAGTCCAATCGAAGTGCGATCGGGACGCGTGTGCGTTGCGTTGCCGGATCACTTTCCCAGATTGACGAAGTTCGGAGTGGGGGTAGCTACATTTCGCAGAACGATCTGCGAATCCACTTTGGCTTGGGAGAGAAGACCAGCATTGACCTGATCGAGATCCGATGGCCAAGCGGGACAGTGGATCAGATCCACAATATTACTGCCGACCAATTCATTCGCATACAAGAAGGGGGAACACTTACGACGCTGCATAAAGCCAAGTGAGTGGATTCGCATGCGAAGAGTACACAAGATACGCGCGCTTGGCAACGCTCTTTCTACCATGCGGTGGCGCCCTGCAAAACTGCTGATTGCGGTGATCTTGTTATCGCCGGCATCTCACGATTGGGCCAGGCAGAGTAGCGCAGCAGCGACGACAGACCCCGCCTCGGCTGATATTGTGAGTGGTCTCCGTCTGCTTCAGCTCAACAACTTTGCAGCAGCCAAACTCCGGTTCAGAGCGGCCATCAAGGCAAATCCAAAATCCGCCGATGCTTTCACGTGGCGAGGAATTACTGAAAACCAACTCAAACAATATAGCGAAGCTATACGGGACTTTGAGGCGGCACTGCACATCAACCCCAACGAATTACCGGCTCATTACAACCTGGCTCTAAGTCTGATTCGGATGGGGCAAGTAGATCGCGCGATTGAAGAACTGCGCCTGGTTCTAAAGGCCCAGCCGGGAGTGGTGGAACCGGAGTACAACCTTGCGATGTTGCTCGAAGAAAAGCATGCGACGGCTGAGGCCATTGAGCATCTGAAGGTTGCTTCCAAGGCGCGGCCGGATGACATTGGGATAGAGCAACATCTATTACTTGACTTGCTTGCAACAGGAAAGCAGGATGAGGCGCAGCCGATTATGGAACGCCTGCAAACATCTGCTTCTGTCGAGGCGCGACGGCAGGTGGGAGCATCTTTGCTGATAGCGGGAAACTATAAGCAGGCCGTTGTTTTGCTTGAGAGTATACGAGCGCAAGACGAATCAAGCCGCCAAGATGACATGCTTTTGGCACGCGCCTACATCGGTGCGCAAGAGGACTTCAAAGCTATCGACCTGTTGAAGCCGACCGAGACGAGCGACAGCACGGGAGAGACGGCATACTTGTTGGGCATGGCTTCTTCAGACGCGGGCGCGACTGCCGAGGCCAAGAACGCCTTCGAGCTTGCGATCAAGCGCGATCCCCGAAATGGGAGGGCGCTTTACCACTTGGGATTGCTTGAATCCAGCGTGCCTGATCAGTTGCCGGCTGCGTTAGATCATCTTCGCAAGGCGGTAGAGCTAGAGCCAGACAATTCAGCGTACGGAATTGCGTTGGGTAAGATGCTGCTTCAACATGATGATGCTCGGTCGGCCATGGCCTTGTTGCAACGTGTCCATGCTGACGGTCCTGAAGCCGGTGAGCGTGATCTTCTACTCGGTATCGCCCAAATCACTGTGATTGGTCCTGTGCAGGCGATACCTACACTGGCGCGAGCAGTGGCAGAAAGCCCACCCCTTGCTCTCTCTCATAACATGCTTGGTTTTTGTTACTTCTCACAGGGCGAGATGGCAAAAGCCGCAGCATCGTACGGAGAGGCCTCAGATCTAGATCCAGAGACTCGAATTTTCGCGCATGGAGCGGCAGTGGCTTTCGACCATTCCAACAATACAGATCGAGCGATGGTCTATGCCACGAGGGCCGCTGCGCTTCCCGGCGCAAATGGAGAAGATCACTTTTTGTTGGGCAAACTGTACGCCAAGGCCGGGCGAAAGGAGGATGCAATTCGCGAACTGAAGATAGCAATCGCACTAAATCCTGATCTCGACGAATCATATTATCTTCTGGCTCGAACCTACGCACAGACGGGTGATACGGCACAAGCAACAGAGCTGATTGCAAAGCTGAAGGATTTGAAGCGGAATCGGGAGCATGCCTATGCTGAAGCCGGAAAAAGAACAATGCCGATAACGTCCTCAACCTTGCTGCAAGGGGCACCGATGACGAGTTCGGAGACTGGCACACCATGAAGGCGCATTGAAAGGTGCCGTGTGATCCGAGGCGCTGGAGTCACCCTCTCGAATCCCCACGGAAATGATATGTCTTCACGATGGCGAGGACTTGGTGACGTGATCGTGGAAGACGCAGGAATATGTCATTTCCACTCAATCCGCGATGATTCCTCCGGGCAACTTTTGAGCGAAACCTCACGGAGCGCGCGGAGGAATTCTTTACAGAGTGCTGCCACAACAAGAATGCTTTTAACTAGCCGGGTTGTTTTTTAGTGGGAGGATCGTGTGATTTCGCGGCGCTCATTTCTTGGACAGACGGTGGCAACTGGCGTAGTGGCGGCCACAGGCGCAGCCTCGGAAGCCACAGCCACAAAAGAAGATCACATTCACGGCAGGTCGAGCTTCGTGGATTTGCTCCGCATGCCGGACTCGGTGACGGCGTTTCCCAGCCCGCACATCAGCCTGCGGCTTGATCGTGCTGGTAGTAACTTCGCGGCCAAGGACGTGGCCGTTTCGATCGATGAGGAGGCAACGGAGTTCAGTGTACGGCTGACTGCACCCGCGACTGCGGTTACACGCCTGCATCTGCGTTGGCTCGCCCGCATTGATCCAACACTAATCTGTCTTGGTGATCATTGGGAGCGTAGTTACGGAGATCTTGCATGGCGAGGTATCGTACCGGAACGGGTGATGCCGTGGTATTTCGCAACCCATGACGGGGTGCACCTTCATGCCTACGGCGTGAAGATAGGCGCTGCGGCCCTATGTTTTTGGCAGATCGATCCGGAGGGTGTTTCACTTTGGCTGGATGTCAGCAACGGCGGAGACGGCGTCTTGCTGGGGAGCCGCCAACTGAAAGTGGCCACCATCGTCACCCGTCGCGGTGCGAATGATGAGGCGCCATTGACGGCCCTGCGTACCTTCTGCCGGCAAATGTGTTCTGCGCCGCGCTTTCCCAGCGGAGTTGTCTATGGCGTCAACGACTGGTACTGCGCCTATGGCAATAACAACCAGCAAATGCTGCTGTCAATGACCGATCTTGTGGCGGAGCTCGCGCCCTCCAGCGGCCCTAGGCCCTATACGGTCGTTGACATGGGATGGAAGAATGGCTCTGCCGCTTTTCCAAGCATGGCCGACTATGTTGCGCAGGTGAAAAAGCGAGGCGTGCGTCCGGGTGTATGGGTCCGTCCGCTTGAAGCCTTGCCTGACGCCGACCCGAAGCTGTTGCTGCCTGCGAAGCGTTATGGCCAGCGAACGGAACGCTACAAAGAGCTTGCATTCGATCGCACCATCCCTGAGGCGCGCGCAATCGTAAGCGGCAAGATGAAGTCCCTGGTCGACTGGGGTTTTGAGTTGGTCAAGCACGACTTTTCAACTTATGATCTGCTTGGTCAGTGGGGTTTTGAAATGGGCGCACAGCCGGCGATGCCCGGCTGGCATTTATACGACCGCGGCCGCACCAATGCCGAAGTCATTCTCGACCTCTACAAAACATTGCGGCTCACGCTCGGGGAGAGGATTGCGATTTTAGGATGCAACACCGTCGGACACCTCGGAGCCGGTATCTTTGAACTGCAACGTACAGGCGACGACACCAGCGGAAAGATATGGGAGCGCACGCGGCGCATGGGCGTAAACACGCTCGCTTATAGACTTCCGCAGCACGGTACCTTCTTTCATCTGGATGCGGATTGCGTCAGCATCACAAAGGAAGTGCCGTGGGAGATGAACCGGCAGTGGCTTGACCTGGTAGCAAGAAGCAGAACGACGTTGTTCGTCTCTCCCGAAGAAGGGCAGGTGCACGCCGAGCAGCGTGCGGCCTTGCGCGAGGCTTTCGCCATCGTGACTTCAGCTGCTGCTCCCGCTGAGCCTGCCGATTTCTTTCACGACACTACGCCGGAACACTGGAAGTCAGATGGAGGCCTGAAGCGCTACGAGTGGTGCGGGGCCGATGGCGCATTCCCGTTTATGGTTTAGCGGTCTTTTGTTGTGGAACCCGCGAACTGGGCACCAATGTGGCGTAGAAGGTAGGTCAGGATCTGGAGTTCGAAGACAACGAGCCGCGCTCGATAGAGCCACTGAGGTTCGGGAGCTGTAGCAATGGGCATTGATGCAGATTGGACAAAGATGCATTTACTCTTTCGTGCCGTGCGATACAGCGGATTGTGGGGCGCGACGACGCTTCTCGTTACCGTGATGCAATTGCCCCTCCTTTGCCTTGCGCAGACAGCGGGTTCAGGGAAGCAGAGCGCCGGCGCAGCATGGCCGGACGCGCTCGTTCTTCATGACGGAAGCCGCGTGCGTAATGCGCGGCAATTTGACGCATTGCGCCGGCCGGAGATTCTCCATGATCTCGCGGAGAATGAATACGGCCGCACACCTGAGCGGGCATTGCCTATTGCAATGCGAGTCACTTCGATCGATGCGCACGCGCTGGGCGGTATTGCAATTCGCAAGCAAATCACAATTGCCGTCACTTCATCCGCAAACACCCGGGAACTGCATTTACTGCTCTATCTACCGGCAGGCGCGACTGGACGCGTCCCAGTATTTGTAGGGCTGAACTTCAATGGCAATCAGACGGTGAGCCCCGATCCAGGTATCTATATGAATGAGGTATGGGTCGCGGACCCGGCGCTTGCTTCAACTCCAATTTCGAGAGAACTCGCAGGACATTTTCGGCGCCGTGCGACGGAAGATTCCAGAGGATCAGACGCCGGTCAATGGCCAATCGCGCAGATTTTGAAGGCGGGATATGGATTGGCCACCATCTATGCCGGAGACATCGAACCCGACTTTGCCGCCGGCATCGGCTATGGTGTCAGGCCGCTGTTCTTCAGCGTCGGCCAAGCGTTGCCCGCAGCGGATGACTGGGGCGAGATCGGCGCTTGGGCCTGGGGCATGAGCCGTGCGGTCGACTATCTGGAGACGGACCCGGGGGTCGATGGGAACGCGATGATTGCGATCGGTCACTCGCGCTTTGGCAAAGCGGCTCTGTGGGCCGCGGCCCAAGACCAGCGATTTGCGTTGGTGATATCAAACGAATCCGGACAAGGTGGTGCGACGCTGTCACATCGTCAGGCTGGGGAGCAGATCAGTCACCTGAATATCGCGTTTCCTTACTGGTTTTGCGCAAACTATCATCACTTCACGGGACGCACGGACCAGCTTCCCGTGGATGGGCATCTGGTGCTTGCCTTGATTGCGCCGCGGCCGCTCTTTGTCGCCAGCGCACAGGCCGACCCATTCTCTGATCCCAGAGGAGAGTTTCTCTCTGCTGCGGCAGCGAGTAAGGTCTATCGTCTCTTCGGCAAAGACGGAGTGAGCGCTACGGCGAACGTTGAGGTGGGCAAGCCGCTGGGGACGGTGCTTCGTTACTACATCCGCGCCGGAAGGCACGACATTCTTCCGGAAGATTGGAGCCAGTACATCGCATTCGCTGACGAGCAGTTTGGCCGCCGGATGCACAGCAGCCGCGAGGCAAGGCAACAAGCCGATTCGAACGGCGGGAGATGAATAGAATTGGGCCGATCCCAGTCGCTTCTTCACTGGTTTTCACCGGGAAAGCGAAACAAGATGGCCCGGTGATTTGTGCATAACGAAAGGGGGCCAGAAACAATGTCGTGGCGGTTGCTTCAAGAAAGATATCTCTTCGATTTTAGGAAGATCATGTTTTCGCGATGGGCGGACCTAACCCATGAAATACATCCACCTAGAAAGAAGCCGTGCTTATGACGCATTCGGAGGGCAATTACCCTGGAACGTTCAACCGGCGGTCACTGATGAAGGGAATCGCCTCGGGAGCGGTGACAGCCGCACTACCTGCTGTGTCGCATTCAGAAAGCGCACTGCAAACTCCGGCGGCGGAGGAGCCATTTTCCACGAGGCAATGGACTGCTGTCATGCCGGGCATCTGGCGGATGCGAGCCGGTTTGCCGGAGAGCTTTACGCCTGTTTTATCCAGGTGCATTGCTCCAGCGACAAGTGCTCTTGGTTCGCTGCCGCTGGTGAGCGATGAGCCGCTGGCGGCTCCGCAGGTGACGATCGATAAACGCGGGACCACCGTGCTGTTGCCGCTGGAACCTGGCGAAAACCTGTTCGGCTTTGGTCTGCAGATGCTTTCCTTCAACCAGCGGGGCAAGAAGAAGACTTTGCGCGTGAATGCGGATCCGCGCATGGATACAGGCGAATCGCATGCGCCTGTTCCTTTCTACGTCACCACGCATGGATACGGAGTTTTTGTCGACACGGCACGGTACGCCACCTTTTGTTGTGGAACGGCGCGGCGAGTCCAGGAGCAGACAAGCGATCAGCGTATTGGTTATGCCGAGGATGCTCCGAAAATGCAGGAGAACGAGCGGGCATTCGTCACCGTTCAAGTGGATGAAGCGAAGGGATTAGACATATACCTCTTTGGCGGCCCTACGATGCTCGATGCGGTTCGCCGCTTTAATCTCTTCGCCGGCGGAGGCGTCAATCCGCCCGAATGGGGCCTTGGATTCTGGTATCGCACACAGGCAAGAGCAGACAGCGAAGAAGTCGTCCGATTTGCACGAGAGTTTCGCGAGCGGAAGATTCCCTGTGACGTGCTCGGCCTTGAGCCGGGATGGCAGTCGCACGCTTATTCCTGCAGCTTCTTGTGGGGCAAAGGCTTTCCTGATCCCGCCAGGTTTGTGAGGGAATTGACGTCACTGGATTACAAGGTCAATCTGTGGGAACACGCTTTCGTGCATCCGACGGCCCCCTTCCACGATGAGATCGCACCGCACTCGGGCGACTATCTTGTGTGGCGGGGACTGGTTCCAGACTTTCAGGACACAGAGGCGAGGCGCATCTTCGGCGAGCATCACCGCAAGACCTTTCTCGATATCGGCGTATCTGGCTTCAAGCTGGATGAATGTGATAACTCCGACTACACCGGCGGGTGGTCGTTTCCTGACTTCTCGCACTTTCCTTCCGGTCAGGACGGCGAACAGATGCATTCCGTCTTCGGCTTGCGCTACCAATACACGCTCCTCGAACAGTTCCGGGCGGCAAATCAGTCGACCTATGGACTGGTCCGTTCCAGTGGGGCGCTCGCCGCGCCGTACCCGTTCGTGCTTTATAGCGATCTCTACGATCACCGCGCATTCGTGCGTAGTCTCGTCAATGCCGGTTTCTCCGGTTTGTTGTGGTGCCCTGAGGTGCGCGATGCAAAGGGGCCGGACGATCTCATTCGCCGCTTGCAGACTGTGGTCTTTTCTCCGTTGGCAATGATCAATGGATGGTATATCGCCAATCCCCCGTGGAAGCAGCAGGACCGCAAGAAGAACAACAGCAATGAGCTGGAGCCCGGATGGGAAAAGCTGGAGGCGCGATGCCGTGAGGTATTGGAATGGCGCATGCTGCTTATCCCTTACCTGCGCTCGGCCTTTGCGCGCTACGCCACGGATGCCACACCGCCGTTCCGCGCTCTCATTCTTGAGGATCCGGGCGATCCTTCACTTGCAGACTGCGATGACCAGTTCATGGTGGGCGACAGGATGATGGTGGTGCCGCTCTTTGACGGAGAGCCTTCGCGCAAGGTCGTGCTGCCGCGCGGCAACTGGCACGACTTCTGGACAGGTGAACCAGTTGACGGTGGCCAGACAGTTAGCGTCGCCGCAAGCTACGAACGAATCCCCGTGTATGTGAAGGCCGGGTCCGTGCTGCCCATGGGTGGCGTCGCCAATTGCACCGCGGACGCTGAAACGCGCAATCTGACGGTACGCATCTTCGGCGATGGTTCACTGCCTTTCACGATTCCCGCAGAAAGGGAGCCCGAGTTGCAACTGACGTGGGGGGACGGAAAAGGCAGCATTCAGCAGGGCAAAACCGCCAGGCCCTATCGCGTCTCGGCGTGGGTCCCGGCTACGCGGACCTTCCGCTGATGGGGCCTGCACGTTTTCCGGCGCAAATCACCTGCTTGGCCAGCTAGGTCAAGTGACCGCTACGGAGCGCCTGCGCCGTATTCGCAGACTCTGCTGTATGCTTTTTTCTGTATGGGACATACACCAGCCCGTTCACGCAGCGCGAGCAGGCTCTCCCAAAAAGACCAGCACAGGGAGGAGAGGATTCGATGCGCCGAAAGCTTCCCATCATCCTGATCCGGGTGATTGTGGGCCTGGTGTTCCTGACCGAAGGCATTCTCAAGTTTGTACACCCCAACGAACTAGGCGCGGGGCGCTTTGCGCATATCGGCCTGCCTTTCTCGCACTTGCTTGCGCCATTTGTTGGCGTGGTTGAGATCGTGGCGGGCGCGGCAGTCATGCTGAATCTGTTCGCGGGCGATGCCGCTCTGCTGCTGCTGGTCGTCATCGTAACGGCGATGGTCACCACCAAGCTGCCGATCCTGTTGGGCCACTCTTTTGGGCCGTTTGCGCCCCCCAAGCTGAGCTACTACGGCTGGCTGGGCTTTCTCCACGAGGCGCGAACCGACTTGTGCATGCTTTTTGGCTCACTAGCCATTGTCCTCGACAGCGGCCTACAACTTGGGCGAAAGAGACGCTGGTATCAGGGCGGATGAGGCCGGCACGCCGTCCGCTGGAGAGCCGCTTTATCCGTCGAAGCGGTAGGCGCTGATCGCCGCGCCCATCGGCTCATCGCGGAAAATGCAAGTTCCCGGCGCTTCGCCCCCCGCTCCGGCGGCCACCAGCAGAGGAATCAGGTGCTCTTCGCGCGGATGGGCGTAGGCGGCAAAGGGCGCCTCTCGCCAGTTGGTCAGCAGAGCCTCGCGTTCGTGCGCAGGTGATTCCACGGCCTTGGTCAGCCATGCATCGAAAGCGCGGGCGCGTTCTGGGGTTTCTGGCCTCAGGTAGCTGCGCAGGTTGTGGAAGCTCATGCCGCTGGCCACGATCAGCACGCCCTCGTCGCGCAGCGAAGACAGAGCACGGCCGGCAGCCAGGTGCAGCGCCGTGTCAAACGCTCCCAGTCGTGGCCCGGCCAGCGACAGCGTCACCACTGGAATCTGCGCCTCGGGGAACGCCACCTTGAGCGGCACAAAAACGCCATGGTCAAAGCCGCGAGTGGGACTGAGCGCTGATGGCAAACTAGCCTGTTTCAACAGCCCCGCCACGTGCGCGGCAAGGTCGGGATCGCCGGGCGCCGGCCAGGTGAGCCGGTAGGTGTGTTCGGGAAAGCCCGAATAATCAAAGATCAGCTTTGGCGCGGCGGCAGCGCTGGCGGTGAACGCCGGTTCTTCCCAATGGCCGCTGATGACCACCATTGCTTTGGGCGGAGCGGGCAGCGTACCGCCCAGCCCTTCAAGGAATCGCTGGGTCGCGTTCCATGTGTCCGCTGGACCCCAGGTCCAGTCCATAAAGAAGCAGGGCCCGCCGCCATGGGGCAGAAAGATGGAAGGCTGGCGTTGCGAATTTGTGATCATCGTTTTACCTCGGGACTTTGGGCCGAAAGAACGGCTTAAGAGATATTCGTTCAAACAACTACCTTAAAGATGCTTCAACTTTCTGCGCGATTCAGATTTGGGCGCCGCTCTCCTTGCGAGGGTCTTGGCATCTAAGTAGGCGGGTTCCCCGCTGGAGGAAGAGGCATGAACGACCCCTTCTCGCTTGGGCGCTTTGTCTGCGCTCAGAACGAGGTCTATCCCCAGGTGCTGGCCGAGTTACGCGCAGGTTGCAAGCGCAGCCATTGGATATGGTTCATCTTTCCGCAGATGAGGGGGCTGGGATATAGTGCGCAGGCTGTCTACTATGGAATCAGCTCGGTGGACGAAGCCGCGGCGTATCTGCGTCATCCGCTGCTTGGCCCCCGGCTGGTGGAGTGTACGCAGCTGGTAATCCAGGTGGAAGACCGCACGATTCGCGAGATTCTTGGCGCACCCGACGACCTCAAATTCCGTTCCTCCATGACGCTGTTTGCCCGCGCCACCGAAGACGATACGATCTTCCGCACTGCCCTTGAAAAGTACTTCGGCGGTGAGCACGATCCGCTCACGCTGGTCCTGCTGCAGTGAGGCCGCGCTGGTTTACTCGATGGCGTAGACGGCGTAGACATTGGCTTCGCGGCCCACTTTGTGCGGCTCAATGGCCAGTGGTGGGGCGGCCTCGGCGTTCCCCGCCATGGCAAATGCATGGACCATCGGCCTGGGAAACGACGGAGTGGAACCCTGATTGCTGACATAAATCAGTGCGCCAAGGCGCACGCCCATGCTTTTGGCCAGCACTGCGGCATTCTCTTTGGCGCGCGCTGCGGCGCGATCCAGGGCCTGCTCCTCGAGGGCTTGCTCATCTTTCACGGTCCAGTCAATCTGGCCGCTGCTGGTGGCGCCAGCGGTCACCGCAACGTCAAGAATCTCTGCAGCGCGCTCCGGGGTGGTCCTGACAGTCCAGTGCTGCGCCAGCTTGAATTTGTGGGGCTTGGTAAAGTCCCGCTGCAGATACTGCGACTCGCTGCGGATGGCGCTCTCAGGGATCCCTGCCTGCTTGAGCGCAGAAATGATGGCATTCGAGGTGTTCGCGCCGTCTGCGTAGACTGATTTGGCGTCGCCGAGTTGGGTCTCGAAACCGATGTGCAGAATGGCGATCTCCGGCTCGACGCTAACGCTCTCATCGGCGGTCACGGTGAGGGTGCGATTGGCAGAGTCAACCTTCAACTGGGGCTGGCTGGCCTGCTGCGCGCCGAGCGGAAGAGCAGCGGCCAGCACTGCCGATGCGGCAAGAGTCCAAATCGTGGTCATGGGGAGCTCCTTTGCCAGCCTTTACGCAGAGTCTTCAGGCCGACGATGGAATCTTAGGACATTTCCCCCGGGCATCGCCTTCCATTAGCCGCTTGTCGTCGACAGGCGGAGTCTTTTTCGGGGGTGCGGCGTTACACCGCCTTTGCGTGCTTCTCGCCAAACTGCCGTAGTTTGGCCAGCGTGGCGGCGGCCTGACCGGAGTCGATGGCCTCAGCTCCGCGCGCGACACCCTCTTTGAGGTCAAAGGCCAGCCCGGAGGCCACCAGCGCAGCGGCCGCGTTCAGCAGCACAATGTCGCGCCGCGGGCCGGGAATGCCGGTGAGCACGTCATACAGCATTGCGGTATTGGTCGGCACATCGCCTCCCACAAATTGGTCCAGCGTCACGCGGGTCAGCCCAGCCATCTCCGGCGTGATGCGGGCGGCTTTCAGGGTCGGCGCCCCGCCGCCCTCTGACTCCTCAATGCGCGCCACAACCGACTCGCCGGTTGTCGTCAGCTCGTCGATTCCGTCCGTTCCATGCACCACAAAGGCCCGCCTGGCGCCCAGGGCGGCCAGCGTTCGGCCCACCAGCAGCACGCGGCTGGGCGCCAGTACGCCGATCACCTGCGCGCGGGCTCCCGCGGGGTTGGTCAGCGGCCCGCAGAGATTAAAGATGGTGCGGAAGCCGAGCGCCTTCCGCAGCGGTCCCACCGCCTTCATGGCCGGGTGATAGAGCGGCGCAAACAAGAACATGAACCCGGTCTCGCGCAGGCATTCGGCGGCCAGTTCCGGTCCCAGGGTGATGGGCACGCCCAGCGCTTCCAGCACGTCGGCCGAACCGGCACGTGACGTGACCGCACGGTTACCGTGCTTGGCCACTTTGGCCCCGGCCGCCGCCGCCACCAGCGCCGCGCCGGTTGAGATGTTGAACGTGAGCGGCCCTCCGCCGCCGGTGCCGCAGGTGTCCACCAGCGCATCGCGCTCCTCGTCGGTCAGCGGAACCGGCAGGGCGCGGGTCCGCATGGTCTCAACAAAACCGGCCAGCTCCGGTGCCTGCTCGCCGCGGGTGGCCAGCACGGCCAGCAGGGCGGCGGTTTCCACCTCCGGCACTTCGCCAGACAGAATCTCGTTGAGCGCGCGGGCGGCCTGCTCGCGAGTCATTGCCGCGCCGTCTTCGGCCAGTGGCTTCAAAAGCTCCTTCAATAAGCCCATATCTCATTATGGTAATGGTGCGGCGCGATCATACGTCTTGTTGATGAGGGGACAAACAGTGTTTGCCCGCCCTTTGGCCAGCAAGATAGTATCGGAATGTCGCTGGCACGGCCACGCAGGTCCGGGCTTATCCCTGGCCGGCGCCCGAATCCCCAACAACAGCAGACTGGGCGGTTCCAACCTACATGAAGATTCACGAGTATCAGGCGAAGGAAATCCTGGCAAAATACGGCGTTGCCGTGCCCAGGGGTGAAGTGGCCAACACGCTCGAAGAAGCATCGACGGTGGCCCGAAATCTGTTTGCCGAGGGTGCCAGCGGCGTCGTGGTCAAAGCGCAGATCCACGCCGGAGGCCGCGGTAAGGGCGGTGGCGTGAAGGTGGCCCGCACCCGCGAGGATGCCGAACTGTACGCCAAGAACATACTGGGCATGCAGTTGGTGACCCACCAGACCGGCCCGCAAGGGCAGAAGGTGCAGCGGCTGCTCATCGAGGAGACCGCCAACATCGACCGCGAGCTTTATCTGGGCATTGTGCTCGACCGCGCCTCCGGCAAGCTGGTCTTTATGGCCTCGCAGGCCGGCGGCATGGAGATTGAGGAAGTGGCCGCCAAAACACCCGAGGCCATCTTCAAAGAGACTATCGATCCGGCCGTGGGCTTTGGCGCCTGGCAGGCTCGCAAGCTGGCTTTTGCGCTAGGCCTCAAGCCCGCGCAGATCAACCATGCGGTCGCCTTCTTCCAGAGCCTCTACAAGGCATTCATTGAAACGGACGCTTCGCTCCTGGAGATCAATCCCTTCATCACCACCAAGGACGACAAGCTCTTCGCGCTCGACGCCAAGATCAACTTCGACGACAACGCGCTGTTCCGACATCCCGCCATCAAGGCGCTGCGCGATACGGCAGAAGAAGACCCGCTCGAGGTCGAGGCCAGCAAGTACGCGCTTAACTACATCAAGCTTGACGGCTCCATCGCCTGCATGGTCAACGGTGCAGGCCTGGCCATGGCTACGATGGACATCATTCAGTACGCCGGCGGCAGCCCTGCGAATTTTCTTGACGTGGGCGGCGGCGCGACCCAGGAGCAGATCGAGCACGCCTTTGAAATCCTGCTCTCCGACTCGCACGTCAAGGCCATCTTCATCAACATCTTCGGCGGCATTCTGCGCGTTGACCGGCTGGCCACGGGCGTGGTCGCCGCGGCGCGCAACCTCAATGTCAAAGTGCCCATCGTGCTGCGGCTCGAGGGCACCAACGTCGAGGAGGGCCGGCAGATTCTCAAGGAGTCTGGCTTGAACTTCCAGGTAGGCGCAACGATGAAAGATGCGGCAGCGCTCGTGGTGGCCGCGGCGGCAGGAGTGAGGGCATAAGATGGCGGTACTCGTAACGAAACAAACGCGACTCATCGTCCAGGGACTAACCGGCAAAGAGGGCACATTCCACGCCAAAGGCTGCGCGGAATATGGCACGAATGTTGTGGGCGGCGTAACGCCCGGTAAAGGGGGCAGCTCCCACGAAGGTTGGCCGGTGTTCAATACCGTCACAGATGCGGTGCAGAAGACCGGCGCCAATGCGACGATGATTTTTGTGCCGCCGCCGTTTGCTGCCGATGCCATTCTCGAGGCTGAAGACGCGGGCATTCCGTTGATCGTCTGCATCACCGAGGGCATTCCCACTCTGGACATGATCAAGGTGTGGGCCAAGCTCAAGACCTCCAAGTCGCGGCTCATCGGGCCCAACTGCCCCGGCGTCATCTCGCCCGGCAAGGCCAAAATCGGCATCATGCCCGGCCGCATCCACAAGGAAGGCTCAGTTGGCATCGTCTCGCGCTCAGGCACGTTGACCTATGAGGCCGTGCACCAGCTCACCCAGCGCGGCATCGGCCAATCGACGGCCATAGGAATTGGCGGCGACCCGATCATCGGCACCACGCACATCGACGCGCTGCGCCTGCTCAACGACGATCCCCAGACCGAGGCTATTATCATGATCGGCGAGATTGGCGGTTCCGCTGAAGAGGCCGCGGCAGAGTTCGTCAAGCAGCATGTGAAGAAGCCCGTGGTGGGCTTCATCGCCGGACAAACCGCGCCTCCGGGCCGCCGCATGGGCCATGCTGGAGCCATCATCTCTGGCGGGCAGGGCACAGCGGCCGACAAGATGAAAGCCATGACAGCGGCTGGCATCCACGTCGTCGTCTCCCCGGCGGAAATCGGCGAGACGCTTGCCAGGGTCATCGGCAAAGCATAACTGCTGGCGGCAAGGAACAAATCAAAAGACCCACCGATGCGGTGGGTCTTTTGATTTGCCGGGAACTCTCAGCGTCCGTCTGGATGACGTACCCGAAAAGTTCAGGAATCCGCTGTAACTCCGTTGGGATTCTTAAGGCTTTCGGCACGAAATACGACTCGTCCGCGCGCATCAAAACCTCACGATCAAGAAACGGCCTTTTACCTTCGTACTTGGCGGCCCAAAGAACCTGATTCACAAGATCCCGGGGATAGCACGCCCGCAGCTCCTGATTCAGCGTATCGCGTATCATAATGATCAGATCCTTGAGGGTCTCAGAGTCAACCTTGAGATCATGTGCGGCGGCAACGCGGTTGAAAATCTCGCAGAACTGTTCGTCTGAGAGTGCACCGAGTCGGACTTTTGTCTGGATTCTTCGCAAAAAAGCAGGGTCTAGCATCTTGGCCGGGTCCAAATTGGACGCAAACACGACCAGCATCTCAAATGGAATCTCAATTTTCTTTCCGCCCGCCATG
>VFSW01002555.1_pt1 | contig 27546 bp, 21 predicted proteins | sample 5358111 | NCBI WGS metagenome assembly VFSW01 (sample SAMN11554181, study PRJNA540505) | mine drainage metagenome | isolation source: sediment from site ElyBrook_90M | place: USA: Ely Copper Mine, Vershire, VT | collected 2017 | reverse complement strand
GCTAAAAGGCCAGGTTCTCAGCGCGCTCGGTTCCGAAGCGGGGCGTTTCACCGGGTCTTCGCGGAAGGTGGTAAACCGCTCGCGCCACTCAGTGGCCGGTGTGGTAAGGGTGCCCAGTCAGAATTGTACATGCCCGGTAGATCTGTTCTGCCAGCACGAGGCGCGCGAGCGCGTGCGCGATGGTCATGGATCCCAAGGAAAGGAGCAACTGGGCGCGCTTTCGGGCGACGTCAGACCAGCCGTTGGCGGGACCGACAGCAAAAACGATCTGTTGCGCTCCGCTATCTCGCCTCTCCCCGAGCCAGGATGCGAAGGCCTCGGAGGTCATCTGGCGGCCGCGGCTGTCCAGAGGGACAAAGATTGCCGGCGTCCTGCCGGGCAGGCGGTCCAGCCATACCAACAGGTCCTGTTCGGAGCGATATGCCGCAGCTTCGCAACGGCTGAAGATCGAGATGCGCTTCAGATAAGTCTGGGTCAACCCTTCAAGTACATCCCGTGCCGGGGGCCGGGGACCAATGTGGGCTATGGTCAAGACCATGACGCCAGCATAATGCATTCAACGGAAGGGCTCGCGGACTCCCCAAAAATAGGAGATCCCCTCCATTTTGTGTAGGCCGAATTAAATTTATCCATATTTTCATATCGTCAAATCATCGAATTCGATGAGGATTTCCTTCTAACCCGTTTATCTACAGTAACATGAATGGATAGCTAAGCTCTGTTTAGAATGGCAAGCCTCATGCATAGACAGGTTGGGTGGTTGTGCCTTGAATTTCTCCCGGATCGTAGCACACGATCCTCAAAGGTATCGATCCTTATCAATTTTTACTCTTCGTGTTCATAGTCTTCTGGACGGTTAGTCATCTTGCATCTCAGGCGCTTCCCCCAAGAAGGGACGCTGAAGTAAAGTACACGGAACAAGTTGCTCCCTAACGGGAGATCTGTTCCCACAGATCTTGGAGGAGTTGTATGCGAATTGTTCGGTTGCAATGCGTGACCATGGTGATTGCCTTGGTGCTCGCTTTGGGCTTTAGTATGCAGGTGCTGCAACAGCCGGCATACGGTCAGGAAACGACAGGCGGCATGCAGGGAACGGTGAAAGATCCGTCGGGCGCAGTCGTCTCAGGCGCCACTGTAACCTTGACGGCTCCTACACTGGTGGGATCCAAGGTCACGGAGACAGATGCAGCGGGCTATTACCGTTTCGCCAATCTGCCCCCCGGAACCTACACGATGTTTGTGAAGGCCACCGGTTTTGACACGCTCAAGCGCGAAGGCTTGACACTGGAAGTCGGTCACCTTCCAACCGTCAACTTGCAACTGAATGTGGGTACGGTGAACACGGTGGTCGAGGTCAAGACCGAAGGTCCGATGATCGACGAGACCACGACGACCACGCTGACCAATATTCCCGAAGAAGTTCTGCAAAACGTCCCCCACGGCACTTCGTTCCAATCCGTCATTCAGTTTGCTCCCGCGGCGCGCAACGAGCCCTTGCAGGGCAGCAATATGCTCAGCAACGGCAGCGGCTCCACCTCTCCCGGCAACGGCAGCAACGGTGGCGCATTCGGCTTCTCTATCGGCGGTGGCGCCGACTCGGAGAACTCTTACCTCGTGGAAGGGCAGGAGACGGCCAACATCATCGGCGGCTATTCGCATACCAACGTTCCCATGGACTTCATCCAGGAAGTGCAGATGAAGACCTCCGGTGTTGACGCCGAGTACGGCGGCGCACTGGGAGGCGTGGTGAATGTGATCATGGACAAAGGCACCAAGGCATGGCACGGCTCCTTGTTTACGGCCTTCCAGGATGGGGCCATGAACGGATCGCCAACGGCCACGTCACGCTACGATCCAAGCTCCAGCAGCACCCCCACGTCCTGGGGAGAGATCGATCCGAACTATCAGAACTACCAGCCTATCCGGCCCCACACCAGCGATTTTTGGCCAGGGTTCACCATCGGCGGTCCCCTGGTGGGACTGATGCCCAAGGCAATTGCCGATCACGCCTATGATCGCCTGGCTGACCGCATGTTCCTGTTTGCGGCATTCAACCCGGAGTACAACGCTTACGAAGAATTTCTCAACTACGGTCCGAACGGCGGAGTCATTCCGTTCAGCCAGAACACCCATACCGACTATGCTTATTCTCGCCTCGACGCGGAAGTGACGCAAAAGATTCGTGTTTTCGGGTCCTGGCTGTATCAGACGCAGCGTCAGGCCGGCGAATCGCTGCCGGTTTCGGACTCGGTGCAAGGCTATTACAACGTCGTCACCGGGTGTACGGGCAGGGGCAGTACATTGAACTGCGGCAGCAACTTCATCGCCCCGTCGACGTTCGCTCACACTCTGGGTTACTCGGCCCCGAATCTCACGTTGAACACCGGCGCGGACATTACCCTGACCAACAGCCTCGTGGCCACCTCGCGCTTCGGGTATTACTTCGAGAACTACCATGACTTCGGGTATCCGACCACCGGCGTCATCGATGTCTTCCAGGACAACGGCGCAGGTGGCACGGACACCAATGGGGCGCCACTGCCAGCCACTCTCGCCCAGAGCACCGGGTATCAGAGCCAGGCGCTGGACCAAAACTTCACGCACGTCAATGCCAACAAGGCCATCCAGTTCGATCAGGACATCGCCTTTTTCCACTCCGGCAAGGGCGGCACGCACAACCTGAAGTTCGGCTACCAGTTGCACCGCAACTCCAACTTCATCTTCCAGAGCTACAACGCGCCGCTGGTGAACGTATATCCCGGAACGACGAACCCCTATCTCCCGCAAGGGCCGACCGGCCAGGCAAACTGCGCCACGGCCGAAGCTGGGTACATGGCGGCTGAGCCACCGAGCGCGTGGGTCAAGGGCAAGCCAGTCAATTATGGCTGCATGGGCCAATACGGCACCATCAACGTGAACGACTTTGGCAGCGGCGGCAAGGCGACCGGCTTTAACCACGGCTTCTACGCGCAGGATGCATGGACGATCGGCAAGGGAATCACGATCAACGCCGGCTTCCGCATTGAGCGCGAGTATCTGCCGGCCGAGAACCAGCCCAGCAACGCAAAAATCACCCAACCCATCAACTTCGGCTGGGGAGACAAGCTCGCTCCCCGTATTGGCGCGGCATGGGATGTCTTCAAAAACGGCAAGATGAAGGTGTTCGGCGGCTTTGGCGAGTACTACGACCAGATGAAGCTGAACGTGGCCATCAGCTCGTACGGCGGTCAATACTGGCAAGAGTGCTGGTACGCTCTGAATACCCCCAACATCGCGAGTATTCTGCCGATCCTCAACTCCAGCAACCGGTACTGCGTAGGCCCGGACGCCACCAGCCAGGCAAATTTCGGCGGAAATCCTCCGGCCGGGATCTCGTTCCTGGAGAATCAGAACCTTCGCGCTTTCCCAACCACCTGCCCCACTTGCAGTCCCACGGCGGAAGGCACCGCACCTGGCCTGAAGCCCTACGCGCAGCACGACTCCAGCTTTGGCGTGGACTACCAGCTTGGACAGAACCTCGCCTTTGAGGCTCGATGGGATCGCAGGCGACTCGATCACGTCATCGAAGATTCGGCCATTTTCAACCCAGCCGTCGGCGAAACGTTCGTTATCGTGAACCCCGGCCAGGGCGTCAACGCCACCTTTAACGGCTTCTACAACTTCCTGTACGGTAATGCGCCGGATTGCTCTACGGGCTGCCCGCCCCAAAAGGTCATCCCGGCCGCTCGCAGCTATGATGGACTCGAGCTCCGCTTGATGAAGGAGGTTAGCCATAGCTGGATGGGGATGTTCTCCTACACCTATAGCAACCTGCGCGGTAACTACACAGGCCTGACCAGCTCGGACGTGGCGGACGGTGGCGGCGGTCGTAACTCACCGAACAACAGCCGTTCCTTTGACGAGCCGTTCTTCTCCTGGAATGCGTTTGGCGGTTCTTCCAGCGGCAAGCTGCCCACGGATCGGCCGAATGCGCTCAAGGGATATATCTACTACGATCTGCCCTGGCTGAAGAAACTCACCACCGATTTCGGCGTCTTCCAGTCGGCTTACAGCGGCACGCCGCTCACCAGCTATCTGGATGCAGGATTCGCGTTTCCGGGCGGCTTCCCCACCGACATTGTCGATCGCGGAAAGTGGATCGATATCCACCAGGATCCGAGCACCGGTCAGATCACGGCGAGCGCGCCTTACGTGAAGCGCACTTCGTGGTATACCGACACGGACTTCAACGTGAAGCAGAGCGTCAAGCTCGGTGAGTCAAAGGCCATGGCGTTCGATGCCACCTTTACCAACATCCTGAACCAGCACGCGGTGGTTTCGAGGGGCCAGCAGATCGACTCCAACTCTGCAACGAACTTCATTGCCCCCAATGGACACACCCTCTTCGACGGCCCAGCGTATTATGCGGCGGCGATGACACCCTATAACTATCTGGCCGAGATGAACGCCGCTGCCAGCAACGGCACAGGCGGACCTGTCACGGTGAACTCGCAGTACAACCAGCCCTACCTTTACCAGCTCGCGCGCAACATTCGCCTGGGCTTCCACTTCACTTTCTAAGCCGACTGAACCCATCAAACCGAAGGGGACCTGAGCGATCAGGTCCCCTTCGTCTTTGCGTTTAGAAATGGTTCGGAATGCCTATCGGCAGCTTTGCAATGGCGATCGATGCGGAGCATCAACCGAACCAGCATTCAGCTCATCTGGAGGAAGTCTTCTTCTTCGCCACGGCCTTTTTCGCAGGGGACTTGCCCTTTGCGATGGCCGCGGTCGACTTCGAAGCCGCTGCTTTCCTGACCGGCGTTCTCTTTGCAGGAGCCTTCTTCGCCGCAGTCTTGACTGCTTTCCTGGCGGTTTTCGGTTTGGCCGCCGGTTTGGATTTGGAGGCAGCAGGTTTGGCTGCCGGAGCCTTGGGCTTAGCGTTCGCTTTGCTGCGCGCAGCACGCGTCTTCTCTACCAAGGCAGCCTTCAATTCTTCGTCGAACTCGGTCGGAGTGATGGGCCGCGCGGATTTACGGAGGCGCTCGATGTCGTAAAAGGCCCGGCGTTCCGCAAGAAACACATGAACCACAAAATCGACGTAATCGAGCAGGATCCAGTCGCCCTGGCGCCGCCCTTCGACGGAGTTGGGATAGACCCCGAACTCCTTCTTCAGGCGGTACTCGATCTCATCGGCGATGGCGATGGCCTGACGATCATTTGTGGCTGAGGTAACGAGAAAGAAGTCGGACAGACCCGAGTCGATGGGGTCGAGTTCGAGGATGCGAGTGTCTTCGCCCTTCTTGTCTTCACAGGCTGCCGCGGCGGCCTGAACGAGTATGCGGGTGTGCTGGTGCGCCTGGTTCGTGGGCATTCGGTCGAATTGCTCTCCGTGGTTCATCGTAGTCTTTCGCTGGAGGGCTGGGCAAGCCGGAGCCTAGCGATAGAGGCCGTGCGACCGGATGTACGCGGCTACCGCCGGGGGCAAAAGCTCCTGCCCCGGGGGTTGGGCATCCGAATCTCCACGAACCTGCTCTCGAATCCTGGATGCACTGATCTCCACGTGCAATCCGGGCAAAACATGCAGTTGAGCCGTCTCTCCCGCCGCATTGCGCAGCAGATAGGAGCGCACTTCGATGCCGGTTTCGTGTCCCTTCCCGGTCTCCCGTCCATTCGGCATCGGTTCAAGCGTGATTCCACTCGGCAGGGCTTTGACCAGATCGTCATGGCTCAGGCCGGGACGTGAAGCCACGATCAACGACGCTGCGAAGGGAATCCCGGCCCCCCCATGCCACTTGCGAAGCCCCACAAAGGAGTCGGCTCCCATGAGGCAAAACAGCATTGCGCCGGAGGGAAGCTCGCTACGCAGCCTGTGCAAAGTGTTCAGCGTATAGTTTGGCTTTCCTTCGGAGGCCGGCGCATCGGCGAGCGAAATTGAGAAGCCCGGTTCGCCGGCGATCGCCAACTTTGTCATCGCCAGGCGATCGAGGAAGGGAGCCGTCGATCCATGCGGTTTCAGCGGTTGCGCGCCCACCGGAGCTAAGAGGACGAGATCGAGGCCGAGCCCTGCGCGAGCCGCCTGCGCAACGGCCAGATGGCCAAGGTGGGGAGGATCAAAGCTTCCCCCGAAAAACGCAACGCGACCGCCCTCCCTCAATTTTGGAACCATGGACTCATGGTAATGCTTTAGGATCAGACACAAGACTATGCGATACCTGATTGCTTTATTGGCACTGGCCGGGGTCGTGGTTTCCGCAATGGCCCTGCATGTTCACTATTCCACCGGAACTGAGCCTTGCTCGATCAATGAGCGGTGGGACTGCGGCATTGTGAATCACAGCCCCTTCGCCGAGGTCGATCACATTCCCGTCGCGGTGATCGGCATTGCCGGCTACCTGGTGCTAGGAGGACTGGCCTTTGCGAGGCTGCACTTCATGGTACTTCTTTGCGCTTTCGTGGGGTTGGATTTTGCCCTCTATCTGACCTTCATCGAAAAGTATGTGCTGCAGGTTTGGTGCCTCTATTGCGTCACCTCGCAGGGCATCATCGCGCTGATTTCACTGCTCAGCCTGGGCTGGTTTGCCTGGGAGTACCTGCGTTTGAGGCGCTCCAGCCGCTTCGCCTGAGATCTTTGCCGGATGACCGCTTCGACCCCCGAGCAGCCAGCCGAGCTGTGTCCGCTGATAAAATTGAACTGACCCGATGCTGAAAAAGAGTTATGCGCGTTGGATGTACCGGTGGGAGACGCGGCTGACCACGCGCGACGAAAATCGTGTTGTGCGGCCGCTGGAGTGGGGTTTCGAATGGATCGCGCCGTTTCTTGAGGCCCACAATCTGGGTGAGGCGGAGTTGCGCCACGCCGATTCCCTCGACGATGCGGCTGCTGAAGCTGCGATGAAAAGCATCAATCAGATTCTGATTCAGCACAGCCATGAGTTCTTCGGCTATCAGCGGCCAACGGACTTCCGGCTGGAGGAGCGCCACCCGCAGCTCTTTCCCACCAATGTGCGCCCCGAAACCCTGGCCAAGGAGGCTGCTCTCCTCCAGCAGGCGCAGGATGGCCGAATACCCCGCGCGCAGTTTCTGCGCTTTACCTCGCCTGAGCGGACGCCCTACCCCGAAAACGACCTGGTGAACGCCCGCTGGTATCCTGCGGCCCCACACAAGGATCCCAGCCGGCCGAAGCAGGCTATCGTTGTGTTGCCGCAGTGGAACGCCGACGCCTTCAGCCATAACGCGCTGTGCACCATCTTCAACCGCATGGGCATCTCGGCCTTGCGGCTCTCGAAGCCCTACCACGATATTCGCCGGCCCACCGAGCTTGAGCGCTCCGATTATGCCGTTAGCGCCAATATCGGCCGCACACTCTCGGCTTGCCGGCAGGCAGTAGTCGACATTCGCTGTTGCATCGATTGGCTTGAGGAGCAGGGCTATGAGCAGTTCGGCGTGCTCGGAACCAGCCTGGGCTCCTGCTATGCATTCCTGGCCAGCGCGCACGATCCGCGCATTCGCGTGAACGCCTTCAACCACGCATCAACGTCTTTTGGCGACGTGGTGTGGGCGGGGCAGAGCACACGCCATATCCGCCAGGCACTCGAGGAGGCGGGTCTGTCGCAGGAGCGTATCCGCGCCCTTTGGGCGGCGGTGAGTCCATGCAGCTTCTACGCCAAATTTTCCAGTCCAGAGGCGGCAGGACCCGACAAGAAGGTCCTGCTGGTCTATGCCGACTACGACCTGACCTTTCCCAAGGAGTACTCGCTGCAGGTGGTCGATGCCTTCCGCCGCCACGGCGTGGACTTTGAGCCGCGTGTGCTGCCCTGCGGCCACTACACCACCGGCGAAACGCCCTACAAGTTCATCGACGGCTGGTACATGGGCTCGTTCGTCTATCGCGCGTTCAAGGCCCTTCGCGAGGAGAGGGGCGCCGGAGGTCGTGTACTGGCTCCGCGGGCCAGCGAAGCGGCCGAGGAAGCCCTCACTCGCTAGCGAATCCCGGCGAGGTTGAGCCGCAGCAGTTTCACCGGATCAAGATAAGCGCCCTCCCAGCGGACGGCCCAGTGCAGGTGTGGGCCGGTCACGCGGCCGGTGGCGCCGCTCAGGCCCAGTTGTTCGCCGGTCGTCACATGCTGACCCTCATGCACGTCGATACGGCTGAAGTGCATCGAAAGCGTATACAGACCCTGGCCATGATCGATGATGACGCAATTCCCCTCGTAGTAGAGCGGCCGCGCCAGCACCACCACGCCACTGTTGCCGGCACGGACCGGAGTGCCCGTTGCGGCGCGGAAGTCCGCTCCCTTGTGGATGCTGGCAAGCTTCCCGTTGAACATGCGCCGGGTGCCAAAGCTGTCAGTGGGCTGGGCTGCCACGGGCGCGTGAAAGCTGTTTTGCCACAGGGGTTCCGCAGAGGACGAGGCGAAGACCTTTGCTTTGAGCTGAACTTCGGCTTGAATCTCCTTGAGCGCTTCGGGCCCCGGTTCGACAAACCTGGGTGCCACACTGAGTGAGCCAGTGCGGTAATGTGCTGCATGAATCTCAACGGTGCGGCTCAGGTCGCGTGTGCCGCTCGCTGAGTGGATGGCGATCGCCAGGGTTGAAGGCCCCACAGGCGACTCGACATCCGCGCCCGCCAACGCAAACCAGGCGTGCCCATCGCGCGCGCGAAAGAACTCCAGCTTGTGGCCCATCCATTCGCCGTCAACGCGGTCGGCATTGACAGCCTCCACACGAATCAACTCCGGCGAACCGGCCTCAACCACTGCCGGCTTGATGACAATTTCCGATGCAGGCGAGGTCGGCAGCAACGCGAGGGCTGAGATCCGTGCGAGAGCAAAAAAGAGCCAGAACAGCGCAACACGTGAGCCCTTCATAACTTCAGCATACTGATCGATGCCTGGGTCCGCGAAAGGCAATGTCAGTGGATCCTTTAAGGCCTTCACATTGCGATCCAACTTTCCTTGCAACCCGGCCCTTTCGAAATCTCTTGTAACCAATGCTGCGTGGTGGTTGTCTTACTTACGTATGTCTTCCCCGGGTTTCATCTTTGCCAGCGGTCAGCGGTTCATCCTGATCCCTGCGGTTGTCCTCGCCAGCTTGTCTGTTGCAGCGTTTGCCCAGTCAACCGAGGCTGCGAAGCCCACTCAGCGACAGCCCGTGCTGGTCGAATTGTTTACATCGGAGGGATGCTCCGACTGCCCTCCTGCCGACGCCCTGCTGGCGCGTCTGGATGCGACCCAGTTCCTTCCCGAAGCGCATGCCATCGTTCTGAGCGAACACGTCACGTATTGGAATCATCTGGGCTGGCGCGATCCGTTCTCCTTTGACCAGATGGACGAGCGGCAGCAGCAATATACGGCTCGCTTTGCGCAGAGTTCGCCATACACGCCGCAGATGGTGGTGGATGGCACTGTGCAATTTGTCGGCAGCGATGTGGCTGCGCTCACTCGGGCCGTAACGAGTGCGACCGCGGCGCCCAAAGTGCAATTCGACATCGAAGACGCGCACTGGGAGGGGAGAGACGTGCGCTTCTCTTTACGCGGCGGCCCGACGACACGCACAACGCTTGTTGCAGCCCTGGCCGAAGACGCCACGCGCTCCGAGGTAGGCCGCGGTGAGAACGCCGGCCGTACGTTGCACCATGTGGCGGTTGTTCGAGTTATGAAAGAGTTCGATTCGAAGGGCTCGCCTGGAGTCTCTCTTCGCCTCTCCGGGGCGAACCTGTCCCATGGCCATTCAGATAGCCCCATCAGGTTGGTGGCATTCCTGGCCGACCGGAAAACGCGACACGTTTTGGCCGTCGCGGAGCAGACCCTGAATCGTTGAGCTGGCGGGCTGCCTTTACTAAGTCTTTTCGTTGCAGCCTCGCAAATCCGCGGAGAGCATTCTGGCCGACGATGCTTCTACCTGCCCGGCAATGGCGCTAAAATTCTCTTATGACCGATCGCATGTCCCTGTCCCTCGCCCAGGCCGATCCCGAAGTTGCCACCGCTCTCGATCACGAGACTCTCCGCCAGCACGAGGGGCTGGAGATGATCGCCAGCGAAAATTTCGCTTCTGAAGCAGTTCTTGAAGCGGCCGGCTCCATCTTTACCAACAAGTATGCCGAGGGTTACCCGGGCCGCCGGTACTATGGCGGCTGCGAGTTCACCGACGTGGTGGAGAACCTGGCGCGCGATCGGGCAAAGGAAATCTTTGGAGCCGAACACGCCAACGTGCAGCCCCACTCCGGCTCGCAGGCCAATGCTTCGGCCTACGCCGCGGTCATAAAGGCGGGGGATACGATCCTGGGCCTCGACCTGGCGCACGGCGGACACCTGACCCATGGGCACAAGTTGAGCTTCAGCGGCAAGCTCTACCGACCCATGTTTTACCAGGTCCGGCGCGACACCGAGGTCATCGACTACGACGAGTTGGAGTCCATCGCCGAACGGGAAAAGCCAAAGATGATCATTGGGGGCGGCAGCGCCTACCCGCGGTTGTGGGACTTTGCGCGGATGCGCCAGATCGCCGACAAGGTTGGCGCGGTGTATGTGTTTGACATGGCGCACATCGCCGGACTCGTAGCGGGCGGCGTTCATCCCTCGCCGGTGCCCCATGCGCACATCACGACCACTACAACGCATAAGACCCTACGCGGACCGCGCTCTGGCCTGATTCTATGCGGCAAAGATCTGGCGGCGGCCGTGGACAGGGCCGTATTTCCGGGGCAACAGGGTGGGCCGCTGGTTCACATCATCGCCGCCAAAGCCGTGGCCTTTGGCGAGGCGCTGCGACCGGAGTTCCGCACGTACGCCGCGCAGACTGTGGCCAACGCGAAAGCGCTAGCGGCCAGCATGCAGGAAGGCGGCTATCGCCTCGTCTCAGGCGGAACAGACAATCACCTGATCCTGGTGGATGTCTTCGAGAAGGGGATTCTCGGCTCCGAGGCTGAACTGGCGCTGGGCAAGGCCGGCATCACAGTCAACAAGAATGCTATTCCGTACGACACCAATCCTCCGCTGAAGCCGTCGGGTATCCGAATTGGCACCCCGGCGTTGACCACGCGCGGCATGAAGGAAGCCGAGATGCGGCAGATAGCGGCGTGGATCACCAAGGCGTTGGAGCTTCGCAACGACGATGCGGCGCTGGAACGTATTCGCGGCGAAGTTGCCGAGATGGCCAACCAATTTCCTTTGTATGCGTGGCGTCGCACACCTGCGGCTGTAGGCGCATAAGTCACTAACAACGTGAAAGGATTGAGAGCTATAACTACAAAGATATCTGCATGGCGGGGGATCTTTACTTCTCGCCACTTTCTCCTGTACTGCGCGTTTGCATCTAACAAGTAGGTGACAAGATGCCGCTTGGTTATTGCAGCGACGCATGTTGCATGAACTTAAGGGTATCCAGGAGGAAGAATGCGCTCAGCGCACATGGTACTCACAGCATTGCTGGTTGTCTCCTTGCCGGCATTCGCGCAGCAGGATCGGCAAGATAAACAAGGGGACCGGGGAGACCAGCGCCAGGCTCCCCGCTATGCGCACCAGGTTCCGCAGCGCGGTCCGTCTCCATACCGCGGAAACCCGCATCAGTACCAGGGAAATCCCCGCCAGGATCAGGGAAATCTTCAGCAGGGCGACAACCGGGGCAACTACCAGGGCGACCGCGGGCGCAACTACAGCGACCGGCCCGGCCACCCGAATGCGCCGCATGTCGACAACGGAAGAAATTGGATTGGTCACGATACCGGTCGCGGCGACGAACACTATCGTATGGATCATCCATGGGAGCATGGCCGCTTTGAGGGCGGATTCGGACCCGAGCATCGCTGGAGACTGGATGGCGGTGGTCCTGGCCGTTTCGGGTTCAATGGTTTCTATTTCGGCGTCGCACCCTACGACGATCCGTATGTTGGCGACTGGATGTGGGACTCGGACGATATCGTAATCTATCCCGATCCGGATCATGATGGATGGTACTTGGCCTATAACACGCGGCTCGGTACCTACGCGCACGTGCAATATCTGGGCCAGTAGTAAGTCAACGCGTTCTCGAGAGATGCTATGACAAAAAGGGGGCAGGCCATTTGGCTTGCCCCCTTTTTGTCCCATGGAGCGCAATCGAAGAGGTTGAGGAATTGTACAGTCCGGCCGGCGAAACGATAAGATAGCCAGTCCGCACGGGAATGCAATGCATCTGCATTGAAATGTCATGATGGCTCCCGGAACTTAGCTGGTTGAAGAAGGATCGTGATGAAGCACTTATCTGCCCGCCTGTCTTTTTACGCAATCACGTTGGCCGCGGTCGCATTCGTTGCGGCAATACCGGTTGCCTCTGCCGCCGCTGCAGGAAACACGCCCATCGTACTCACGGGAGCTGACCGGCGTCCCGCGCAGTCGCTCGATGGTGAGTGGGCCTCTATCGTCGATCCCTACTTCTCCGGTCTCTTCAGCTTTCATCATGAGGAGAAGGCCAACGGCTGGTTCCTCAATCAAAAAGCCAAACCAGGCGACCCATTTCCTACGGAGTACGACTTCAGCAAGGCGCCAAAGCTGAAGGTGCCCGGCGACTGGAACACGCAACGCGAGTCACTGCTCTTCTATGAAGGCCCCATCTGGTACGAGCGTGACTTCACTTATGAGCCAAAAGAACACACGCGAACCTTTCTGCATATTGGGGCGGCTAATTATCGAGGCTGGTTCTGGGTCAACGGACAAAAGGTGTGCGAACACGAGGGTGGTTACACGTCGTTTAACTGCGATGTCACAGCAGTTTTGCACGCCGGCGGCAACTTTGTTGTAGCGGCGGTGGATAACACGCGCCACGAAGACAATGTGCCGACCCTTGAGACGGATTGGTGGAATTATGGCGGACTTACGCGCGAAGTCTCGCTCATCACTGTCCCTGATACCTTCATCGATCAATACGACCTGCATCTCAGCCGCACGGAGAATGAGGTCATCGACGGCTGGGTGCACGTCATGGGCGGGCAGGCGAATGCAAGCGTTGACGTGGAACTCCCCGAACTGCATGCGAAGACGTCATCCCGGACGGATGATACGGGCCGCGCCGCGGTCCACTTTAATGTGCATGGCCTGGAGCGGTGGTCCCCTGAGACCCCAAAGCTCTACAAGGTCGCGCTACGCACCGGTGACGACTCTGTTGACGAACTCATGGGCTTTCGCACCATCGAGACGCGCGGTACCGAGATTCTGCTGAACGGCAAGCCTATCTTTCTGCGCGGCGTTGCGATTCATGCAGAGGCGCCTTACCGAACGGGCCGCGCCTACTCTAACAAGGATGCGGAAACACTGCTTGGTTGGGCCAAGGAGCTTGGTTGTAACTATGTCCGCCTGGCGCACTATCCTCACAGCGAGATAATGCTGCGCGCGGCCGATCGCATGGGCCTTCTGGTGTGGTCAGAGAATCCCGTGTACTGGGCCCTGCAGTTCGATAATCCGAAGGTGCTGGCCAAGGCGGAGCAGCAGTTAGACGAGGAGATTGGCACATCACGCAATCATGCGGCCATCATTCTCTGGTCAATGGCTAATGAAACGCCCAACACTGCCGCGCGCACGCAGTTCATTGAGACGCTTGCCAGCCGCGCCCGCGCGCTCGACTCATCGCGGTTGATCACGGCCGCGCTTCTGGTGCGCGCCGAAGGCCACACCAAGATTGTCGATGATCCTCTGGGCAAGGCGCTTGATGTGATCGGCATCAATGAATATATCGGCTGGTATGAAGGACGCCCTGAAACAGCCGACATCACGCAGTGGCGCATTGACTATCAAAAGCCGCTGATTGTGAGCGAGTTTGGCGGCGGTGCAAAGGCTGGGTTGCATGGCAATGAGAACGAGCGCTGGACTGAAGAGTATGAGGCGAACATCTACAAGCATCAACTCCCCATGTTGAACAAGATTCCGCAACTAAGAGGCATGAGCCCGTGGGTGCTTATGGATTTTCGCTCTCCTAACAGGCCGCTTGCGGGAATTCAGGATGAATTCAATCGCAAGGGGCTCATCTCCGAACAGGGCCAGAAGAAGCTCGCGTTCTATGTTCTGCAAAAAGCATATAAGGAAAGGACCATCGGCAAACCGGAGTGATTCTATAGCACAAATGGACTATAGAAGTGAAATACAGGCGGCTAAGTTGACCTATTCACCCCGCTGTTTCTGGGCAACCTGCGTGTTGGTGAGTTATCCTTGTCCCTATGGCTATTGACTCTATTCTTGTCCTAATTGATGCGGAGATTGCAAGGCTCACCCAGGTTCGTTCCCTGTTGGCCGGCTCCGGAATCGCTGGCTCTACCGCGACCGAACGAAAGAGCAGGAAGACTCCTGTCAAAGCGTTGGTGAAGAAATCCCGTGTGCTAAGCCCGGAAGCGCGCAAGCGCATTGCCGATGCGCAGCGCAAGCGTTGGGCGGCTCAGAAAGCCAAGAGCAAATAGATAGTTAAAAGCGAGTCGATCAGCTTTTGTTCTGCCTTTTTGCAGCGCGCGCAAGCCTTTTCGAATTCGAAGGGCGAATCGCAGTTGGCAATCATGATCTACGCGGCAAATGAGACAGTCGCTTCAAGACGTCTTTTCATGTCCGCTTGAAAGTTCTTTTTGGTTGTCTCTCCACGGCGCCATGCAATGAAGGTTCTTTGACATTGCGGCCGATGAAGAGATTCCACGAAGAGATCGGCAAGGTGTCGCCAAAATTGCATATCCACGCTTGTCCGGTTAATCGAGCGGGCAAGCGTGGGAGTCGGTCTACATATTTGCTGAATCATTCAAACATCGCGCGGCTTCGATAACATCGTCTAACCTACCAGGTCTCGACGGCAAGGATGTTGGGCGGGCCTGGGTGGCCTTCAATCACCTGCGTTTCAATCACTGCTTCCATATTGAGCTGCTCCCAGTTTTTGGGAGCTTTCGCCAGCAGCGATTCGAGATAGATGGGGTTGTAGAGGATTTCGCCGGCGGCCTCGGTGCCCTCCTCCGAGATGCCTGCGGCGATAATCACCGGCTGTCCCGTGGTGCTGTCATGGATGCGCGCCACGACCGCGTAGTCTCGAGAAAGCTTTTGATAGGGCAGATCCCAGGCGGTAGCCCAGGTGGTCTTTGTCTGGCTCTTGCGGTCTACCAGCAGGGCCACTCCGTCTTTGGATTCGAATCCAAAGCGCAGCTTTTGCGTCACGCGCAAGGTCCAGATGTTGTCAAAAGCTCCAATCAAGACGAAGGGGCCCTCGCGCAATTGTGCAAAGGTGGCTTCCGAGGCGGGTAGCACCCGGAAGGCCTTGTGTCGCGACGCAAGCGCGGCGACGGTTCGGCTGAGGGTAATAACGTCCGCAAGGGCCAGGTTTCCCGAGTAGTGCAGGCGAAAGTAGAGCGGTTCGGGTTTGGAGGTTTCGACTGGGGTATCGAACGAATTAATGGACCCGACATCCAGGTTCCTTGCCGGTTCACCCAGGCAGAATGTAGTGGGGTTGTTGCTGGCGGTGATTGGCTCCCAGAATCGATCGATATTGGAGGGCGGCGGCTCATCGTGGTACCGCAGCCCGGTCAGCAGGCCGGCGGCGCCGGTCAGCACAATCAGCAGTAGCACACCCGCCGCCGCGAACCATCGAAAGCGCCAGAGCCGCGAGGGGGCTGGAGGCTGTGCCGGCGGCGCGGGCTCGTTCACCTCCGCGACCTCTTCAGGGAGCGCCGGGGCGATCTCAGGTTCCGGTGGCCGTTCTGCAGTGCGGAAAACGGGTACATACGAGCCGGTGGGCAATTCGATCACCAGTTCGCCGCGATGGATTGTTTCGTAGTAATACTGAGTGAGCCGCTTGCGCACCTCTCCGGCGGTAATGCGCACCACGGGGTCAGCGTTGGCATCGTAGCTGGGAGCACGGCCAAAGACTTCCACGCCAATGCTTCGCTCTTTCAACTCGCTGGCATTGCCGAGCAGGGTTTGCTCAACGGTATAGGCAAGCAAGGCTGGATAACGTTTGCTGTTCGCAAACAGGGGGTGCACAAGCAGCCGAGACAACTGCTCGCGAATCTTCGGCGCTTCCAATACCGGGTTGGGATCCGTAGACCCTGGTGCGGATTTCGGTCCCACGAACATGTCTTGCTCCTTCAGTTGTTTCGCAGCGGCCGATCTTTCCGCGGATTTTCCGGTCCCGCGCCGAACCCTTTCCTACTGCCGGTCATGCAAGGTGGGAAGTCATCGAGGCATTGCAGATTCGATGGGGCCAACATTTTTTGGTGCGGTTTCTTTGCTGGATGAAACGAAAAGGGTGGAAACCCGTTGCAACGCGTATCATACGTGGCCGTAATTTACTTGTCCAGAGCGATTTAAATCATGGCGGCGCAAAGGGTTACGGGTATTTGCTCCCATGTAGTACCCGATGGAACCTTTTGTAGCCCGGATTGCCAAAATATAGTCATCCTCGGTCCAGAAAATGAGCCAAACGCTTAGGTTTGCAGAGCGGTTTCCGCTCTCGCGATACCCGCGCCGAAAGCGCATTTTCTTGTGATTGCGGCTCCTCGCCCCTCCGTTTGCCAGATCTGGAAGCATCCAGACAGGACTCACCGAGGGGCGCTTTTTTGCCCTATGACCTGCCTCTGCAAGTCCCCAAACAATCTTCTACTTTGCGTCCCGCACATCGGCTGGTGTCAGTTCGACCGAAGCGCCTCCATCGGGTTGATGCGTGATGCGCGCCGGGCAGGTATGTACCCCGAAACGATAGCCACCAGGGCCAGCAGAGCCGCCATTCCGAGGTATGTCGCCACGTCCCATGGAGAGGTGGAAAACAGAAGAGAACCGATGAGCCGGGTAACGCTCACCGAGGCCGCCGCCCCCAAAGCGATTCCCACGACAGCCAAACGCAGGGTGCTGCCGAGTACCTCGCGCTGCACTCGACCCATGCTGGCGCCCAGGGCCATGCGGATGCCGATTTCCTGCGTCTGTCGGGTCACGGTATAAGAGATGACGCCATAAATGCCGAGCGCCGCCAGAAGCAGGCCAAGAATTGCAAATGCCCCCACCATCAGCATGAAGAATCGGCGCGGCGAAAGAGCGTGATCCACAATCTGCCGAATGGGTCGAAATTCCGCGGCCGGCTGCTTGGGATTGAGGTCGCGCAGTACGTGTATCACGCTGGCGGCCAAGGCCGCGGGCGGCAAGCTGGTCCGGATCACAAGGTACGATCCGTTCGGCCCTTCCTGCGTTTGCGGGAAGTAAATCTGCCATCCCGGTTCCCCTTCCACTTTGCTCCCATGTACATCGTCGATCACACCCACGACGCGCCGGTCGCGCCCATTAATCGACGCAATCTTGCCCACGGCGTCTTCGCCGGGCCACAGAAAGCGCGCGATCGTCTGGTTGATCACAATGACGCTTTCGCCGCCGGGACTGTCGTCCCAGGTAAAGTCGCGCCCTTGCAGCCGCATGCCCATGGCCCGGAGATAGCCCGGAGTAACGACGTATATCAGGGGATTCGGCAACTCGCCATCTCGATAGGTTCTGCCTTTCGGCACCAGGGGACCCCAGGCTCGATTCTGCTCGAGCGGCAGATAGTCAACCATTCCGGCAGCCTGCACTCCGGGAATGGCTGTGACGCGGCTGAGTATCTGTTGAAAGAGGACGGTGCGCCTCACCGGGGCATCCTTGCCGCCGCCATCGTCGTAGTCCAGCTTGATTGCGGCCGCGTGGTCGGGCTCGAATCCCAGGTCCACGTCGAGTACGCGCACAAAGCTGCGCAGCAGCAGGCCGGCACCCACCAGCAGAACGCAGGCCAGCGCCACCTCCATTACCACCAGGACGGCCCGGACGCGCTCGTGCCTGCGTCCATGGCCAGTGCCGGGGCCAGAGTCCTTGAGAGCCTCCTGCAGGTTTCCGCCTGCCATTCTCAAGCCCGGAAGCAAGCCGAAGAACGCTGCTGCGAACACCCCGATCAGCACGGTCCATCCAAGCGCCGCACCGTCAATGCGCAGGGTGCTGAGCAGGGGCAGGGCGATGGATCCCTGGCGCGCCAGCCAAGTGACCATGAAGAACGCCAGGCCCAGCCCGAGGAGCGCGCCGGCGCTGGAGAGAACAAGGCTTTCGGTGAGCAACTGGCCGACAATGCGGCTGCGGCTTGCTCCGAGTGCCCCACGCATGGCGAACTCCTTGGTCCGCGCGGCGGCGCGCGCCAGCAGCAGATTGGAAAGATTTACGCAGGCGATCAGCAGGATCATGCCCACCGCCGACCACAGTACCATCAGCGAGCGGCGCAGGCGGCCGCTTACGTACTCCTTCAGCGGCACCGGGATTATGGAGCCTTTGTAATTTCCCAGCGATTGAGGGTACTTCACGTTGAAATAGAGATTGGCCGAAACCATCTTCGCTTCGGCCTGCGCCTGCGGCAGGCTCACGCCGGGCTTGAGCCGGCCGAGGAAGGTGACGATGTTGCCCCAGTCCCGCGCATCATCCAGGACGAGCGGCATGAACAAGTCAACCTTCTCCCCGGGTGAGAAGATCGCGCCGAAATCGAAAGCGGCGGGCAGCACCCCCACCACGGTCACCTGGTGGCCATCGAGCTCTATGGCCTTGCCGACGATCGTCTTGTCGGCTGCAAACTGGCGCTTCCAATAGGCATTGGTAAGCAGCGCCACCGGCTGCGCGCCCTTGCGTGTCTCATCCACGGTAAACAGGCGCCCGATGGCGGGCTGAACCTCAAGCACATTGAAGAAGTTGCCAATGACATCAATTCCGGTGGCGGGTGTAGGGTCGCCATGGCCGGTGAGGCGCAGGTTGTCTGTGCTGGAGAAGGCAAAGTAGCCTGTCACATCCTGATAGGAGCGCGTTTGTGCGCGAAATTCGTCGAACGCGTCTGCCGAATACGTCTCGCAGGAGAAGCCGCACTTGGCCGGCGGCGGGGCAATCCATACCAGCTCGTGCGCGTTGGGGAACGGGAGTGGGCGCAACAGCAGCGTGTTCACCACGCTGAAAACCGCAACATTAGCGCCAATACCCAGGGCCAGGATGAAAATGGCGACGATGGTGAAGCCGCGGTCGTGGGCCAGGGTGCGCATCGCGTAACGAAGGTCCTGGAGCAGGATGTCGAGTTTCATCAGTCCTCTTGCCTCCCTGTGTTGTTCTTTTGCCTGTTCCATGCCGCCAAAGCGGACAAGCGCCAGCCGGCGCGCCTCGGAGAACGGCAGGCCGCGGCCGAGGTTCTCCTCAATGGCCATCTCAAGATGCGTTGCCATTTCGGCATCGAGGTCGGCATCGAGGGCCTTCTTACTGAAGAATCCCCACATGCGCCTCCAAAGCCGTTTCGAGCGGCTCAAGCGGTTGCGGCCTCTTCGCCGGCAGAGGCGCTCATGCCCAGAACGCGATCCATTACACCAGCCACACGCTGCCAGTAAAGAGCGTCTTCCACGAGTCGGCGGCGGCCCGGTTCCGTAATCGAATAGAACTTGGCCTTGCGATTCTTATCAGAGATCCCCCAACTCGAATCGATCCATCCCCGCTGCTCCAGGCGCACCAGCGAGGCGTAGATGGTGCCCTGGTTCAGCAACACCTCGTCGCCGCTCACCTGTTCAATGCGCCGCGCGATGCCGTAGCCGTGTAGCGGTCCCATGGCGGCGAGGGTTTGCATCACCATGAGGTCGAGAGTTCCCTGGAGTAGATCGATTTTGGTCACGTGGTCCCTTCCTGTGGGATGTCCACACTAGAATGACACAGGATATGTGGGACCGCCACAGGAAAACCGGCTTGCCTAGCGCAGGCCCTTGGCCGCGCCTCGCCCTTGCTCGTTCCGGATACGCGCTGATAAAAGAAGGTGTGACGCTTAGCTCGCCTTTCTGCGATGGGCATCATTTCGTCTGACTGATCGCAGGTTGCAGTTTTGACCAACCAGGCTTAAGCCGGTCAATTTTCTGTTCCGCTTGTCCCCGCCCGAATGTTCAAGTGCCCGTAGTCGACTTCACAAGGTGTGGTTTCATACGAGCGGCTCGTTTGTTCACCGGCAAGATCTGTGTCTCATCAACGGAAGACAATTACGAAGTCTCGAGGCTGCTCAACCATGTCTTCGTCTCTAGTGCCTCATGCGGTCTGCTGGAACCATGATCCGGGTCTCATCTGGACCATGGCGATCAGCAACGGGCTCACGTTTCTCAGCTATTTCAGCATTTGCGTAACCTTGTTCTACTTGGCGCGAAAGACGCGAGGCGCCCTTGCGCGGGACTGGGTATTTTTTCTCATAGGATTCGGTCTTTTTATTGCCGCGTGCGGTTCCACGCATCTGCTGGAAGTCGTCACCACCTGGATTCCCGTGTTTTGGATCGACGCATGGGCGAATATCGCTACAGCCGTGCTTTCCGCCTATATTGCAATCCAGTTCCTGCGCCGCGCGCCGCAACTCGGCTTTGGCATTACCGACTACGCGAAACGGCTGTCGAACACTGAAAACGAGAAGGCACAGATCGAGGAGAGCCTGCTCTCAGCCCGCAAGCTGGAAGAGTGGAACCGCATGTCGGCTGTGGTGACGCACGAGATCAACAATCCCCTGGCCGCGATTCAGAACCTCCTTTTCCTCATGCAATTGAATCCGGAAATGTCGCCGGATATGGGTGTCATGGTGCAGCAGGCAACGGATGAGGTTCGCCGCATCGAAGTTCTCACCCGGTCCACGCTGGGTTTCTTTCGCCAGAGCCTGACGCCGGAGAAGGTTGACCTTCGGACATCGGTTGACTCGGTGCGCCTGCTGCTCGAGTCGCTCCTGCGCCGGCGGGGCCTGCAACTCGACATCGTCAACGTCGGCGATACAACGGTCTACGCCTACGCTGTGGAGACCAGGCAGGTGCTGCTGAATCTCGTGCGGAATGCCTGCGAAGCTTCAATCCTAAGGGGGGCACGGGTCACCGTCACAATGGAAGGCAGACCGGACGACGTTCAAGTCGTGGTAGCGGATGAAGGAACGGGTATCGATCCAACGGTGCTTCGGAACCTTTTTAAGTTCGGAGCAACGACAAAAGGGGATGCCGGGAACGGAATGGGGCTTTGGCTGGTGAAGCAGCTCGTTACGCGACACGGGGGTAGCATCGAAGTGGAGTCGAAGATCGGCGAGGGCAGCCAGTTCAAAGTAATTTGGCCGCGCAAGATCCCATCCGAAGGAGAAGTTCTGGGTCAATTCGCAACCGGAGTGGGCATGTAGATCGCAACGCCACTTGGCGAGTCAACAGGGGTGGCGGCGCCGTCCTGCGATCTACCGGCTACTAAGTCAGCGCCCGATCCAGGTGGACGTAGCCGCCATCCACGATGAGATGCTGACCGGTGGTGTGTCCCGACTGCGTAGGAGACAGCAGAAAGACCGTTGCGGAGGCGATCTCGGCAGCCGTGGTCATCCTGTGGCCCAGCGGGATTTTCTCCGTGATGCGCCTCAGTTGCTCTTCAGGGTCCCCCAGCCGATCGAGATAACGGCGATAGAGGGGAGTCATCACCTCTGCCGGGAGGACTGAATTGACGCGAATGCCATAGGGCAGCAGCTCCGCCGCCCACTCGCGGGTGAGCGCAAGCTGGGCGCCTTTGGCTGCCGCATAACCCGATGTGCCGCCCTGGCCGGTGAGCGCGACCTTGGAGCTGATGTTCACGATGGAGCCTTGCGACTGCTTCAGCGCGGGCAAAGCGAAGTGCGCCAGGGCGTAATAGTGGACAAGGTTCCTGTGAAGGCTCTCGATGAACTGCTGCACTCCCCCGGATTCGAGGCCAACACCATCGTTTCCGCCCGCATTATTTACCAGACCGTCAATGGCGCCAAAACGCTCGACGATTTCGTCGATCGCCTCCTTGCATCGCTCGGTATCCTCAAGATGCAGCCCAATCAGGTCGCATCGCGCGCCTGAGGACTCCATCTCCGCCATGAATTCCTTGACGTTGTCCGAGCGCCTTCCCAACACCACGACCCGGGCGCCCTCGGCAAGGCAGGCGCGCGTGATGCCGGCGCCGATCCCCGATCCGCCGCCGGTGACGACGATGACTTTATTCTGGAGTCCCAAATCCATGAAGCGCCCTCTGCGTGAATTCGTCCTTCAGCCCGCAAAGCCTAGTTGAGCCCCGCCATAACCAGCATGCGCGGTTCGGTCATTTCCTGGATGGCGGAGCGGATGCCTTCGCGGCCCAGGCCCGAGTCTTTCACGCCCCCGAACGGCATGGGATCGAGCCGCCAGCTGGGGGTGTCGCCCACAATCAGGCCGCCGACCTCCAGTTCCCGAAACGCGGTGAGAATGCGGCCGGCGTCGCGTGTCAGCAGTCCGGCCTGCATGCCATATCTTGACCGGTTGACCTCGGCCAGCGCCTCTTCGAAATCGTCATAGGGCTCAATCGTTACGACCGGCCCGAAGGCCTCTTCGTCGCGCACTTTCATGCCCGGTTTGGTCCCGGTAAGGATGATGGGCGTGACGACTCCCCCGCGACGCTCGCCGCCTGCAATGAGCTTGGCGCCGCCGTCGACCGCTTCCTTCACCCATTCTTCAATGCGATCGGCATCGCTGGGCCGGACGAGCGGACCGACGTCGGTCGCCTCATCCGTCGGATTGCCCGCGACCAGCGTCGCGGTGTATTCCACCAATTTCCACAGGAAAGTCTGGAAAACTTTGCGTTCCACGAATACCCTCTGGACGCTGATGCACGATTGGCCGGCGTAGCCGAACGCGGCGTGCGCGGTGCGTACGGCCGCCTCATCCAGGTCGGGCCAGTCGCCGTGGATAATCATTCCCGAGTTGCTGCCCAGTTCCAGCAGCACGCGCTTGCGGCCGGAGTGGGCCTTCAGCTCCCAGCCCACCTTTGCCGAGCCGGTAAAGGTGATCAGCTTGAGACGATCTTCCTTTTCGGCCAGCCATGCGGTGTCGGCGTTAGAGAGCGGCAGCACGGCCAGTGCTTCCTGAGGCCAGCCGGCCTTGAGAATTACCTCGCCCAGGGCCAGTGCCGTAAACGGGGTTTGCGGCGCGGGCTTCAACAGGAACGGGCAGCCGGCGGCCATGGCGGGCGCCGCCTTGTGCGCCACAAGGTTGAGCGGGAAGTTGAACGGGGTAATGGCCAGCACCGGGCCCACTGGAAAGCGCTGCACCAGCCCCCAACGCCCCTCATTGCCTTCGGTCAGGTCAAGCGGAATGGTTTCGCCGCCCAGCCGGGAGACCTCCTCGGCGGCGGTCTTGAAGGTGAGGATGGCGCGGTCTACCTCGGTGCGCGCAAGCCGAATGGGCTTGCCGGCCTCGGCCACAATCAATTGGGCAAAGCGTTCTTTCTGCTCGATCAGCGCGGCTGCAACATCTTCCAGGATCTCCTTGCGTTTCCAGCGCGGGAGTGCCCGGGTGCGGCGCATGCTGGCCACGGCGTGATTCACGGCCTGGCGCGCGTCGGCGCGGGTAGCCACGGTCACGCGGCCCACCAGCCCCTGGTCCCAGGGCGAGTGCACCTCCAACGCTTCTCCGTCGCTCCACTCCTTGCCGCACAACAAGAATCCTGTTTGGGTACCCGGCCGCATCTTCATGGTTCGAGCGCTCCTATCCTGTTTCTCTACGCATTAGATGGTACAAGGGCGGGGCGAAAATCACCGAATGGGAAGCTTTAGAGGATCGATCGCAAGAGGCGGCCCCGATGGATCGGCACGGGGCGTTTCATGGGGCTAAAAGCGAACGAAGGGAGATCGACCCCGGGGGGGGACCCCGAGTTTTGGGCGGATTAAGGGTGGGCCCGCTCAAGACGAAAGTCATCCCGGATTTAATACGGTCCTGAATTGTCCGATTCAATGTGACCGTGCGCATCGCGCCGGAGTCCTCGACCGGGCCCCATGAAATCGTTCTCACAAACGAGACAACTCTTCAGCCGTCATAACTCACCTGCGGATAAGCTACCCAGGAATATCGGTAACTCAAGATGAGTTGGCAGATGCAAGTGGAGAGGAAAGACCCGCCGATGCGGTGTGCAAGCTCGTCGAGAACTTTTTCATCTCTGGCATGTGAACCGGGTCTAGACTTTGTGAGCAGGGGGATACATGAGGTTCGACGATCGGGCGCATTGCTTGCAATTGTCGCTTTGTCTTGGGCTCGCTCTTGGGATTCTCGGCTGCGGAGGCTCACAAACTCCTGCTCCTACTCCCCCTCCGCCTTCGTCACCACCGGTAACTTTGAGCAGTGCAGTGGATACGGTGGCAAACCAGGAAATGCAGTTGGGTATTCCAGGGATGACCGTCGCTCTCGCAAAGGAGGGAACGATCCTCTATGTCCAGAAGTACGGTCTTGCTAACCTGAACACGAATCAGGCGACAGATACGGACACGATCTTTGAAATCGGCTCAATTACGAAGCAATTTACGGCAGCCTTGATTATGAAACTACAGGAACAGGGCAAACTGCATGTCGATGACTCAGTCGACGCCTATCTCGGGGAATATAACTTTCCTTCCGCTATTACTCTTCGCATGTTGCTGACCCACACGTCAGGACTGGCGAATTACACCAGTTTCCCGGCATACCCGAATTGGGCTGCAAACGGAGTAACGGAACCAACGCTGCTGACGGCTGTGAGCCAGGCGTCTCTCTTGTTCCAGCCAGGCACACAGTGGTCGTATTCCAACAGCAATTACTTCCTTCTTGGGGCGATCATCGAGAAGGTGACCGGTGAGTCCTACGAGGCTAACCTCGAACAGTCCATCTTCCAGCCATTAAAGTTGACGAATACATACTTCTCACTTCCGCCGCCGACTCAATCCGCAACCGGCTACACCCTTGGTCCAACGGGACGACAGATTCCTGCCCTGATCGTCAACCGTTCAGCCCCATTCGCTGCCGGGGCGTTGAGCTCGAATGCCTACGATCTGGTCGCCTGGGATAACGCGCTGATCAATGGGAAAGTGGTTTCACCTGCCTCTTTCGCAGCCATGATTACCCCGAATGGTCTTCCCATGGCGGGAGGTGGGTCTTACGGATTTGGATTGGGCCTGCGCACATTCAATAACAGGCCGACCATCTGGCATAACGGTCTAATTAATGGCTTCACAGCAGAAACCGATGTGATCCTTGACAGCGGCTTTGCTGTGGTGGTGCTGATCAATTCCGATTCCGCCGACGCCGACGGCGTAACAACCAAAATCATGAGCATTGTGTGCAATTCCGCCCAGCTCTCAGCGAATTGTTGAGTTCAGGCCTTGAGCTTCGCAGCTCATTAAGAACAGATGCATTGTGGGCAAGTTGCATCCTTTCAACCTTCGCTGTTCCTGATTCGCGTCTCCGAATCGCAGATCCTCTTCGCCTACGCTCAGGGCAGGCTTTCGACTCCCTTCACTCTATTCGACCGTTCTGGATGACAGGTTTTGATGGCGGTGGGGCGGGGCGAGCCGGTGCGGCCCCGGCGCAAACAGAAACGAGCCGCGACTTTGAGGGTCGCGGCTCGGATGTTGATTCCAGCTCGTTGATTACATTTCTTTGACGCCTTCGACGAAGGCCTTGAGCTTGCGGCTGCGCGACGGATGGCGCAGCTTGCGGAGCGCCTTGGCTTCGATCTGGCGGATGCGCTCGCGGGTGACCTGGAAGCTCTGGCCCACTTCTTCAAGGGTGTGCTCGGAGCCGTCTTCAAGACCGAAGCGCATCTTGATGACCCGCTCCTCGCGCGGGGTGAGTGTGCGGAGCACCTGCGAGGTGTACTCCTTGAGGTTGACGCTGATGACGGCCTCGGAAGGCGAGACGGCCTGGCGATCTTCAATGAAGTCTCCGAGGTGCGAATCTTCTTCTTCGCCGATCGGCGTTTCGAGCGAGATAGGCTCCTGCGCGATCTTGAGCACCTTGCGGACCTTGGCCACAGGAATATCCATGCGGCGGGCGATCTCTTCGCTGGAGGGCTCGCGGCCCAGTTCCTGCACAAGCTGACGGCTGGTGCGGATGAGCTTGTTGATGGTCTCGATCATGTGCACGGGAATACGAATGGTACGCGCCTGGTCCGCGATGGCGCGGGTAATGGCCTGGCGGATCCACCACGTGGCATAGGTCGAGAACTTGTAGCCGCGGCGGTATTCGAACTTGTCCACAGCCTTCATGAGGCCGATGTTGCCCTCCTGAATCAGGTCGAGGAACTGGAGGCCGCGGTTGGTGTACTTTTTGGCGATGGAGACTACAAGCCTGAGGTTGGCTTCGATGAGCTCCCGCTTGGCCTGCTCGGCATCCATGTCGCCCTGGATCATCTCGCGCTGGGTGCGCTTGAGTTCGACGATGGAGACGCCGGCGTCGCCTTCGATCTTCTCGAGATCGATGCGGCAATTCTTCTGCTGACGGCGGTATTCCTTCTTCAGCTCCTCGCTCTTGGAGGCGTCGAACTTCTGATCGAGCGAGCGAATCTGCCGTTCCAGCGTGCGCATGGTGTCGACGGTCTTATTGACCTTGTCGAGGAGGCGCTTGCGCTCGAGGCCGGTGTACTTGAGTTCGCGCACGATGCGGGAGATGAAGACCTTTTCGCGCGCGATGAGCCAGCGTGCATGGCGCGCGTCGCGCACCTTGACCTTGGCTGCCGGCACGGCCTGTTTTTCTTCAAGCAGAGCGATCTTCTTCTGGTGCTTCACGAGGGCGTCAATGCGGGAGACGGTGGAGCGCACGCGCGCCTGCACCACGTCTTCCGTGAGCTCTTCCTCGTCGAAGACCACGACTTCCTTTACGTTGCGAACGCCGCGCTTGAGATCCTCGCCCAGGGCCACGATCTCGCGGATGACGATGGGTGAACGCGAAATGGCCTTGAGCACGCGCAGTTGGCCGCGCTCGATGCGCTTGGCGATTTCCACTTCGCCCTCACGGGTCAGAAGGGGGACGGTGCCCATCTCGCGCAGATACATGCGGACGGGGTCGTTGGTCTTCTCAAGCGTGCCGGGGGTCAGATCGAGCTCGACGTCTTCGCCCTCTTCGAGCTCGAAGTCCTTGTCGCCGCCGAACTTGGGGCCGTCGAGAAGATCGATGCCCTGGGTGCCAATGGTGGTGATCAGATCGTCGAGATCGTCGGGCGAGGAACCCATCTCATCCGGCAGCATTTCATTCACGTCGCCGTAGGTGAGATAGCCCTTTTCCTTGCCAACGTCGATCAGGCTATGGATGTCTTCCTCAAATTTGTCGTCAATTGCCAAAGTGTCCCTGCTCTCTAGGTTCTTCCGGGTACTGCCTGAAAGGTCCGCTCACGCCATCCGCCTTTTCCAGCCGCCCGTACTCTCAAAACTCGCGTAAATCTCATGCTCCTCTGCTGATGCGGTCTCGCGCGAAACGGTTTTCACCCGGTTCAAATCGCGTAAGGGCATCGAGAACTGCCGGCGCTTCAAAAAAAAGATTCCGCCACGGGAGATCTTTTTTCGCGCAGACAGAACCGCGAACAGCCGCAGATAGAGCGGTCTCAAATGATTGCTCGGAACAGGATGAATCGCGCTTCAGGGTTTCGCCTGGGTCGCCCGCGAGCCGGAGCTCATATGTGGGGCAAAGGGGGCGCGCATCCTCACAGAGATCAATAGATTACCACACCCGCCCTGGGTCTTGCCAGAACAAACCTGCGCCCGAGGGATGGCTTCACTTGCGGAGTCAGGCATATTCTGCTTGCTTGTTCACCG
>VFSW01002554.1_pt1 | contig 27551 bp, 30 predicted proteins | sample 5358111 | NCBI WGS metagenome assembly VFSW01 (sample SAMN11554181, study PRJNA540505) | mine drainage metagenome | isolation source: sediment from site ElyBrook_90M | place: USA: Ely Copper Mine, Vershire, VT | collected 2017 | reverse complement strand
ACCTACGGCTCGGCGACGACCGCCGAGCATGTGCGCGAATATATGGGCCGCATCTATGGCGGGAAAGCGTCCGACGCGCTGATAGAAGATTTCCAGATGCGTTATCGCCTTGTCGGCCACTCGCCGCTCGTCGAGATCACACAAGACCAGGCGAGGCTTTTGCAAACTCGATTGGGCGAGAGCTATATCGTGCGCGCCGCGATGCGGCATTCGGAGCCCTTGATCGCTGATGTCGTCGCTGAATGCAGATCGGCGGGTGCCACGAAGATCGTCGGCATCATCCTCTCGCCACAGTTCTCGTCATTCATCATGGAAGACTACCGCACGGCGCTTTTCGTTGCGGCTAAGGAAAATGGGTTCGCCGAGACGGAGATCGCGGTCGCGAAACCGTGGCCGACCGAAAAACATTTCATCGAATTACTTTCGAAACGCGTGAAAGATTCGCTTGCCCGGCTTGAAACGCTCCACGGCGTGCGCGTCCCGGTCGTCTTCACGACGCACTCGCTTCCCGAGCGCGTCGTTGCGTCGGACCCGAGCTATCTCGACCAGCTCAAAGCGACACGCGATGCGGTACTCGCCGAGCTCATCGAGCCCGACCTTGATTGGTATGCGGGCTACCAGAGCGCAGGCCACACGCCCGAGGCCTGGCTCAAGCCGGACCTGGTCGATATATTGCAGATATTGAAAGAGAAGAAATCTCCCGCGGTACTCATCGTACCGATACAGTTCCTCGCCGATCATCTCGAGATACTCTACGACCTCGACATCGCCGGATCACAGCAATGCGCAGAAAATGAAATCGCGTACAACCGTACCGAGCTTCCCAATATCGACCCGCTCTTCATAGAAGCGCTCGCTGCTATCACAAGCGACACCTCTTAATGATTCTCTTTGCAGAGCATCGCTCCGCAGTTGTTGCACTCCATCTTGTAGAGCGCGTAGTTGCCCGAGCCGGTGAGTGCGATGCCGAAGGCACCTGCCATCAGGAGGATCTCCATTTCATGCGGACCGAAGCCCGCGCCGATGCCGGTGAGGAATACCGCGAAGACCATCTCGATGCCGAGTGCTGCTCCCGCTACGCGCGTGAGGATGCCGAATATCAGCATCAATCCGCCGATGACCTCGAGCCACGAGATGAAAGGTCCGAAGAATGTCGGAGCGACGACGCCGAGGTGCACCATCATATCGCTAACCTTGCCGACGTCCTGTATCTTCATCCAGCCATGCGCGAGGAATACCGCGCCGACCGCGACACGGATGAGCAGGAGGCCGAGTGACGGCCGGTAGCAGAACTTGCTCATCTTATTGATGTAATGTCTCATACGAAAGCGATGTTTTGACTAATGATTAATAGGAATACGCCCACAGTATAGCATCGCCTGTCGCGTGAAATAGCGGGAACTATATACAAAGCTACCCTACGGTAACCAAAACCAATTACTGGTATAAGCGGCGAGCCACAAGAAAATCGCGCCAAGAACAACAGCAATGACTATTGGCACCAAATAGCTTACCAACATGACTACCAATAACGGTACTTGTTTATATAGCATGGGTCATCTCGGGAAAAAGACAAGAGTTTAGGGATAAACGCGCTACTAATACACTGCACAAAGGGCTCCATGAAATAGCCGAGGGTAAGAAAACAATAGAGGATGTTTTTGAGGACTAGGGTAGCTATGTATATAGTTCCCGAAATAGCCCGCTTGACTCATGCAATAAAAGGACGTACCGTCACGAGTATATGGAGTATTCCGAGATCAGGACGGAGGCGCAGATGCAGAAATTCCTGAATCTCGAAGGAATATTGATACTCATCGCCATCGGCGCGGATATCCTGATCGAGGCGTTCAAGTCCGGCGATTGGATAGCCGCCGCGGTCATCATCGCCGGGTTCTGCATCATCGGCGGCCTGTATTGGCACACGCTCTACCTCGACAGACTTTTCGCCGATATGCACGATGGCATGCATCGGATATTCCACAGCAATGCGCATACGACAGCTACCCAACCGATAATTCCGCTTCCCGCATCCTCCGCAAGCACGCCGCACGACATTCCTCTCGCCGCGGTCGCCGACCGGCCGATATTGCATGTGAGCAACTTCCTCTTGAGCCGCAATTTCTATGCGGCGGCGCTCTCGCCTTTGGGATACGGCCTGACGGTCGAGTTCCCCGCGCTCTCGATGGCAGCCTTCGGCATCGGAGGTGCCTCGGACATCTGGATAAAGGGCGACGGCGTCGAGCAGAAGATACGCGCGGCATTCAGCGCGACCCTGAAGGGCATGGTGGATGATTTTTATAAAGCGGCCCTGAATGCCGGCGGCGAGGTCGCCGAAGCGCCCGGCACCCGGCCGGAGCGTGGCGCCGGATACTATGCGGCGGCGGTCTTAGACCCCGACGGCTACACCATCGAAGCGGTCTTCCGCGATGTCCCGACAATGTGAGATTGCACGAGTTGACGATTCGAAGGGATTCATATTTACTGCAGAGAGTAGCCTTGATCTTGAGGCGCAAGAAGAGGAGACGGGTATGCCACGCTCGATAGCCTCACCGGATTTCGTCCGCCAGCTCGAAGGATTCAGCTTGACGACGGCGGAGATATTCTATCGCTATCCTGATCATCCTGCCCTCCTACAAACGTATGTCTGGCAGGATTACGATATCGCTCCGAAATTTCCGGCGTTGATGAAGTTTCTCGCATTCTGGCGCGACAAGCTTGACGGGCCGCTTCATAGCGTGCGTGTCGCCCACACCCGTCTCATCAAGCCGGCCGAAATACGCTTGGTGGGGCACGAACTTCTTCACTGAAAGCAACTGACGAACATCGCAATTCGATCGAGTCCGGACCGCATCCGGGCTCTTTCACTTTTCATTCTAATACCAAGCTTATTTCGGGGCTTTCGGATGCGGCGCGCGGAAGAAGAGTACCGGTATTAGGACGAGGGTGAGGCAGATGGCGAAGGCGAGCCCGAACATGACGGCGAAGGCGAACGGTCCCCACGTGGCGTTCGATTCGGCGAGCGGGATCATGCCGATGACGGTCGTCACGGTCGTCAGGAATATCGGACGCAGGCGGGTCGCGGCGGATTCCACGACGATGTCGATGATGGGCTTGTCCGGCTCGGCGCGCAGATGATGGACCATCGAGTCCATGAGGATGATCGCGTGGTTGATGATGACGCCGCCGAGCCCGATCACGCCGAGAAGCGACGTGAAGGATACCGGCTGCCCCGTGAAGGCGAGGCCGTCGAGGACACCGATCAAGGAGAGCGGTACGATCGATAGCAGGTAGAGGCTGTAACGCACTGAGTTGAAGGCGGTGATGAGGATGATGAACATCAGGACGAGGCCCGCCAGAAGCGCTACGAACATCTGGCTGAATGACTGGTCGATGCTCTGCGTCTCGCCGCCGTAAGAGACCGTGACTCCGGCCGGCAGATCGAGCTCGCCGATGCGCTTCTGGAAGGCCGCCACGACCGCTGATGTCGTGGTCTTCTCGCCGGGATAGGCCGAGACCGTCTCGATGCGGTTCTGGTCGTTATGCATGATATCGGCGTTGCTCGCGCCCAAGGAATCGTGGAGTATGGAGCCGAGCAATACCGACCCTGACGGCCCCTGGATCGAGAGGTTGTTGATGCTGTCCATGGTCGTCTGTGTCGTGTCGGAAGGATCGGTGAAATCAGGGTTGAGATCGAGCTTCACGACGACGTCGATGTTCTGGTTGGGCAGCGTGATGGTCGTCGCTTTGGTGCCGTTTATAGCCGCGCGCAGCGTCTCGGCGACGGTCTGCGTGTTCAAGCCGAGCGCCGCCGCTTTGGCGCGGTCTATCGTGAGATCGAACTCGCTTCCGTTGTTCTGCGTGCTCGTGGTGATGTTGGTGGCCCCCGGGATGGTCGCGAGCACTTGCGCGCCCTTGTCGGCGGCGGCGATGAGGTCGTCGAGGTTCGAGCCTTCGAACTGTATCTGGATCGGCGCGCCGGATGTCGGGCCGCTGTTGGCCTCCAGGACCTGGACGTTGGCGTCCGTGATGACCGAGAGCTTGGCCTCAAGCTCGTTGGATATCTCGGTGCTCGATTTCGGATGGCCCGCCGGCAGGTTCACGGTGATGTTGGCGTCGTTGCTGCCCGAGGATCCCGCGCCCGTCAAAGACGAGCTCTGGCCGACGGTCGTCTCGAAGGATGATATGTCGGGATCGGCATAGAGCAGCTCTTCGACCTCGCGCGCGGCGAGATCGGTCTCCGCGAGCGTCGTCCCTTCCGGCTTCTCGATGTTGATATAGATATAATCCTCGTCGCTCTGCGGGAAGAAGGTCGTCTGCACGAGGCCCGTGAACGGCAGCGTGAGCGAGAGCAGGAACAAGACGACGAGCGTGCCGAGGAAGATGTTCTGATACCGGCGATGTTCGAGTATGATGCGCAGCTTCTCGGTGTACCACTGCGTCACTTTCGTCGTGTATTCCTCCTGCTTGCGCTCGAGGCGGTTGGGATTCTTCTTGGTGAAGAGCACCGCGACTAGCGGGACGATGCCGAGCGCCACGAAGATCGACGCGATGAGGACGAAGATGAGCGTATAGGGGATGCCCGCGATGAATTTCCCGATGATGCCGGTGATGAAGAACAAGGGCGCGAAGACCGCGACGGTGGCCATGGTGCCCGCGATCAAGGGCCATGCATAGTCGTGAAGCGCCGCGCGGGCCGCCTGCATCGGATCGCCGTAGATCTTCATGCGCGCGTGTATCGCCTCGGTGACGACGATGCCGGAGTCCACCAGGATGCCCACGGCGAGAATCAATGCGAAGAGGCTTATGAAATTGAGCGTATTGCCGGTGAGATAGAGCCCGATGAACGAGATCAGGAACGAAAGCGGGATGGCGAGCGCCGCGACAAGCGATTCGCGCCAGCCGATAGTGACCAGGAGGACGGCGATGACGAGGAGCACCGTCTCGAACCCGGTCTTCGTAAGATTGCCGAGCTGCTGGCCGATCTGGACGCCCTGGTCGGTCGACGGAGATACGTACACGTCGAGGCCCGCGAGCGTGGTGCCCTCCAGAGTCTTGAGCTCCTGCTTGGCGGCGTCGGAGATCTCCTGGATGTCGCCGCCTGACTGCTTGTATATCAAAAGCGTGATTGCTGAGTTGCTCGGCTTGCCGGCGAGCGAAAGCCGCGAGTAGGTCGAGGCCGTCGCGAGGCCGTCGGATATCGTCGCTATGTCGCGCAGATAGATCGGGACGCCGTCCTTCGAGCCGACCGCGATGCCCTCTATCTGGCTCGGGTCGGTTATCCCGCCCTGGAAGTTGACGTTGTAGTTGATATTGTCCATCGAGATCGATCCCGCGGGAAGCGCGGCATTTGCGGCCCCTATCGCGGAGATCACGTTGGTGAGGCTCAGTCCGTATTGCTGGAGGCTCTCCTTGCTCACGACGACATCGACCTCGCGCGGCGGGACGCCGGCTACGCTCACGCTCGAGACGCCGGTGATGTTGGTGAGGTCGTCGGAGACGGTGGTGCCCAGGGCGGAAAACTGCATCGGCGAGAGGCCGCCCGAGATCGATACCACCAGTATCGGCTGATCGTTGAAGTTGACCTTCGTCACCTGCGGGGCCGAGGCATCCGCAGGAAGGTTCGGGACGACCTGCGCGACCGCGTCGCGAAGATCCTGGATGGATTGGTTGGTGTCGGCATCGGCCGTGAACTGCACGTCGATCTGGGAGAGGCCGTCCTCGGAATCGGACGTGATGGTGTCGATGTTGCTGATGCCCGCTATCTGCGGCTCGAGCTTGTCGGTGACCAAGGTCTCCATATCTTCGGCGGAAGCACCGGGGAGCGCGGTGGTCACGATCCCCTCCGGTATGTCGATCGAGGGGATGTTCTCCTTCGGGATCTGCCACAGGGAATAGAACCCCGCGATCACGAGCACTGTCACAAGGACGTAGCTCAGCTGCCGCCTATCGAGGAAAAAGTTCCATAACCAGAGCATAGCTAGTTGCCCGTATCGACGATGACCGTCTGACCGTCGGAGAGCCCGCGCGCGTCGGTGACGATATCCATCTCCGGCGTGAGGCCGCTCATGATAGCGACCTGGTCGCCGAGGATCGCGCCGAAGATCACGGGATCGCTGACCAGGGTCGAGGAGCTCACCGTGAAGACGACCGGTCCTGTCGGGGTAATCTTGGCCGCGGCTATGGGGATCGTTATCGTGCTGGTCGCACCGGTATCAGCGCCGGAGGCGCCCGTCGTTGCCGAGCGGTCGAGCGAGACGTTGACGGTATCGCCGTCGGTCAGGGCGCTTTGGCTGCCCACGACCCCGATCTTGACCTCGATCTTGCCGGTCGAGGGATCGAGCGCGGGGGCGATGAACGTGATGACGCCCTTAGTCGATCCGCTGATCGTCGCCACGCCTCCGACAGCGAGCGTCTTGGCGTCATCCGGCGTCACGTAGGCATCGACCTCGAGCGCCCCCGGGTTCGAGACCTCTGCCACCTGCGAGAAAGAGGAGACGTAATCGCCCAAGGTGATGGGAAGGCTCACGATCGTGCCGGAAATAGGAGAACGGATGATCGTGTTCTCCAAGCTCGCCTGCGCCGCATCGAGCGCGCCGAGCGCGGACTTCACGTCCGCCTGCGCCGTAGCGACGTCGCTCTCGGTGCCGCTGCCTGCTGAATTTGCCGCGCTTTGCGCGCTCGCGACGTCGCCGTCGTAGGCGCTCTTCGCCGACATCAGGCTGGAGATCGCGCTTATCACTTCCGTGCGCGCGGCCGCCACTGACGCCTGATCGGCCGCGATGACCGCCGCCGAGACGCTCTGATTCGGTACCGCTTCATTGATCCCCTCGACGAGGTCGTTGAGGAACGCTAGCACCGTCTGCGCGTCGGATATCATGAGCGTGACATCGCTGTCGACGCTCCCGCTCGTGGAAGCATCAGCGAACGACTGCGCGTTATCCAACACCCTGCCGAGCGCCACGCGTTCATTCTCTATGTTCACGATGAGTTGGCTGTCAGGGATCGTGAAAGGAAGAAGCGTCGCAGATGAGGATTGCGGATTGCTGAATAGCTGATCGGCCTTCGTATCGACGGCGTCGTCGAGAGCCGCATAAGCGCTCTGGAGCGCGGCGTCCGCTGCCCTTGCGGCATTCTCTACGGTCTGGTCCGCTTGCGTCGAAGTGATGCTCGAATTCTGCGCGGTGCTGCCGGTCGCCTTCGAGAGCGACGCCTGCGCGGCTTCATAGGCACCCTGCGCCTGCAAGACTGCGGCCTGCTGGCTCCCGTTCTGGAAGCTCGCTATCACGTCTCCGGCGGCCACCCGGTCGCCGAGGGCATGCGAGAGGCTGACGATCTCGCCGGAGCTCTCCGCCAGCACGGTCGCCTGGCTCAGCGACGTCACGTTGCCGGTCACTTGCAGCGGTCCCGCCTGATTAGAAAGGCTCGAGACCGAAGCGACCTCTACGTGGGTTATTTCCGGAGGAGCCGCGGGGGCGGGCGCCGCTTTGAACGCGAAATGCAGCCCGAGCAGGGCGGCAACGACAATGAGCGCTGCGCCGCCGATGCTGTAGAGACGCGGAAGCCTCTTGATATAAGCCAGTATATTTCGCAAAGTATCCATATCATATAACGGATCGTGAGAATAATCATCTCAAAGGGGCACGGACGGCCCTGGGGATATCCGGTTTTACAATAGCGGGAGCGGGTATAGGATGGCCTGCAATGCTCAAAGGCTTCCGTGATTTCATATTGCGCGGCAACGTCGTCGACCTCGCGGTCGGCATCGTCATCGGCGCGGCCTTCACCGCCGTCGTACAGGGGCTGGTCAAGGACCTCATCACGCCCTTGATCGCCGCGATCGTGAAGCAGCCTGATTTTTCCACCCTCGTCTTCACGATCAACGGTAGCCAGTTCATGTACGGCGATTTCATCAACGCGCTCATCGCGTTCCTTATCGACGCATGCGCCGTCTATTTCTTCGTCGTCCTTCCCGTCAACAAATTGCTCAACCGCTTCAAAGGGCCCGCACCGGAGGTCACGACCAAGACCTGCGAGTTCTGCAAATCCTCCGACATCGCCCGCGATGCGACCAAGTGCCCGCATTGCACCTCGGTACTCGCCTAGACCTCGATAGCCATGCGGATAGCCACAAAGGACCGACCATTGTAAATGCAAACAGCCCGCGTACGCGGGCTGTTGCAAAAACAGGACGAGGACGGGATTACATTGAGGATGCGGCCGGCGTCGAAGCCGAGCACTCCTTGCAGTTCTTCTTGTGCTTCACGATCTCATAGATCGCCGAGAGGCCTACGAGGATGTAGACGATCCACTCCACCGCCGGCCATGTGCCGAGGATGAGGTGCACGACGTTCCAATCGGCCCCGACGAAGCCGCCAATGCCGATGAGGAGCCAGTTGATCCCGCCGATCATGACGAGGATCCAGGCGACCATATGCAATGATTTCATAAGTACTTGTTGAAAAAATTGGTTTGTAATTCGACCCGCCTTACTGCCCGTAAGTATCGTCCCGATTCATGAAGCGCGCTATTGGGTTATCCACTTCCCATTTTATGCCTTATTTGATGATTTTTTCCGCTAAAATGCCGAATACTGATAAGTCACTTATAGAAAGAGCGGGGCGACGTTTGTCGCCCCGACTCATCTCATTCGAACGGCTGTTCATTATGCTTCGGATATAACTCTGCGATTGTCATGCCGTCACAGAAGAAATCCGGTATGCGCACGCCGATGATCCGCGTCTCGGGAGAGATCATGTGGCGCTTTTTCCTGAAGAACTGCCGGCATTTCCCGCAGGGAGTCAGAAAATTGAGCAAAGCTCCGCTTTCGTTATCACGCTGGTTCTGGGCGATGATCGCCATGCCGATGACCTGCATATAACCCGCCCGCTCCGCCGCCGAGATGGCGAAGCATTCTCCGCACCACTTCGGGCAGTCGCGGCAGAACTTCGTATTCATGCCGGTAAAAATCCGAGCCTGCGTCGCATTATGAGCGAGGATCGAGACGCCGACCAAAAAGGGATCTTCTCTGTACGAATAGGCCAAGTTTCTCGCACCGAAAGCCTTATTCAGGAGATTCGGAAGCTCCCGATTCCAATGATCCTCGTATTCGACGGCTTTCCAAGGAAGATTTTGCAGTCTTCGAGCGACCTCTATCATCGCTATGCCTTTTTGTTGGAGAACTAACGGCGTTTATTATATCATTTTTTATCAGATCAAGCAATATTTTGCGACTAATCCTGACTTATATCCGGACGTTCATGTCGCTTCATAATTCCTTCACCCCGGATATTTATACTGTCTCGAGTCGCACATTCGAGCACATGTCACCTGGCTCTTAATGGAGCTAGGGGACAGGGCTTGAACGGGTCGGGAGTTCTGTTTAACACTTAATTTTACAAGCGGGGTACAAACCTTGCTCATGGAGGGAAACACATATCAAATCGAACAATCATTCCTTAAGAGGATAATCATGCCAGCCGGAGCGGTCGTAGCGTAGAAACGCACGGCCGCTCCGGCGGTTTAAGCCATATCCCCTCCCCTTCATGATTCTCGCAAGTCTTGGTATCATGCTCCGATGGTACAAAAGATTCGCAAGGCCGTGATCCCGGCGGCAGGCTTCGGGACGCGATTCCTTCCGGCGACCAAGGCGATGCCCAAGGAGATGCTGCCGATCGTCGACAAGCCCATCATCCAGTACGTCGTAGAAGAGGCCGTCGCCTCCGGTATCGAGGACATCATCATCGTCACCGGCTGGCACAAGCGCTCCATCGAGGATCATTTCGACTACCCGTACGAGCTCGAACGCCGCTTGCTCGAGGCCGGCAAGGACAAGCAGGCCAAGGAGGTGCGCGATATAGCGAATCTCGCGAATTTCATCTACATCCGCCAGAAGGGCCCGTACGGCAACGGCACGCCGGTCTTGAACGCGCGCGAGGTCATCGGTGACGAAGCCTTCGCGGTCCTCTGGGGCGACGAGTTCATCTATTCCGACCCGCCGCGCCTCAAGCAGATGATGGACGCCTGGGAGAAACACGGCACGCCGAATATTTCCGCCGTGCGCGTGCCGGAGAGTTCGGTATCCAAATACGGCATCGCCGACGTCAGCGACGTCGAGCCCGGTATCTTCAAGATAAACACCATCGTCGAGAAGCCGCAGCCCGGCAGCGCCCCTTCGAATCTCGCGACCCACGGCGCTTACATCATGCCGCCGCGTCTCTTCGATATACTCGAGGAGACACCGCTCGGCAAAGGCGGCGAGCTCTGGCTTGCGGATGCCATCTCGACCTTGGCCAAGGAGCAGGACGTCTACGCGGTCGAGATACAGAACGGGAAGTATTACGACACCGGCAACAAGCTCGAATATCTCAAGACCGTCGTCGAATTCGGCTTGAAGCATCCGGATATCAAGGATGAATTCGGGCAGTTCCTTAAGGATATCAAGCTGAACTGACGCACTTTCCCGAGCCTCGACAGCGCGCCAAGCGGATGTATAGTTGGTTGATGATATACACCATCCTCGGCATTATCGTCCTTTATATATTGATCTCCATCCGCGTCCTCAAGCAATACGAACGCGGCGTCGTTTTCAATCTCGGCAAGTTCACCGGCGTGCGCGGAGCGGGCATCACGATGGTATTCGCCCCATTCCAGGCCATGACGCGCGTCTCCCTGCGCACGGTCACCATGCAAATCCCCTCGCAGAAGATAATCACCAAGGACAACGTCTCTATTGACATCGCCGCCGTCGCCTACTACAAGATCTCCGACCCTGAGAAGGCGGTGATCGAGATCGAGAACGTCTACAGCGCGATCAATCAGATAAGCCAGACGACCGTGCGCAACGTCGTCGGTCGTTTCTCGCTCGACCAGCTCCTCGCCGAGACCGCCAACATCAACGAGCAGATCAAGACCGTCATCGACACGCACACCGAGCCGTGGGGTACGTCGGTCACTGCCGTCGAGATCAAGGACATCACCCTGCCTGACAACATGCAGCGCGCGATGGCCAAGGAAGCCGAAGCCGAACGCGAGCGCCGCGCCAAGATCGTCGCCGCCGAAGGCGAATACCAGGCATCGACCAAACTCGCCGAAGCCGCGGACGTGATCGCCAAGCATCCGGTCGCTCTCCAGCTGCGCACGCTCCAGACGATGGCCGAGATAGCGACTGAGAAGAACTCCACCATCATCTTCCCGGCGCAATTCATGACGACTGTCGAGGAAGCATTCAAGATGCTCAAGAAAGACTCTCAGACGAGCTAGTTCTAAGATCTTGGTTCGACTCCAAGTCCCGCAATCAAAGAAATGGCCCGCGCTAGTGTGCGCGGGCCAGTATGTACCTTTTTTGTCCTTCAATTATCTTCTATCTTCCAACTTGCTTTGCTGCCGCTTCGGTTGCACATCTGAGGAGAGCCGAAATGCTCTCCTCAGGTTTGGAACCTAGGCTAGTCTCCGAGAATGCCGATATCCGCGTACGCCAGAGCTTCTACCAAACGCTCTCTGGATGGCGCACGGAAACAACCTTCCATTTCATACCAGCAGACATCATTCCATCCTCGATCATGCGTGTCGTTGCATTGCTCGCAATGCCAGTGGTATGAGGATGGGCCTTTGAAGTCCACCAGAAGATTGAGATCCCCCTGCTGATGTCTAAAGATCCTAAAGACACCTTGGGGGTATTCTTCAAGCTGAAGATCTATCACTTGCGTAACCGTCATTGTGACAGGGCCGCACAAAGAGGAAATGTGGCGACGAAACCGTGAGAACATTGATCTCTCCTTTATTTGTTAGTCGGTTAGATAGTGAAGGAACAAGTACCTAGGTATTATTACATATGTATATAGGTCCGTCAAGTTTCATGCCGTGGGATATTCCGATAGTAAGCAAAAGGTCCATAAATCGTCTTTCCTAGGCACATCATGAAATCTTCATACTTTCAGAGTAGTATTAATAACGTGACTAGTTAAGCGGGGTGCATTAGAAACCCAACGACAAACGATCTATGAAAATACTGCTTGTAGAGGATGAGGCCAAGCTTGCGGCCGCCATCAAGAAAGGCCTTGAGATGGAGGGCTATACCGTCGACATCATCGACGACGGCCAGAAGGCCCTCACCCGCATCTCGCTCCATCGGTCGGATTATGACATTATAATCTTAGACCTCATGCTCCCCTCCCTCGACGGGCGCGAGATCACGCGGCAGGCGCGCGAAGCGGGCGTCACGGTGCCGATACTCGTACTCACCGCGCGCGCGGAGACGGAGACGAAGGTCCAGGTCCTGCTCGCGGGCGCCGATGACTATCTCGTGAAGCCCTTCTCGTTCGCCGAACTCGCGGCGCGCATCCGCGCGATACTGCGCCGTCCGACGGAGGCGCTCCCCGAGACCATCAAAGTCGGCGACCTCGAGCTCAATGCGTCGCAGCGCAAGGTGATGAGGAACGGCGATGAGATAGAGCTCACGCTGAAGGAATTCGGGCTCCTGGAATATTTCATGCGGCGCCCGAATCAGGTCGTGAATCGGGAGGACTTGCTCAGTCACCTGTGGGATTTCAATTATATCGGCTTTAGCAACGTAGTAGACGTTCATGTCAAAAATCTTCGACGCAAATTGGCTGCGGCAGACGGCGACGATGTACTGGAAACGGTGCGCGGAATCGGCTACCGCTTGGTTGCATAAATATAGGAACGATCCGTTCTTCCGCACGGAGGTGAACGTCGTCGGGCTTCAGGCGACATTCGCCCTGACCATCATCGCCTTGATCGGGATCTCATTCAGCCTCCTCTATCACAACATCTCGGTCGCCATAGTCGAGGGGATACATGCGAGCCTCGCATCGAATGCGCCGGAGAGCATGGGCCCCGCTATCGTGACCGAGATCGAACATATCAGGTCGCAGAATCTCTGGACGATCGTCGGATTCATCGCGGCGGTGACGGCGGTCTTCGGCTACATCATCGCCCGCGTGACCCTGCGCCCGGCGAGGAACGCCTTGGCCTCCCAGAAGCAGTTCATCGGCAATGTCGCCCATGAACTGCGCACGCCGCTTTCCGTCATCAAGACCAACACCGAGGTCGCGCTTCTCGATACCACCGTCGCCTCCGACCTGCGCGAGATGCTCCTCAGCAACGTCGAGGAGCTCGACCGTATCTCGCAGATAATCAATAACCTCCTCTCGCTCTCGGCCCTGGTGCGTCCCGAAGGGATGGAATTCGCTTCGATCGACCTCTCGGCACTGGTCTCCAAGGTGGTCGACGAATACGGAGCCCTCGCCAAGGGCAATGACCTGGAGGTGACGGTCCGCAAGAGCCCCAACATGCGCGTCTGGGGCAACATGACGGCGCTGCAGCAGATCGTGAGCAACATCCTCAAGAACGCCATCAATTATACGCCCAAAGGCGGCCGCGTCCGGGTCACGGTCGAGCTCGCGCTCAACAATCATGTCGAGCTCGTCGTGCAGGATTCCGGCATCGGCATCGCGCGGAAGGACCTCTTCCGCATCTTCGAGCCGTTCTATCGGGCCGAGCCTTCGCGCACGCGCATGCAGGATCTCTCGCGCAAGAGCGGCGGCACGGGCCTCGGCCTCACGATCGTCTCCGAGCTCATCAAAGCGCACGAAGGCCGCATCACGATGCGCAGCACCATCGGCCACGGCACGACGGTCACGGTCCTCCTGCCCGGGCCGCAGGGCCATGAGATGACCGGGGCGCCCGGGACGCAGGCGAACGCCCCCAGCGAGATCGCGATGGATTTTTCCAAGAGCGTGGGGTAAGGCTTGTCCACATTGCCAAGCCCGCATAACGAGATACACTGTCTCGACTTACGAATTAATTTTTGATCCTTATGCAAGAGACGAACTTGTACACCGTTAGCATCCCACCGATGATCAAGGCCCTCTCCGCGCTCTCCGGTATCCTCGACAAGCTCAGTTCCCACGCCAAAGGCAAGCAGCTTGAGTGGCATCCTGCCGGCATGCAGGAGGAGGCGCTCCTGAGCTCGCGCCTGATATCCGACCAGTTCCCTTTTATCCGCCAAGTACAGGTCGCCTGCGATAACGCCAAAGTCGCGGCGGCAAGACTCGCCGGGATCGAAATCCCGAAGTTCGAAGACAACGAGAAAACCGTCGCTGAACTCAAGGCGCGCATCGACAAGACCATCGCCTTCGTGAAGACCATCAAGCCCGAGCAGATTATCGGCAAGGATGGAATCGATATCTCGCTTCCCTACTGGGGCGGCAAGCACCTGACGGGCTTCGACTACGTTACCGAATACCTCATGCCCAACTTCTACTTCCACGTCACGACCGCCTATGCGATCCTCCGCATGAACGGCGTCGATATCGGCAAGGCCGACTATATGGGCGAGTTGCCGTTGAAGGATTAGACAATGCCCCAGCACGTATTCTTTGACCTCGATAACACGTTGATGCTCAGCCGCACCCTGATGGCCGAGCGTCATCGCGCGTTGTTCACTCGGCTCTGCGAGTTGAGGGATGTCGTCGTGGTTTCAGGTGCCCAGGCTTCGCAGATACGCGCGCAGATACCCGAATCGATCACGACGAACTTCTATATCCTCGGCCAGACCGGCAATGAAGCGATCGACAGAGCGGGCAAGCTTATTTGGAAAGAGCAATTTTCCGAGGAACAGACGCGAGCAGTCCTTTCGTTCATCGAGATGATCAAGCGCGAACTCAATCTAGAGGTCATCGATCCCGACGATCTCGTGGAGTTGCGCGGCGCGCAGATATCGTACAGCCCCATAGGGCATCATGAGGCGCTTGAGAAGAAGTACGCATTCGATCCCGGCGCGGAAAAACGGAAAGCTATCCTAACGCGGCATGCAACTGACGTGAATGCGTTGAAAGAGAGCGGCGTGGATGTGGTGCCCGGAGGCACGACGTGCTTCGACTTTTTCCTGCTCGGGAAGAATAAAGGCTTCAACGTGGTCAGGCTGATAGGACAAGAGAATTGGAAGAATGAGAAGTCGGTATATGTCGGAGACGCGCTCTTCAAAGGCGGCAATGATGAGACGGTCATCGGCGTGATTCCGACGCATGCAGTCAAAGACCCCGACGATACGTTTCGCTTTATCGAAGAAAACCTGCTATCCTAATCACTCGCAATACGGCTCATGTCATCTCCCGCACTCAAGATAGAAGACCTCACGAAGACCTATCAGAACGGCGTAATTGCGCTCAAAGGCGTATCGCTCGAGATTCCCGAGGGCGATTTCTTCGCGCTGCTCGGGCCCAATGGTGCCGGCAAGACCACCATCATCGGCATCACGACCGGCCTCGTCCACAAGACCTCCGGCACCGTCTCGGTCTTCGGACACGATATCGATAAGGAGACCGAGCTCGCCAAGATGCAGATCGGGCTCGTCGGCCAGGAGATCAATTTCAACCCCTTCGAGAAGCCTATAAACATAGTGGTCAACCAAGCGGGCTATTACGGCATTCCCCGTTCCGTCGCCATCCCGCGCGCCGAGAAGATTCTCGCCGACCTCGGCCTGGGCGACAAGATGGACAAGAGCGCCATGAGCCTCTCGGGCGGCATGAAGCGCCGCCTCATGATCGCGCGCGCCTTGGTCAACGAGCCGCGCTTCCTCATCCTCGACGAGCCGACCGCAGGAGTCGACGTCGAGCTGCGCCGAAGCATGTGGGAATACCTCTCAGGCCTCAGCAAGCGCGGGCTCACCATCCTTCTTACGACGCACTATCTCGAAGAAGCCGAGCAGCTCTGCAAACACGTCGCCATCATCAACAAAGGCGAGATCGTCGAGTACGGCACGATGCAGGACGTCCTCGAGAAGCACGGCAGCGATGAATCTAAGAAGGACGGTTTCCGCGGCGGCAAGCTCGAAGAAGTATTCCTCAAGCTCACCTCAGAAAAATAGTATGAATGCATATCAACTTTGGATCTCCTACTACACGATGCTCCGCAAGGACATCGTCCGCATGTTCCGCATCTGGGTGCAGACGTTTTTGCCTTCAGTCATAACGTCCTCGCTTTATTTCCTTATCTTCGGCTCCATCCTCGGCTCGCGCATCGGCCAGATACAAGGCATCAATTACATCTCCTTCGTCGTCCCCGGCCTCGTCATGCTCGCCATCGTCACCAATGCGTACTCCAACACCTCTTTCACCTTCTTCCAATCCAAATTCTTCGCGCGTTCGATCGACGAACTCCTCGTCTCCCCGACCCCGCCGTGGCTTCTCATCGCCGGATTCATCTCGGGCGGCATCGTGCGCGGCATGATCGTCGGCACTATCGTGCTTCTGGTCTCCGTCTTCTTCACCGGACTGCACCTCGCGATAGCCAATCTGGGGATCATCTTCTTCTTCGCGCTCTTGACCGCGCTCGTCTGTTCGCTCGCGGGCCTGGTCAACGGCGTCTACGCCAAATCCATCGACGGCATCAATATCGTGCCGACCTTCGTGCTGACCCCTCTTGTCTACCTCGGCGGCGTCTTCTACTCAGTGCATTCCCTGCCGCAGGCCGCGCAATATATCACCTATATAAATCCGATATTCTATCTCATCAACGGATTCCGCTACGGATTCCTCGGCATCGCGGATATCTCCGTCTGGACATCGCTCGTCGTCCTCCTCGGCCTCGTCGCGGTCCTCGTCGGCATCAACTGGTACCTTATCCGCACGGGTCTCGGCCTCAAGCAATAGAATAGAAAGCGGATTATGTCGAACGGGCTACTCGATGTATAGTCCTTGAGGAACATCGACAGGAGGACTTCGTGGAGAAGAAACTGAAGTATCTGGTATATGTCGGGTGCGCTCTTACAAACGCACCGCAGTCATTCCGCGATACAGTCGCGGCTTTCAAGATGGCACTCGCGGCAGACCGCGATCCTGAGCGCGAGTTCGAGATCCTTGAGTTCATCGGCCTTGAGAAGGGCACCGCGCAGCAGGTATATGATCACGATCTCGGCAACGTAGAGAAATGCCACGTCATGATCGCATTCGTCGATGAGCCTTCGATCGGGCTCGGGATGGAACTTGCAACGGCGATACGCCTCGAGAAACCGATCCTCTGCCTGCATCGTCCCGAGAGCAGTGTCACCAGCATGCTGGTCGGCGCACGCGACAAGCACCTGCTGGCGCTTATGCCCTACAGCGGTATTGATGATGCGATAAGGACCGCCTGGGGCTTTATCACGTATCAGGAAATCGTCTGGAAACGGTTCGCTTGAAGATCGCAAAAGCAGCCCCTTGTAACGGCCCTGGAATAAGTTCCGGGGCTGTTTATTTATATTGGTTTTTACGCATTTCCTCTGTATTATGCCATGATGAAGCGCAAGAAAGAGAGCCTGCTCCTCGCGCCGCTCTTGAAGAAATTAGGACGGGAGATCGGAGCGAAAGTCATCATCGAGCCCGAATGGGGTGTGGTCGGCCAGATCACCTTCAAAAGCGGCAAGCGAAGTTATTTCCGATACAACACACTCGACCTCAACAAGGTCGGCGCCTCCGATATCGCCAAGGACAAGGATTACGCGACGTATTTCATGCGCAAGCTGGGCTACCCGACGATACCGGGCAAAGCATTTTTCTCTAATGAATGGTGCGCTACCATCGGCTCTGATCGAGATATTGATGCAGCATATCGGTATGCGCAGCAGCTCGGATTCCCGGTGATCGTAAAGCCCAATAGCGGCAGCCAGGGCGCGGGCGTGAGTCCTGCGTACGATAAAGCAAGCTTCTATCGTGCCATGCGAGCGATATTCAAGAACGACAAGATAGCGCTCGTACAGCGCATGATCGCGGGCCAAGATTATCGTATCGTCGTCCTCGACGATGAAGTGATCTCTGCGTACCAGCGTATCCCGCTCTCTGTCATCGGCGACGGCCGCTCGACGATACGTCAGCTCTTGGCGAAGAAAGAGCGCGCTTTCATCGCTTCGAGCCGCGACACGCGCATCAAGCTTGATGATCCGCGCATCAAAGAGAAGCTCAAACAGCAGCGCCTCACTTTCGCATCCAAACCTGCCAAAGGCCAGCGGATATTCCTGCTCGATAATGCCAATCTCTCGACCGGCGGCGATTCCATCGATGTGACGCATGCGATGCATTCGGCATTCAAGAAAATAGCGGTTTCGCTCACGCGCGATATGGGCCTGCGCCTATGCGGCGTCGACCTGATGATCGACGGCGATATCGCAGTAGAGCCGTCGCGCTACTGGGTCATAGAGATCAATGCGGCACCGGGCCTTGATCATTATGTAAAGACCGGCGCGTCACAGCAAAAGATAGTCGAGGACCTGTATCTCAAAGTCCTCAAGCACATGGAAAAATAATCAGCGCTCGAGATCGACCCACGTATATTTGATCCTCTCCCATTCGTGCGATTCCTCGAAGGTCTTCTTGGTGAACTCCTTCTCGTATTCCGGGAAAAAGGAGTCCCCTTCCTTGTCATCTTCGATCAAAGTCAGATAGAGCTTGTCGATCACGGGCAGCATCGCTTCGAATATCTGCCCGCCGCCGATAACGAAGACTTCTTCCGTATCCAAATCCTTCGCATTTTCTATGGCCTCCTCGACTGACGACACGACAATCATGTCCTCCACGATCGGCATGCCTTTATACGACGGCTGATAGCCTGGGTCACGCGTGATGACGATGTTGGGACGCTCCGGCAATGGTCTCCCGAGCACCTCCAGGATCGATTCGAAAGTCTTGCGACCCATGATGACCGGGTGTCCGCGGGTGATATTGCGGAAGCGCTTGAGGTCTTCAGGTATATGCCAGATGAGCTTATTATCTTTGCCGAGCACGCGATCCCTGCCGATGGCGACGACGGCGCTTACCCGCGGTTGTGAATCTGCCATAACGCTACACGATCATCTTGGCCTTGATCGAAGGATGGCTCTGATAGTTCTCGAGCTTGATGTCGTCCATCGTGAATCCGTCAATGTCTTTTACTTCAGGATTGAGCCAGAGGGATGCAAGCGGCATCGGCTCTCGAGAAAGCTGCTCTTTGACCGCATCGAAGTGCTCGTGATAGATATGCGCATCGCCGAGGCTATGTACGAATTCTCCCGGTTCAAGTCCAGTAACTTGCGCGAGCATATGCAAGAGAAGCGAGTATGACGCAATATTGAAAGGTACTCCCAAGAACATGTCACAGCTGCGCTGATGCATAAGAAGCGAAAGTTTGCCGTCGGCGACGAAGCATTGAAAAAACATGTGGCATGGGGGCAGGGCCATCTGATCAAGCTCTCCCGGATTCCAAGCCGTCACCACGAGCCTTCGATCGGTCGGACTGTTCTTGAGCTTATTGATCAGCTCGGCGATCTGGTCTATAAGTCGTCCGTCCGGTGATTGCCAGGCGTTCCATTGGACACCATAGACTCGCCCTAGGTCTCCTTCGAACTGCGCCTTGGGTTTCCAATAGGGCGCTTCTGCATTATCCGTCCAGATAGTCCGTTCCGTACCCATTATTTCTTTGAGGCGGTTGTCATCAGCACGACCTTTCTTTTTTCCCATTTCAAGAAACCAGATCAGTTCCCCTTTGATTGAATTAAACATCAGCTTCTTGGTCGTCATTGCGGGAAAACCGTCTTTCATATTGAAGCGCATGTTCAAGCCGAATAGCGCCCGGGTCTTTCCTGTGCGACCTTCGCGATCAATACCATTGTCCATTATTGTGCGTAAGAGATCGGTATAGATTTTCATATAAGTTACAATTATTTCTTCACTTTCTTCTTGATATCGCGATCGGTCCAGAGGCGCGGCAGCATCATCTCGGGCTTCCATGACTTCTTGAGTTCTGACATCTTGGTCGACCCCGAGTACTTGCCCGTGGCAGCATAGTCAGCACCGATGATCGGACCCGTCTCGAAGAAGACAATCTGCGCGATGCGCCGGCCCACCACCAGCGGGATGTAATAGCGCGCCGATGTATTTTGGATCTCCATCGTCCATCTATTGGTATAGCCCACGTCGCCCCAGCCTGCGCATTTGCACACCGAAATGAAGCTGCGGCCGAGGCTCGAGCGCGCCTTCATCATAGTAGTAATGTGCTCGCGGCCGCCGATGAATTCCTGCGTATGCGCGAGGATCGTCTCCCCCGGAGCCATGAGGATTATCTTATCCTCCGGTGCGATGCCGTTCCAGTCGAAGTTATATTTCTTGAACATCTCGCGCGCGGTGATCGCCTTCTTGGGTTTCGTCCCCCATACACGATCGACGTGACTCTTGTCGTAGATATTGAAGATGTTCTCGAAATGCCCCGGATGTTGCTCGGTGAAGAAGTACTCGCCGAGCGTGACATCGTAGCTCGAGGTCGCCAGATTGCGCCGATCGAACGGCTCGATGATGACCGAACCCTCCTTCATCGATTCGAGTATTCTTTTGTCGGAAAGTGCCATATCGGTGGGAATTTAGCGTTAGTTTCTTGTCAGTCCACTCTAGCATATACTCATTGGTATACGGATATGGACAAACGCGGAAAACTTATCGTAATAGACGGTTCCGACGGCTCGGGCAAGGCCACCCAGACCAAGCTCCTCTTCGAGCGGCTCAAGAGAGAGCGCTATAAGGTCTATACGCTCGACTTCCCGCGCTACGGCGACAATCTCATGGGCACGCTGATCGGCGAGGCCATCGCCGGCGAGCACGGGGATTTCTTGCATGTCGATCCGTACATCGGCTCGGTCCTCTACGCAGCGGATCGCTTCGAATCGCGCGAGACGATCAAGGGCTGGCTCGCGGCGGGCGGCATCGTCGTCCTCGATCGGTATGTAAGCGCCAACCAGATCCACCAGGGCGGCAAGATCAGTAACCCATCAAGACGAAAGGCGTTTTTGGCGTGGCTCGACAAGCTCGAGTACGGCGTCTTCGGCCTGCCCAAGCCCGATATGACCATCTATCTGCACATGCCGCTCGTGCATTCCTTGAAGCTCCTGACCGGCAAACATGCGCAGGAGAAGAAGGGTGCCTATCTCAGGCGCGGCAAGCGCGACACCGTCGAGCTCGATCGCGCGTACCTCATGAACGCCCAGAAGAGCGCCGCGTCCCTGATGCGCACGCACAAAGGCTGGAAGAAGATCGAGTGCGCCGACAAGTCCGGGGTCATGTCCCGAGAAGCCATCCACGCCAAGGTTTTCGCGATTGTGCAAGCTGTCCTTCCGCGATAGCATCTATCTATTATGGAGTTCAACGAATATCAGAAGCTCGCAGCACGAACGGCGAAATTCGACGGCAGGGAGCAATGGTATCCGCTTATGTATGTCGCTCTCGGCATCGCCGGCGAGTCAGGCGAGCTTATCGAGAAGCTCAAGAAAGTAATGCGCAATGACAACGGGGTGATCTCTGATGAGAAACGCGAGGCGATGAAGCAGGAGATCGGAGACGTCTTGTGGTATCTATCGCAATTTGCACGTCTGATCGACGTGCCGTTTGAAGACGCCGCGAAAGCGAATATAGATAAGACCTGGGACCGTGCGCAGCGCGGCGTGATACGCAGCGAAGGAGATGCCCGATAATTTTTATATGATTTAGCTTCCTGACAACCAAATATTTTTGTAAGCATTATTTCCTAACGAAGATCATATGAATCTCTACCCGCACATCAAGAAAGAAGACCCGAAGGTCTATAAAGCCATCGAAGGCGAAGAGGAGCGCGAGGCCGAAGGCCTTGAGCTCATTCCCTCTGAGAATTACGTCTCGCGCGCCGTGCGCGAAGCCAACAGCTCGATACTTACCAATAAATACTCAGAAGGCTATCCGGGCCGACGCTACTACGGTGGCCAGAAGTACACCGACCAAGTCGAGAACATCGCCATCGATAGGGCCAAGGCACTCTTCGGAGCCAAGTACGCCAACGTCCAGCCGCACGCGGGAGCACCAGCCAATGTCGGCATGTATTTCGCGCTTCTCGAGCCGGGAGATACGGTCCTTGGCATGGACCTCTCCCACGGCGGCCACCTCACTCATGGCCACCCAGTCACCTACCTTACCAAGATCTTCAACTTCATCCGCTACAAGATGAAGGACGTCGAGACCGGCGAGATCGATTACGACGCGATGAGAAAGACCGCCCGCGAGATCAAGCCCAAAATCCTGCTTGCAGGATACTCCGCGTACCCGCGCGAACTCGACTATGCCAAGTTCGTCGAGATCGGCCGCGAGGTCGGCGCATACGTCGTCATGGATATCGCGCACATCGCGGGCCTCATTGCAGGAAAGGCCGTCAAGAATCCTTTTGACTACGGCTTCGACATCATGACCACGACTACGCACAAGACGCTTCGTGGGCCGCGCGGCGGCATGATCCTGACCCGAGAAAACGCCGATTTCGCCAAGAAAATAGATAAGTCCGTCTTCCCTGGCCTGCAAGGCGGCCCGCTTATGAACGCCATAGCCGCGAAGGCCGTGGCATTCGGCGAAGCTCAGAAGCCTTCCTTCCGCGTCTACGCCAAGCAGATCCTCAAGAACGCCAAGGCGATGGAGCAGGTCCTCAAGAAGGAAAACGTCCGCATGATCACCGGCGGCACGAGCAATCACCTGATCCTCGCTGATGTCTATGGCTCGCTCAATATTTCCGGCAAGGACGCCGAGACTCTGCTCGACGACGTAGGCATCACGCTCAACAAAAACACTATCGCCGATGATGTGCGGGGCCCGATGGATCCTTCCGGCATCCGTTTCGGCACGCCGGCTATAACTACCCGCGGCTTTAAGGAGAAAGAATCTGCACGTGTCGCCGAGCTGATGATCGACACGCTGAAGAACCCTAAGGATAAGAAGCGCCATCGCGCGACCCGCGAGGAGATCCGGAAGATGTGCAAGAAATTCCCGATCCCGGATTCCTTCGTCTAGCAGAGACCCGGATGCTATACTGAGGCCTCTTGTATGTTCCACTACCTCCTCGCACACGCGGGCCTCATCCACTTAGTCGAGCTCGTCGGCTATCCCGGACTTTTCGCCGCTGTATTCTTCGAGAGCGGCGTCTTCTTCGGCTTCTTCCTGCCGGGCTCGTCGATGCTCTTCACTGCGGGCCTCTTGGCGACCCAAGGACTCTTCGATATCTGGATACTCATACCGCTTCTCACGCTCGCCGCGGTCCTCGGCGACAGCGCCGGATACTGGTTCGGAAATACCGTCGGCGTTTCGCTTTTCTTCAAGAAGGATTCGCGATTCTTCAAGCACGAGCATCTCAAGAAGGCGAAGGATTTCTATGAAAAGCACGGCGTGCAAGCCGTGATACTCGCGCGTTTTGTGCCGATCGTGCGCACTTTCGCGCCGATCATCGCGGGCATCGCCAACATGCGTTACCGGACCTTCCTCGCCTACAACATCGTCGGCGGCTTCCTCTGGGCGGCGGGACTCGCCTTCATCGGTTATTTTCTCGGGCGCCGCGTCCCACTCATAGAGCATTACCTGACGCCCATCGTGCTCGTCATAATCATCGCGAGCCTTGTTCCCCTCTTATGGGAGATCCGTAAGCCGAAGGCTGATAGATAAAACATATTTCAGTTATCCCCACTTTTTTTATACAAAGGACCGACCTTTGTATTTTTGCCTTGCATTTTGAGCTTAGTTATCGCAGACGCGCGAGGCCGCCGTAGAGTCCGCCCTCGTCGTGCAAGGTCGAATGGACGATATCGGGTATCTTTGGCAGCTTCTTCATAAAGGTCGCGAGGTGTCCTTTGACGGAGTCGATCGAGATGCCTATCTCGTTCATCATCGAGCCGCCGAGGACGACGCGCTCCGGCGACCAGTAGAGGATCGTATTGTGTATGCCTAAGGCGACGATGGGGGCGAGCTCTTCCCACACCGGAGAGTCCTTCCCCAGCTCGCGCGGATGCATGCCGTACTTCTTCTCTATCGCGCTTCCAGACACCAGATCCTCGAGCGTCGAAAGCTTATCGTCTATCGAGAGATACTGGCCGCCGATCTCGAATCCGAGCGTCGAGCGGTCGATCCCGCCGTCGACGATGCGCACGCCATTGACGCCGGTCGATATGGTGATGTACGCGACGATGGCGCCGCCCCTGCCTGCGCCCTGGACCGCCTCACCGAGGCCCACGAGCGCCGTGTCGTTCTCGAGGTTTACGTTGGTGAGTATCAGCCGCTCGATATCATCGGCAAACATATGCCCCGCCCATCCGCCCAAGTGCTCCGACGAGAGGATGACACGCTTGTCGTGCGAGAGGACGCCCGGGAAGCCGACCGCCATAGCCTCTATGGTCGAACCTTTGGCAAGCGCGAGCGCCGTATCGGTCAGATCCTTGAGGCCCACATCATAGCTCTGCGGCGTCTCCATTATAGAGGGCTCGCCGAACGATTGGAGATCGTCGGAGCGCGCGATGCGCATCTTGCTTCCTCCGATATCTGCGACTATGTACATATATGTATAAATTACTGGCTAATTCTAAGCTTGAATTCAGCTACCATCGGCGTCTCGGGATTGGGCACTTTGTAATGCTTGGCGAGCTCGAAAGAGACCCAATCGGCCAGGAGTGCTGATTTGAACGCTTTGGCGAATCCTCCGCCATCGAGCGCCACGTGCGAGAGCGCGATGCCGCGTTCGATGAGCATGTCGGCGGCGACCTGCATGCGCTTCACGATGCGCGGATGATCCACGGCGTCGTGGAGCATGATCACGTGCAAGGGCTTCGAGATCGCGCGCGTCTCGGTGTAGATGTCGAAGCCGGTGAGCTCATTGTGGCAGAGCTCGGGGAAGGAATTGCACGCGGCGAATATCTTCGCAGTCTCGTTGAACTTTATCTTCCAGATACAGGCCAAGGGATAATTCAGGCTCGACGAATAGACAATGGGGATCTTATCGAGCAGAACTTTGCCCAATCGCTTGCCTTCAACCTCGCCGATCATCGGATCGCCCGACTTGCCTGCTACGCGGATGTCCTTCTCGAGCGCCGAGTGCTCCATCAGGCGTGCGATGCCCAGCATGGAGTAGCCGATGGCCATGCGCGGTTCAAGGCCGGTATCGGGAATCTGGATATACGGCAGATGATGCTCGCGCGCGAAGTCCAAGAGCGAGCCCCCGGTCGATATGGCAGCCACCGGCAGCCCGCGCTCGTGGCCTACACGCGCTGCGTCGAGGGTTTCCTCGGTCGTGCCGGAATACGAGCTGAGTATGACGAGCGTATCCGGGCCGACGAAGGGCAAGCCATAATCGCGATGGATAGTGACCGATACATTGCCGTACGTCGTGATGAGCCACGCGCCGAGGTGCGAGCCGCCCATGCCGCAGACGACGTAATTCTTGAAAGAGGCCAGCTTATCGGCGTTCTCGACCTTCGGTTCCCAATCGAACTGTTCGCCAAAACGCTTGAGTGTCTCCTCCATTGCCATGGAGCGATTATATCACTTCTTGAATTCAGCCACCTTATCCAGATACTTCAAGACAGCCGTCACGTACGCGCCGTGCGACCAAGTCAAGGGCGTGGCGCCGACCTGCTCGCCCGTCTGCGGATGCAGCTGCTCGGAGAGGACGCCGGAGGGCTGCGCGTGGCGCGCGACCCAGCTGAATATCTCGCGGACGCGGTCGAGATCGCTGTCGGTGCGCGCGACGGTCGTGAGGTATTCGGCGTACCAGAGGGTCGTGACGATCCACGGATTGCCGTTGCTCGGGCCTTCGATGCGGTAGTAATCGTCGTTCTCGAAGCGCGCGATGCCGCCGGTCGATATGCCCTGGCTCAACTCGCGCACGGAGCGGTCCCATGCCTTGGAGAGCTTCGGGTCGAGGGGTGGCAGTATGTCGAAAGCAAAGACGCCGTAGACGCTCGAGATGTCGAGTGTCTTATCGTAGATGAGCACGCCGCCGTTGTCGCGGTCGATCATATTGACGAACATCGCGTTCTTCTCGTCCCAGAGATACTTGAGGATGCCGTCGCGGATCTCGGCGGCGGCTTGGCGATAGCGCGCCTCATGTTTCTCCTTGCCGAGGATCTTGGAGAGTTCCGCTGAAGCGACGAGCGCACCGTAGACGGCCGATGAGGTGAAGGTCGAGGTCCCGCGCTTGCGCTCCCACAGGTCATAGGACGGCTGCGGAAGCTTCGTCTCCGAGTCGCGGTATTTGATCATGAAGTCAGCCGCCTTCTCGACGAGCGGGTTGAACATGCTCTCGAGGAATTCGAGATCGCGGCTCTTCTTGTAGTGCTCGTAGAGTGCGTAGACCACGAGCGCCGTCTCGTCCTCCTGTATCGGGAGCTGCGGCTTGCCGTCCTTGATCCACGGATGCCACGACGAGCCGAAGGACTTATCCGGCAGGAACTTGTGCAGATAGTAGCCCTCGTCGGAAATGACATCATGGCAGAACTCGAAGAAGCGCCGCGCGACATTCGTGTCTCCCGCCCGATCGAGCGCGATCGCCGTGTATGCCGAATCGCGCGGCCAGACGTAGCAGTAGGTGTCGTAGCCGTATTGCAGCATGTCGGAATCGACTGACGCGATGATGCCGCCGCCATTGTCTATCGCCGCGCGTATATACATGATGGAGCGCTTGAAGAGCGCGACATGTTCGGGCGCGAGGCCGTGGAATTCCCATTCATTTGCATTCACCCAGGCGCGCCAATAATCGCTCGCGGTGCGCAGGAGATGCTCGGGGGTCTTGCGCACGATATACGCATTGAGGTCGTGCGCTTCGGTGATCGATTTGGCGGCAGCAAGCCAATAATACGCAATGCGGGACTGCCCCGCGGTGTAGTTGCCATAGAGCCCGATGACCGAATCAGCCGGCCCGTGCTCGATAGGATTCTGGCTGAGCACGCCGTCGTCGGCATCGCGATGCGTTCCTTCCTGGCCATTGAAGCCGGTGCGGCCAGTCGCATAATCGCTAAAGGGCGTCGCGTCGAGGCGCGCGGATATCAGGAATACGCGATGGCCCTTATAGTGGACGATAGCATGCGCTACCGGGTCGAAATACGCGGTATCGCCGCCGTGCGCCTTGTATATCTCGAATTGATGGCCGAAGTAGAGCTTTATATCGCGCGCCCGGTCGGACTCATTAGTCACGGTCACCCGGCGTATGAATACCGGTTTCTCGTTGTAGATGATGTCCTTGAAGACGATCTCTACCTTGAGGCGCGGGTGCCGCGCGACGATCGCGCTGGCGAGCGCTTCTTCTTCGCACGATATGGAAATTTCCCACGCCGGATCGTCCGAGAGCCAGCTCATCGTGCCGTCGACCCAGACGCCGATGCGATGCAGGTAGTGCCCGCGCACATGATCCTCATAGCCGACATGCGGATAATACAGGTCGCGCACCTCGCCGAACTTGTCCAAGGCGACGCATAATTCCCCATTCGAAAGGACAATGGAACGGGCCATAAAGATACTAATAATCATAGCATCTAAATCTCATGCGATTTGCAATATCACCGAGGTTCGACCTCGATGAGCTAATTCTGAATGTCATGATTTATGAACGCCACGGGTTTTGGCTTTCCAACCGGGGTGGGTTTATCATATTTATAATTACGGAACCGATTTGGGAGAAACTGTTTCTCCCATTCCATTCATGATGGACTGGACCCCAAAATTCATACACCGATCTTGTAATTATTCGCTAGAATA
>VFSW01002553.1_pt1 | contig 27553 bp, 20 predicted proteins | sample 5358111 | NCBI WGS metagenome assembly VFSW01 (sample SAMN11554181, study PRJNA540505) | mine drainage metagenome | isolation source: sediment from site ElyBrook_90M | place: USA: Ely Copper Mine, Vershire, VT | collected 2017 | reverse complement strand
GAGCGGGGCCGGCGGGGCGGTGGCCTGCGGGCGTGTGTCCGCGGGATGGGTGGGCCCGAACTTGCGGCGTCAGTTCAGTGGCGGCGCCCAAGGGCAATTGACGCTGGATACATCGAAGGCATCGACCGAAACTCCTTTTCCGCCTTGGGGCGTGGCGGTCAAGGTCAGGACGTATGGGGCGCACGGCAGCAGTGGAGACACCCATACCGGATACTGGTACTGATCGGCACTGCTGTTGAGATTGACATTGTACTGAACCCCATTGAGTTCCACGATGGCGGTCCCCTGGTCCGGTCCAACCAGGCTCACCCAAACCACGCCGCTACCTACAAAATCAAGGATCGCGGTATCTCCCGAGACCGTGGTTTTCATCCAATGCGAAGTGCTGGCGTTCTGGGAACTGGTGACGCTGGTCCAACTTCCCGTGCCGCCGTTGGCGTTCCCGTAGGTGATGGTGGGCGGCGCGTAGGCGGAGGCTGGATCGGTGGAACTGCGGGACTCCTCATTTCTGGCGGGCATGCCGGTATCGGTCCACGTGCTCCCTCCATCCGACGACTGATACAGGCCGTGGTAACTGGCAGCCAGCATGGTCCGGTTACTGGTGTTGAAATTGAAGTTGGGAGTCAGGGCCACGGCCGTGACCAGGTTGTCCTGTAAGGCCGCGGGGGTCCAGACGCCATTGGTAGATCGCAGCAAACCCTGCTGCAGCGTGCCGACGTAAAAGGTATGGTCGGAGGCGTAGTTAGGGGAGAATTCGATGTCCAGCGCGCGGATGGCGGCCAGGGTGGAGATGGCAGTCCAGGTGGCGCCTCCGTCGGTGGACTGCATCACGCCGCCGGTGGCGTAGGCGGCCAGGACGGTCTGGTCGTTGGGGTAGTTCGAAGAAACCGCGACGTGATCCATCGGGGCTTGCGCCAGGGTGGAAAGCCGTGCCCATGTGGAACCGCCATCGGCAGACTTGTAGATTCCCCCGGCGGCGGCATCGTTCGATACGGCGAAAGCGATTCCGTTCGAAGGCGTAAAGGCCGGCGACAGCGCCATGGAAACCACGGCCGGGCCGGCCAGGGAAGGCGGCTGAGTCCAACTCGCGCCGCCATTGGTAGAGCGCCACAGTCCACTGGACCCCTTGGTGGCGGCGCCGGCGAACAGTGTTTGATCGGAGGCGAAATTCGGTGAAATGGCCAGCGCCCTGGGATAGATGGACGGCAACCCGCCCTTGACCACGGCCCAGGCCGGCCGGGCGGCGTTTCCGTTGGTGGTTTCCAGCAAGCCGCTGAAGACGCCGCTGAAGGCAATTCCGTCATTCGCAAAATTTGGAGAAAGGCCGGAAGCGTCGGTATAGGAAAGGGGCATTCCGGTATTCTGATAGGTCCACGAGAAATTCCACGACGGCCCCGGTGTGGAAGACCACAGATTGCCACCGCCATAGGTGCTGGCGAAAACAGTCTGATTGGCAGCCGAATTCAGATGAATGTAGCGGACCAGGCGCGTGGGAAGCGTATCGACGTACTGCCAGGAAGCCGCACCGGACGGCAGCATCCAGAGGCCCTCGAACATACCCAAGAAAAGCACGCCGCCACTGCCGCCTCCGGCCGCGATGGTCTGGTAGTGGATATGGGTCTGGTTGGCGGCGAGTTCTCGCGAGACGGTGGCCGGTCCGGTCCACGCGGCGCCCTGGTTGGTGGATTGGAAAACTCCGCCGTTGTTGCCGGATTTGTCAGCGGTGGTGGCCCACAGGGCGCCGTCGCTGGCATAATTCTGAGACAAGGCGATCGCCGTTACCGAGTTGTCCGGCAGATTGGCGATGGTCCACGATCCGGATGTTCCGCCGCTCCTGGAGATCCACACGCCAGAGCCAAAGGTTCCGGCGAAGACGGTGGCATCGGACGCATACTCCGGCGAGAAAGCCAGGGCCGTTACCGAGACGTTCAGGCCCGGAGTGACCGCGGTCCAACTGTTGCCGCGATTCGTGGATTCGAAGATTCCATTTGCCGCGGTTCCCGCCAACAGGGTCTTGTCGGCGCCATAGTTTGGCGACACTGCCAGCACCGAGAGGTTGGAGGTTAGCGGGGCCGGCTGCGCGGGCAATCTGGTCCAGGTGGCGCCTCCGTCGGTGGACCGCAGAATCTTCTTGGCGGTTGCGGCGAAGACCGTTCGGGTGTTGGTGTTGTAATCGAAACCGGGCAGCAGCGCCAGGCTGGACACAGGGGTACCTGGAGTCAGCGGCCCACTTTCCACCGCCGCCCAAGTTGTTCCAAAGTCGGTGCTTCGAAAGATGCCTCCCGCGCCGGCGGCAAAGATGGTCCCGTCCGAGCTATAGGACGGCGAGAAGACGATCGCCGACAGAGGCTGGTTGGTGGGGATGCCGCATACAGACCAACCGATGCCGCCATCGGTCGACTTCAGAAGCACATACAGATCCAGCTTGACCGAGATCAGGCCCGTTGCCGCCACCACAGTGTGATCGGTGGCGAAAGCGGGGGACACGGCCACTACGGCCATGGGATCGTGGGGATCGTGAGCCAGCAGGGCGTGGCTCGCCAGGTTCAGACACGCGATGAAACCAGCGCAGAATCGCAATCGCAAGGTCATGGGTTTGTGCTCCGGCAGTTCCTGCCCAGGCAGGCCCGGGAACCCAGGCAGGCCCGGGAGACCCCGCGTGCCGGGGTGCTTAACAGTATTGGAGACGTCACCTTCTTAATCCCAATAAACCACCCTTGACGAAGAGAAGCAATGCTGGCCGCCGATGAACGCCGATCGACGCGGATCAGAAAATTCGGGGATCTGCATGGCTCCCTTGCCCCCAAAACGGTTATGCACCCAGCGTGCCGGATCATGCCCAGCGCCGCCTGGATTTTATTATATACTGGCGAAGGCGCTTGGCCTGCCGGCCGGCGCCACTCGAAAAGGAGATGCCATGGCTCGAAATCTAACGACGGGGGCCGCCGTGGCCCTGTTCTGCGCTTCCGCGGCTTTCCCGCAAGTCACCTTCACTTTCACCAGTTTCGATCCGACCGGATCGACCGAGACGCACGCCATGTCGGTGAATAAATCCGGCCACATGGTTGGCTACTTTCTGAATTCGAAAACCGGGCTGTACGCCGGTTTTCAGCGTGACAAGGCCGGCAAGTATGGCCCGACGATCCAGATGGCCGGGGATAACACGTACGTGACCGGTCTGAACCTTTCCTTCGAGATCACCGGCTACTACTATCCGTCGCAGAGCCAGGAGATCTCGTTTACCTACTACAAAGGCGCCTTTACCGATTTCGCCTACCAGAGCTTCCAGACGCAGCTTGGGCGCAACAACGACAATGGGGACTTGACCGGCATCTACGTATCCAGCCCTACCAAGTATCCCGGTTTCCTCTACGTCGCCGCGACGAAGGCAACGTCCCGGTTCAGCGTGTCTGGCGCGGCAGCCACGTTCGGCGAGGGTGTCAACAATAAGGACTGGGTGGTTGGCTCCTATACCACAACCATTCCCTACGGCACGTTCCAGTCGTTTATCCGCAATCCGACCAGCGCAAAAATCACGACCTTCAGCTTCCCCGGCGCTTCCCAGACATTCGCCGAGGACATTAACAGTTGCAATGTGATTGCAGGCTCGTTCAACGATGCGACGGGCACGTCTCATGGATTTTACGGCAAGCTGAACAGCTTCACGCAGCTCGATTACCCGGGCGCGACGTCGACGTACATCGAAGGTATTAACGATAGCGGAGAGTTGGTGGGCAGTTACATAGACAGCAGCAACGTCCAGCACGGGCTGGTGGCCATACCAACCACGGCATCCTGTTCGCTGTGACCCGCGGGCGGCGGCCGGCCATGCCGGGGGATGGCTTGCCGGGCTTGGCGCCGCGTTTGCCATGCGCGAACGGGCACTTACGATAGCCGGCTGGCGGGGCAGACGGGCCGGCCGCCCGCCCCGTGCCGCGATCTACGGGAAGATGCCGCGCACGCGGGTGGCTTCGGCCACGCGCGAGACGGCCAGGATGTAGGCGCCCTGGCGCAGGTCCACGCGATAGCTTTCGGCGGTTCCGTGGACTTCCTTGAAGGCCGCGTTCATGGTCCGCTCGAGGTAGCGGTTGACCTCGATCTCGGTCCAGAAGAAGCCGTACAGGTCCTGCACCCACTCGAAGTAGGAGACGGTGACGCCGCCGGCATTGCACAGGATATCGGGGATGACCAGGACGCCGCGGGCGAACAGCTCGTGGTCGGCGCCGGGAGTGGTGGGGCCATTGGCGGCTTCGGCCACGATCCTGGCCTTGATGCGGTCCACGTTCTCGAGGGTGATGGCGTTTTCCAGCGCGGCGGGGACCAGGATGTCGCAGGACAGCTCGAGGAGGTCCTTATTGGAAATGAAGTCGCAGCCGGGGAAGCCCACCACGGTGCCGGTCTCGTCCTTATACTTCATGACCGCGACCGGGTCGAGGCCGGCGGGGTTGTAGATGCCGCCCTTGGAATCGCTGACGGCGAGCACGCGCGCGCCATCCTCGTGCAGCAACCGGGCGGAGAAGCTGCCGGCGTTGCCGAAGCCCTGCACCACGACGGTGGACTTGGCCAGATCGATACCCTTCACCTCGCAAGCGGCGCGGGTGGCGAACTGGCAGCCGCGCGCGGTGGCCTCGTTGCGGCCCTTGGATCCGCCCAGGCTGAGGGGCTTGCCGGTGACCACGCCCAGCTCGGTATGGCCATGGAACATGCTGATGGTATCCATGAACCAGGCCATGGTTTGGGAGTTGGTGTACATGTCGGGGGCGGGGATATCGCGGTTCGGGCCGATGATGGGGGAGATCTCGGTGGCAAAGCGCCGGGTGAGGCGCTCGAGCTCGCCGAGCGAAAGCTGCTTGGAATCCACGCGCACGCCGCCCTTGCCCCCACCATAGGGGATGTTGACGGTGGCGCACTTCCAGGTCATCCAGGCGGCCAGAGCCTTGACCTCGTCGAGGGTGACGCCCGGATGGTAACGGATGCCGCCCTTGGCCGGGCCGCGCGACAGGTTGTATTGCACGCGGTACCCTTCGAAGGTTTGAATACGCCCGTCGTCCATGCGCACGGGGATGGAGACGATCAGTTGTCGTTTGGGGACCCTGAGAACCGATCGCAAGCCCTCATCCAGGTGGAGATGATCGGCCGCGGCGTCGAACTGCGCCTGGGCGATTTCAAAAGGATTGAGGGCTTCTTTGGTGAACACGGCTGTACTCATGCTTTCTCCTTGATTCAGCGGCTGCTTGAGGTAACAAGCTCGTCGCGTTTCCGGACATGCCGCGGAATGCCCACCTGGTGCAGCGGGACATTGCGGCGGCACAACTCACAGGAGCCGGCGTCGGCGTAGTAACTGGCCTCGAGTTTGGCCAGGCAATAGAGCGGCAGGGACCCGAAGCCGAGGGTTTGGGGCGTGGGCTGATAGACCAGGACGGCCAGCGCCACGACCTGGGCGCCGCGGGCTTCCAGCAATTGGCGCGCTTCGGTGAGCAGCATGCCGGAGCGCAGCAGGTCGTCGACCAGGATCACCTTCTCGCCGGCCACCGGTTCCAGGAACTGGCGGAAGTGCATGGCGACATTCTTGCCTTCCTTTTCGGCCCAGTAGACCTGGTGGGCGCGGAGGGCCTCGCACAGGCCGTAGGCCACGGGCAGTCCCGCGGGCGTGGCCGAGACGATGGAAACGCCCGGGATGAGCGCGCGCAGTTCGGAATTGGCGCGCAGCTTGCGGCTAAGGCCGACGCTGAGAGTTTTGGCGTGGCGGTGGTAGCGCATGGCCAGCGCCGTTTCCAGGTTGATATCGGTATGCAGGCCGTTGAGGCACTCGAAGTGCCCGTCGCGCAATGCGCCCGTTTCGCGCAGCAGCGCGAGTACTTCGTCCTGCGTGGGGACCAACTCCATGGCTTTACCTGCCTTTCGGTGACGGATTCATATTATCAGAGGTCTTTATGGTTATCCAGGGGAGGGTGGTGCTGCGCGAAAATCAACGCAATTTGGCCTCGACGCTGTTTATTTTATCTTCCATGTGCTGCTCGCGGTCGGTGCGGGTGCCGAAGCGGAGGGTGGAGGAGATGCGGGGCGCGCCCATGGCGTGGACCACTTCATGGCAGCGTTTGATGGCCGCGAAGACGTCGTCCCACTCGCCTTCGATGTTGGTGCCGTAGGCGTGCAGTTTGGTTTTGAGGCCGGCCTCGGCGAGCACGCGTTCGCAGGCGGCGATTTCCCTGGAGACGGAAACGCCGATGCCGATGGGGACCACACAGAGATCTGCGATGACTTTCATAAAGCCGCCACCCGTGCGGACATTCACAGTCTAACAGGATGGCTCCATGGGGCTGCCGTGATCGCGGAGAAGAAAGGATAGGTCACGCCGCTGGACGCAAAGCACCGCCGGCTGATCTGTGCGTTTGGGATTGGATTAGCGGCGGCCCGTCGCGGCGGCAAGCGATCACCGGGGATCCCAACTGGCCCTGAATCTGTTATGCTGATCCCGAAAATGCCTAAACCAACCAAACCGCCGGTCCGCGCGAAGCGGGCCAAGACCGAAGTTCAAGAAGAATTCGCGGAGATTCGCCGGGAGGCTGAAAGCGCGCGCGAGTCCGCCGATGCCAAGGCCGAGGAGGCCGCCCGGGTGCGCGCCGGCGAAGTCCGCCAGGCCGTCGAGGGCACTACCGTGGAGGGTGTGGTCCAGAGGATCTCGGCGTTGGGGCTGGAGATTTCGAAGTCCCTGGCGGATGTCTCGGGCAAGCTGGTGGAAGAAGTGGAGCGGCTTTCGGCGGTGCGCGAAGCCGTGAACCTGGAGCGGGCCGAGTTGGGGCGTCTGCACAAGATTGACATTGCCGCCACGTCGCTGGACCAGTTAGTGCAGGAGCACGCCCGAGAAAAGGATCGTCTGGAGGCCGAGATCGCGGCGCAGCGGAGGGCCTGGGAGGAGGAGTCCAGCGACACCGAGCGGGAGCGCAAAGAACAGGACGAGAACCTGAAGAAGGCCCGCGCGCGGGAGATCGAGGAATACGAGTACAAGAAGAACCTGGAGCGCAAGAAGGCGCAGGACAAGTACGACGAGGACCAGCGGCAGCAGGAGAAGAAGAACAAGGAGCGCCAGGAGGCGCTCGAAAAGAGCTGGCAGCAGCGGGAGACGGTCCTGAAGGAACAGGAGCAGGAGTTGGCGCGGCTGCGCAAGGAAGCGCAGGAGTTCCCGGAGACGGTGAAGACGGAGTCCGAGAAAGCGGCGGTGCTGTCGGCCAAGGCCGCGGGGCAGAAGTTCGAACAGGAGATCCTGTTACTGAAGAAAGAGGCCGAGACGGAAAGGCGTCTATCCAGCCTGCAGGTGAAGACGCTGGAAGAGACCATCGCGCGGCAGACGGCGCAGATCGCGGCGCTCGAGAGACAGGTAGGCGAGGCCAAGCAGCAGGTGCAGGACATCGCCGTGAAGGCGATCGAAGGGGCGTCCGGGGCCAAGGCCCTGGCGCACATCAATCAGATCGCCATGGAGCAGGCCAAGCGCCCGCAGCAGTGAGAGCCGGCCTTGCGGCCGGCTCGTGACAGGCTAAAGCCTGTCCTACCAAACCTCGGCCAAACCTCGTGACAGGCTGAAGCCTGGGTGCGGAAGCGCGGTCAGTTGGCCGGGGTGGTGACGGCCACGATGTTGGACATTGGGGAGTAGTTGCCGCCGGTGTCCAGTTGCTCGATGGCGTAGTAATAGGTGGTGGCCGGGGTGACCGGGTAGTCGGTGGCCGAAGTTTTGGTGGCGACGGCCTGTCTTAGGGGCGCCATGGCGGAGGGCGAGTTTCCCCGGAAGATCTGGAATCCGGCGATGGGCATGCCGCTGGCGCCGTCGGTCCAGCTCAGGCCGACCTGCGAGGTGTTGATAGCCACGGCGGCGAGGTTGGCCGGCGGCGAGGGAAGCGCAGGGGTGGCCGCCGATACGACGGCGGACATGGGCGAGAGGTCTCCGGCGGTGTCTCCGGCCTGCACCGCATAGTAATAGGTAGTAGAAGGGGAGCGGGAAGCATCGGTGTAAGAAGTTTGGGTGACGACCACCGCCTGAGCCAAGCTGGCGGGAGAGGCGCCCCGGAAGACGCGGTAAGTGCGGACCGGCAGGCCGCCGGCGGACGCGGCCGCCCAACTGAGTCCGATGCTGGTGGTGGAGATGGGCGTCGCGGTCAGGCCGGCAGGCGCCGAGGGCGGCGCGGGCGTGGCCGTGCGAAGCGCGGGCGAGAGGGGCGAAAGCTCGCCTAAGGTGTCGGCCGAGGCCACCGCGTAGTAGTAAGTAGTGGCGGCGCTCAGGGTGGCGTCGGTGTAAGCGGTCTGGGTCACCACCGCCACCTGGCTCAGGTTCGACGGCGAGGGGCCCCGGTAGATGTGGTAGGACGCGATGGGCAGGCCGCCGCCCGCGGCGGGCGCCCACGCCAGGGCGATGCGCGTGCACGATCCGGGCGTGGCGGCCAAGCCGGCCGGCGCGGAGGGCGCCGCGTAGCTGCCTGCCGCGACAGCCGGCGACAGCGCGGATTCGGCCGGCGGCAGGCCGGAATCGACCGCCTGCACCGCATAGTAGTAGGTCGTGGCCGCGGTTACGGTGGTATCCGAGTAAGCCGTGGCGGTTACGCTGGCAAGCTGGCTCAGACCGGCGGGCGAAGCTCCCCGGTAGACCAGGTAGTAGGCGACCGGCAGGCCGCCGGAGGAGGCGGACCATGCGAGGGCGATGCTGGTCTCCGATTTCGGCGAGGCGCGCAGACCGGCCGGCGGCGAGGGCAGCGCCGGGGTGGTCACCGCCGCGACCGCGGACATGGGGGACAGGTTGTTATTCTTATCTTCGGCTTGCACCGCAAAATAGTAAGTGACCGCCGGGCTCAGGGCGCTATCGGCATAAGACGTGATGGAACCGCTGGTAACCCCAACCTGGGCGAGCGAGGAAGGCGACGTTCCGGCGAATACGAGATACTGCGACACTCCGAGACTATCCGTGGAGGGCGACCAGGTGACCGTGGTTTTATAGCAGGAGACGGCGGCCGCCAGAACGTTTGCGGGGGCCGTGGGCCCGGCCGCGCCGGTGGTCCGGGTGGTGACGGGCGCGGTCATGGCGGACAGGTTGCCGGCCAGGTCGAAGGCCTGAACGGCGTAGGTATAAGTAGTCGCATCGGTCAGCCCGGTGTCCTGGTAATACAGCGCGGCGGTCTGACCAACCTGCTGGCCGTTGCGGAACACGTAGTATCCGGCGACGCCCACATTGTCCGTGGAGGCTTGCCAGCGGAGGAAGGCCGAGGTGGGGCTGGCCGATGCTCCCGTCAGGCCGGACGGCGCGGTGGGCGGCGTGGCGTCGGGAGGCGCGACGGCGGAGTGGTAGTAACTCAAGCCGGTAGTGGTGTACAGGGCCTGGCGGTTGGCTTGCGAGACCAGCGAACCCTCCTGGCTCAGGATCTGGGCAGGCGTCAGACCGCTGGTGGTGCTGTCGTAGGTCTGGTAGGCGAAGTAGTATTCCGCGCCATAGGGATCCATGAAGAGCATTTTGGTGTAACTGGCCAGGTTCTGCATGGTCTGGATGAAGTACGAATCGAGGGGCGCCCAGAAGCTGAAGGGGTCGCGCGCGCGCATGGTAGCGAGCGGCAGCACGCCTAACTCGCTGTCGCGCACCTTGGTCAGCCAGCACTCGGTCATGGCCACGGGCTTGCCCGCGGCGGCCGCCGCGCTGGCGATTTGCAAGGCGATGGGCAGGTATTTTCGGTTGACGGCATAGACGTGGATGTCGATGAAATCCACCGGCAGAGTCAGATACTGGCCAATGAAGCTCATGGCGTTGGGCTGGGTGGTGAGGACCCCGGCGCCGACCTTGAGGCCGGGCACGCCGGACTGCGCCACGCTGGCCAGAATCTGGCTCAGCATGGAGGCCGAGCCGGTGGGGGTATCCACTTCGGTCTGGCCGGAGTTGCTCTCTTCGGTGGTGGGTTCCTCGACCACCACCATGTAATCCGGCTGCATCAGTTGCGCGACCGTCAGGGCCATTTGGGCGCGGGCCTGCTGGTATTGGGTCCAATTCAAGGTGGCGTAGAAGGGCGCCGTGGGCCAGCCGGCCTGAACGTCGTTGGAGAGCAGGGTGTCGTTTTCCACGATGAGTTTCAAACCCGCCTGCCGCACCGCCGCGGCCACGGCCTGATAGTAAGCGGCGAAGGACGCGTAACTCTGGCCCTGGCTGGCGAGGAAAGGCTCCCACAGCACCGGGAAGCCCACCTGCACCATAATGGCGCGCGCGCCCATGGCCTTGAGCGCCTGCAACTGCAGGAGCATGCCTGCCTGGCCGGCGATCAGGCCGGGACCCGCGTTGCTGTTGGAGGCTTTCAGCGAACCGGTCAGGAGGCCGGAATAGGCGGAACCGCCCGCACCGGCGCCGAGCGTGCCATTGAAGTTGACCAGGTAGTTATCCAGTTCCGTGTACAGATCCTGGTAGGCCGGAGGCGGCGGCGCCTGGGCGCCGGCGACCGGCGGATAGAACAACGCCAAGGACAACAGGGCGCGCAGCCAGCGGGCGCACCCCGGCAAGGAGGTCCGGAAGTTGGATTTGACGGAAGATGGTCGCATATCGCTCCAGCCCGCACCGGCGAGCGTATCGGTGCGGGCCGGAGGAGGGCGCTTGTTAAGGGCGGTGGCATCCGCCACCTGACCACCTCATCGGCCGGTGGGGCGAGTTTCGTCGATTGGGATCTGTTTGGCGAAAACCGCGGGAGGTAAATGGCCGCCCGGCACGCCGCCCGAACCTATCGCGCTCTATCGCGTCATGGGGCGGTCCGCCTGGAACCGCCCAGGCGGTAGGGGCGGTAATCCAGCTTGGTGTATTGGCGGGCGAATTCCTTGATCTCGATGAACTGGTTTTTAGCCACGTTGGCGAGGGTCTGCGGCTGCGGCGACCCCGGCCACCAGATCTCAATTTTCAGAATGCTCGCGGACTCGCCGAGGCCCACGTGCACCCGAAGGGGAGACCCGCCGAAAGAACTGACGCTGCCGGCGGTGCGTTCGATAGCGCGGACGCCCCGGCCCCGGTTGCGCACGGTCACCTTGACGCGCGCGCCGATGCCGGAGCGGTTGGCCTTGACTCCCACCAGGCGCAGCACGATCCAGTCATTGCGATTGCCCGGGTTTTCGAAGAGCCGGAAGGTGTGACTGTCGCCCGGCGCGGCGCCGCCGACGGAGGTGAGAATGTCCAGGTCGCCGTCGTTGTCCAGGTCGGCGAAGGCCACGCCGTGCCCTTTATGCAGATCGCCGGCGCCCGAGGACGCGGTGATGTCGGTGAAGAACTTCCCCTCCCGGTTGTGCAGCATGACGTTGGGCAGGATGGAGGCATAGGACGGCGCGCCGGTGCCGAGGTAAATGTCCATGTAACCGTCGTTATCGAGGTCGCCGAAATTGGCGCCCATGGGCATGAAGACCTTATCCAGCCCGGTCTCCCGGGCGACATCGCGAAAGGTGCCGTCGCCCATATTCTTATAGAGTTTCAGAGTGCCGGCGTTGTGCGGCAGGCCCATGTAAGTTCGGACGCTCTCCTCGACCGAGCAGTAGTAACTGGTCACAAACAGGTCGGGCCAGCCGTCGTTATCGTAGTCGAAGAACCAGGTGGCGAAGCTGCGCCCGGCGCCGGGCACGCCGGCTTGTTGGGCGACTTCGGTGAAGGTGTTATCGTGGTTGTTGTGGTACAGGTAATTGTCCGTGTTATTCAGATTAGTGACATAGAAGTCCACATATCCGTCGCGGTCATAGTCGGCCGCCGCCACGCCTTTGGACATCTGGCTGCGGGCGATGCCCGCCGCGGCGGAGATGTCCTGAAAGGTCCCGTCGCCGCGGTTGAGGAACAGTTGGCTGGGCCCGGCTTCATTGGCCACGAACAGATCCAGGAGGCCGTCATTATTAATGTCGGCCCAGGCGGCGCTCTGGGTATTGGTGGCCGGCACGGCCAGGCCGGCCTGTCTGGTGACGTCGGTGAAGGTGCCGTCGCAGTTGTTGCGCAGGAGCGATTTGCGCTGCGGCGCTTGTTCCCAGGCGCCGCGCAGCACCAGCACATCCAGGCAGCCGTCGTTGTTGTAATCGGCGGCGACTAAGTTGAGGCCGCCCAGTTGATCCTTGAGGCCGGCAGCGGCGGTGCGGTCGGTGAAGGTCCCGTCGCCGTTGTTATGGTAGAAATGCATGGGGGCGCAGGGATCGAAGCTGGAGGTAAGCACATCCAGCAGGCCGTCGTTGTCGAAGTCATCCACGACCACGCCGGACGACCTGGCGAACAGGTTCAAGCCGGCCTGGGGAGCCACGTCGGTGAAGCGCCCGATGGAATCGGCGGAGGCGAACAGGGAGGGAGGCAGCAGATCCGGGGAAGGCACGCCGCCGGGATAGCGGCCCAGCGTCATGGCGGCGATATTGAGCAGCCATTTAGCCTCGATATCGCCGGGCGAGCGGGCCAGGTACTTCAGGAAATACTCGACGGCTTTTTCGGCGGCGGCGGGATTGGAGTAGCTCAAGCCGGGGCGCATGGGGAAGATACAGCGGTCGCCGGGATTCCGGAAGACGCCGTTGTCGCCGTCGGACTGGTGCAGGTAAGCGATGCCCAGGGCGCGTTCCAGGATGGGGAGGGAATCGGGCAGCGCGGACTGCGCCAGTTGGTAGGCGGCCTGGAGTTCCGCGATGGAGCTGCGCATGTCGCCGGCATTGCCGTGCAACTGGGCTTTGAGGAAATGCGCCTGGGCCCAATCGTACGGCGTGCCGTGGGTGCGGGCGAGGCTGTGTTCATCGGCCGGGTCGAGCAGACGCGTGACGCGGTCCAGCGCGGTACGGTAGGCGCGGGTATGAACCTCGCAAATGGCATTCAGGTCCTGCTCCCAGCCGTCGGGCTTGGGGATCTGCTGGAGGGTCGCCAGGGCCGCGACCTGACCGTCGATATCGGGCAGACAGCGGATGCTGCCGGCGGCCGTGAGCGCGGCCTGGCGGGCGCGGGCGGCCTGGTCCAGTTTGGCGAGTTCGCTTTCCGGCAGGACCTTCAGCAGGGCGTATCCGGAGGGCAGCTTGACGATGGGCGAGAGGCTGCCGGGGGGCAGGCCGCGCAACGCGTCGCGCAACTCGGGGCGCAGCGTGGCCGGGTCCACTTTGCCGAGGAAGCCGCCATCGACGGCAGTGGCGTCGGTGGATTTTTCGCGCGCCAGAACGGCAAAATCCGCGCCGGCCTGCAGTTGCTTGAGGATGCGTTCGGCTTCGGCGGAAGAATCCACAACCACCAGGCGCACGGCCACGGTGGCGGACGAAGCGGCGGACGCGGGTCCGCAGGGGGGCCACGCGAGGCACAACGCCAGCACGAGCCAGATCACCGGATTGGTGACATTCCTGCCTACCGTCATGCGGATGCCGGGTCCCCTCGGCGGGTACGGTTGGGTCCAGTATATCAATGATGGGGAGCGGTTGGGACGGATTTGCCCGGGGGGTGCTGGAGGCGCGGGTCGGAATCGAACCGACGAATAAGGGTTTGCAGACCTTTCGATAGATAGCCGTGTATGCTGTGTTTTCAATGAGTTAGCGGAAATCGGCTTTAATTCGGGCCAAATCTGGGCCAAATGGGGGCGCTGAAAAGGGCGCCATGGCCATACCGCTGCCCCTGTTCTGCCGCGCCTGCTGTGTGTGTCAGATACAGAATTTCAACATTCGCGGTATAGTGCGGTTTAGATGACAAGTACACTCGGCGGCTTAGTGGTGGCAGAGACTCCGGGCGCCCACGCGCCGGGTCCGCCGAACCGGGGCCAGGGCCGCCGTATCAGGGCAGGGTCTACGGCCTGCGCCGCACGGCCGAAGCGCGCGAGTACGCACCCGAAATCGGAAGTGACGCTCGACTACCGGGCGGTCTGCCTGAGCGCTATAGCTCCGCTGGCGCGCCGCGGCCCGTTCCCTTACTACGTTGAACGCGACGACTTGATGTCCGAGGGCTACTTGGCCATAGCCAAGAGCGGGACGCCCGATGAGGCGCTGGCCGTCGTGATAGCGCGTCACGCGATGATCGATTACATCCAGGCTGCGCGGATCAGGGAACGCGGGAGAGTGGACGTGCCGGGCGATGCCGACGACGTGGACGACGAAACACTGAGCGATGGAGACAAGTGGGAGGCCCTGATCTACCGGAACGTTTCCGCTAGGCCAGAGGGCATGGACACGTATCTACTATGGGAGGCCGTGGAGGAGGCCGTCCAGTCTCTTCCGCTGGAGTTGTACCGCGTGGTCAGGCTGACGTTTTGGGGCGGCATGACACAGGCCGAGGTAGCGCGGATGGTCGGCGTTTCCCGGAGGACTGTATCGACTCGACTCGCATCGGCCAAGGAACACCTAAGGACCTGGCCGGGGCTTGCCGCGCGCGGCGGGAATGCCAAACGATTACCTACTTGAGGGGCACTTCAGGCAGCAAAACCCCCAAAACTTTTTTTTCTCCGCGTTTTCAGTCACTTGCGCAACCCGCATTGCACAAAACGGAAATCTCAATCGCTAATTAACTTAGAGGGGATATCCCGCTCACTTTGGGCCGCAAGACCGCCAAGATTTATTTTCGCTGTGTTTTCAACGGTTTAGGGTAAGCTCCTTTGTAAATCGAGATTCTCAAACGCTAACTAACGTAGGGGGGGGTAACAATACCATGAAACTTTTGACGCTCGGACAAGTAGGCCAAATGCTCGGGATATCGTACTCGACGGCCCGCAAGATCGCCCCGCAGTTACCTGGCGCCGTCCGGCTGGGCCAACGTATATCCTATCGGGAGTCCGCGATCATGGACTTCCTGAACGCCGGCGGGTGCGCGCCGCCGTCGCAGCCGACGGCCTAGACTTCGACGGTGACGACCTGCGGGGTGATGCGCCAGCCTGGCGGCGGCGAGCGATCCATCCCGCGTGACATGACTTCGCCCCTGGCGCCAGCCGGGGGTAACGACCTCCAGGCGCCCTACGCCTAGGAGCAGACCGAACAGGGCCGCCCCGCGGGGCTACCCGCGTGCCTGTAACGGTCACAGCCGGCCCACCGGGGGCGCTCCACCGCCCCCGGCCCGGTATCCCGTGGATGGGGATATTACGATGACTAACCCAAGACGACTAATCTGGTATAAGTGGTACGCCTCCGCCTGGCTCAGTTCCATGACGCGGATCAGATCCGACCTCGCGGCCCGTGGCCTGTACCGGGACCTGCTGGACTTCGCCTACCTAAATGACGGCGGCATACCGGCCGGCCGCGACGACATGATCCGGCTGGCATCGTGCAGCCCGGGGGAATTCGACGCCGCTTGGCCGCAAATCGCGCATAAGTTCGCTGAGATCCCGGACCGGCCCGGATTCATCACGATGGCTAAAGTGCCAGAAGTGCTCGCCGAATCAGGCTACTCCTCTGCACAGAAGTCCGCCGCGGGCAAGCTCGGCGCGGAGTCCCGGTGGCGCGGCGAACACATGGCACCTGCTATGGCACCTGCTATGGCACCTGCTATGGCACCCAGCATAGCAAGTAGAAGTAGAAGTAGAAGTAGAAGTAGAAGTAGAAATAGAACAGACAATGCACGTGCATCGCCACGCGATGCACGTGTCACTGGCCCCGGATCACTAACCCCCCAGCAGGATGAGTGGTTCTGCGCGTGGTGGGATGCGTACTGGCTCCGCAGAGCAAAGAAGCCCGCACGGGTAGCCTTCGGGCGGGCGGTCAAGACTGAGGCGCGCTACAGCGAGATCATGGCGGCCACGGCGGCCCAGAAGCCCGAGATGCTGGCGCGCGAGCCGCACCTACGCCCGCACGGCGCCACCTGGCTGGGGCAGGAGCGGTGGACAGATGAGCCGGGGGCACCGGCGGCGCCCCCTGTATCTATCGGGAGGCGCATCGCGTGATAGTTCGAGGATTTAGCATGACTCAGCAGAGTAAAGGGCGGAAACGCGCGCCGAGATATCACGATGCATCATACGGGCGCTCATCTAAGGCAGCCTGCTTCCGGAGCGGCGTGCGCGCGCAGTGCTGCGTCTGTGGCGCGTGGGCGCCGATGCATAGCCCGGCGGGCGCGCCAGTGTTCTGCGCGACGTGCTGTCGGGTATGTGCGGATGCGGCGCGGCACTAACTCACAGGGACGCGTTAGGGGCGCTATACGGGGCCGTGGACGGAATCCGGCGCTAAGGTGCGCGGACTTGCCCGGTGGGCGCGTGGCGCGGCTCCTGGCGGCCATAGCGGCCATTTCTACAAACAGGGAAGGTAAGGCATGGAAGTAACTGACGCACAGCCTGGGCGGCGTACCGGCTCCAGTGACACAGCCGTGGGACAGGCATCCCTGCCGGCTCTGCGCAAATGTGGCCTGCGGGATCACGTTGCATGAGATGGGCGCCATCACCCCTGTCGGCACGGACCCACCGGCGGAAACCGTGGAACACGTCGAGGCCGACGTATGAGGTGGCTGATACTCTTGGGCGGCCTGGCATGTGTAGCTGAGGCCGCGGTGTGGCTGTTGCGTCGGCATGCCAAGCGGGATGCGCCACCGCCGAAAGCGGAACCGCGGCGCGACGATGGCCGGGGCTGGCAGACTATCGACCCGGTAACGGGGCGATCCAGCGAGCCGTCCGGGCCGCCCGTGCCATGGATACGCAGGCGTGCGCGCGACCGCTGGTCCGGGTTGCCGTACGGCCTGCCATAGCATTGGCGGCGGGTCAGATACACAGACGGGTGCGCCGCGGCCCGATAATCGCGGCCAAAAAAGGAGAATGAGAATATGTTTAGCCCGATGTTCAAACCGGCAATCACTTTGACCACAGCACCACAGGTAGTGGATTCCGCTAATTGCACAGTTCGCGGGATGCTGTTCTGTAACCGCGACACAACGACTCACTATGTCACGGTCACCGACGGTGCGGGCAAGTACTTTTTCAAGAATTACGCCGTGCCTGCCGGGTTGACCTTCGAAGTGGACTGGACGGACTTGGGGCGGTCCTTCGCCGGCGGCTGCCAGGCGTACGCCGATGCCCCGAATGTGATCGACGCGCAGTTCACGGTCACCGGCCCCGGCGGACCGTCCGACGGTAACCCGTCCTAGGGTCGCGGTCCAAGAAGGGGCGGCGCTATGAGTGGCCGCCCCTCGCAACGGGGCTTTAGCTGCACTGGCATGGATATCTGGTTTGTTTCGTGCAGTTTACGGAATAGAGTCGGGGACCCCGCAGAGTGGGAGCGCAGGGTTAAGTGAAACAAGGTGAAACGGCTAAAGGCATAGTTATCAACGATTTCCAAGGTACTTCCTCAAGTGGCACTTTTGCGGGTAGACTGATCCCGATGTTTGGCCAGTTTTGGGCGAAAAAACGAGCTAAAGGGGGTTTTTTAAAACCATGGGGCGGCCTAAAAAGTATGTGTCCAAGTCTGCGGTAGCACGGGACTTAGGTGTGAGTCCTGGCCGAGTAACTCAACTTATCACGAAGGGTATGCCTACTCAGCCTGACGGGCGCCTCGACCTGGCGGCCTGTCGCGAATGGTATCGCCAGAACATCACCCCGCGGCCGAGGAGCGGCGGGGAGTCGCAACCCGGCCAGCTACCGAAGGCCGCGGATTCGCAGGAGGAGCACCTTGAGGTAACGGCGCCCCTGGCGGATGAGTCAAGCGGCGGTACGACCGCGGCGGCTGTCCTGACGGCCATACATGCATGGCGTGATCGCCTTCCAGAACTGTTCCTGAGGCTGGGCGCCTCACTGCGGCTGGCGCTGGTGAGCGCGGAAATGCTCGACGGCCTGCTGCTGTTCGGCGTGGGCGATGTCACCAAGCGCGCGCTAGGGCGGTCGTGCGGACCCCTCGCAAAGGCGCACGACCTGGTGGCCATAGCGCGCGGTCTGGGTGTCTCCCCGGACGAATTGCGGGTCGTCGCGGACAGCGCCGCGATGCAGGCGTGGTCCGATGCGATCTCGCGGTTCTTCGCGGGTGAGCGGGACTGGGCCGATGGAGTACAGCCCCTCACGGGGGCGAGCCAGTGATCGCGGGCGCGGCGGTTGCCTGCATCGCATCTGAGGATCTCGGTTGGCTCCGGCGCCGCGGGCGGCTACTGCCAGATGAGCGATGGGCCGTCATAGATGAACTTAGGCGGCGACGGGCGGCCCGGAGGCCAGCAGGCGGGACACACCGTAGGGTTCGGCCCGAGGTTTATATCGGGTAGTAAGTTCTAGATGAGGTGACAAAAGGAGAAAGCGAATATGTTTAGCAAAACCGACATTAGCGCGGTGGAGAGTGACGTGCTGCGCCTATGGCGCGCGGAAAGTGACCTGGCGGCCCGGAAACAGGCGGCCCTAGATCGGGCGTCCGCCGCGGCGCGTGCGGCTGGCGACGAGTACCTGGACGGGGATGCCGAGCGTGTCCTGACCCGCGCCCGCACGACTATTGCGGAGGTGCGGGTCGAGGCCGACGTACTGGGGGAGGCCATCGTGGCAACCCGGCGCCGGAGGCTGGCGGCCCTCGAAGCGCAGATCAAACGCGAGCGCGAAGCGGCGCGCCAGGAGTTGGCCCAGAAAGAGCGCGAACTTAAGGCGCTGGCCGAAAAGCGCGACAAGCTGACGGCGCAAATATGTGAGCTTGAGGGCGCCGTGTTGGCCCCGGTTATGAGCGATGGCTACCAGCGTCCGCGATCCGGTGTGCTACAGAGCGAAATTTCCGCGCTCCAGCAGAAAATCATGAGCCTTGAGCGCGCCACACCGAAAGCGAGCGGCACTGTCGAGGCTGCCAGCGTCGAGGATCTCCAGGCGCGCATAGCGGAGCAGGCGAAGGTGACGCTCGCGCCATGCGCGCACGAAGTCCAGTGTTGGGCCGAGGCCGTCGAGAGGGGGGCGGGGGCGGACATGCCGCAGCTGGCTGGCGGCCGCCTCGATGTGTCTCAACGGATAGTTGCGGCGCCGGCGGGGCACGGAAATATCGGGCAAGCTACCGTCTCGATTCCCGGAGGCGACCGTCGAGTAGTCCAGTACCGAAGGCAATACGCCCTCGCATACATTGACGGCGCTGTCAATTATGCGGAGTCGGTATTAAGTCTCCCGGAGACGGCGCAATATCCAGACCACGGCCCGAAGACTTACCGCGCGGCAAGCGAGACCGCCCCGCGGTGACCGCACAGGAGGCCGAGCGCATCTTGCGGGTGAGTGCGCTCGTTAGTGCAGCTGGCCCAATAGCGGCTCGGCGCTGCCTCCAGGGGGGCGCCCCAGGCTGGCGGCGGATGCGGACGCGGGAAGAGGTGACGGCTTTCCACGAGAGCGGGCACGCGGTTATTGCGGCGGCCCAGGGCCAAATGCCATGGAAAGTTACCATCGTACCGATAACCGGGGTGTGCTACGGTCACGTGTCGCTAGAGCGGCCAGCCAACGAAAGCGACCCGTGGGGCGGCCGCGGTTGCACCCGCGATGCGGCAGCCGTGCGGAAAAATGCCCGCGCCCTGGCTCTCAGCGGACAACGGCGGCCGCTAGAGATACTCCGCGCCATTCGACGGGAAGCCGCTAAGTTAGTTGAGGAGCACTGGCCCTTAATCGGTGATCTCGCGGGTGAGCTACTGAAGCGCAAGACGCTGCACCGGGCCGACGTTGCGGCCATCATACCGCCGCATGTGAATCGCTCCTGCGAGATTCCGGACCGCCAGTAAGCGCGGGCGGTTCGGCACAGCCCCATCCCGCCTCCGGCCCTCGCGGATGTTCCGCAAATCCGACTCCTGCCGGGGGCGGCTTAGGGGCGTGATCCACCACGGTCCCGTCTTAGGCCGTTTTGTGTCTCAATACAAATCCATCGAGGGGATAGTTACCTTGGAAACGTGCAAAGTCAGCGGTTCGGGTGTCGGGGACTTAGGGTTACTGTCACCCGAGAGTGTTTCTTTAATTACGGGCGTAGCTACAGCAACACTCGAAACGTGGCGCTCCAGGAGAACCGGGCCGCGGTTCTCGAAACTTGGCCGCAAGATCTGGTATAGAATGGCTGATCTGGAGTCGTGGATCGAGAGCAACGTTAGGGAGACGCACAATGAGCCTGCGGAGTCGCGGGGGCAACTGGCATTACAGGTTTTGGGCGGCCGGGCGAAGCTGGACCGCGGACACCGGCTGGGCCGCCACAGAACGCAATCGGAACGCGGCGGTCAGGGCCGAAGCGGAGGCCCGCAAGCTGATAGGGCTGGGAAAAGCGGACCACCTGCGAATCCAGGTAAGGACATTCAGTGACGCGGCCGAGCAATTCATTGAGTGGGCCAAGGGCGAGCACCGGGAGAAGCCTGCCACATGGAAGCGGCTCCAGGTCAGCATGGCCAGCCTGAAACAGTTCTTCAAGCACAGACCGCTCCACACGATATCGTCGGGATTGGTCCAGGATTACATGGCCTGGCGCCGGTTATGCCCGGAGTGCAAGGGCGGCGGGTGCGAGACGTGCGGCCAGACCGGCCAGGGCGTCAGGGAAATTACGTTGCGGCATGATCTACACGCGTTGTCTCCCCTGTTCCAGTATGGAATCGAGCACAACTGGTGCGCGGAAAGCCCCGTGGAGCGGGTCAAGATTCCGAGCGATGCCGAGGCGGTAAGGATTCACGTGCTCTCCCCGGCGGAAGAGGCGCTGTACTTCGGCACATGCCGGCAGCTGGCGGCTTCGCGGCGCGCAGAGGCGGCGAAGCTATCGGGGCGCGCCGCCTGGGCCAAGGAACGCGCGGCGCGGTCGTTCGACGGCCTACACGACCTCGGGTGCCTCATGGTGCTGCAAGGGGCGCGGCCGTCCGAGGTGATGCAGGCGCGGGCCGAGCACGTGAAGGATGCCGAATGGTTGATACCCGGCGGGAAGTCCCAGGCCGCGCGGCGGGTGCTCGACCTGACCCCGGAGGCGGACGCGATCCTGGAAGGGCGCGCCATGGCATCCGGCGCGGACGCCTGGCTGTTCCGGGGGAAAGCGAAGGGCGCGCACCTGAGCGGCGCCGAGAATGCACACAAGGCCGTACTGAAGGCTTGCGGGCTGGGCTTCGTGCTTTACGATCTCCGGCATACTTTCGCCACGCGGTTCGCGGAGGCCACGGGGGGAGACGTGGCGGCGCTCGCGGCGATCCTGGGGCACGCGAACCTCAGGACGGTCATGCGGTACGTGCACATTTCGCGGGATCACCGGCGCGCGCAGATGGCGAAATTCGTAGCTTACGACGCGTGGACCCGGGCCAAATCTGGGCCAAATGGGGGCGCTGAAGTCCCACAAACGGACACAAACGAGAGCAAACGGTAACAAACGGTAACTCCAAGTATTCAATAGGTTTATGTTGAAAACATTGGAGGCGCGGGTCGGAATCGAACCGACGAATAAGGGTTTTGCAGACCCTTGCCTTACCACTTGGCTACCGCGCCGCAGGTCCCATACATGCAAAATAGCGCGCCGGGCGGCGCAAAGTCAATCCGCCCGGCGGGCCCGGCAGGCGCACAGGATGTCCCAGTATTGGGCGGCGACGCGGGCGGCGGCGTGATGCGCGGCGATGTGTTCGGCGGCGCGTTGTCCGATGGCGTCCGCGCAGGCCGGCAGCGATGCCAGCAGGAACATGTGGCGCAGCAGGGCATCTTCTTCGGTTACGCCGGGCGGGATGCGCACGCAGGCCGCGGGCGGGTAGCGGATGTTTTCCTCGCCATCGGTGAGCAGCACGGCCTTGCCGGCGCCCATGAGGCGGATGGCGATGCCGGAGGTTTCGCCGGCGGCCGGATAGCGCAGGTTGATGCAGGCATCCACGGCGCGGGCGGCGCGCCAGAAGTCGCGCTCGCGCAGGTAGGGCAGGCGCACGATTCCGGGGGCTTGCAGCAGCGGCGCGGCGACGCGCTCCAGGTCCGGCGAAACGAAGGCGCCCGCGATCAACAGGCGGGCATCGGGGCGCGCCGGCCGCAGGCGGGCGAAGGCGCGCAGCACCGCGAAGAGGCGCTTGGACTCGCGCAGGTATCCGAAGACGCCGAACAAAAAACCGCCGGGCGGGACGTCCAGACGGCGCCGCAGGCGCTCCACCTCCCAATCCGGGGGCAGCTCCGGCGCGGCGAACAGGTGCGGAATTTCGACCACGGCCGCGCCCGGGGCATGTTCGCGCACCATGCGCGCGGCGGCGGGGTTGTGCACCACGACCGCGAGAGAACGTTGCGCGATGCGCTTCAACATGGGGTAGGCGAAATAGCGCGCGTCGCTGCCGGAGCCGGCGCGCGCGCGCCACAACTCTTCGGCCAGCGCGCGATGCCACTCGCCGTAGTTGTACACGAACTCCTGGATGTAGGCGTCGCGGCCGAGCGCACCGAGAAAGAAATGGCCGAGGACGGCGTCGTGCAGCACCACCACGCCCGGCTGCGCCAGCGCGCGGCGGTAGATGGCGCGATGCAGTTGGTTGTTGCCGAGGTGGTACAGGGCGATGTCGGCGCGGCGCGGGTTAGGTTGCACGCGGCCGTGCGGGCGCAGCGCGCGCAGCAGCGCGGCGGCGTAATCGGCCACGCCGGTGGGCGCGGGCGGCAGCGGCGCGAAGCAGGCCACGGTCACGGCTTGGGGCGCTTCCCGAAGAGCGCGGCGCCCACGCGCACCATGGTGGCGCCTTCCTCGATGGCGGCCTCGAGATCGTGCGACATCCCCATGGAAAGGTGCTCGATGCGGTGCTGCGCGGCGAGTTCGCGCAGGCGCCGGAAGTAGGGCCGCGACTGTTCGGGGTCGTCGGTCCAGGGCGGCATGGTCATCAGCCCGAGCAGCCGCAGGTGGCCGCAGCCGCGCACCGCGGCGATCAACTCCGCCAGCTCTTCGGGCGGCGCGCCGGCCTTTTCCTGTTCCGGGGAGAGCTTCACTTCGAGCAGGACGTCCAGGGGCTTGCCGCACTCATCCAGGCGCCGCGCGAGCTTGGCCGAATCCACCGTCTGGACGGCATGGAAGATCTCCGCCGCGCGGCGGCTCTTGTTGGTTTGCAGATGGCCGATCAGGTGAAAGCGGGCGCCGGGCAGGTCGCGCACCTCGGGCAGCTTGCGCTCGAACTCCTGGACGTAATTCTCGCCGAACTCGCGCAAGCCGAGCGCATAGGCGTCGCGGATGGCTTGCGCCGGGAATATCTTGGTGACGGCCAGCAGGGTGATGGCTGCGGCGTCGCGCTGCGCGCGCTCCGCGGCCCGCGCGATGCGCCGCCGCACCTCGGCCAGTCTCTGCTCCAGGGTGTCCATGGGGGGGCGAGCGTCCATTATCCCACGCGGTTGCGATGCAGGGCCGGGTCGATGGCGGCCGCCATTTTCGCCACATCCAGGCCGCCGCCCAGGAAGTGGTTCAGTTGGGCGGCGGTGGCGAAGGGATCGGCCATGGCATGCGCATGCGCGATGACCAGCAGTTGCGTGAGCGGGCGGCGCGCCAGCATGGCTTTGACGCGGCCGAGGGTGCGCAGGTATTCGTCTTTGAGCATGCGGCGGCGTTGGGGAGCGGCGGGCGGCGCGTGGCGGCGCGCCAGCATGCGCTCCTGCGAATCGAGCACTTCGTCTAGATCGCGCTCGGCGAGGATCACGCGGCAGGGCAGGCGCGGCGGCAAGGCGGTCAACAGCGGGGCGACGATCTTGACCGCTTTTCCGCGGCCCGCGAGCAGGCAGCGCGCATCTTTGCGCAGGTTCCTGACAGGCTCGAATTCGAGATAGCCGCGCGGATTGTCCTGGTCGGCGGCGCGCACTCCATCCGCGAGGATGGGCATGCCGCCGGCGGCCAGCATCTGCATGAGCATGGAGGTGCCCGAGCGCGGCAGGCCGCTGACCACGACGAGGGACTCGGCGAGCGGCGGCATCCCGGCGGCCGCGGCGGGCACGGGCGGATCTGCCGGCGGGCCGGATGGCGCGGAGCTTTCCGGGACGGGCGCGGGGAGGGCGCCGGCGCGGCTCCGCATGCGGCGCGCCAGGCGGCGGTGCCGGCGCGCGGATTCGGCGTCGCCGAGGTGGTTCTCGAGCAGGGCGGCGCGCCGCAGGTGCGCTTCCGGAAAATTCGGATTGAAGGAAAGGGCGGCGCGGAAGGCCGCGGCCGCGCGCTCGTATTCGTGCATTCCGGCCAGCGCCTGGCCCAGCAGGAAATGCGCCTCGGGATCCTGGTAATTTCTTTGCAGCGCATCCAAGGCGGACTGCGCGGCCACGCTGAATTGGCGGCGGCGCAGAGCCATGCGGCACAGGCCGGCGTGGGCCTGGGCATTATCGGGATCGATGGCCAGGGCCCTTTCGTAGACCTGCCGGGCGTCGCGCCAGCGGCGCAGGCGCAGGCACAGATCGGCGGTCTGGAGGAACAGGCCCGGCCGCACCAGGTGCGCTTCGTTGACGCGTTCGAGCGCGGCGAGCGCTTCGGCGTAGCGCTTCTCAGCGGTCCATACCTGGGCCTTCAAGTAGTCGGTCACCAGCGGCTGGTAGCGCGCCAGGTTGCGCCAGCGGGCGAGATCGCGCCGTTCGTCTTCGCTCAGCAGGGAACCGGCATCCGTGGCGGGGGCCGCGGCGCGCTCCCTGGCGCGGGCGCGTTGCAGGGCTTCGAAGGCCTCGATGCGCGTCCTGGCCTCTTCGAACAGCGCCCGGCGGCGGCCATCCAGATCGGCGGCGATGCGCCGCATTTCGGCGTGCATGGCCAGCGCCTGGCAGGAGACGAACAGGCGCACGGCGAAGCGCTGCTCGTCGGCATCCGCCGCATAGAGTTCGCTGAAGATGGCGTGGGCCTCCAGGTGGCGGCCGGCATCCTGGTAGGCTTCGCCAAGGTTGTAGCGCAGGTCGCGAATGGTATTCCGCACGGCGATCTCGCGATTCTGGTCCGGGCGTTCGATGTAGCCCAGCGCGATCATCTGCTCGAGCGCTTCGTGGGCCGCCACCGGATCGAGCCGCGTGTGCGGCGGGTGGCATCCATCCCTTCCCGGCGCCTCATCCCAACTCGGAATGGAGGCCACCAGCGGCGCTTCAGAGAAGGCCTGGCAAAGCGGCTTGCCGTCCATGTCGTCGCCCACCGGCAGTCCGTAGAGGGTGAGGATGGTGGGGGTAATGTCCAGCACCGACGGCCCGTGCAGCAACTCGCCCTTGCGGATACCCGGTCCCTGGATGACCAGGATGCCCAACTCGCGGTGCTCGATGGCCGGCCCGGCGGGGATATCGGGGATGGAGGCGGGACGCAGGTGATCGGGATGGAAGCCATGATCCGACAGGAGCACGACGGTGGTGTCGGGGCCGGCCCTGGCGAGCAGTTCGCCCAACATACGGTCGTGGAACCGGTAGGCCATGGCGACCACATTGTGATACAGCTCGAAGTCACGCGGCGAGATCCAGGACTGGCGCGGCGGGTGGTACTTCATGAACCCGTGGCAGAAATGGTCGATGGCGTCGTAGTAAACGGCGAATAAGTCCCACGGCTGGCGATCCAGGAGCCACAGCGCGGCGGCCTGGATGCTCATACACTCGGCCAGCGTCCGCAGGCACCAGGCCAGGCGCTTGTCGGAATCCTGGTCGATGTCCTTAGCGAGGGGAATGAACTGCTCGACTAACTCCGGCAGCAGTTGGTCGGGATGCACGCGCACGGCGGCGAGGGCGTTGGCCAGATCGGGCGGATGCACGGTATTGGCGGGCAGGGGCCAGCCTTCGTCGAGCGGGCGGCTGGCGCGGTGGTAATGGTCGGACACCATCACGCCATCGATCGGCTCGGCGGGGTGGCTGGGCCACCAGCCGGTCACGATGGAGCGGCGGCCGTTCTGGTTGAGTATGTTCCAGAGGGCCTTCGACTTTCGCGACAGGTTAGTGACCGGCTGCACGCCGCATCCGTCCGGAGTGGGCTCTGAGAAGCCGTGGATGCCGTGTTTGAAGGGCCGCTTGCCGGTGGCGATGGAGGTCCACAGCATGGGCGAGAGCGGCGGATGCAGGGTGGCGATGTGTCCCCTGGCGCCGCCTTCCACGAGGCGCCGGACGTTGGGCATTTGGCCGGCCTCGATGAGCGGCTCGACGATTTTCCAGTCGGCGGCGTCCCAACCGGCCAGCAGAACTTTACGCGGAGTCATGGAGACGGCACGCGCCCCCGAGGCCGCGCGCTAATTCAATTATAGGGCGGCCGTCACAGGTCTGTAATGTAAGCACGGCGGGCATATCAATACTTTGCAAATCCGATTGCCAAACCGCGGACGCTTCTGATATTTTATACGGGTTGTTGGATGCCGCTTTTGCGGGCGGCATGGCGTATGAATATGCACGAGGAGGTTAATATATGAATAGACACGAGGAACGTCTTCACTCCCGCAGGCGCTTTCTGCGGGAAATGGGCGCGGCCGGGACCGCGGGACTGGCGGCCCCCCTGCTGCCCAAAACACTAAGAGCCGGCACTCCGGACACGGGTTCCATTACCGTGATCCAGCACATCGTCATCCTGATCCAGGAGAACCACTCCTACGACACCTACTACGGCACGTACTCCGGCAATCCGGCCGGGATCGGCATCCCCTCGAGCTACAATAATCAGGGACACAAGCCGTATCACTTCAAGAGTCTCAGCGCCAACAACCAGGACCCCAACCACAGTTGGCCGGCGATCCATTCGGAGTGGGCTAACGGCGCGATGACCGGGTTCTATTCGACCGACGGAAACGACGCGCTGGGTTACTACAATTCGGGGGACCTTCCCTACTACTATTCGCTGTTGCCCCAGTTTACACTCTGCGGCAAGTACTTCTGCTCCGTGCTGACCGAAACGCAGCCCAACCGGCAGTGCGGTTTCGCGGGGACCAGCGGCGGGAACACCACCGACAACGTGCCCAACGGTTACTACAACTCATCCAAGTTTCCCATCATCTTCGATCTGCTGAAGGAATACGGGGTCACCTTCAAGAACTACAACTTCAACGAACCCGCCAATTACAGCTACGCGGCGCTGTGGTCCAACTGGAAGACCGGCGGACCCAACAACGAGCTCAACGCCACGCAGGCCGATTTCACATCCGACTGCAAGAATGGCACGCTCCCGCAGGTGGTTTACATTACCAACAACTACCAGGAGCATCCCGGGGGCGGGAGCGACGGCACGATCACCCAGGGGATGGACCAGATGCAGTCCATCATTTCCACGATCATGGCATCGCCGAACTGGGCGAGCACCGCGATTTTCCTGACCTACGACGAGGGCGGCGGGTTTTTCGATCACGTCACGCCGCCCACCATCGCCGGTTTGAATGCGGCCAAGGGATTCGGTTCCATGGGTGTCCGCGTGCCCTGCATGGTCATTTCGCCGTATGCCAAGCCCGGGTATGTGGACCAGACACAGTCCGAGCATTCCTCTCTGCTGAAGTTCATCGAGGCACGCTTCGGGCTGCCGACGCTGGCCTCGGTCAACAGCTTGTTTAACAGCAGCACGCCGAAGAGCCAATACAACCAGTCGGACGGCGGACCCTTCCCGCCGCGTGACGGCCAACCCTTGTCGGTGGTCAGCGATATGACCAACTGCTTCAATTTTGCGGCGGTTCCGAATTTGTACCCGGACGTGCCCGGCGTGCCCTGGTACTCGGGGCGGTAGCCGGTAAGCTACAGGGGGGCCGGCAGGGCGCGGCTTGCGGAAGGAGCCGGTCACTTGGGCGGGAAGTGCAGCCGGGGCG